>FWWL01001093.1_pt1 | contig 67429 bp, 70 predicted proteins | sample 2228331 | NCBI WGS metagenome assembly FWWL01 (sample SAMEA103939775, study PRJEB20133) | metagenome
AGCCGACCCGTCCTTCGCAGCGTTCGTAGCTTCTCCGTCCAACCCATGCCCCTGTTTCGCTGGCTCAATGGTTGTATATGATAAAAGCCTGAATACGATTGGGTCTATGGAAGTGCTGTGGGTGGTGGGGGCCTACCTGGTGGGCTCGCTCAGTTTTGGCCAGATTGCTGGCCGGATCAGAGGGGTGAACCTAGCCGAGCGGGACACCCCGGGGGCCAGCGGGACTTTTCGTCAGCTGGGGGCAGCCTGGGGGGTGGCGGTGGGGCTGGCCGATGGACTCAAGGGGGTTCTGGTGGCCTTCCTGAGCCAGTGGGCCCCTCTCCAGGTCATGCCCTGGATGGCGGTGGCCCTGGTGGCCGGGCACAACTGGCCCCTGTACTTTGCCTTCCGTGGCGGAGGGGGGATTGCTCCGACCTTGGGGTTTTTTGGGTTTCTCTACCCGGCCATCGTGGGGGTAGGTCTGGGGTTGGGCCTGGGGGTGGCTGGCCTGTACTGGCAGTTGTACTGGAAGACGCACCGGACAAGCTGGTACCCCATCCCGGTAGGGGCGGTGGTGGGCTACATGTACGCGCTCTTAGCCTTCTGGCCTACAGGGCTGGGGTTCTGGGCCTTTCTGGGGGTCAGCGGGGTGGTGGCCCTGCGGGGGCTGGGCCTGGCTCGAGGCCGCTAGCTGCTAAACTGGCCTTTGTGCGGATTGTTCTGGCGGAAAACCTCGAGTACAGCCTAGGGGGCCAGGAGCTTTTGCGGGGGGTCGGCCTGGAGCTATGCCACGGCGACCGGTTAGCTTTGGTCGGGGCCAACGGCTCGGGCAAAACCACCCTGCTGCGCTTGCTGGTGGGCGAACTCGAGCCCTCCCGCGGGCGTATACACCGGGCCGAGGGAGCGCACCTGGGGCTGTTGCCCCAGGATCCCCAGTATAGTCCCGAAGAGACGGTGGCCTCGGTGCTGCGGCAAGGCCAAGCCCGCTTTCGCCAGATGGAGGCTGAGCTGGCCCGCCTGGAGAGAGGCCTAGACGACCCCCAGGTTTATCTTCGCTGGGAGGCGCTGCACCAACGCTTCGAGGCGGTAGGGGGATACCAACAGCGGGCCCGTTACCAGGCGGTGCTCAAGGGGCTTGGCTTTGCTGATCGGGAGATGGAGAAGGCCCAGGCCCTCTCCGGGGGCGAGGCCCGCCGGCTGGCCCTGGGAGCCTTGCTGCTTTCGGGGGCGGATGCGCTTCTGCTGGATGAACCGACCAACCACCTCGACCTGGAGAGGGTGGACTGGCTGGTGCAGTTTTTGCAGTCTTTTGGTGGGGCCCTCCTGATAGTCTCGCATGACCGACACTTCCTCGACCGATTGGTCCAGTGCGTGGCCTGGCTTCACCAGGGCCAGCTCAGGCTCTACCAGGGCAACTACACGGCTTTTCGCCGCGAGCAGGCCACACAAGAAGTCCAAGAAGCGCAGCAGTATGCCCGCTGGCTCAAAGAGAAGCAGCGGCTCGAGGGGGTTTTAGAGCAGGCCCGCCGTTGGGCCCACAGCAGCGCCAAGCACGCTCGGCGGAGGCACAGCCTGGAGACCCGCCTGGAGCAGTTTGTGCAGAAAGCGGTTCCCCCTCCCGAGGCCGAAGCCCCGGGGGTGCGCATCCAATTTCCCCTCGAGCATCCCCCCAGCGCGGAGCGGGTGCTGGAGGGGTGGGCTTTGCAAAAAAGCCTGGCCGGGCGGCTGCTCTTCGACATCCCCCACCTGTTGGTGCGCAAGGGCGAGCGTATTGCCCTGATTGGCCCCAACGGGGCGGGCAAGACCACCTTGCTCAAGGTGCTCCTAGGCTTGCTGCCTTCGGACAGCCCGGCAGGGCGGGTCAGAACCGGGCCAGGGGTGCGGATGGGTTACTACGACCAGAAGCTATCCGGTTTTGACCCGGAGCTGAGCCTCTACGAGACGCTGTACCGGATGCTAGGGGAAAAAGCCCACACGGCCTTGGCGGCCTGGAGGTTTCCCTATCCGGCCCAGTTCAAGCGGGTGAAGCATCTTTCGGGCGGGGAGCGGGCCCGGCTGGCGTTGCTCTCGCTTTCGCTAGAGCAGGCCAGCCTGTTGGTGCTGGACGAGCCTACCAACCACCTCGATCTAAAAACCGTGGAGGCCCTGGAAGAGGCTCTTCTGGACTACCCCGGCACGCTGCTTCTGGTCTCTCACGATCGCTACTTCCTCGACCGGCTGGCCCAGCGCACCTGGCACCTTGCCGAGGGGCAGTTTGCCGACTACCCAGGTCCGCCGGGCGAGTACCTGGAGCGCCGGGAGGCTCGGGGGGCCGCTGTCAGGGTCGAGGCCGAACCTCCGAAAGCCCAGAGCCCGGCCCCCAGAACCAGTAAGGTGAAGGGGCGCTGGCACCTAGAGCGCGAGCAGGAGCGCCTCGAGGCCCAGATTGCCGACCTCGAGGCCCAGCTACAAGCCCTGCAGGCCCGCACGGCCCAGCCCAACCTACACCACAGCGAGTATGCCCAGATTGCCCAGGAGCAGGCCCATCTCGAGGCCCGGCTCAACCAGGCCCTGGAGCGCTGGGCTGCGCTAGTGGAGCAGCTAGAACCCCGGTAAACCGCCCTCAGGCGGGCATTTTTTCCTTTAGCCAAAGGGCGATATCGTTGGCGATGGTTTGGGCTAAAGGGTCGAGCAGCATGTCGTGCTGGCTGGGGTAGCGGCGATACTCCTTGTGTGGGCCGCCAATGAGGGCGAAATAGCGCTGTACGGCTGCTTCGGGCACGGTGTCGTCGTGGGTGGCCTCGAGCACCAACGCAGGGGCCCGAACCTGGGGGAGAAGCTCGGGCAGGCGCCGCTGGAGCGCGATGAGCTGGGCTAAAGCCCGGGTGGGAAAGTTGGGGTAGTTGGGGCTTTGCGCCCGCCTGCGGGCCTCTTCGGCGGGGTCGGTGCTGAAGGCCCAGGGCTTGAGGTAATGCAGCCAGGGGCTTAGATAGGCCAAGCGGTTTTTGAGCCCTAGGGCCGGGGCCAGGGCCACTAGGGCTGCGGTGGGGTGTTCGGCGGCCAGCCAAGCGGCCAGCAGCCCCCCCATGGAAAGCCCTACCACCGCCCTGGGTTCCGGCAGGGCTAGGTAGGCCTCGCGGGCAGTCTGGAGCCAGTCCTGCCAACGCACGGACCACAGGTCTTCGGGGCGGGTGCCGTGGCCGGGCAGGGCGGGCTGGGCTAGGGTAAACCCGGCTTGGCGCAGGGTCTCGGGTAGGGGTCCCATGGTGAGAATGGGGTGGGAGGTAAAACCGTGTAAAACCAGAACGCTCGGCATGACCAGTCCCTAGCTTAGCGCATGGGCGGTTCCTAGGGCTGCGGGTCCCGCGATGGTGCCGTGGGCGGGTAGAATGGCCTGGCTGCGCTCGATTGTGGGTCTATGGCTCAGATTCTTATGCTTGCCGGAGGCTAGAACGTGCTGAGTGGAAACCTGGCCGAGTTTCCCCTTTTGCGGCTGTTGGAAACCCTAATGGGGGCTGCTAGGGAAGGGGCTTTATTTATCCAGCACTCCCAGTTTTCGGGCTGTATATACCTACGGGGGGGGTATCCGGTCCATGCCGAGGCGGGGCCTTTGCGGGGCCTCGAGGCCCTCGAGCTGCTGGCGGGCCTACGCTCGGGGCCCTTTCGCTACGAAGCAGGTGTTCAAGCCCAGGAACAAAGCATCGAGCCTGGCCTGGAAACCCAGCGCCTGATTCTCCACCAGTTTGAAGCCTGGCGGGAGATAGAGTTGCCGGAAAACTGGGGCCTTGTCCTCCAGAGCCAGCCGACCTCGAGCCAGACCCAGCTCAGCCCAATGGAACTGCGGGTGCTGGCCCTGGCTGAGGGCAAGAGCCTAGTCCAGGCTCTGATGAATCAACAGTTCACCCCCCTTCAGACCGCTCAGGTGCTCGACAAGCTTCTGCGCTTGGGGCTTTTAGAGGCGCGGAAGAGCTGGGAAATCCAGCCCGAAATGCTGGTGGTGCTCCCTTTGTACGGGGGAGGGCAGGGGGTAGCGGCGATTGACGAAGGGCTGTTTACCCGCTGGAAGAGCCTTTTGGGTGGACCCTTCTGGGTGCGGCTGCGCAGCAGAACCCAGGAGGTGGCCCTGCGCCCCGAGCCGCGCATTCAGATGCAGGGTCGCCTGGGGCTGTTCGAGCGCGATATGCGCTGGTTGCGTCTGAGCCGGGGGATGAGGGTTGAAGCTTGGCCAGAACTGATATAGGGGGAGAGCCTTTATGGACATCCTTGAGATTAACGAGCTGCTCAACCGGGCGGTCTACGGCGAGTGGATGATGTTGGTCTTTATCCTGGTGGGCCTTTACCTTTCCTTGCGCACCGGGTTTGCCCAGTTCAGCCGGCTGGGGGTGGCTTTGCGCGAGACCCTAGGGGCCATCCGGGAACGCTCGCTTAGTTTTGGTGGCCAGATCAGCCCCTTCCAGGCGGCCATGGTGGCTCTTTCGGCCACCATCGGCACCGGCCACATTATCGGCATGGTGGGGGCGGTGGTGGTGGGTGGCCCCGGGGCAGTGGTGTGGATGTGGGTGGCCTATCTGGTGGGCATGGCCACCAAGTTTGCCGAAGCGGTGCTGGCAGTGCACTTCCGCCGCCAGTACACCGATGGCTCGGTACTGGGTGGGCCGATGGTCTATATACGCTATGGCCTAGGGCGGCGGATGGCCTGGCTGGCAGGTCTTTTTGCCTTCTTTACCGCTGTAGCGGCCTTTGGCATTGGCAACCTCTCGCAAGCAGGGGCGGTGGGGGCGGCCTTGGCCCAGGAGTTTAACGTACCGCCAGCCATTACTGGGTTGTTGCTGGCCCTGCTGGTGGGCTTTTTGCTCGGCGGGGGCATCCGCCGCATTGCCCACTTTGCCCAGGTGGTGGTGCCCATCAAGCTGGGCCTGTTTTTGCTGGGGCTGCTGCCGCTGTTGCTCCTTCACATCGGCCAGCTCCCCGGCGCGCTGGCCTTGGTCTTCTCCTCGGCCTTCAGCTTTCAGGCGGCCACCGGGGGGGTGGCGGGGGCAGCCCTATCGCTAGGCCTGGCCGAGATTCTCAAGGCTGGGGTAGGACGGGGCATCTTTGCCAATGAGGCTGGCCTGGGCTCGGCGGCCATCGCCCATGCCCAGGCCCAGGTCGACCACCCAGTGCGGCAGGGCTTCTGGGGCCTGACCGAGATGCTGGTGAGCCTGCTGGTGACCAGCCTGATGGCCCTGAGCTTTATAGCCAGTGGGCTGTGGCAGCGCTTCCTGGGGGGGGACCGGGTGGAGGCGGCCCGCCTGCTGTTTGCCGAGCACCCGTTGGGGGTGGCCATGCTGGGGGTGCTGCTGGCGGTTTTTGCCCTGGGCACCATGGTCTCCTGGGGCTTTTATGGGGAGGAGGGGGCGGCCTATCTGCTTGGCGATGGGGTTCGCTGGCCTTACCGCCTGACCTTCGTGGCCTTTGCTTTTGTAGGGCCTCTGGGAGGGTTGGCCGCCCTCACCAGCGTGGCCGATACTCTCAACGGCATGATGGCCATTCCCAACCTAGTTGCCCTGCTGGCTCTGGGCGGGTTGGTAGGCCGGTTGGTAAGGGAGTTTTTCCGCGGTCTGGCCTGGCAACCTCCCGAGGAGGATTGAGCAGGGGGTCAGGGCAGTCCTGGCTGCATTTCCTCTTCCCCTTTGCTGCTAGACTCAGCCCATGAGCGTACCCAAGCGCCTGGTGGTGGGGCTTTCGGGGGCCTCGGGAATGCCCTATGCCCTGGACCTCCTAAAGACCCTGCGGCGGATTCCCGGCCTCGAGACCCACCTGGTCATGACCCAAGGGGCCAAGCGGGTGCTGCTGGAGGAGGTGGACACCCACCCGGAAGCGGTAGAGGCCCTGGCCAATGTGGTGTACCGCAGCAGCGACCTGGGAGCTGCGGTGGCCTCGGGCAGTTTTCGTACCTTGGGGATGGTGGTGGTGCCCTGTAGTGCGACCACCCTGGCCAAGGTGGCCTATGGCCTGGCCGACAACCTGCTGACCCGCGCGGCCTACGTGACCCTTAAGGAGCGCCGCCCCCTAGTGCTGGTGCCGCGCGAGACCCCTTTGCCCTTACCCAGCCTCGAGGCTATGGTCAAGGCGGCTCAGGCTGGGGCGGTGATTCTGCCGGCGGCCCCGGGGTTCTACCACCGGCCCACCCAGATCGACGACCTTTTGGCCTTCATCACCCAGCGCATTCTGGATTTGTTTGGCCTGGACTATCCCCGGGCCCCGCGCTGGAAGGAGGCGGTGGAGCTCGAGCTCGACTAGCGCAGGAAGAAGGCTGCGTACACCAGCCCGATGAAGATGCGGTAGATGGCAAAGGGCACGAAGCTATTGCGGCTGACAAAGCCTAAGAGCCAGCGCACGGTGAGCAAAGCCACCACAAAGGCAGTGAGGAAGCCCGCCCCCAGAAGGCCCCAGCTATCGGCGCGGAACTCTTCTAAGTTGCGCAAAAGTGAGAAGCTCGTGGCCGAAAGCATGGTGGGTACGGCCAGGATAAAGGAGAACTCGGCGGCGGCCTTGCGCGACATCCCCAGGGCCATGCCCCCCACGATGGTGGCCCCGCTGCGCGAGACCCCCGGCACCATAGCCAACGCTTGGAAGAAGCCGATCCACACTGCTTGTAGTAAGGGCACCTGGTTGACGTCGTCGTAACGCTTGTGCCCTTCTAGCCAGCGGTCGACGAACAGCAGCAAGAGGCCCACACCCACCAGGTTCACCACCACGATCAGGTCGTTGCCCAGGAATACGTTCTCGATAAGGTCAGCCAGCAAAAAGCCTAGGATTCCGGTAGGGATGAAGGCTACGAGGATACGCTTCCACACCTTCCCATCGCGCAAGAAGCGCTTGAAGTACAAAGCCAGCACGGCCAGGATGGCCCCGAGTTGAATGACCACCACAAAGCTCTTGATGAAGGGGTCGTTTTCGATGTCCAGGCCCATCAGGTGGGCGGCTAGGGTCAGGTGCCCGGTGGAGGAGACCGGCAAAAACTCCGTCAGGCCCTCCAGCACCCCCAGTACCAAAGCTTCCCAAAACGTCATGGCCCAGAGGATACCACGATGCGGTAGGATGCCTGGCGTGAGGGTATCGGTGTTGTTGCCGGCAGCGGGCGCGGGCCTACGCCTGGGGCGCGGTCCCAAAGCCCTGGTCGAGGTGGGGGGGAAGACCCTTTTGCAATGGGCTTTGCAGGGCTTTTCTTGGGCCGAGGAGGTGGTGGTGGCCCTGCCGCCAGGCCTGGGCCTTGCCCTGCCAGGAGTGCGGGTGGTAGAAGGGGGGGCCACCCGGCAGCAAAGCGTCTATAACCTGTTGCAAGTGGCCCGTGGGGAGCTGGTGCTGGTGCACGATGTGGCCCGGCCCTTTGTGGTTCGCCCGGCGGTGGAGCGCCTTTTGGCCGGGGTGGCCCGCTGGGGGGCGGCCACTTTGGCCTTGCCGGTACCCGATACCCTGGTGCAGGATCAGCAGGGCCAGTACGGGGCGGTGGTGCCCCGGGAGGCGCACCGGCTGGTGCAGACCCCCCAGGGCTTCCGTCGCGAGCTGTTGTGGGAAGCCCACCAGAAAGCCCGCCAGGCTGGTCTGGACTACACCGACGATGCCCAGATGGTACGGGCCCTGGGGCACCCGGTGGCCTTGGTAGAGGGTGACCGGCGGATGTTCAAGATCACCTACCCCGAGGACCTCGAGCTGGCCGAAGGACTGGCCCGTTTATGGAATGCCTAGCCCCTGCCAAGGTTAACCTGGGTCTTTCGGTTCTGGGTAGAAGGGCTGACGGCTACCACGAGCTACACACCCTTTTTGCCGCTTTGTCGGTGGGGGATCGCTTGTGGGTTGAGCCGGCTCCCCAGGGGGTGGCCCTGGAGGTGCGCGGTGCGGCGTTGAGTGAGGGCCTCGACAATCTGGTTTACCGGGCGGCTGTAGCCTACCTCGAGGCGGCGGGCTGGCCGGGCGGGGTTCGGGTGGTGCTGGAAAAGCGCTTGCCGTTAGCGGCAGGCCTGGGAGGAGGCTCTTCCGATGCGGCGGCGGCCTTGCGGGCCTTGGCCCAGCTCTACCCCGCCTCCCTAGACCTCAAAGCGCTCGCCCTGAGGCTGGGGGCGGACGTGCCCTTCTTCCTGGGGCCTCCACTGGCCGAAGGGCGGGGGGTGGGGGAACGGCTCAGGCCCTTGGGGCCGATGGAGGCTCACCTGGTGCTCCTCAACCCCGGTATACCTGTGGCGGCCGCCGAGGCCTACCGGCAGTTGCGCCGGGAGGAGTGGGGAGGCGAGCTGGACATAGCGGCCATTCTGCAAGCGGTGCAGGCCGGGGAAGAGCCCCCCTACTGGAACAGCCTGGAAAAGCCGGTATTTCGCCTCGAGCCCTCCTTAGAGGAGCTGAAAGGAAGGCTGCGCCAGGCCGGACTGCGGGGGGTTTTGCTCTCAGGGTCTGGCTCGAGCTTCTTTGGCTTGGCCCCAGACCCCGACCAGGCCAGCTACCTTGCCTGGAAATTGCAAAAAGCCTACCCCACTTGCTGGGTTGTTTCAGCCCGAACCGTAAGCTGAGGCTTGGTGCTGGGGGGCTTCCCGCGGTATGATGCCATGGTCACCGGGGGTGCTTGCACCGCGTGCAGGCTGAGAGATACCCTTGGAACCTGATTCGGTTAGCACCGACGTAGGAAGTGTGACACGGGCCTTGGCCCACCGCTCAGGTTGCCCCTCCCGGTGACAGGAGGGGATTTTTATGTGGAAAAAGCTTTGGATAGCCTTGCTGGCGCTTGGCCTGCAGCTTGCCCTAGCCCAGACTACCCTGACCGTCCTGACCCACAATAGCTGGAGTCTGGACAAGAACCTGATGGCCCAGTTCGAGCAAGCCTCAGGCCTCCGCCTGCGCTTTTTGAAGGGGGGAGATGCCGGAGAGATGCTCAACAAGGCTATTCTGAGCCGGGGTGCCCCCATTGCCGATGTTATCTACGGCTTCGACAACACCCTGCTCTCGCGGGCCCTGCAGGCCGATATCCTGTGGCCCTATCGCTCGCCCGAGCTGGCCAACGTGCGCCCAGAACTGCGCCTTGACCAGACCTACCGGGCCACCCCGGTAGACTTCGGCTACGTGGCCCTCAACTACGACCGGGCTTTCTTCCAAGGTAGGCCTCTGCCCCAGCGCTTTGCCGAGCTGGCCTCGCCAGAATTCGCCCGGCTTTTGGTGGTGCAGAACCCCGCTACCAGCTCGCCGGGGCTGGCCTTCCTGCTGGCTACGGTGGCTACTTTCGGCGAGGAGGGCTACCTCTCTTTCTGGGAAGAGCTACGTAAGAACGGGGTGCGGGTGGTCAGCGGTTGGAGCGAGGCCTACTACACCCACTTCACCCGCGCGGGGGGCGACCGACCTTTGGTGGTCTCCTACAGCACCAGCCCCGCTGCTGAACTGTATTACAGCGAGGCTAAGCCCAAGCCCAGCGAGCCGCCCACGGCCAACCTCTTCCTTCCAGGCAGCGCCTTTTTTCAGGTGGAATACGTGGGCATCCTAAGGGGTACCCGCAACCTGTCGGCAGCCCAGCGTTTTGTGGACTGGCTGCTCTCCAAACCGGTGCAGGAGAACATCCCCACCCAGATGTGGGTCTACCCGGCCCGGCGTGACGCGGCCTTGCCCGAGGTCTTCCGTTTCGCCGAAGTGCCCCCACAAGCAGCCCGCCTAGCCCCTCAGCAGATTGCGCAACACCGCGACCGCTGGATCCGCGAGTGGACCCAGGTGGTGTTGCAGGGGCAAAGCGCCGAGGCGGTGCGCTCGAGGCGCTAGGGGTTTCGGCAACAGACCGGGGGAGGGTAGCCCTGGGTCATCGGGTAGGCTAGGTTACCCTCGGAGTGGATGTGGGCTTACCAAGGGCAGTACCGGGGCTCCACCGGGGTGGGGTGGTCTTCGTGCGCCTTCCAGGAATAGCGGCCCTGCCGGTGCTGGTCTTTCTGGTGCTGGCCTTGGTCTACCCATTGACCTGTATTCTGGCCCTCGGTCTGCGTGAAGGCCTCTGGGCGGCCCTGGCTAACCCCTACTACTTGGCCCGCCTGGGGTGGAGCCTGGTGTATGGGCTGGGCTCCTCCCTGCTGTGTGTGGTTCTGGCTTTGCCGCTGGCCTACGCCTTCCGCTACCGCTTCCCCGGACGGGATGTTCTCCTGGCTTTCTCCACCGTGCCCTTTGTACTCCCTACTTTAGTGGTGGCCATGGGCTTCCTCGGCCTGGTGGGGCCCAGGGGGAGCCTGGGCCTCAACCTGTACGGCACCCCCTGGATTCTCTTCTGGGCCAGCCTGCTGTACAACCTGGGGCTGGTGCTGCGCCCGTTGGTGGTGTTGCTCCCAGCCCTGCAAACCCCGCTGGCAGCGGCCCGCACCCTGGGGGCCTCGCCCCTGCGGGCCTATCTGCGGGTGGGAGTACCGCTTCTGGGGCCGGCGGTTTTATCGGGTGGGAGTCTAGTGTTTTTGTACAGCTTTACCAGCTTTGGCGTGCCGCTGCTCTTGGGGGGGCCGGCCTGGGCCACCCTCGAGGTCGCCACCTACCAGGCCCTGGCCCAGCGGCTGGCCTTTCCCGAGGCCACCGCTTTGGTGCTGATGCAGCTTGGGGTTACCCTTTTGGTGTTGACGGGCTATTTGCGCCTGCAGACCCACCTGGCTTTGGGCATCGGCGGCTACGGGGCGCCCCTACCCCTGGCCCCCAAGGCCGCCTGGGGGCTGGCGCTGGGGGTCTGGCTTTTGTTTGCGCTTATCTATAGCCCGCTATGGAACCTGTGGTTGCGGGCTTTCGAGCGGCCTGTGGCCTGGATTAGCGTGTGGCAAAGCCCGGATTTCACCCCAGGTAGCCTGGCCTTGTTCAATACCCTGGCCTTTGCCGGGCTAGCGTTGCTTCTGGTGGTCCCACTGGGTACGCTTTACGCCTACGCGGTCTGGCGGGGGCCGCTCTGGTTGGACGGGCTGGGCCTTCTGCCCATCCTGGTCTCGCCGGTGGCCATTGGGCTGGGGTACCTGCTGGCCTACCCCGGCCTGCGGGGCTCGCTGGGGATATTGATTGCAGCTTACGCTCTGCTCAGCTATCCCTTGCTGGTGCGGGCCCTGCTGCCGGCACTGCGGGCTTTGCCCTCCGGATTCATCGAGGCGGCCCGACTCTTGGGGGCCAGGCCCTGGCGGCGTTGGTGGCGGGTGGAGTGGCCCCTGGTACGCTCCGCGGCGCAGACAGGGGTGGCCCTAGCCCTGGCAGCCATTCTGGGGGAGTTTGGGGCCACCCTGACCCTGCAGCGCCCGGAGTGGGCCACCCTTTCCCTGGCCATCTACGAGCGGCTGGGCCGGCCTGGGGCGCTACCCTTCTATGAGGCGGTGGTGTTGGCGGTGGTGTTGATGGGGCTGTGTGGGGTTTTACTGTGGGGATTGGAGCGGCTGGGGCAGAACCGCAGGCCTTGAAGGTCAGTCCGCCGCGCCTCGAGCCTGGGCCTCGAGCAGCTCGACCTCGAGCGGCCCGAAGTTCTGGGCCTGGGCTAGCTCGACCTGGCCTTGCTTTTTGGCCTCGAGCAAGGCGGCAAAGGCCACGGTTTGCTCGGCCCAGGTTTTGAAGGGCAGGTGGCGAAAGAGGCTTCGCTTAAGGCTCTGTAAAAAGCGGCGGATGCGCGCCCAGGCCTCGGGCAGGCCAAAGGTTTCCGGGGCTAGGTGTAGCTCGGCCTGGCGGGAAAAGCGCTCGGCGGCCCGCACCAGCACCTGCACCGGCAAAGGGCGCAGGCGCCCATCCTTGGGCAGAGGGGCGGGGGGAACCGGCACCACGCGGGCTCGTTCGCGCGAGCGCTGCTCGAGAAAGGCAATAGCCTCCTCCAGGGCCACCAGGGTTTTTAGGAAGGGAGGGTCTTCAAAGGTCTCCTCCTCCGTTTCGGCTAAGAGGGGTGGGGGCTTTGGGGCAAAAGCCCGTAGCTTATGGAGCACCAGTTCGGCCAGGATGGGCAGCAGCTCGCTGCGCTGAGCCAGTCCCAGGGCCTGTACCTGGGCTAAGGCTTGCTCGCACAGCAAAGCTATGGGCAGCTCGTGTGCGGCCATTTTGCCCTTGCGCACCTGCTCGAGCAGGGCGCTGGGTGTTCCGCTAAACGGCCCGAAGGTGAGGGTGATCATCGCAGGGCCGCGCGCAAATCCAGTGGGGTCTGCTGCCGCTTTGGTCTGAGCAAGCCGAACTTTTCCCGCACCTCCTCCATGGTGGCCTGGGCGATCCGCCGCGCTTTAGCCGCCCCGTCCTCGAGGGCGTCCAGCACCTGCTCTGGCTTGGCCTTGAGCTCCGCGGCCCGTTCGCGGATGGGCCGCAGGGTTTTCATCATCTCCTGCATCAGGATTTGCTTGATCACCAGTGTCCCAATACCCCGGCGGCGGTACTCCTCCCGCAGCACCTGCACCAGCTCGGGTGGGGCGAAGTACTGCAAAAACTTGAACGCCACGCTGCGCTCGGGGTCCCCGGGATCCGAGAGGCGGATGCGGGCGGGGTCATCGGGCATGGTGCGAATCTTGGCCCAGATGCTTTCTTCGTCTTCCAAAAGGCCAATGGTGTTGCCTACGCTTTTGGACATCTTGGCCTTGCCGTCGATGCCGGGCACCCGGGGGGCGTGGGGGTTTAGGTAGGCCTGCGGTTCAGGGAAGGTTTCGCCGTAGGTCTGGTTCCAGCGGCGGGCTATTTCGCGGGTGAGCTCGAGGTGCTGGGTCTGGTCCTCGCCGACCGGCACGGTATCGGCTTTGTAGAGCAGGATGTCGGCGGCCATGAGTACCGGGTACATCAGCAGCCCTGCCGGCACCGAGACCAACTTGGCGGCCTTGTCCTTGAACTGGGTCATGCGGGTCAGGTCGCCGTAGGGGGTTTGGGTGGCGAAGACCCAGGCCAGCTCGGTGTGCTCGGCCACGTGCGACTGCACGAACAGGATGACCTTGTTGGGGTCTAGTCCGGCAGCGATGTTGACCAGCGCGGCGTCGAAGGTGCGCTGGGCCAGGAGGTCTTTGTCGTAGGCTGCCGGGTTGGTGGGGGCGTGGTAGTCCACAATACAAAAAATGGCGTTCTGCCCTAGCTGCTCCCCCAGGGCAATGTAGTTGACCATAGCCCCCAGGTAGTTGCCGATGTGCAGCTCGCCGGTGGGTTGAAAACCAGAAAAAACCCGCTTCACACTCGATAGGATAGCAGGCTTGGGGAGGGGTTACCAGCTAGGCCTGCTCGAGGGCTTCCTTGCGGGTCTCCTGCGGAGGCTTGCCGGCGGGGTACTGCCCGTTGAAGCAGGCCAGGCAGACCGGCCCCCCGATGGCCTGGTAGACCCCAGCCTCGCTCAGGAAGGCCAGGGAATCGGCCCCGATCAGGCGGCGGATCTCTTCCACCGAGTGGGTGGCCGCCACCAGCTCTTTGCGGGCCGCGGTATCGATGCCGTAGTAACAGGGGTAGCGGATGGGGGGGGCCGAGATGCGCACGTGCACCTCGAGGGCGCCCGCCTCGCGCAAGAGCTGAACGATGCGGCCCGAGGTGGTGCCCCGTACGATGGAGTCGTCTACCAGCACCACCCGCTTGCCCCGTACCACCGGGGTAGCGGCCAGCTTGAGCCGCACCTTCAGGTCGCGCATGGCCTGGGTAGGCTGGATAAAGGTACGCCCGGCGTAGGGGTTTTTATGTAGGCCATAGTCGAAGGGAATCCCCGAGGCCCGGCTGTAGCCGATGGCGGCCCCGATGCCCGAGTCGGGCACCGGCACCACCAGATCGGCCTGGGCGGGGGCCTCCTGGGCCAGCACCTCGCCCATGCGGATGCGGGCTGGGTGGGTCTCGATGCCGTCGAGCTGGCTGTCGGCCCGGGCGAAGTAGATCCATTCGAAAGCGCAGGGGGTGGGCTCGGGGGGAAGCACCTGCCAGGAGCGGAGTTCGCCCTTTTCCACCCAGACCAGCTCCCCCGGGCGCACGTCCCGCAGGAAACGGGCCTCCATCAGGGTCAGAGCGGGCGGTTCGGAAGCAAAGACAAAGCCTCCGTTGGCCAGTTGCCCAATGACCAAGGGGCGTACCCCGTGACCGTCGCGCAGGGCCAGTACGGTCTGACGGTCCATCAGCACCACGCTAAAGCCCCCCTGTAGCTCGCGCATGGCCCTTGCGGTGGCCTCGACTAGGTTGAGCCGGGCGTAGCGGGCGATGAGGTTGATCATGACCTCGGTGTCGTTGGTGGTCTGGAAGACCGCACCGTCTTCCAGGAGGGCCTGGCGAATCTCCAGGGCGTTGACGAAGTTGCCGTTGTGGGCGATGGCCAGAATGCCCTTGGAGCTGCGCACGTTCAGGGGTTGGGCATTGAAGCGCAGGTTGGCCCCGGTGGTGGAGTAGCGGGTGTGGCCGATGCCCAGGTTGGCCCCAGGGATGCGCAAGCGCTGCATACGGGCCTCGTCGAAGACCTGGGTGACCAGCCCTAGGTCTTTCTCGATGACCAGGTCTTTGCCGTTGGAAACGCAGATGCCCGCGGCCTCCTGGCCCCGGTGCTGCAGGGCGAAAAGCCCTAGCTGGAGCAGATCGGCCACCGGTAGCGGCTCGGGCGACCACAGGCCCAGCACCCCGCACTCTTCTCGTGGCTTGTCCATCATGGCAGCACCTCGCGCAAGGGCTTCTCCCAGGCGGCTCGCAGGGCTTTTAGCGGCCACTCCAGCCGTTCCCTGGGCAGAAGCAGGGTGAGCCGGTCGCCCCCGACCTGGCCCAGCACCCCATAGGAGAGGCCCTGCTCCTCTAAAGCTTCCACCGCCGCTTGTAGGTGCTCTGGAGCAATGGTAAAGAGGATACGGCTGGAGGCCTCGCCAAAGAGGAGGGCTTCCCAGGGGGCCGGGCTACGCAGCTCTACGGTGGCCCCCAGGCCGTAGGGGAAGGTCATCTCGGCCAGGGCCACTGCCAGTCCACCCTCGGCCACGTCGTGGGCGGTACGCACCCAGCCCTGCTCGATGAACGCGCGGATGGCGGCCTGGGCCCGGGCCTCTTTAGCCAGGTCAAGCGGTGGGGGGGTGCCGGCCTCGAGGCCATGCACCACCCAGAGGTATTCCGAACCGCCCAGGTGGCCCTCGAGCCCACCGATGAGCACAATAAGTTCACCCGGTTGGCGGAAACCCATCTCGGCCCGACGGGCTAGGTCTGGCAGCAGCCCCACCACCCCCACCATGGGGGTAGGGGGAATACGGTAGTTGGGGCCCTCGTTGTACAGCGAAACGTTGCCCGAGACCACCGGTAGCCCCAGGGCGTGGGAGGCCTGGGCTAGGCCCTGGATGGTCTCGGAGAGTTCAAAGTAGCCCTGGGGGGTTTCAGGGTTACCGCAGTTAAGACCATCGGTGTAGGCCAGGGGGCGGGCCCCCACCACGCTCACGTTGCGGGTGGCCTCGGCCAGGGCATGCATGGCTCCTAGGCGGGGGGCCAGCTTGCTGTAGCGGGGGTTGGCGTCCACCTTGACCGCGAGGCCCCGCTGGGTGCCTTTGATGCGCAGGATGGCGGCATCGCCCCGGCCTGGTACCAGCACGGTGTTGGTGCCCACCTGATGGTCGTAGCGCTCGTAAATGGGGGCACGGCTACACAGGTTGGGAGAGGCCAGCAGGCTAAGGAGAGCCTCCTGGGGGGAAAGGGGCCGGGGTAGCCCCTCTAGAGATTGGTTGCGCCGGGCCTGGGCCTCGGGGTTTTCCGCGGCTTGGCGCAGGTAGGTGGGGGCCTCGGCCAAGGCCTGGGTGGGGACTTCGGCCACCACCTGGCCCTGGAAGCGCACCCGCAGCACGGGTTCGCTCAGGGTGTGGGCTACCGGAACCGCGTCCAGCCCCCAGTGGGCGGCCAGCGCCTCGAGGTCCTTTTCCTTGCCAGGGCGGGGAACCAGCACCATCCGCTCTTGCGACTCGGAGAGCATCAGCTCTAAAGGGTTCATGCCGCTCTCGCGCTGGGGTACCCGGTCGAGGTCGAGCTCGAGGCCCAGCCCCGACTTATGGGCCAGCTCGGCCAGCGAGGAGGTGAGCCCCGCGGCCCCCATATCCTGTACCCCTTCGACCAGGTCCTGCCGGATGGCCTCGAGGGTTAGCTCCAAGGTCAGCTTGCCCAGAAAGGGGTCGCCTACCTGCACACTGGGGCGCTTGGACTGGTTTTCCTCAGCCAGCTCCTCCGAGGCAAAGGCGGCCCCCCCAATGCCGTCGCGCCCGGTTTTGGAGCCCACATAGTACACCGGGCGGGAGAGGGAGGCGCGGCTCCGTTTGAGTTCCTCTACCCGTAGTAGCCCCACGCACATGGCGTTGACCAGGGGGTTGTCCTGGTAGTCGGGGTGGAAGTAGACCTCCCCCCCTACCGTAGGCACCCCGATGGCGTTGCCGTAGTGGGCGATGCCCGAGACCACCCCTTGCACCAGGTAGCGGGTGCGGGCCTCCTCCAGTCGGCCAAAGCGCAGCGAGTTGAGCAAGGCGATGGGCCGGGCCCCCATGGCCACGATGTCGCGGATGATGCCGCCTACACCGGTGGCTGCGCCCTGGAAGGGTTCCACCGCCGAAGGGTGGTTGTGGCTTTCGATTTTGAAGGCCACCGCCCAGCCTTCGCCCACCTCCACCACCCCGGCGTTCTCCCCTGGCCCCTGCAACACCGCTGGGCCTTCCTTGGGCAGCAGCTTGAGCAGGGGGCGGGAGTTTTTGTAGCCGCAGTGCTCGCTCCACATGACCTTGAACAGGTAAAGCTCCAGCCGGTTGGGCTCCCGTCCCAGCCGGCGCACAATTTCCCGGTATTCCTCCAGCGGGATGCCGGTCTCTTTGAGGAGGGGATGGAGGGTTTCTTCCATCACAATGCCTTGGGGGGCTGGCCCACGACCCCCTCGAGGAGAGTGAAGAGCTCTTGGTGGTTGCCGATGCGGGCGGTAGGCTCGGGTTGGCCGCTACGGTGGGTGTGCCCAGTGTAAAGCACGGCCCAGGGATAGCCGGTGTTAAAGGCCCCGGCGATATCGGTGCGAGGGATGTCGCCGATGTGCAAGGCCTCCTGGGGTTTGGCCCCCATCTCCTCCAGGGCAGCCAGGAAGGCCTCGGGTTTGGGTTTGACCACCCCGGTTTCGTCGGAGAAGGAAAAACCGCTAAAAAGATCGTGCAGCCTATGGCGCTTGAGGTGTTCGCGCAGGATGCGCCCGGTGGAGATGCTGGTGTCGGAGACGATGCCCAGGGTATAGCGCTGAGCCAGCTTGGGTAGGGTCTCCCGCACCCCAGGCAGGGGGATGAGCTCTCCTTCCAGGCTGGCCTCCACGATGCGCTGGGTGGTCAGGGCGATGTGGCCCTCGTCGTAGGGCAGGCCCAGATAGGCGAAGATGCGGGTTACCCGGTCGAAAGGGGTCATGACCTGCTCGGCGTACCAGGCGGTATCGAAATCCAAAGCGGCCTGGCGCCAAGCCTCCATCACCGCGTCGATCTCTACCGCTACCCCTGCCTCAGAGGCCGCATCCAGCAGAATCTCGGTGCGGCGTTCTTTGATAGGCCCGGCAAACTCAGGGCCTTCGGTGAAGAGGGTGCCCCAGAAATCGAAGGTAATGGCTTTTACGTTCATACGACCTCCTTCACAAACCAACTACGGCCAAGGCCTGTTTCAGGCTTTCAAACAGGGTTCGACCATCGCTGCTGCCCAAGGTTTCTTCTATGGCTCGCTCGGGGTGGGGCATCATGCCCAGCACGTTGCCCCGCGGGTTTACGATGCCGGCGATGTCGTTTAGAGCCCCGTTGGGGTTATAGCCCTCTTTAGGGCCTTCTGGGGGAGGGGCATAGCGGAAGACCACCTGGCGTTTTTCCTCTAGCTGCTGCAAGGTTTGGCTGTCGGCGTAGTAGCGTCCCTCGGCGTGGGCGATGGGCAGGCGCAGAAGCTGGCCAGGGGCGTAGCCTTGGGTGAACGGCAGGTCGGTGCGCTCGAGGCGAACATAGACCTCCTTGCAGGTGAAGTGGAGGTTGGTGTTGGCCAGCAAGGCCCCCGGCAGCAAGCCCGCCTCGGTCAGCACTTGGAAGCCGTTGCAGATGCCCAGTACCGGGTAGCCCCGCTGGGCCAGTTGGCGCACCGCCCGCATCACCGGGGAGAACTTGGCCAGGGCCCCAGCCCGCAGGTAGTCGCCATAGGAGAACCCCCCCGGCAGCACCACTGCGGCGAAACCCTCCAGGCTATCCTGGGTGTGCCAGACCAGCTCCGCCTTTAGCCCCACCTGCTCCAAGGCCCAGCGGGTGTCCAGGTCGCAATTGGAGCCTGGAAACTGCACCACCGCCACCTTCATAGCTGCTCCTTGAGGCTTTCCACCACGAAGACTTCCGTCACCGGGTTGGCCAGGGCATTCCCAATGGCCTGGGCCTGGGCCTGGGCGCTTTGCGCGTCGGGGGCCTCGAGGGTCATCTCCAGCACCCGTCCTACCCGCACGTCCTGCACAGCAAAGCCCTGGCCCTGCAACACCCCCTCCACCGCCCGGCCCTGAGGGTCCAGGATGCCCTCCTTGAGTTCGATCAGAATGGTGGCGTGGTACTTCATGCGGCCTCCACCCGGCGCAGCACCTCGCGATAGGCTTCCTCCACCCCACCTAGGTCGCGGCGGAAGCGGTCTTTGTCCATTTTTGCCCCGCTTTGCATCTCCCACAGGCGCATGGTGTCGGGCGAGATTTCGTCGGCCAGCACTATCGCGCCGGGCTCATGGGCGGGGTGCAGGAGCTTGCCAAACTCGAGCTTGAAGTCAATAAGCTCGAGGTTGCGCTGGGCGAAATAGTCCTTGAGCAAACGGTTGACCTGCAAAGCCAGCTCCTTAATCCGGGCCAGTTCACCGCCGCTCACCAGCCCCAGCGCCAGCGCGGCATCGTCGTAGATGAGCGGGTCGCCCAGGGCATCGTTTTTGAGGGAAAACTCTACCAGTGGATAGGGCAAGGCCCGCCCTTCCTCCACCCCGTAGCGCCGGGCAAAGCTGCCCGCGGCCCGGTTGCGCACGATGACCTCCAAGGGCACGATTTTTACCTCCCGCACCAGCATCTCCCGCTCGGAAAGCAAACGCAGAAAGTGGGTGGGGATGCCCTGGGCCTCGAGGTAGCGGAATAGCCTGGCGGAGATGCGGTTGTTGATGGCGCCTTTGCCCTCGATGACCCCCCGCTTCTGCCCATTGAAGGCGGTGGCCTCGTCTTTGAAGTAGACCCGCAGGGTGCCGGCCTCAGGACCGGGGTAGATAACCTTGGCTTTGCCCTCGTAGCGCTTCTCCATGCTTACTCCATAGTACCGCAGCCGAAGGGTTCATAGGCCGAAGCGAGCGTAGATGGCCTCCACGTGCCGCAGGAAGTAGCCGGGGTCGAAGGCTTGGGCCAGGGCCTCTCCCTTGAGGGGACAGGCGGGGTCGGCCTCGAGCAAGTCCTGTAGGCTCGAGCCCTCCTCCCAGGCCCGTAGCGCGTTGCGCTGCACCAGCGCATAGGCCGCCTGGCGCTCCAGGCCCGCCTCAATGAGCAGGCCCAGTACCCGTTGGGAGAAGACCAGTCCTCGGGTGAGGTACAGGTTTTGTTGAACGCGGGCCTGGTAGACCACCAACCCCTCCAGCACCCGCTCCAGCCGGCGCAGCATGTAGTGGGCCAGAGTGGTGCTGTCGGGCAGGATGACCCGTTCCACCGAGCTGTGGGAGATGTCCCGCTCGTGCCACAGGGCGATGTTTTCCAAAGCGGCCTGTAGGTTGGCCCGCAGCAGCCGGGCCAGGCCAGAGAGGTTTTCCAGCGCCACCGGGTTTTTCTTGTGCGGCATGGAAGAGGAGCCGGTCTGCTTATAGGCAAAGGGTTCCTGGGTCTCCAGCACCTCGGTGCGCTGGAGGTGGCGCAGCTCCACCGCGATGCGCTCGAGGTTGGCCCCCAGGATGGCCAGAGCCGCCAGAAGCTCGGCGTGACGGTCGCGCGGCACCACCTGGGTAGAGACCGGCTCCACCCCCAGGCCCAGCCGTTCGGCCACGTAGGCCTCGAGGGCTGGCTCGAGGTGGGCGTAGTTGCCCACCGAGCCGGAGAGCATGGCTACCCCGATGCTCGAGCGGGCCTGGGCCAGCCGCTTTTTGTCCCGCAGCAAAGCGGCATAAAAGGCCAGAAAGCGCAGACCAAAGCTGGTGGGCTCAGCATGAACGCCATGGGTACGCCCTACCGCAGGCAGGTTTCGGTAACGCTGGGCCAGCCCTTTCAAGCGCTCGAGCACCGGCTCTAAGGCAGCCTCGATCAGGCCCATCGCCTCAAAGAGTAGGAGGTTTTGCGCCGTATCCACCACATCGCTGCTGGTCAGGCCCAGATGCAGCCAGCGGGCTAGCTCGGCCTGGCCGGTCCACTCCACCAAAGCCCGGGTAAAGGCCACGATGTCGTGTCGGGTTTCTTCCTCTATCTCTTCCACCCGCCGGGCAAAGCTGGCATCAATCGGTTTCTGCGCCAGGGCTGCACGCAGCCGCTGGACGGTTCCGGAAGGCACCTGGCCCAGCTTTTCCCAGGCTTCCAGGGCTAGGGCTTCCACCTCGGCCCAGGCCTGGTACTTGCGGTGCTCGCTCCACAAAGCCTGCATCTCGGGGGTTTGATAGCGGGCAATCATGCGGGTTCTCCTGGGAAGGCAAAAAAAGCGCCTGTTTCAGCGTTTAGGAAACAACGGGCTGCCCCGCCTCTATGGGGGCAGTGCCACGAGCCTATCATGCCCCCTAAGGGGGGGCAACCCAGCGAACTCGCTTTGTTTTCACGCGGATCGTTTAGGATTTTCCTGTGATTCGTGCGGTCTTGTTCGATGTGGGCGACACCCTGATCCTGGGCCACCCCAGGTTCTGGCTGCTACCCCTCTTAGAGGCCAGGGGGCTGATCCACAAAGCCGATCTGAGCCGGCTACCCCAGGCCATGCGCGAGGCCTATGCCCACTACGCCGAGCACCATATGCAAGCTACCGACGAGGCCCGCGCCCTTGCGTTTTGGCGGGGCTTTCACTGGGAGGTTATGAACGGGATTGGCCTGGGGTGTTATGCCGAGGAGGTGGCGGACTACCTAAGCCAGAACTGGCAAAGCCCTGAGGTTTGGCCCCTGGTGCCGGGGGCCAGGGAGGTGCTCGCCGAGCTGCGGGCGCGGGGGTTCAGGCTGGGGGTGGTTTCCAACTGGGACTGGACACTGCCTGGGGTGTTGCGGGCAGTAGGGCTAGCCGGGTTTTTCGACTACATCGGGGTCTCGGCCTTGGAAGGGGTGGCCAAACCCGACCCGCGCTTTTTTCACATTGTCCTCGAGGCTTTGGCAGTGGCCCCTTGGGAGGCCATTCACATCGGCGACTCGGAGGATGACTTGGAGGGGGCCAAGGCGGCTGGGGTGAAGCCCGTTCTCTTCGATCCCTACCGGCAAAACCCCCAGGCCGTGGGCGAACTGGCCTGGCTGCTGGCCTACCTGGACGGCCACCACTCTTGACGCGCAGTCCCAGAGCCCACAGACTGCCCATATGAGCGTTCGCAAAGCCATCTGGGGTGACAAGTTTGCGGCCATCGAGCAAAGCCTGCTCGAGGTAGACCCCGACCTATACGCCTATATCCGCGACTTCGCCTACGAGGAGGTGTTGGCCCGCCCCGGCCTCGACCTGAAGACCCGTGAGCTTTTGGCCATCACCAGCCTGATTGCCCTGGGGGCGCCTAAGGAAATCGCCACCCACCTAGAAGGGGCTTTGCGCAACGGGGCTACCGAGCAGGAAATCCGCGAGACCATCCTCCAGTCGGCCCTGTTCGTGGGTTTTCCTAGGGCCCTGGGGGCCATGAAAACCTTTCACAGCCTGCTGCGCAAGCGCCAGGCTTCCGGTGTGTGATTCAGCCTGGGGTGGGGGCTAGCTCGAGGTAGCCCAGGGCCTTTTGGGCTGCACTCCGCCCCATGCGAATTACTTCCGGCAGCCCCACCCCCTGGTAAGCTGCGCCGGCCAGGTAGAGCCCAGGGAGGTCCTCGGCCTGTAGGGCTGCGGCGACCCGCTCCTGGTGCCCCACAGTGTAGCGCGGCAGCCCCTCTTTCCAGCGGAAGACCCAGGTGTGCACCGGCGGGGGCACCCGGTGCCACAGCCGGCGGAGGTCGGCCAGGGCCATCTCCACCAGCTGGCCTTCGTCGGCCTCCAAGCCGGAGAAGTAGGCCCGTACCAGGGCGAAGCCTTCCGGGGTGCGGGCGGGCCACTTCTGGTCGCTCCAGGTGAAGCCGCGCACGCGGAAGCCAGCCCCAGCGGCCATCAGCATGCCGTGGCCTTTGCGGGGGGGGATTTGCTCGCGGGGAAAAGCCAGGTTGACGGTGGCCGAGTCGGCGTAGGGAATCTGCTCCAGGGCGGCAGCAGCGCTGGGGTGGAGGGGCCTTAGCAGCCGGGCGCTGACCTGAGCTGGGGTGGCCAGCACCACCGCATCGGCCTGGAGGGGGCCTAAGGGGGTGTGCACCCGCCAGCTTTGGGCTTGCTCGAGGGCCTCTACCGGGCAGGATAGCTGAATATCTACCCCTTCTAGATGGGCCTCTAGGGCCTCGACCAGCCGGCCCAACCCGCCCAGAAGGGAGGCGAAGAGGCCGCCGCTCTCGCGGCTGCCACGCTGGCGGCGTTGCTGGATGGCTCCCCGGATCAGGCTGCCGTGGGTTTGCTCCAGGGCCTTGAGCTGGGGAAAGGCGGCCAGGGTGGAAAGCGCATAGGGGTCACCACCGTAGATGCCCCCGGTGAGGGGGGCTACCAGCCGTTCCCAGGCCTGTCGGCCCAGCCGCCGCACCATGAAGGCTCCGAAGGCCTCGTCGCCTGGGGGGCCTTTGGGTAGCCAAAGCTCGAGGGCCGCCCGGGCCTTACCCAAAGGGCTTAGTAAGGGGCTTTTGGCCAGGGCCCAAAGGTCGCCCGGCACCACCATCTGCAAGCCAGGGGGGATGGGCTGGGCTTGCTGGCCATCGTGGATGAGGGCTGAGGGGTGGGCGGGCAGGGTGCTCACCACCTCGTTTTCCAGCCCCAGCTCGAGCATGAGCTCCAGGGCCCAGGGTTTGTAGCGCACCACCGCGTCGGGGCCCCCCTCCAGCACAAAGCCCTCCTCCCGCACAGTGGCCACCTTACCTCCTAGCCGCGGGCTGGCCTCGAGCAGGGTAATCCGCAGGTGGGGGGCCAGACGACGGGCCTGGTAGGCCGCGGCCAGCCCCGCTGCCCCTCCACCCACAATCACCAGATGGGCCATTGGGCCACCTCCCAGAACAGCGTTGCTTCAGGCATAGGCCAGTCCTTCAATCGGAGGGGGTCTGGGTCCAAGCAGCCCACTCCCTGATCACCAAATCCCGCAGCACCTCGATGTAGTCCGGCTCGGCATTGAGGCTGCGGGTGCGCAGCAAGCGCAGGCCCAGCCGGGTGGCGGTGTTCTGGGCCTCGTAGTCCAGATCGTAAAAGACCTCGAGGTGGTCGGAAGGAAAGCCCACCGCGGTCACCACCACCTCGCTAAACCCTTGGGCGGCAGCCGCTTCCAGCTTCTCATTCACATCCGGCCCAATCCAGGGCTCCGGGGTGCGGCCAGCCGACTGCCAGGCGGTGTCCCAGTGGGCTAGGCCCAAAGTGGCCGCTACCCGGGCCGCGGTCTCCCGCACCTGGGCCTGGTAGCGCCCATCCTGGGCTGAGCGCTCGGGGATGGAGTGGGCGGTGAAGAGGAAAAGGGCCTGGCTGGGCTGGCGCAGCCGCCAGAGCTGCTCGGCCACCCGCTGGGCCAGGGCCTGGATGTAGCCGGGGTGGTCGTGGTAGGCCTCCACCAGGCGGAAGGTGAAAGGGTGGCCCAGCTCGGCTAAGGCTGCCTCCACCTTTTCTTTGTACTCGGCGATGCTGCGGGCCGAGTAATGGGGGGCGGCCACGATGCCCACGGCCTGCTTGACCCCGTCCTCAGCCATGGCCCGCACCGCCTCGGCGATGAAGGGGTGCCAGTGCTTGGTGCCCAGGTAGACCCGGGCCGGGCCCCGCACCCGGGGGCCGGGGGAGGCCTGGAAGGGCTCTGGATACAGGGGCAGGGTGGCGTTGAGGGCGGCCTCGAGGCGCACCGCCTGGGCGTAGGTGATCTCGCTCAGGGGGCTGCGCCCGATCAGGTGGTAGCGCTCCTCTAGTTCCTGCAAAAGCTCAGGGCTGGGGGGGCGGCCCCGGCGGATGTCGGTGTAGTAGGGGGCGATCTCCTCCCGCCGGTAAGGGGTGCCGTAGGCCATCAGCAGTACATTCACGCCAGATCCTCCAGAATCTCGCGGATGCCCTTCTGGGCGCAGGTGAACATGGGGGTATCGCGCAGGGTGTACTGGCTGGCCTCGGTGAAGCGCAGCCGGTGTACCAGGTCCACGAACTCCTGGGGGTAGTTGGAGTCGAAGGCCACCACGAACTCCTGGTCGTCGATGCCATAGGAGTAGGAGGTGTTGAGGGTTACCCCAGTGAACGGGGCCGAGACGTAGATGTGCTCGTCCATCATGCCCTGGCGGGCCTGGGGCGAGAGGTCGTACCAGCTACGGGTTTTGACGAAGGGGTAGACGAAGAGATACTTCCCCTGCCCCGGCAGAAGCTGCACCCCCTCGCCCTCCGGGTTGAAGCGGTCGACGTAGATGGAGCGCTTTTGCATGGAGAGGAAGCTGTAGGGCTGGCGCAGGTAGCCGGCCAGGCGGGTGTGGTTGAGTTCCCGCTGCATGGCCTGGAAGTCCTGCACGTCGAAGCTGATGCGCCACAGCATGAAATCGGCGTCGGCCCGCAGGCCCACCAGGCTGTAGGTGCGCAGGATAAAGCCCTGGCCCCGGCTGGCCCAGGTCTGGCAGACCTGGGCAAACTCCTCTTTGGCCGCTTCGATCTCTTCTCGGGGCAGTCGGCGGAACTCCGGCTCGAGCTTGAAGAAAGCGTAGTTCATGAACTGGCGCTTGGCTTGGTCGGGGGCCTTGCGCGAGATCAGGCCAGCGGGGTCGAGGTCCACCATGCGACGGGTTTCCTTTTCCTTATATTCACGGGGTTCCATCTACCAGCTCCTTTCGGGGAAATTGCTGAACGGTCTCTACTAGAAAGGCCACGTGCTCCGGGGGGGTGGTGCGCAGGAGGCCGTGCCCCAGATTGAAGATGTGGGGCCCGCCCAGACCAGCCTCCAGCACTCGCCGGGCCTCCTGGGCGAGGGTGGCCGGGGGGGCCAGAAGCACGCTGGGGTCGAGGTTGCCTTGCAGGGTGCGGCCAGGGAACAAAGGCCGCAGTTTGTTCAAGGGGGTTCGCCAGTCCACGCTCAACACCTCGCAGGGCAGTTCGGCTATGGCCGGGTAGAGGTGGGCTGCCCCTACCGCCAGGTAGATGCGGGGCAGGCCCAGCCCAGCCAGGCCCTCGAGGATGCGCTGGTTGTAGGGTAGGCCGAAGCGGCGGTAGAGGGCTTCATCTAAAAGGCCCGCCCAGGTGTCAAACAGCTGCAAGGCCTGGGCCCCAGCCTGGGCCTGCAGTCGCAGGTAGCGCAGGGTGAGCTCGCTCAGTTTCTCCAATAGGCGCTCGGCCAGCCCTGGCTCGCTATGCAAAAAGGCCCGGAAGACCTCGTAGTCCTTTGAGCCGGCCCCTTGCACCAGGTAGGCCGCCAGGGTCAAGGGGGCCCCGGCGAAGCCAATCAGGGCTACCTGCGGGGGTAGCTCCCGCCTGACCAGGCGGATGGCCTGGGCCACAAAGGGGGCGATGGCCTCGGCCTCGGGGAGGTGCAAGGCCTCAATCTGGGCCTGGGTGCGCACCGGCTCGGCCACCACCGGGCCGGGGTTGAAGGCCACCTCCAGCCCCATGGCCGGCAGCGGGGTCATGATGTCGCTGAAGAGAATGGCCGCATCCAAAGGAAAGCGGCGCAGCGGCTGGAGGGTGACCTCGGCGGCCAGCTCGGGGGTGCGGACCATCTCCCAGAAGCTGGACCGGGCTTTGATGGCCCGGTACTCCGGCAGGTAGCGGCCCGCCTGGCGCATCAGCCAGAGGGGGGCCCGGGGGGTGTCCTCGCCCCAGGCCGCGCGCAGGAAGAGGGAAGGGTGGGGGTTCATGGCTCCTTAGGTTCGGGGGTGGGGGTGAAGCGGTAGCCTACCCCCCAGACGGTGTGAAAGTGCACCGGGTGTTGCGGGTCGGGCTCAAACAGCCGACGTAGGCGCACCACGAAGTTGTCGATGGTGCGGCTGCTGGGGTAGACCTCCTGGCCCCAGACCCGGTCGAGAATCTCGTCGCGGCTCACCACCTCTCCCGCCCGCTCGATGAACAGCCGCAGGATGGCCAGCTCGCGCTCGCTCAGGGGTTCCTTGCGGCCGTCTTTGAGGTGGGCGGTCCAGCTTGCGAAGTCGATGCGGTGGCCGGCGAAGTGGTAGCTGGGGGCAGTGCGGGTCTGGGCCCGGCGGCGCAGCAGATTCTGCACCCGCAGCAAGAACTCCGGCAGGTGGAAGGGTTTGCCCAGGTAGTCGTCGCCACCCACCCGCAAGCCTTCCACCCGCTCCTCGGGCTGGCCCCGGGCGGAAAGGAAGAGCACTGGGGTGGTGTAGCCCAAGGCCCGCATCCGGCGGCAGACCTCGAGCCCATCGAGCCGGGGCAGCATCACGTCCAGCACCACCAGGTCAGGCTCTAGGGCCTGCCAGCGCTCCAGGGCCTGGGCCCCGTCGCGGGCGATGCTCACTGCCAGCCCTTCGGCCTCGAGGTTGTCGGCCAGGGCCTGGGCCAGCGCGGGCTCGTCTTCCACCACCAGTACTTGGGCCTTCATGCCGGGCTCCTTTCCGGCTGGGCCTCGGGGAGGGGCTGGGCCAGGGGTAGGCGCAGCACGAAGCGGGCCCCTTGGGGAAGGGCCTGGGCCTCCACGCTTCCCCCCATTAGTTCGCTGATGGCCCGCACCAGGTAGAGGCCCAAGCCCAGGCCGCGGGTGTGGCGGGTTTGCTCTTCGCCTGCCCGATAGAAGGGCTCAAAAATCTGCTGTATCTGGCTGCGGGGCAGGCCTACCCCTCGGTCTTCTACCTCGAGCCGGGCCTGATTTCCCTGGCTTTTGACCCGTATCCAGATAGGTTTTTCCGCCTGGGGGCTATACTTCACCGCGTTGTCCAGTAGGTTGGAAAGCACCAAGCCAAAGGCCTCAGGGTCGAGGTCAACCGGGAGGGGCTGGGGGCTGGGCTCGAAGTGAAGCCGCGCCCCGCGGGCCTCGAGCACCCCCTTTTGGCGATTCAGGCAGCGCTCGACCACCTGGTTCAAATCCTGCCGCTCGGGCCGCACCTGGCCCAGGCCCTGGCTGAGCCTCGAGGTGGCCAGCAACCGCTCCGAGAGCTCCTCCAATCGGTCGATCTCCTGGCTCATATGCTCCAGGTAGCGGCGCTGTTTTTCCGCGGGCAGTTCGCGCAAGAGTAGGGTCTGCACCAGCAGGCGCAGGGTGCTGAGGGGGGTGCGGAACTCGTGGCTGGCGGCCAGCAGGAAGTTTTGCTGCCGCCGCTTATACTCCTGCTCGCGCCGTAGGCTTTGGGCGATGATTAAGAGGCCCAGTAGCATGACCAGCAAAAAGACTGGCACCTCAAAAGCCAGCATGCGCAGGTGCCGCATCTGCTCGGCCCGGTAGGCGGCCAGCCGCTCGGGGCGCACATAGACCCGCTCCCCCTCGACCTCGAGGTGGGGGAAGGCCTGGCGCAACTCCTGGCGCAGCGCCTCTCGCTGCTCGGGCTCGGTGGCTGCCCAAAGCCGCTGCACCAGGGCGGCTTCCTGCAGCCAGGCGGTGCCCGCGTACTCCAGGTTCTGCTGGATATACTGCCGTTGGAAGAGCATCCACCAGACCACCTGGGCCACCAGGAAGACCACCACTAGTCCGAAGGCCAGCCAGACCCAGTTTCGCCGCAACCAGCCCACCTCCGCCTCCTTCAAATCCAGCCCTGGGCCAAGGCTTCCTGAGCGTGGTAGCTGATGATTAGGTCGGCCCCAGCCCGCTTGATAGCCAGCAAGGTCTCGCGCACGGCCCGACCCTCGTCCAGAACCCCAGCCTGGGCCGCCGCCTTGAGCATGGCATACTCCCCGCTTACGTTGTAGGCCACCAGGGGAAGCGGGGTGCGGGGGCGCAGCCGGGCCAGGATGTCCAGGTAGGCCAGGGCTGGCTTAACCATCAGCAGGTCGGCCCCCTCGGCCTCGTCCAGCTCAGCCTCCCGTAGAGCCTCCCGGGCGTTGCGCACGTCCATCTGGTAGGTGGCGCGATCCCCGAAGCTGGGGGCGCTGTGGGCGGCTTCGCGGAAGGGGCCGTAGAAGGCGCTGGCATATTTGACCGCGTAGGAGAGGATGCCCACCTGGCTGTGGCCGTGCCGGTCTAGGGCCTGACGCAGATAGCCTACCCGCCCGTCCATCATGTCCGAAGGGGCTACGAAGTCGGCCCCGGCCTCGGCGTGGGCCAAAGCCATGGCCGCCAGGTGGCGCAGCGAGGCGTCGTTGTCGATCTGCACCCCGCGGGGGGTTTCCCTAAGCACCCCGCAGTGGCCGTGGGTGGTGTGGCCGCAGAGGCAGACGTCGGTATAGAGCACCACCGCTTCACCAAAGGCTTCCCGCGCGGCCCGCAGGGCGCTGGGTACCGGCCCTTGGGGGTCGGCGGCGCTTTGGCCTAGGGGGTCTTTGGCGCTTTCCGGTAGCACGCCGAACAGGAGAACCGAGCGCAGGCCTTGCTCGAGCGCAGCCTCGAGGGCCACCAGAAAGCGATCCACGCTCAAGCGGGCTATGCCGGGCAGGGCCGGGATGGGTTCTTCAATCTGGCGCCCGGGCACCACGAAGAAAGGTACGATGAAATCGCTGGGCAAAAGCCGGGTTTCGGCTAGGCTATCCCGCAGGGCCGGGCTGCTGCGCAGGCGGCGGGGGCGCTTGGGTAAAACGGGGTCGTCCAGGGGTGGGCTTAGGGGGGTTTTTAGCTCGAGCACACTTCACCTCGCAGCTGAAGAACAGTCTGCAAAATACCTTCCGGGCTGGGATGGGCCACCTGGGTGTGGGGCCAGCCCCGCTCCAGGAGGGCTTGGGCGGTGGTGGGGCCCAGGGCCAGGGCGTGGCTTTGCCGTCCGATGGATTCAGGTACGGCCTCCACCGCCGAAGGGCTGGCCAGAAGCAGCAGGTCGGGGGCAGGCAGGGTGGCCGGCCAGGGCTGGGGTAGGGTCTCATAGACCACCACGCTGCGCACCTGGTAGCCAGCTTGGGTCAGGCGCTGGGCCAGGGTGGGCCGGGCCTGGGTGCCCAGGGGCAGCCCCACCCAGCCAAAGGGGCGCCGGGCCAGGAAGGCCTCGGCCAGACTAAGGGCATGGCCCTCAGGGGCCACCAGCGCCACCCGGCCCCCGGCGGCCTCGAGGGCGGCCTGGGTGGCCGGCCCCACCGCCCCTAGCCAGCGCTTGGCCAAGGAGGCCCCCAGCGCCTGTACCGCTTGTACCGCGGCCACGCTGGTGAACAGCCACCAGCGGCAGGGCTCCAGGGGGGAGAGGTCGGCCTGGGGTAGGGGCTGGGTGCGCACCAGCGGCACCCGCCAGACCTCCAGACCCAAAGCCTCGAGCCGGGCCTCCAGGCCTTCCAGACGGCCTTCGGACTGGGTCAGGGCGATTCGCATGGGGCTACCTCCGGGTGGTGTTGGCATATTTGCTGGAAAACCGCCTCAGCCACGGCCTGGGGGCTGGGGGCCTGGGCCCGGTACAGCTGGCCACCGTACCAGGCCAAAAGCTCAAAGCCCTCGGTCACCCTTTGGGCATAGGCCCCCAGGGCGAGCTGGCACCCCCCAGCCAGCCGGGCCATCAGGCCCCGCTCGGCGGCCACGCAGGCCTGGGTGGGGGGGTCGTTTAGGGGTTGCAGCAGGGTTTGCAGTTCGCGGTCTTCGGCGCGGCACTCCAGGGCTAAGGCCCCTTGGGCCGGAGCCGGCACCAGCTCCTCGGGTTCCAAGAGCCGAGTGCGGAAGGCCCCCAGCTCCAGCCCCAGCCGCCGCACCCCCGCATGGGCCAACAGGATGGCCTGGTACTCCCCCCGGGCCAGCTTGTCCACCCGGGTCGGCACATTGCCCCGCAGCTCGGCCAGCTGCAAATCCGGGCGCATCTGCCGTAGCTGGGCCTGGCGGCGTATGGCGCTGCTGCCCAGGCGAGCCCCCAAACATAGCGATAGAGTTTCCTGGGGGTTCCAGGCCTCGGGGCGGATCAATAGCAGCTCACGGGGGTCTTCGCGGGGGGGGATGGCCGCCACCACCAGGCCAGGGGGACTGGCGCTGGGCAGGTCTTTGTGGGAGTGCACCGCCAGATCGGCAGCACCCGCCAGCACCGCTTCTTGAATGGCTTTGGTGAAGAAGCCTTGGCCTTGCATCTGGACGAAAGGGCGTTGCTCCCGGTCGCCTTGGGTTTCCACCACCACCAGCTCCACCCGTACACCCTGGGCCTCGAGCTGGCCCTTGACCCACTCCGCCTGCCATAAGGCCAGCCGGCTCCCCCGGGTGGCCAGGCGCACTTTAGGCATGGGGCCCCTCCAGCCCGGCGGCTTGCAGGAAGTCCAAAGCCGCTCCGGCCCCGTGTTTGCGGGCCAGGCCCCGTAGGCCCTTGACCGGGAAATGGGCGAAGCGGTGGGCCAACCGTTCCAACAGCTCGGGCTCGAGCAGCTCGCCCACCGCCTCCTCCAGGGTGCGCCGGTAGGCCGCCCGTAGGCTCTGGATGGCCGGGGCAATGGCCCGTTCGGCCCAGGCGGCCAGGGCCGCTTCCAGCTCTTCGGCGATAATGCACTCAGCCTGGGCCAGGTGGGCCTGTAGCCGGGCCCGCCGGGCCTCGCCCAGCCGACGCAGGGCCTCGAGGTTCAGCAGGTGGGCCGGGTGGCCTTCCAAAGGGGCCACATTCTGCGGTAGCCCCAGGTCCACCACCACCCGCAGCCCCGGCTGGCCTTGCAGGAAGGCCGGGCCGATCAGGTGTTCCACCGGGGTAGCCGCCACCAACCCATCCAGAGGGGGTGGGGCCTTTAGGAAGGCCTCTAGCTCCATGGCTTCCGCCCCCAGCTCGGCGGCCAGGGCTTGGGCCTTGCCCAGGTTGCGGTTCACCAGAAGCAACCGAATCTGGGGGTTTTCTGCCAGGCTGACGGCGGCCAGGCGGCCCATCTGACCCACCCCCAGCACCGCTACCCGGGCCGGGGTGGGCAAGCGGGCCTCGAGCTCGGGCCGGGCCAGGCTAAAGAGCGAGGTCTGGGCCGGGGCCAACGGCACCTCTCGCCGCACCCGCTTGGCCGTGCGCAACGCCTGCTGGAAGGCGAAACTGGTCAGCGGCCCCACTGTGCCCTTTTGGCGGGCCTCCTCGAAGGCCTGGCGTACCTGCTGCATGATCTGGTCCTCGCCGGGGTTGAGCGAGTCCAGCGAGGCCGCTACCCGGCAGAGGTGCTCCAGGGCCGCCTCGCCGACGAAAGCGTAGCCCCGGGGGAGCCCAGGGGGCAGAAGCTCCTGCCGCAGGGTCTCCAGGCTTAGGCCAGGGGGCAAGGCCAGCACCAGCTCGGCCCGGTTGCAGGTCAGCAGGGGTACCCCCTCGGGTACCTGGGGGGAGGGCCAGGCCTGCTGCAGCCAGGCCGTCCAGGCCTCGAGGGCCTTGGTGCCCTGGCGGCGTTGCGAGGTTCCGATTAGCGCCAACCGCTCCATTCGCTAACAATAATCAATAGCGGAAAACCGCTCATGAGTGTCACAAATCTGTCAAAGCCAGGGTTCCCCCCCCAAGGCCAGAGTCTGCCCTGGGCCCGGGGGTACATTTGTCCCCGAGGCTTTCCTGTGACCAGAAGGTGGAGCAGCTCGCGGTTTTTAGGAATAGTTACTATTTTAAATACATAAATCCCGATAGGATTACTTGACTTTTGGCTAGTGCCCTGCTAGGTTCATGGTAGGAGGTTTGCGTGATGTTTGTCACCATGAACTGCATCCCGGTCAATCCCGAACACGCCGAACAGTTCGAGCGCACCTTTAGCGAGCGGGCCCGCTTGGTGGATACCATGCCAGGCTTTGTACGCAATCTGGTGCTGCGGCCAGCCAACCCCGCCGAGCAGCCCTACGTGGTGATGACCTTCTGGGAGTCGAGGGCCCATTTCGAGCACTGGGTGAACAGCCCCGAGTTCAAGGAGGGCCATGCCAGAAGGGGCACGTTGCCCCGGGAGACCTTCCGCGGCCATTCCAAGCTGGAGTGCTTCGAGGTTTTTACCGACTCGAGGCCGGAGCGCACCGCCTCGCTCGGCGGTGGGAAGGGGGTGTAAGGTGCGCCAGCTTGCCTTTGCCCTGCCCCTACTAGCCTTAGGTCTGGCCCAGCCCTTCACCGTACGGGACGCTGCAGGCCAGGTTGTCACGGTGCGCTCAGTGGAGCGGATCGTCAGCCTCAACGGCGTCACCACCGAGATCCTCTTCGCCTTGGGTGTGGGCGAGCGGGTAGTGGGGCGGGATACCAGTAGCTACTACCCCGCCAGCGCCCAGCGATTGCCCACCGTGGGCTATCAGTTCCAGCTCAACGCTGAGGGCATCCTCTCCCTGCGCCCCACGCTGGTTCTGGGTCGGGAGGACGCCCGGCCCCCGCAGATCTTCGAGCAGCTTTCGGCTGCCGGGGTGACGGTAGTGCGCGTACCGGACAAGCCCACCCTAGAGGGGGCTAAGGAGAAGATTCGCACCATCGCTGCTGCAGTGGGGCAGGTTGAGCGGGGGGAGGCCTTGGTGCGGGCCTTGGAACGCGATCTACTGCTGTTGCGCTCTAAGCAGCGCCAGGCCACCGCGCGTAGCCAGCTCAGGGGCCTTTTTCTCTACTTGCGCGGCCTCAACGTGACCTACGTGTGCGGAGAAGGTTCCAACCCGGTGGGGATGATGGAGCTAGCCGGTATCGCCAACGCCGCTAGGGGCATCAAGAACTGCGCCCAGATGACCGCTGAGGCGGTGATCGCCGCCCGGCCCGACGTGATCGTGGTGTTCACCAAAGGTCTGGAGAGCATCGGGGGCCTCGAGGGTCTACGCAAGCTGCCGGGGGTAATGCAGACCCCCGCAGGTCAGGCGGGCCGGGTGGTGGCCATTGACGACCTCTACCTGGGCGGCTTCGGGCCGCGGACGGGGCGGGCTGCACTAGACCTCTTTATGGGGGCCTACGAGCGGCAGGGGTTGTACGTGGTGGAGGAAAGATGAGCGCCGTGGCCGCCTCCGCCTATGCCCTGCTGAAGCAGGCCCGCGAGAACGCCTACACCCTTCCTGCCGAATTCGAGGGCTTTCGCGCCGAGTTAGCCCTCTACCTGGATGGCGACTGGCACCAAGGAAGCCTGGTAGCCCGCTCGGCCGAAAAGCTGGAGTTCAGGCTGCTCGAGGATCTACAGGACTGGCCCCGCCGCGAGCTGGCCTCGATGCTGGCCCACCGCAGCCCCCGCCCCTTCGACCAAGGGGAGGGGCAGTACCCCATGCGGGTGGTGGAGGAGACCCCGCTGGGCCTGGGGATTGCCCTGGAGGATCCCCTGCGCTCGGTGTTGTGGCTGCGGCAGGGGCAGATCGTGATGGTGGAGCGCAACCTTCCCGACCGCTCCTTCCGCATCCACATCCACAGCCACCTCCCGGCGGGCGAGCGGTACCTGCCCCACCAGTTTACCCTCACCTACCGCCGGGGAGAGGCGATCGAGGCGGTGGAGAGCTACACCGATGTCTACTGCCTAGTCGAAGGGCTCTGGCTTCCCCAGCGCCGCCAGGTGGTGCGCCAGGATGCTGAAGGGCTGACAGTGCGCGAGCTTCTCCTGAGCGGCCACATCTTGTTGTGAGCTATGCGCTCTTTGCCCTTATTCTCTCCAACAGCTCGCTATCGCTCCGCTTTACTAGGGCTGGGCCTCCTGCTGCCGCTGGCGGTACTGTTGGCGGCGGGCGTCGGGGCTTACTACATTCCCCCCCTGGAGATTCCCCGCATCCTCTTAGAGCGCAGCGACCAGGCCTATGCAGTGCTGGTCTCGGTGCGCTTTCCCCGGGTGGTTCTGGCGGTGGTGGCGGGGGCTTTGCTGGCGCTTTCGGGGGCAGTAATGCAGGGCCTATTCAGAAATCCGCTGGCCGATCCTGGCCTGATCGGGGTCAGCGCAGGGGCCGGGTTGGGAGCTGCGGTGTTCATCATCCTGCTGCCGGGGGCTGGGGCGCTGGAAGTCTTTGCCCTACCCCTGGCCGCTTTTGTAGGGGGGGTGCTGGCTACCCTGCTGGTCTGGGCCTTGGCCAGCAGCGAGGGGCGGGTGCAAACCTTCACGCTGCTGCTGGCGGGTATCGCGCTCAATGCGTTGGTGGGGGCCATCATTGGCCTGCTCCTCACCCGGGCTACCGACGAACAACTCCGCAGCCTAACCTTCTGGACCCTAGGTGGCTACAGCGGGGCCACCTGGACGGTGCTAGCGGCGATGGCCCCCGCGGCGCTGCTCTCGCTGTGGGGGCTGCTGCGGCTCTCGCGGCCTCTCAACGCTTTGGTGCTGGGGGAGAGTGAGGCTTACCACCTGGGGGTTGCCCTCGAGCCCTTCAAGCGCCGCGCGGTGGCGTTGGCCGCCCTAGCGGTGGGCGCCACAGTGGCCGCGGCGGGCGGGGTGGGGTTCATTGGCCTGGTAGCCCCCCACCTGTTCCGACTCCTGGCTGGCCCCGACCACCGCTATCTGCTGCCCGGTGCGGCCCTCCTGGGGGCAGCGCTTAGCGTCCTGGCCGACCTGATAGCGCGCACAGTGGCCTCTCCGGCGGAACTGCCGGTGGGGGTGGTGACCAGCCTGCTAGGTGCCCCCTTTTTCATCTGGTTGTTGTTGCGCTTCAAACGGGAGGTGGTGCGGTGAAGGAGGGGGTTGTACTGCGGGCCGAGGGGCTGGCCTACAGGGCGGGGCCGTGTCAGCTGCTCGAGGGCGTCTCCTTTAGCCTCGAGGCCGGTCAGCTCTTGAGCGTCCTTGGCCCCAACGGGGCCGGCAAGACCACCCTGCTGCGGCTGCTGTCGGGTGAACTACGCCCTACTGCTGGACGGGTGGAGTTCCTAGGGCAGCCGCTTGAAGGGTACGGGGCACTCGAGCTGGCCCTCCTCCGCGCCGTACTGACCCAGCGGCGAGAGCTGAACTTTCCCTTCACCGCCTACGAGGTGGCCTTCATGGGCCGTCTGCCACACCTCGAGCGCCGCCCCGAGCAACCCCAGGATCACTGGGCCACCGAGCAGGCCCTGGAGCGAACCGATGCCTGGGGATTTGCTTCCCGGCGCTACACCACCCTCTCGGGAGGGGAACAAGGCCGGGTGGATCTGGCCCGGGTACTAGCCCAGACCCCGCGCCTGCTCCTGCTGGACGAACCCACCAACCACCTCGACCCCAGGCACCAGGTGGAGGTGCTCTGGCTCTGCCGGCGGCTGGCCCGGGAGGGCTTAGGGGTGGTGGCGGTGCTACACGACCTCAACCTGGCCTCCCTCTTTTCCGACCGCATCCTGCTGCTGCACCAAGGCTGCCAGGTGGCCCTGGGCAGTCCCGCCGAGGTGATACGGCCCGAACTGCTGGAGGGGGTCTATGGCCTGCCCTTCACCCTAACCCAGCACCCCAGTGGCCGGCCTTGGGTGCAGCCGCTGGTGACCGAGTCCGAGCCTGTTTTAGCTAAGGAGGTCTTTTAGCCTATGCGAGCGAGCACATTTACCCTGGGTTTTCCCAGCCAAAAGACGGGGGACTGGCAAAACCTTGCTGCGTTCGGGGAGGGTGGCATCAGACTCTCGCCCCTCGATCCGTCAAGCGAGTGCCCGGCCGAGCTGCTTCTGGATCAGCAGATGCAGCGGATCAGCCTGGAGTTCTTGGAGCTGGCCCTCCCCCTGGCCTGGCCAGGGGGACGGGCCTTGGCGCCGGAGCGGTGGGCTCGTTGGGAGGAGGCGTGAGGGCGTTGCTGTTCTCTCTGGCGCTGGGTCTGGGCTGGGTACAGGCCCAGCCGCTGCGGCTGGTAGACGCAACGGGGCAGGAGGTGGAGGTAATCTCGGTCGAACGGATAGTCAGCCTGGACATGACCTCCACCGAGATTCTCTTCGCCCTGGGGGTGGGCCCGCAGGTGGTGGCTCGCGACGGCAGCTCGGTCTATCCCACGGAGGCCCAGGCCCTGCCAGTTGTTGGCCTGATGGCCTACCCCTACGATCCAGAGGCTATCTTGGCCCACCGGCCCACGGTGGTGGTGGGGCGGCGAGATCTAAGACCAGCCGATCTCCCCCTCCAGCTCGCTGCCAAAGGCGTGTCCATGGTGCAGATTCCCAGCGAACCTGGAGTAGAGCCCACCAAGGTTCGCATCCGGATGCTGGCCGAGCTGGTGGGGCAAAAGGAGCGGGGGGAGGCTTTGGTGCGGGCCCTGGAGCAGGATCTGGCCCAGCTCGAGCCTCCGCCAGGCCAGGCTGCTCCAAGCACCTTGTTCGTTTACATGCGAGGCCCGGCCCTGGTCTTCACCTGCGGGCGCGGCAGTGGTACGGTGGGGTTGCTCGAGCTGATCGGCGTCAGGAGTGCCGCCCCCTTTGAGGAGTGCCGCCCCCTGAACCAGGAGCTTTTGCGCCAGCTCGACCCCGAGCTGCTGGTGGTGCTGCAGAGTGGCCTGGCCTCGGTGGGGGGGCTGGAGGGGTTCTTACAGCTTCCAGGGGTGGCCCAGACCAAAGCTGGCCAAGCCCGGCGGGTGATCGCCGTAGCCGACGGCCTCAGTGCCGCGGGAGGACCTCGCTTGGGCAAGGCCGCCCTGATGCTCTATGAGGCGGTCTACCGGCAACAGGGGTTCGTCGAAGTAGGGGATGGGAGGTAAGGATATGTGCGCCAACAGCCGGCTGATCGCCAGGCTCTCGGCGTACCGCTTTGTAGCCTGCTGCGACTGCTGCGGGGGCATCGTGCACCTGGCCTGGGATAACCTGACCCTCTCCCTCTCGCCCCAGGACTTTGCCAGCCTCTGCAGTTTCCTGGATGCCCACCCCGTTCCCCCCGAGGTAGGGCGGGAGGGCTTTTTGCAGGCCCGAAGCAAGGCCGCCAGCACTCGGCTGTGGGTAGGGAGGGTCGGGATTCACCTGGAGCAACTAGAGTGGGCCGAGCTGCGCCACCTGTGCTTTATGGCCCAACACAGCCTGAACCAGGCCCTTCCCCAGCCCACAGCCTCGCTGGTGCGGCTGCCGAACTAAAGGAGGTAGAGATGAGGGGGTTTTTGCTTTTGTTGCTGCTTCTAGCTGGTCTGGCCCTGGGCCAGACCGCCCAGGTGCGGGTGGCCCACCTCTCGCCTGATGGGCCGGAGGTGGATGTCTGGATCAACGGGGCCAGGGTGGAGGCCCTAACCCGGCTTCCCTTCAAGGCTGTCTCACTGTACCAAAGCCTGCCCGCCGGGGAGATCACGGTGTGGGTGGTGCCCACCGGGCGGATGGAGCCCAGGGTAATCGAGGCCAGAGTGAGGCTCGAGGCGGGAAGGTCCTACACTGTGGCCGCGGTGGGCCCTTTGGCCCAGATCAGGCCCGCGGTGATCCTGGACGGGGCCGTGCCCCCCGCCCAAGGGCAGGTTGGCCTGCGGGTGCTACACGCTGTGCCCAACTTCCCCGGGTTGGACATCCGGATTAGGGATGGGATCGGGCCGCTGCTCTTCCAAAACCTTACCTTTCCCAACGCCAGCGATTACCGCTTCTTGGATGCCGGGGCCTATGCCCTGGCCATCTTTGCCGTGGGGGATACCACCCGGGGTATTCCTATTCCTGAGGTGAGGTTGGAGGCGGGTAAGTCCTACACCGTCATCGTTGCAGGCCAGTACACCCCCCGTGCCCCAGACAGTGGCCTGAGCTTCCTGCTGATAGAGGACAAGTAGCGGGGGCGGGCTAGGTGGCCCGGGCTACTTGCGGCTCCTAGGGCGTGGTGCTAAGGTGGCCCCCATGAACACCCAACGCTCAGAGGAGCTTTTCGCCCGGGCCCAGCAGCTCATCCCCGGGGGGGTCAACTCGCCGGTACGGGCTTTTCGCGCTGTGGGGGGTACCCCTCGCTTTATGGCCCGGGCCCAGGGGGCCTACCTGTGGGATGCCGACGGCAACCAGCTTCTGGACTACGTGGGTTCCTGGGGGCCGATGATTCTGGGGCACAACCACCCCCAGGTGCTCTCCGCCATCCAGGAGGCCGTGCAGGAAGGCCTGAGCTACGGGGCCCCTACCGAACGCGAGGTACGCTTGGCCGAGCGAATCCTGGCGGCCTACCCCAGTTGCCAGATGGTGCGCCTGGTCTCTAGCGGCACCGAAGCCACCATGAGTGCCTTGCGCCTGGCCCGCGGCTACACCGGGCGCGAGCTTATCGTCAAGTTTCGCGGCAACTACCACGGCCATGCCGACAGCCTGCTGGTGCAGGCCGGTTCGGGCCTGCTTACCGCCGGGGGAGGAACCGCCCAGAGCGCTCCTTCCAGCGCGGGGGTGCCCCAGGCTTTTGCCGAGCGCACCCTGGTGGCCGACTATAACGACCCTGAGGGCCTCGAGGCCCTCTTTGCTGCTCGGGGGGAGAAGATCGCTGCGGTCATCTTCGAGCCAGTGGTGGGTAACGCCGGGGTGTTGGTGCCCACACCGGCTTTCCTGGAGGCCCTCCACCGCCTGACCCAGCAGTACGGGGCCCTGCTGATTGCCGACGAGGTAATGACCGGTTTCCGCTTAGCCCCGGGGGGGGCGGTGGAATTGCTGGGCCTGAAGCCTGACCTGGTCTGCTGGGGCAAGGTGATTGGCGGAGGGCTGCCGGTGGGCGCTTATGGCGGACGGGCCGAGATCATGGAGATGGTGGCTCCCAGCGGCCCGGTCTACCAGGCGGGCACCCTGAGCGGTAACCCGGTGGCTATGGCCGCGGGGCTGGCTACCCTGGAGGCTCTGACCCAGGACCCGCCCTACGCCCGGCTCGAGGCCTACGGTGCAGCTTTGGAGCAGGGTCTTAGGGAAATCTTTACCCAGGCTGGGGTGCCGGTGGCCATCAACCGGGTAGGCTCGATGATTACGGTCTTTTTCCGTCCAGGGCCGGTGCGCACCTATGCCGAGGCGGTGGCCTCCGATACCGAGGCCTTCAAGCGCTTTTTCCATGGCCTGCTAGAGCGCGGGGTCTACTGGCCCCCCAGCCAGTTCGAAGCGGCTTTCATTTCGGCCGCCCATGGGCCAAAGGAACTCGAGCGTACCCTAGAAGCCGTGCGCGATGTATACTTGGGCTAAAAAGCAGCCAACTGGGCTAAAGCCACCCTCTATCTGTGCAGGCTGTGCAGTAAAAATGGTGCGTATGTCATGAGTATTGCCCCTTATATGCCCAGTTAGCCCTCGTCTTTTGCAAAGCGATCGGGGAAAGTCGTACATTTGTCGAAAAAATGCATGACGCTTATACTATGCCCCAGGCGCGCTGCGCCTTTGGAGGTTTGCATGAGAGCAAAAGCCCTTTTTTTCATCGGTCTGCTGCTGGTCGGACTGGCCCTGGCCCAGCCGCGCACCAACCTGCGCTTCACCCTGGACTTCGCCTTCCAAGGACCCCAGGCCCCTTTCCTCCTGGCCTTGGATAAGGGCTACTATGCCGCCGAGGGGCTCAACGTGACCATTGACCGGGGCTTCGGCTCAGCCGATGCCATTAGTCGCATTGCTGCTGGCAATTACGAGATGGGCTTTGCCGACATCAACTCCCTCATCGAGTTCAACGTGCGCAACCCCGGCAACCCACTGCTGGCGGTCTTCATGGTTTACAACACCACCCCTGCAGCGGTTTTTGCCCTCAAGGGTAGGGGCATCAGCCGGCCTGCCGACCTAGTGGGCAAGACCCTGGCCGCACCGGCGGGCGATGCTGGGCGGCGGCTTTTCCCAGTTTTTGCCGAGGCCACCGGGATAGATGCCAGCCGGGTCAACTTTATCAACGTGGACGTGCCCCTGCGGGAGCCTACCTTGGTGCGGGGTCAGGCCGATGCCATTACCGGTTTCTACTTTACCTCGTTGCTCAACCTCAAGAATCTGGGGGTCAAGCCGGAGGACCTGGTGGTTTTGAAGTACGCTGATTTTACCCAGGACCTCTACGGTAACGCCGTGGTGGTGCGGCGCGACTTTGCCCAGGCCAACCCGCAGGCGGTTGCGGCCTTTCTGCGGGCGCTGGTGCGGGGCTTCAAGGACGTCATCGCCAACCCGGACGAGGGGATCGCTGCGGTCAAGCGCCGCGATGGTCTGATCAACGAGGCCCTCGAGCGCGAACGCCTGGTGCTGGCTTTCAACACCCACGTGCTGACCGCCGATAGCCGGGCTTTTGGGCTGGGTTCGGTACGGCGCGAGCGGATGGAGCGCAATATCCAGGCGGTAAGCAAGGCTTTTGGCCTGCCCGCTACCCTGCGGCTTGAGCAGCTTTGGACCGACCGCTTTTTGCCGTCCATCGCCGAGCGCCGGGTGACCGGCTCGCTGCGCTAAACAGGTGTGCTAAGCTAGGGGACACCAGCTAGGGGAGGCATGGCGTTCATTCAGCTCAGCAACGTTAGCCTGCGCTACGAGAACGGCTACCTGGCGGTGGAGGGGGTCAGCCTATCCATTGCCCAGGGAGAGTTTGTGGGCCTGGTGGGCCCTTCGGGCTGCGGCAAGTCCACCCTGCTGCGGGTGATCTCGGGGCTGCGTCCGCCCAGCAGCGGGGAGGCCACCGTACACGGTCAGCCGGTGCGGGGCCCCATCGCCAGCATCGGGATGGCCTTCCAAAACCCCACCCTGATGCCCTGGCGCACGGTTTTGCAGAACATTTTGCTGCCCCTCGAGGTCTCTCCCCAGCACAAGCGGGCCTTCCGTCGGAACCCCCAGCCTTACCTCGAGGCGGCCCGTGAGCTGATGGCCTCGGTGGGGCTTTCCGGCTTTGAAAACGCCCGGGTGTGGGAGCTTTCCGGGGGGATGCAGCAGCGGGCCAGCCTGTGCCGGGCTTTGATTCACCAGCCGGAAATCCTCCTGCTCGACGAGCCTTTTTCCGCTCTGGACGCTTTTACCCGCGAGGAGCTGTGGCAGGCCATGCAGGTGCTCTATCTACAGCGCCGGCCCACCGTGGTGCTGGTTACCCACGACCTGCGCGAGGCGGTTTACCTATGCGATACCATCCACACCATGAGCAGCCGCCCGGGCCGCATCGCCTATACCCGCCGGGTGGAGTTTCCCCGTCCTAGGCCGCTCGAGCTTACCTACCAGGACGAGTTCGCCCACATTGTGCGGGAGTTGCGCGAGCAAATCGGTGGAATGCGCACCCAGATTAGCGCGCTGCGGGGGGTAGGCCCATGAGGCGGACCCAGGATACCTTTGTGGCGGTGGGGGCCACGTTGGGGTTGTTTGTGCTTTGGGAACTGGCGGTGCGGCTGTTCAAAATTCCCCCCTTCGTGCTGCCGGCCCCTTCCCAAGCCCTGGAGGCCCTGCGCCCGGTCTGGGGGGTGGTGCTGGGCCACGCAGGGCAGACCCTCTGGACTACTCTGGCGGGGTTCGCTCTGGCGGTGGGGGCTGGGGTGCTGCTGGGAGCAGCGGTGGGCACCTCGAGGCCCCTCAATCTGGCCCTCTACCCGCTCTTGGTGGGTTTCAACAGTGTGCCCAAGGCAGCTTTGGTGCCGGTGCTGGTGCTGTGGTTTGGGATTGGCACGGTACCGGCCATCCTGACTGCTTTCCTCATCTCCTTCTTTCCCATTGTGGTCAACGTGGCCACCGGCCTGGCCTCGGTGCCTCCCGAGCTGCGCGAGGTGCTGAAGGTGCTGGGCTCGAGCCGCTTCGAGGCCTTTACCCGGGTTTCTGTACCCTTCTCCTTGCCCTATTTCTTTGCTTCGCTCAAGGTAGCCATCACCCTGGCCTTTGTGGGCACGGTGATCTCCGAGATCGCCGCCTCGCAGAAGGGGATCGGCTACATGATGACCTCGGCCAGCTCCCAGTTCAACGTGCCCTTGGTATTCGGTGGCCTTTTGGTGATTGCTGCCATGGGCATCGCTCTGTATGGGGTGTTCGCCCTGCTCGAGCGCCGACTGGTGGGCTGGGCCTACCGTAGCTGAGTGCGATATGGATCTGACCACCCTGAATCAGCTCTCCCGCGAAGCTTTCGTGCAAGCCATCGGCTGGGTTTTCGAGCACTCTCCCTGGGTGGCCGAGCAAGCCTGGGTTCAGCGCCCTTGGCCCAGCCCCCTGGCCCTCCACCAAAGCCTGGTGGCGGTGGTGCAGGCCGCCCCCCGGGAGGCCCAGCTTGCCCTGATCCGGGCCCACCCCGACCTGGGTAGCAAAGCCCGCATGGCCCCGGCCTCGGCCCAGGAGCAGCAGGGAGCCGGCCTGGACGCCTTGAGCCCGGAGGAGTACGCCGAGCTTTTTGCCCTCAACCAGCGCTACCGTGAGCGCTTCGGCTTCCCCTTCATCCTAGCGGTGCGGGGTAAGGGCAAGGCCGAGGTTTTTCAGGCTCTGCGCGAGCGGCTGCACAACGACCTCGAGGCCGAGTTCCACACGGCATTGGAGCAGATCTACCAGATTGCCCGCTTTCGTCTAGCCGACCTTCTGCAAGAGGCCTTATGAATCCCCTACACCAAGACCGACTGCGCCTGGTGAAATGGCCCTGGATTCTGGCCATCCTGGCCGTCTTCGCCCTGGGCCTCTACCTGACGCTGGCCAACGGCTGGCAGGCCCACGCCCGGGAGTGGCTGGGCCTGGTGGTGCGCTGGCTGCACGTCATCTATGGCATTGCCTGGATTGGGGCCAGTTTCTACTTCATCTTTTTAGAGAACAGCCTCGAGCGCCAGGGGGTGCGGCCCGAGCTCTCGGGCAACCTATGGGCCATTCACGGCGGGGGTATCTACTACCTGGAAAAGTACAAGACCGCCCCGGCCCAGCTACCCCGTACCCTGCACTGGTTCAAGTGGGATGCCTATCTGACCTGGGTCACCGGGTTTTTGCTTTTGGTGATTGTCTACTATGCTGATCCCCGGGCCATTCTGCTCCCGCCCGGCAGCCCTTTGCCTGCCGGGGTGGCCATTGCCCTAGCGGTGGGAAGCCTGGTGCTGGCCTGGCTGGTCTACGCGGGCCTTTCCCGCACCGAGCTGCTCTACCGTCCGGGACTGTTCTTGCTGGTGGGAGGGCTGCTGGTGGCCCTGGCGGCCTGGGGGCTGGGCCAGGTGTTTAGCGGGCGGGGTACCTTCATGCACATCGGGGCCATGCTGGGCACCATCATGGCGGCCAATGTCTTCTTCGTCATCATCCCTTCGCAGAAGAAGCTGGTGCAGGCCGCGCAAAAAGGGGAGGCTCTCGATCCTGGTTTTGTGAACTGGGTGCAACTTCGCTCCCGCCACAACAACTACCTAACCCTGCCGGTGCTCTTTACCATGATCGCCCACCACTTTCCCACCACCTATAGCCACGGGGCCCAGTGGCTGATTCTGATTCTGCTTTTTGCCGCGGGGGTGGCGGTGCGGCACTTTATCAACGTGACCGAGAAGGCCCATCAAAAAACCTTGGTGGAGGGCGGAGCCATGCCCTACCTGTTGGTGCTGGCGGCGGCGTTGCTGCTGGTGGCCTTCTACCTGACCGCCCCTAAAAAGGCCTCGGTGACCACCGAGCCGGTGTCCTTCGCCGAGGTGGAGGCCATCATCCAGGCCCACTGCCAGATGTGCCACGCAACCCGGCCCACCCAACCCGGCTTCGCCTCGGCCCCAGGGGGAGTGGTGCTGGAGACCCCGGAGCAGATTGTGGCCTTGGCGCAGAAAATCAAACAGGTGTCGGTGGACAGCCAGTACATGCCCCTGTTGCTGCCAGGGGTTCCGCCCCTGAGCGAGGCCCAGCGGGCCCGGCTGGGGGCCTGGGTGGTCCAGGGGGCCCCGCGGTAGGATACTGGCATATGGCCCGGCTTACGACCCACGTCCTCGATACGGCCCACGGGCATCCGGCAGCGGGCCTCGAGCTCGAGCTGTACCGCATCGGCTCCACGGGCCAGCGCACCCTCGTGGCCCAGGCCCGCACCAACGCCGATGGCCGCACCGAGGCCCCTTTGCTTTCCGGCGAGACCCTGCCGACTGGGGTCTACGAACTGGTTTTTTATGTGGCGGCCTACTTCCGTGCCCAGGGGGTTTACCTCCCCGACCCCCCTTTTCTGGATGAGGTGGTGGTGCGCTTCGGCCTGGCCGAGGCCAAGGGCCACTACCATGTGCCCCTCTTAGTCTCCCCCTACGGCTACAGCACCTACCGTGGGAGTTAGCCCTATGGACCTCGAGGCGCTGGCCCAGGATGTTCTCGAACGCTGTCATAGGCTTGGGCGCTACTCCGAGGAGCCAGGCCGGCTAACCCGCACCTTTCTTTCGCCCCCCATGCGCCAGGTGCACGCCGAGCTGGCCGGCTGGATGGAGGAGCTGGGTATGACGGTGCGCCTGGACGCGGTGGGCAACCTGATTGGTCACTACCCCGGCCAGGCTCCTGAGGCCCCTTTGTTTCTGCTGGGCTCACACGTGGACACCGTGCGCGATGCGGGCTGCTACGACGGGGTGCTGGGGGTGGTGCTGGGGCTGGCCCTGGTGAAAGCCTTGGAGGGGGAGCGCCTGCCAGTGGCCTTGGAGGTCATCGCCTTTTCCGAGGAGGAAGGGGTGCGCTACGGGGTGCCTTTTCTCGGCAGCAAGGCGGTAGCAGGCCGCTTTGAAGCCGAGTACCTGGATTTGAAGGACGCCCAAGGCCAGCGGGTGCTCGAGGCCCTCCGGGCATTTGGCCTCGAGCCGGCCCATCTGCCCCAGGCTGCCTACGATCCGGCCCGCGTACGGGGTTACCTGGAGTTCCACATCGAGCAGGGGCCGGTGCTGGAGGCTTTGGGGGCCCCGCTGGGTCTGGTGGAGGCCATCGTAGGGCAGAGCCGGCTGGAAGTGGTTTTCCGCGGCCAGGCTGGCCATGCGGGCACCACCCCCATGACCCTACGGCGGGATGCTTTGGCCGGGGCGGCCGAGTGGATGACCCTGGTGGAGCGCGAGGCCCGGGCCGAGCCAGGACTGATGGCCACGGTGGGGATGATTACCGCCAAGCCCGGGGCGGCCAATGTGATTCCGGGAGAGGTGCAGCTTAGCCTGGATGTGCGCCACGCTGACGACGAGGTACGCAGCCGCTCGGTGGCCCACCTGGTGGCTCGAGCCCAGCAGGTGGCCCAGCGCCGGGGCCTCGAGCTGGCCTTCCAGACCCTCTACGAGCAGGCCGCGGTGCCCTGCGATGTCGGGCTAAATGGCTTGCTAGAGCGGGCCTTGCAGGCCGAGGGCCTGCCGCTACACCGGCTGGTCTCGGGAGCCGGCCACGACGCCATGATTATGGCTTCCTTTTGTCCGGCTACCCTGCTTTTCATCCGCAGCCCAGGTGGGCTTTCCCACCACCCCCAGGAGTCGGTCTGGCCGGAGGATGTGGCCGCTGCTTTGCGGGTGGGGCAGACTTTTTTGCGTATGCTGGCTCAGGAGGAACCCCCATGCTCGACCTGATTGTCCGCGGAGGGCATCTGGTCACCCAAAGCGGGGTGGTGCGGGCCGACTTAGGGGTACTGGACGGGCAGATTGTCCAGATTGCTCCGGAGATCGACCAGCCCGCACGCCAGGAGGTGGCGGCCCAGGGGCTTTACGTTTTTCCTGGGTTGATTGACGTGCATGTGCATTTCAACGAACCCGGCCAGGCCCACTGGGAGGGGATAGAGACCGGTAGCGCCGCTTTGGCTGCGGGGGGCGGTACGGCTTTTTTCGATATGCCCCTCAACTCACTGCCCTGTACCCTGGATGCCGCTGCCTTCGCGGCCAAGCTGGCGGCCATGCGGGCTTCGTCCTACACCGATTTTGCCCTGTGGGGCGGCCTGACCCCGGGTAACCTGGAGCGCCTACCCGAGCTGGCCGAGTGCGGGGTGATCGGCTTCAAGGCCTTTATGTGCTACTCTGGCCTCCCAGAGTTTCCCCCTTGCGACGACGGCACGCTCTATGAAGGCATGCGCATAGCGGCCCAGCTGGGGCTGCCGGTGGCGGTGCACGCCGAGTCGGAGGCCCTGACTGCCCATCTCGCCCGTCTGCGGGCGGTTGGGGCCACCACCTGGCGCGACTACCTGGCCTCGAGGCCGCTCTTCACCGAGCTCGAGGCCATCCAGCGGGCTCTTTTGCTGGCTCAGGAGACCGGCTGCAAACTGCACATCGTCCACATCAGTGCGGGGGCCGGGGTCGTGCTGGTTGCCGAGGCCAAAGCCCGGGGGGTGGATGTAAGCCTCGAGACCTGCCCCCACTACCTGGCCTTTACCGAGGAAGACCTGGAGCGGCTGGGGGCCTTGGCCAAGTGTGCGCCTCCCCTGCGCTCCCAGAGGGAGCAGGAAGGGCTTTGGGCGGCGGTGCTGGGGGGTGCGGTAGACCTGGTGGCCTCTGACCACTCCCCCAGCCCACCCGAAGGCAAGCAGGGCCCCGATTTTTTGGCCCTGTGGGGGGGGATCTCTGGGGTGCAATCCACCCTGGGGGTGTTACTTACCGAAGGCTGGCAACGACGGGGGCTGGCCCTAGAGCGCCTGGCTGCCCTTGTGGCCCTGAACCCCGCCAAGCGCTTTGGCCTGCGGCAAAAAGGGCAGCTTGCGCTGGGCTACGAGGCCGATTTCGCCTTGGTGGACCTCTCGCAAAGCTATACCCTCACCCCCCAACGCTTGCGCTACCGCCACCCCCAGTCGCCCTACCTGGGCCGGAGGTTCCAGGGGGTGGTGCAAAGCACCTGGCTTAGAGGTGAGCCCATCTACTGGGAGGGTAAAATAACCCGGCCTAGCGAGGTTCGCCTGCTGACGAGGAGCCTATGAGTCTGAGCGGATTCACCCGTACCCACGTGGCCCCCGACCACGCCCTTCTGACCCCAGACACCTTCGTGCGGGCTTTTCTGCCCGGTTGGCACCAGACCGCTTGCATCGTGCATATCTCCCCCGAGCTGGGGGCTCGTTTTCAGATGTATACCGTGGAGATGCAGCCTGGGGGTAGCGGCGAGCTGAGCCTTTTGGATATCCAACGCTTCGCTTACGTGATTGAGGGGGAGGTGAGCCTCGAGGTGGGCGGGGCCCGGCACACCCTCAGGCCGCATGGCTTTGCCTACCTACCGGCCAACACCCCGCACCGCTTCAGCACCCAAAGCCCAAGCCGCATGGTGGTTTTCGACAAGCCCTACCAGTCCTTGGCCGGGGCGGAGGCCCCTTCGCTGGTGCTGGGCTATGAGCCCGAGGTGCCCAGCAGCCCTTTGCTGGGCGACGAAGCCCTGCAGGTGCGCCTGCTGTTGCCGGATACCCCTTCCTTCGACCTGGCGGTCAACACCATGACCTTTGCCCCGGGAGCCCACTTGCCCTTCGTCGAGACCCATGTGATGGAGCACGGCCTGTTGTTTTTGCAAGGGGGTGGGGTGTACCGCCTGGGCCAGAGCTGGTACACAGTGCAGGCCGGAGATGTCATCTGGATGGCCTCGTACTGCCCCCAGTGGTTCGGGGCTTTGGGCAAGACCCAAAGCAAGTACCTCCTTTACAAGGACGTGAACCGCCACCCCCTGGAATCCTAGTAGCTTTTCAGACGGCTTTTGCTAGATGTTGCGGGTAGTTATGACCCCGGTACAAGCCCTCAGCCTGAGCCTGGTGGTGGCGGGCCTGGTGTTTGCCCTAAAGTGGCTGGCCTACGTGTTTACCGGCTCGGTGGCCCTTTACTCCGATGCTTTGGAGTCGGTGGTCAACATTGCGGCGGCAGGGGCAGCCCTGGTGGCGGTGTGGGTCTCGCGCCGCCCGGCGGATCACAACCACCCCTACGGGCATACCAAGGCCGAGTATTTCTCCGCCGTGCTGGAGGGGGTGTTGATCGTTCTGGCTGCCTTGGCCATTGTGCGTGAGGCCTGGCCCAGGCTGACAAACCCCACCCCGCTTCCCGAGCTGGGCCATGGGGTGCTGTTCTCGCTGGCTGCTTCGGCTTTGAATGCGGTTTTGGGCTGGTTTTTACTGCTTCAGGGGCGCAAAGCCCATTCCCCTGCGGTCATCGCCGATGGCAAGCACATCCTGACCGATGTGCTGACCTCGCTGGGGGTGCTGGTGGGGATTGGGCTGGCCTGGCTCAGCGGTTGGTGGATTCTCGATCCCCTGCTGGCCATTGGGGTGGCAACCAATATTCTGTGGGTGGGCTGGCGCCTGGTGCGGGACTCAGTGGGGGGGCTGATGGATGAGGCCCTTCCTGCGCAGGAGCTGGATCAGATACGCAGTGCGCTCAACAAAGCCCTCCAGGGCCTGGCCGTTGAGGGAAAGGTGTTGGAGGTGCACGACCTGCGCACCCGTCGGGCTGGCCCCCGCACCTTCGTGGAGTTTCACCTGGTGGTTCCTGGGGCTACCCCGGTAGAGCAGGCCCACCAGATCTGTGACCGCCTCGAGATGGCCCTCCAGGCCCAGCTAGGCCAGGTGCTCACCACCATTCACGTAGAGCCTGACCATAAGGCCAAACACACTACCTTCCGGGTGGGTTGAACCTCTGCTTCAGGCGTACATTAGCTCGACGATCAGGTAAGTCTGGCTGCCCTTGGGGCCCTTGACTTGGACTTCGTCGCCCACCCGCTTGCCCATCAGGGCCTGGCCCAGGGGAGATTCGTTGGAAATTTTGCCGCTGAACACATCGGCCTCGTGGCTGCCCACCATGGTGATGCTCATCCGCTGGCCGCTGGGGGTTTCAAGCTCCACCGTGACCCCCAGCTGGACCTCGGTGGGCACCCCGTTGCCAGACTCCACCACCTGCACCCGGCTGAGGATGTCCTCCAGCTCGGCAATCCGGCTGTTGTTCTGCCACATGGCCCGCCGGGCTTCATCATAGCCTGCGTTTTCCCGCAGGTCGCCCTCGGCGATGGCCCGGCCCATCTCCTCGGCGATTTGCTGCATCTTCTCGGTTTTTAGATACGCCAGCTCCTGCTCGAGCCGCGCCTTGCCCTCGGCGGTGAGGTATACCGGCTTCTTCTCTGCCATTCGACAAAACCTCCACAGGCCTACCTATGGCAGACCCTGAGGCCAGTATACCGCCAGAGACTGGGGAAGGGTGCAATAGAATGGGGCCATGCGTTGGATCGCGGCGGTTGTATGGCTAGGCATGACCCTGGCGCAAAGCCTAAGCGTTCCCCCCGAGGCCCTGGTGGGGCAGCCTTTGGAGGTCCGGGGGGAGGGCTTTCCCCCTGGCCGCTATACCCTTCAGATTTCTTCCCCGGGGGCGGATTTATCCGTAGACCTGCAGAGCCTGGAAGGCCGTATCGCGGCCACCTGGACGCCCCCCAGCGCGGGGCTTTACACCCTGCGCATCCAGATAGGCGAACGGGTGGTGCAGGCCCAGACCCAGGTGCGCCCCTCCCTCCAGCCTGTGGCCACCCTGACCTCCGAAGGGCTGGTTTTGGGTAACTGGAAGCTCCCGCTTCCGGGGGCCTGGATTGGCCCCAAGCAGGTGGGCCCACGGGTCTTTATCGCTCGAGGCCCCCTGATTCTGGAGGTAGACACCCAGAACCCCCGGGTAGTCGCCCAGCACTACCCCCCGGGGGAGGTGCGGGCTTTGGAAGCGGATGCTGGGCTGAACGTGTTGCTCGAGGATGGGCGTCGGCTGGCCCTGGCCGATTTTGCTGGCAAGCCTTACGAGGGCTCCTGGGAGGCGCTAGCGGTTTTTCCCGCCTACCAGGAGGCTTTAGGTACTGAGGCCGCCACCCTGGACCAAAGCCCCCCTAGCCCAAGGCCCTACTGGTACTACTTCAGCCAGGAGCCCGCCCGCTTGCGCCCAGAAGACCTCGAGGCCGCTGGGCAGGACCTGTTGCAGCGGGGCCACCGGCCCGAGCTGGCCTGGGGGCCGGGGGTTTTGCGCTGGCTGGCCCCCTGGCTGGAACAGATTCGCATAGCGCGTAGCCAGGGCCTGGAGAAGAGCCTGGCCTGGTCGGATTTTTTCCTAAAATACCTGCCCCAGGTGCCCGGAGCCGTAGCCCTGCTGGAAGAGCAGGCGGACTGGCTCGAGGCCCAGGGAAGACCCGACCTAAGCCAGCGTTATCGCGATGCGCTGCGCCAGGTAGCCGGCTGGCAAAACCCTTTCGACTCAGGCAGCTTGGCCATGGTGACCTGGGTACTGCTTGGCCTTTATGCCTGGATGCTTCTATACCTAAACCTCATCTACCTGCCAGCCCAGCTTCGCGGGGTGCGCCAGAGCGGGGGCTGGCTGGCCGGTTGGCTGGGCCACCCCTTGTTGCGCCTGCGGCACAGCATGCTGGCCTACACCACCGGGGGCGAGCGCACCTTGCTGTTGCTGCTGTTTTTGCTGGCGGCCCTGGCCTTGCTAGGCTGGGGCCTTCTGGCTAGGGCTGAGCTTCTCTTGCAGCAAGAAGGCCTGGCCCGGGGCACCCTGCGCTCGAGCGCGGCCCAGGAGACCTTGCGCAGTCTGGCCAATACCCCGGCCCTGCAAGGGCTTCTGGCCTATGCCCAGGCCCAGGAAAACCCCAGCGAGGCCCAGCGGCTTTATGCGGCAGCCCCACCCTGGACCTATGTGTTGGTGGGCCGGGGCACCCCCGAAGCCCTGGCCCAGGCCTACCAGCAGGCCCCTTCCTCCGCGGCGGTGCGGGAGGCGTTGGGGCTGGGCGGCGATCTCTGGACGCCGGTCTACCAGGCGGCTGGGGTGGCACGGGAGGCTGTGCCCACTCCCAGAAACCTCACCGCTGCCCTCATGCTGGGCAGCCTGAGGGGGCTAGGGGCCGATTTCCTAGAGCAGTGGCGCAGCCTGCCCATCTGGCCCAGTTCGTGGTGGCCCTGGCTGAGCCTGGCCCTGCTTTCGCTGCTGGCCCTGTACCACCTGCTGTGCTTTTTTCTGCCCCGTCCCAAGGACGAGCATACCCACCGTGCCTGGCGGCGCTGGGTGCAGCTTTTCTTTCCCGGAAGCCCCACCTATAGCCAGGGCTGGGGTCTGCTGGTGCTGCTGACCCTGGGGGTGGGGGGGTGGTTGGGGTGGCAGGGTAGTGGCTGGGGCCCTTCCCTGGCTGGGCTGGCCCTGGCTGTTCATCTGGGGTTGTGGTTTATGCTGGTTTACCGGGGGCGCTAAAGCTTTGGCCCACAACCACCCCAGGAGCTAACCCATGATCATCCCTCCCTTGCCCACGCCCTTTGACACCCAAGGCCACCTCGATACCGAGGCTTTCCGTGCGCTAGCCCAGGCCCTCGAGCCCCAGGTAGACGGGCTGCTTTTCTATGGTTCCAACGGTGAGGGCGTACACCTCACCCGCGAGGAGCGGGCTGCTGGCCTAGCCGTGCAAAGCCCTCAAAAGCCCGCCATGGTGGGCCTGATGGAAGAGACCTTGGCCCAGGCCACCCAGGCCCTAGAGGAGGCCGCTCAGGTGGGGGGGCGGGTGCTGGTCACGCCGCCGCGCTACTACGAGGCCAACCTGGGCCACGATGGCCTGGTGCGCTACTTTACCGCTTTGGCCGACCAGGACTTGGCTGAGGTCTGGTTATACCACGTGCCGGCCAATACCAAGACCCAGCTTCCCCTAACGGTGGTGGCGGAACTGGCCAAGCACCCTAGGATTGGTGGCCTCAAAGACTCTAGCGGGGAGTTGGCCCGTATGGCTTTTTACACCGCGCAAAAGCTCGACCTGAAGCTGTACACTGGGCACGCCCCCACCTTTTTAGGGGCCCTGGCCTTGGGAGCGGAGGGGGGTATCCTGGCTGTGGCTAACCTGGTTCCCCGGCCCTATAAAAAACTGCTGGAACTGTGGCAGGCAGGCCGAACCCAAGAGGCCCAGGCCCTGCAGGCCGAGCTCGAGCCCGTTGGCCGGCTGCTGGCCCAGGGAGGCTTCATCCTGCTCAAGCAGGCCCTGCGTCACCTGGGCTTGCCCGGGGGGTACCCACGACCTCCTTATCCCCAGGAAAGCCCTTTTTGGCCAGCCTTTAAGCCCCTTCTGGAGGACTTCCGGGCCCGGGGCTGGACTGCAGACTGCGGCGTTTGAGCCGTTGTGGCAAAAGCGGTTGAGTAAGCTTGGGAAAGGAGGCTGCGATGAAGCGAAGCTTGCCTTTACTCCTTGTGTTGGCTCTGGTGTTGGGGGCTTGTGTGCCCCAGGTGGTTCGGCCTCAGGCCCCTCAGGTGGAGCTCTTGCAGTTCAACCTGATCTCGCTGGACCCTTTTAGCGGACGGGGGGAGTTCGATGTTCGCCTGCGCCTGACCAATCCTAACGGCTTTAGCCTGCCCCTTTTGGACAGTACCCTCACCGCGGAGCTAGGTGGTACGGCTTTCCGCCTTACCTTGCCGGCCTTGGAGATTCCGGCAGGGGCTAGCCGCGAGGCCCAGACCCGGCTGATGGTGCCGCTGGTGGAGGGTACCCGGGTTCTGGCCGGCCTTTTGGCAGGGCAGAGCACCCGCTTTCGCTTACTGGGGGAGCTTAGGGCCCAGCTTGGCCCGGCCGTAGTGCCCATCGGGCCCCTGACCTTGCTCGACCGTGAGGTGCGGGTGCAGTTCGCCTTTCAGCTACCCCGTATCCGCCTGCTCGAGATTCGTCTGGATGGCCTGGCTATCCGCCTGGTGCTCGAGGTGGAAAACCCCAACCCCGTCGGGTTCACCCTAGAAGGCCCGCTGCGCTTGTTGATCGGGGGTCGGGGTGTGGCCGAGACGGCCTTCAACATGCGGCTATCGCCCAATGAGCGGAGGCCTAACGAGGTGCGCTTGGGCCTATCGGGTTTTCCTGGGGCAGGTGGATTAAGCGTGGAGCTGGGGCTCAGGGCTTATATTCCCGGCATCCTCGAGCGCTCGGTAGCCCAGGTGCTGCAGGGTATTCTGCGCTAGGGCCTGGCCAGCCGGGAAAGGAGGCTTTGCAGCTCCTCTAGGGAGACCACCTGCTTGAGGGCAGGGTGCAGCGCAGGGTGATGGGGGAAGTAGCGGTAGAGCACCTTTCGCAGCTGGCGCAGGCCCTGGGCCTCGCCATACCACTGGGCATTGAGAAAAGCGTGGCGCAGAGCGGTCTGGATGCGCTCAGAGAGGGAGGGAGGGTCGGTGCGGCCCTGGGCAATCTGGCGGAAAATCCATGGGTTGCCCACCGCCCCACGCCCAATCATTACCCCTGCGACGCCGGTCCGTAGGCGCTCAACGTACTCCTCGGGGTGGGTGACATCCCCGCTGCCGATGACCGGCACCCGCACCGCTTGGGCCACCCGGCCAATAGCCTCCCAGTCGGCCTGGCCTTGGTAGCGCTGCTGGCTGGTACGCCCATGGACGGTGATCAGGGCCACTCCGGCGGCCTCCAAGCCCTGGGCGATTTCCAGGCTTTGGTCTTTGTCCCAACCTAGGCGTATCTTAGCGCTGACCGGTAGCCGGGTGCCCTGGCGCATAGCCCGCACCAGAGCATAGGCCCGCTCGGGGGTTTGCAGCAGGCAAGCACCCCCACGTCCGGCCAGCTTGGGGGCCGGGCAGCCCATGTTCAGATCTATGGCCACGGGCTTGAACAGCCGCTCCGCCTTGGCTGCGGCCTCGCTTAGCACCTCGGGGTCGTCGCCAAATAACTGGACGACCAGCCGCTCTTCACCGGGGAAAGGGGCCCCCAGGGCCACCGAGCGGCGTTCCCCGGCCAGAAGGCCCCGAGCCAGAAGCATCTCACTAACCGTCCAGGCAGCTCCGTGTTCCAGAGCCAGCCGGCGGAAGGGGGCGTCGGTATAACCGGCCATGGGGGCCAGCACGGCCTGGGGCTGGCAGAGTACCTGAGCGTAAAAGTTGCTTTGGGTGCGTTCAGCTACCACAGCCTTACCAGTCTATCCATGCTCATGGCGCTTCAGAGTGGGTATACTTCACCCAGTGAGTCCCGCAGCAGAAGCGACCCAACTGCAAAAGCGTTTTGGTTCATTGAGGGCAGTGAACGGGGTCAACCTGCATCTTTACCCCGGTGAGGTGCTGGCCTTTTTGGGGCCTAATGGGGCAGGGAAGACCACCACGGTTAAGATGATGGCCGGTCTGCTTTACCCCGATGGGGGTCAGGTGCGGCTTCTGGGTAAAAACCCTCACCAGGACCCCTGGGCCCTGAGGCACCTGGGGGCGGTGCTCGAGGGCAACCGCAACGTCTACTGGCGCATGACCCCCCTAGAAAACCTGGTCTACTTTGGGGTAGCCCGGGGTCTCAGGCTAAGGGAGGCCCAGCGGCGGGCCCTCGAGCTGCTGGAGAAACTGGAGCTCAAGGAGAAAACCTATACCGAGGTGCGCCACCTCTCCCGGGGGATGCAGCAGAAGCTTTCCTTGGGGGTGGCCCTGATGCACGATCCCGAGGTGCTCTTGTTGGATGAACCCACCCTGGGCCTAGATGTGGAAAGCGCGCTAAGGGTAGAGGAGATGATCCGGGAGATGGCCCAGTCGGGCAAGGCCATCCTGCTCACCACCCACCAGCTCGAGGTGGCCCAGCGCCTGGCCCAGCGGGTGGCCATCATCCAACGGGGCCGGATCGTGCTGGAAGGGCGCACCGCCGAGGTCTTGGCCCGCTTTGCCGGGGAGCACTACCTGATCGAGCTGGACACCTCCCTTTCGCCAAAACAGCTAGAAGCCCTCCGCCCTTTGGGCCTCGAGGGCCAAGGGCCTACCTACGTCTACCAGGGCGACAACGAAGGGCTCTGGCGCCTTCTGGAGGCTTTGAAGCCCCTGCCCATCAAGAAGGTGGCCCGGGCCGAGGCCGACCTACTGGAGGTGTTTTTAAAGGTGGTGAATCATGCTTGACCTGCTCTGGGTGGAGTTCAAGCGAAGCTGGATAAACCTGCGCCGCTATCCCAGCGAGTTTGTGGGTGGGGTGATTGCCCTAAGCCTATTTTTTCTGCTGCTTTACCTGGGGGCCAGATACCTGGCCGGCCCCGGGGCCAATTTCGGCGAGCGCACTGAGGCCATTCTGGCCGGTTTTTTGCTCTGGACCCTGACCCTTTTTGCCTACAACTCCCTCTCTTTTGGGCTTTCCGAAGAGGCCCAGACCGGTACCCTGGAGCAGGTATTCCTCACCCCCTATGGCCCAATACCGCTGTTGCTGCTACGCAACCTGGCTGGCCTAGGCACCCAGCTTTTGCTCATTGGCAGCGTTGGCCTGGTGCTGATGTGGTTTACGGGGGCGCGCCTATCCTTGCCGCCTTTGGTGTTCCTACCCATTTTCACCGTGCTCATCGGGGGGTATGGATTGGGCTTTGCCATGGCTAGCCTGGCTTTGCTTTTCAAGCGGGTGCAGCAGCTTCTGGGGATCAGCCAATTCCTGTTGATTTTTCTCCTGCAGTACCCCTTGGAAAGCGAGGGCTGGTTGCGCACCCTGGGCTACTTCCTTCCCCTGGTGCCAGGGGCCAGTCTGGCTCGAGGGATGATGGCCAGCAATGCAGGACTGGACTGGGCTACTTTGGGTCTAGCCCTCCTCAACGGCCTGGCCTATCTGGCCTTGGGCATCGCCCTGTTCAGCCAGGCGGTGCACACCGCCAAGCGGCGGGGACTGTTGTTTGGCTACTAGACTGCGTTCGCAATCAAGGCCATTCTGCGCCGTTAGCTAGCCCGAACTATGCCAGCCGCTTTGGAGAAGGCAGAAAGGCCTGGTGGTAGAATGGACCCAAAGATGACAGAGCTGATACTCAGAGGGGTTCGCCTCATCAAGGACTTCGGGGGCCTGCGTGCGGTCGACGAGGCCAGCTTCGAGGTTCAGAAGGGCACCATCACCGGCCTCATCGGGCCCAATGGGGCTGGGAAGACCACCCTTTTCAACCTGATTACCGGCTTCCTCCGGCCCGATGCGGGCCAGGTCTTCTTCCGCGGCCAGGAAATTACCGGCTGGCCTCCCTACCGGGTCTTCCACCTTGGTCTGGCCCGAACCTTCCAGATCCCTCGGGAACACCGGCTGATGACCGTGCTGGAAAATCTCATGCTTGTCCCCCCAGGCCAAGGGGGAGAACGCTTTTGGAACAACTGGTTGCGCCCAGGCCTGGTCCGGGCCCAGGAGGAGGCCATCTGGGCTAAGGCCCTGGGGGTTCTGGAGTTTGTGGAGCTGGCCCACCTAAAGGATGAGTTTGCTGGCAACCTTTCCGGGGGGCAGCGGAAGCTTCTAGAACTTGCCCGGGTCTTGATGGCCGACCCCCTTCTCATCCTCTTAGACGAACCGGGGGCCGGGGTCAATCCCACCCTGATGCGCAAGCTGGCGAGCAAAATTGAGGAGTTGCGGAACAGGGGGATCACCTTCCTCATCATCGAGCACGACATGGATCTGGTCATGCGCCTTTGTAACCCGGTGATCGTGATGAGCGAGGGCAAGAGGCTGGCCGAGGGGACACCCGAAGAGGTGCGCAAGAACCCCCGGGTCCTCGAGGCCTACCTGGGGGGCCAGTATGCCGCTTTTGAGGGCTGAGGGAATCCGCTCCGGGTACGGAGACCTGGAAATCCTAAAGGGCGTCTCCATCCAGGTAGACCCGGGAGAGATCGTGGTCCTGATCGGTCCTAACGGAGCGGGGAAATCCACTCTTCTCAAAGCCATCTTCGGCCTCCTCCGGGTGCGGGAGGGCCGGATTCTCTTCCAGGATGAAGAAACCACCCGTGCTTCCCCAGAGGTTCTGGTGCGTAAAGGCTTAGGGTATGTCCCCCAGGTAGACAACGTCTTCCCCTCCCTCACCGTGGAGGAGAACCTGGAGATGGGGGCTTTTATTCTGAAAGGGGGGCTTAAGGAGCGTAAAGAAAGGGTCTACGCCCTTTTCCCTAAGCTTTACGAGCGCCGCCACCAACGGGCAGGGCGGATGTCCGGGGGGGAGCGGCAGATGGTGGCCATCGGTCGGGCCTTAATGTTGGAACCCAAGCTCCTCATTCTGGATGAGCCCTCGGCTGGACTGGCTCCTCTGATGGTGGACCACATCTTTGAACAAATCACCTCTATTAACCGCACCGGGGTGGCCATCTTGATGGTGGAGCAAAACGCCAAGAAAGCTTTGGGCATCGCTCAGCGGGCCTACGTTTTGGCCTCTGGGGAGAACCGGTACCAGGGCACCGGACGAGAACTCCTGGATAACCCCGAGGTGGGTCGGCTTTACCTGGGAGAGTAGGCATGCGGACCGTATGGCAACACCTATTGGCCCAGACCTGGGTGCCCTGGACTCTGCTGGCTGTTTTCCTCCTCCTTCCCCTTCTACTGGCTTTAGGTCTGGAGGTGAGTGGGGATCGGGTGCTGGCCCTCACGATCTGGGGGATGATGCTGGGGAGTATCCTGGCCCTGGGGGCCATCGGCCTTACCCTGGTCTATGGGATTCTGCGCTTTGCCAACTTTGCTCACGGGGACCTGATGACCCTGGGGGCCTACCTGGCTCTGGTTCTCCTTCTGCTCCTGCCCCAAGGGGAGGCCCTGGCACCTTTCTCCTTTGGGCTGGAGCTCCTCCTGGCCCTGGCCTTGGCCTTCCCCCTAACCGGTCTGGCTACCCTTCTTTTGGATCGAGTGGTCTACCGGCCCCTCCGCCTCCAGCGGGCCCAGCCCGTTATCCTCTTCATGGCCGCCTTTGCCCTGGCCTTCCTCTTGCGCAGCCTCGTCTACCTAGTCTGGGGTCCGGATTTCCTCTTCTACTATCAGGGTCGGCCTCGGCCAGCGGTGGAGTTTCTAGGGGTAGCGGTCCGACCAGACCAGTTTTTCATCCTAGGCCTGGCCCTCCTCCTGGTTTTCCTGATCTACCTTCTCCTGGAAAAAACCAAGCTGGGAAAGGCCATGCGGGCTATGGCCGACAACCCCGACCTGGCCCGGGTCTCAGGAATCCCCACGGAACGGGTGGTCCTTTGGACCTGGTTCCTAGCCGGGGGTCTGGCGGGAGTTAGCGGGGTCCTCCTGGGCCTGGATGCCCAGCTCCGCCCGGAGATGGGCTGGTTCCTTCTCCTGCCCCTCTTCGCCGCGGTGATCCTAGGGGGGATTGGGAACCCCTACGGGGCTTTGGTGGGAGCCATGATTATCGGGGTTGCCCAACAGGTTTCCTCCTCCTTTCTCAACCCTGCCTACGCTCCTGGGGTGGCCTTTGTGTTGTTGATCCTGATGCTCCTGGTGCGGCCCCAGGGGCTCTTTGGACGCTAGGGAGGTTCAAATGGAGTTCCTCATAAAGGCTCTGCTCCTAGCCCCAGCCCTGCTCTTCCTTCTCCTTGCCTTTCTTAAGCGCAGGATTCTGGCCCTTCCCCTAGGGGTGGGGCTGGCCTTCCTCCTTCAGGGGCTCATGCCTGAGGGAATTCTGGCCTACCTGGTCTCCTTCGCCATTTTCGCCTCCATCTTCGCCATTCTGGCCCTAGGTCTGAATGTCCAATGGGGATATACAGGGCTCTTTAACATTGGCATCGCCGGCTTCTTCGCCCTTGGGGCCTTCACCTCAGCCCTTTTCACCACCGCCATGCCCGAGGGGGTCATGGCCCTATACAGCCAGCAAGCCTTTGGCCTGGAGATGCCCTTCCTAGTGGGGGTGGCGGCCGGGGGGGTGACGAGCGGCCTAGTGGCCTTCCTGGTGGCCCTCCCTACGTTGAGGCTTAGAGAGGACTACCTGGCCATCGCCACCATTGGGATTGCTGAACTCATCCGCCTGGTCTACCAGAACGAGCGCTGGCTGGCCAACGGTCCCGAGCCCTTGAGAGGAATTCCAAGGCCCTTAGGCTGCCTCACCGAAGGGCCAAGCTGCGACTGGCTCCCAGGCTTCCTCACCCCCCTCTTTGCCGCCCTGGAGCCCCGGGATCACCCCTATGTCTTTCTCCTTCTGGTGGCCCTGGCCCTGGCTCTGGTCTACCTGGCCCTGGAACGGGCCATCCGCTCTCCTTGGGGCCGGGTGCTGAGGAGTATCCGGGAGGACGAGACCTCTGCGGCTATGGTGGGAAAAAACGTTTTTGTCTTCAAGCTCGAGGCCTTCGTGTTAGGAGCGGTGATCATGGGGATTGGAGGAGGGTTCTATGCCCACTTCATGGGTTCCATCGACTACAACCACTTTATACCCCTCTTCGGAACCTTCCTCATCTGGGTTATGCTTCTCCTGGGAGGAAGTGGGAACAACCAAGGGGCCATCCTGGGGGCTTTTGTGGTCTGGGGGGTCTGGACCGGGACTGCCTTCCTCACCGACCTTCTGGCACCGATCCTGGCGGCCATTGACGAGGGTCTTCCCGCTCGGGGACCCTACCTCCGCTACCTCTTTATCGCTCTGCTCTTCTTGCTGATCCTGCGTTACCGGCCCCAGGGCCTCCTGGGAGAGGCCAGGGTGATCTCCCAGTTCCTGGGGAAAGAAAAGTAGGCCCACCAGAGCCCGGCCCTGGTGGGGCCCTTTATTTAGAGGCTGTCGTAAAACCCCCCATGACCTCTTATGCGGCCCTGGCCAACAAGCGTATCCTACCCGGGTACAATCTAGCCTCGCCCACCCACTTCCCCAGCCGCCACCAGGCCGGGGATGGGCCACCCCCTAAAGCGCCAAGCCCAGACCCCGCAAACCCCGGTAGGCCCAGTCCACAAACCCTTTCCTCACCCTGGGCCACCCGGCCCACTCAACCCCCTCCTTCTGTCCTTTGCGGAAGTAGGGGTAGACCGTGGACCCGTGGGGCAGGGTCCCCCGGCGGAAGCGTGATGCTGGCCCAGGTCGGGTAGACCGTGGACCCGTGGGGCAGGGTCTGCCACTGGAGGCCATTTTCCAGAACATACAGGATGGCGTTCACCATCTCCCGCCGGGGGACGGCTACCAGGGTTGGGGGCTCCAGGAGGGCCCATGCCGCATCCGACAGATCGCTAGGGTAAAATCTCCGTGTAGCCGCCACCCTGTCAGGATACCAGGCTTTTACGACAGCCTCTTAGACCCTGGGAATCTGGTTGGGTCGGCGGAGGGCTACGGTGCGCATTGTTCCTCCGGCATACTGCCATATCTCTACCGGGGTGATGACGTCTCCGTTCCCATCGAAGTCTACCTCACCTGCGGCCCCAGAGTAGTTGACAACCTGGCGGTTCCGCAAAAGCTCGAAGGCACGCTGGAACTCCCCTACCCCTACGCGCTCGCCAGGCGGGTTGGTCACTATACGTAGCCGATCCCGCAGGACGGTTCCGTTGATCCGGGCCACTCCAAAGACCACCGCGTGGGCGATAGCCAGACCGATCACCGCTGCAGCGTCGTAGGCTGAGTCCATGAAGGGAAGTGGAGGCCGCTCCCCATGGACAGCCTGGTATAGTTCTACAAAGCGGCGGAACCCACCCCACTCGGGGTCGGAGCCTGGGGCCGTTCCCAACCGGCCCTCCAGGGCCTGAGGTCCCAGGGCTCGAATGATCTCCTCGGACTTGGTTCCGTCCACGAACTGGAAGTTGGTATAGCGGAAAATTTCCACCGCTTCCCGCAAGTAGACCGTAGCCTGGCCGGGGTAGCTGATGGCTAGAAGAACCTCTGGTCGATTGGCCAGGGCCCGCTCCAGCTCGGCCCGGTAGGTAGGCCGGGGTTCCTCCGGGTGGGGCACCTGGGCCAACACCCGGCCACCCCGGCGCTCAAAGGCCCGGGTGAAGGCCTCGGAAAGCCCTCGGCCGTAGGGGTTGTTCACGTAGATGGTGGATGCGGTGTTGACCCGGTACCCAGGCACAATCTCTCCCCGGGCCAGTTGGGCTGCCACCACACCCTGCAGGGCATCTGAGGCGGTGGTGCGGAAGAGGTAGTCATTGTCCGGCAGGACACTAAGGAGGGGAGAGGTGCTGGCTGGTGATATTTGGAGAACCCGGGCTGGAACAGTCACGGTCTCGGCCACGGGAACTGTTACCCCACTGGCCAAGGAGCCAATGATGGCGGCCACTCGATCCACATTGACTAGCTTTCGGGCCCGGTCAATTCCAATGGAGGCTGTGGTGCCGGAGTCCTCATGAACCAGCTCCATAATTGGGCCTCCAAAGACCGCCTGGGCTGCCTCGTTAATCTGGCGGGTCGCTAGCTCTATAGCCCGGCGGTGGGCTGGGCCGAACTCGGCCAGGGCTCCGGTGTAGTCCAGAAGAGTGCCCACGCGTACTACTGGGGGTCGGCCAGCCTGTGCAAAAACCCGGCTTGCAGGTAGGGCGAGCAGCCCACCTGCCAGACCCTTAAGCAGGGTTCGACGATTGATGATTCGTGTCTGCCTGCGCATGGTTACCTCCTCGAGGCCCTGGTCAAGCAATACAGAACCACCTACAGCGCCAGGAGCACACTTCTTTCCAGAGGCCTCTTACCTCAAAAGATAGCACAAGGGGGCGAGCCTGTCTGCTGGCCTATTTCTCATCTATGAGAAGGAGCTAGCCCTCAAGCGGGCGAGGCTCTTCTTTTGTATGACGCTTTTTCTTCACTGACTGCATGATACGATATATTTATGGCTGTTCTGACCACCGACCAAAAGCTGGTGCTGGATATGGTGCGGACGGTTTCCCGTGAGGTCTTGTGGGCGATGGCCCCGGCCTACGACCAAAGCGGAGAGTATCCTTGGCCGCAGCTCAGACAGTTAGGCCAACTAGGCCTCTTGGGCATGACCACCCCGGAGGCTTGGGGAGGGGCTGGCCTGGACTCGGTGACCTGGGTGCTAGCCTTGGAGGAAATCGCTGCGGCTGACCCCAGCGTGGCGGTGATTCTTTCGGTTACTTCAGGCCTGCCCCAGTACATGCTGAACCGCTTTGGTACCGAGGCCCAGAAAAAGAAGTACCTGATGCCCCTGGCCAAAGGCGAGTGGATCGGGGCGTTCTGCCTGACCGAAGCCCACGCCGGTTCCGACCCCGCCTCGCTCAGACTGACGGCCCACAAGGTGCCGGGGGGATGGGTGCTCGAGGGCCAGAAAAGCTGGGTGACCTCTGGCGGACAGGCCCAGGTTTACGTGGTGATGGCCCGTGGCGAGAGTGGCATCAGCAGCTTCCTTGTGGAAAAGGACTGGCCCGGCCTGAGCTTTGGTCCTCCTGAGCACAAGATGGGGCTCCATGCGGCCCATACCTGCGAGGTGCGCTTCGATGGGGTTTTCGTGCCTCAGGAGAACCTACTGGGCCAGGAGGGGCGGGGGTTAGCCCAGGCCTTGGCCGGGCTGGACTCGGGGCGCATTGGCATCGCCGCCCAAGCCGTGGGTATGGCCCGGGCTGCTTTTGAGATCGCTAAGGCGTACGCCGATACCCGCTTCCAGTTCGGGCAGAAAATCCGGGAGTTTCAGGGGGTAAGCTTCAAGCTGGCCGAGATGCACACCCAGATTGCCGCAGCCCGCGCCTTAGTCCTCGAAGCCGCTGCCAAGAAGGATCGGGGTGAGCGCTACACCCTCGAGGCCTCCACCGCTAAACTTTTCGCCTCCGATACCGCAGTGCGCGTAACCCGTGAGGCAGTGCAGGTGCTGGGGGGGTACGGTTACCACCGGGAGTATCGGGTGGAGCGCTACTACCGCGACGCCAAAATCACGGAGATTTACGAGGGTACCAGCGAGATTCAAAAGCTGGTCATTGCCCGGGAGCTCTACCGCTGAGCCAGGTGCTTGTATTGATTCCAGGACATTTGCCCCTATGTCCCAACCTATAGTTGTTCCAGGGGGTTTCTGTTAGTCTTTATACAGCGTCCAGACCCCTGGGGTCTGGCATCTAGGAAGGAGCCAAAATGCCGATTGAACGAATCGAAGTCTACCTCGACGACCAGCCCGAGCCCATACAGGTCATCCGGCAGCCCCCCTTCAAACTAAAGCTAGATACGCGGCAGATACCGGATGGCGAACACCTATTCCGAGTGGAGACTTACTTCAAGGGGGGTGGGCGGGAGATCCGAGAAATCCCCTTCAAGGTTAACAACCTGCCCGATGTCCTGGTGCAGGGCCTGGAGGAGGGCATGGAGGTTCAGGGGGAGCTCGAGGTGGCCCTAAAAGTGGGCGACCCTGATGTGCCGGTGCAGCCCGAGCGCTTTCCTAGCTGGGTTCTGGCCCTGGCCGCGGTAGTGGTGCTGGGGGGGGTGTGGGGCTTTTTTGCCCTGACCCCGGCCTCGCAGAAGATCATCGGCGAGGTAGCCCCTCCCGCCAGCGAGGCCAGCGCCCATGGCGGGCATGGAGAGGGAGCCCAGGCCGCGGCCCCCGCCGATGCCGCGGCCCTGGCCAAGGAAGGCGAGGGCATCTTCGCGCAAAACTGTGCCGGCTGCCACCAGGCCAATGGCCAAGGCCTGCCCGGAGTCTTCCCGGCGCTGGCCGGCAACCCCGCGGTGGGTGATAAGAACAATGTCATCAACGTCGTGTTGAAGGGTAGAAACGCCATGCCAGCCTTTGGCCAGCTCTCTGACCAGCAGGTGGCCGCGGTGCTCACCTATGTGCGCTCCTCCTGGGGTAATAACTTTGGGGCCATCGCGGAGGCCGAAGTGAAGGCTGCCCGCTAAGGAGGCCTTATGTACCGTAACGATACCATCATTCCCTTTTTCGCCCTGCTCTTCTCGGTGGCTTTGTTCCTGATGAGCTACCTCAACGGCCAGCGCATTGCGGCCTTAGCTGGGCACACGCCAGAAGAGCTCTCAGTGGGCCAGATTGGTCTGATGGCCTTTGCCGCGGTGCTTTTCATCTACGGAGCCATCGGCTATCTCTCGGCCTGGCTGGAGGGGCAAGAACTCCGCCCGGGCCGGCATTTTCCCGAACCCAGTACCTCGCCTTTGGTGGCGGGTATTGTGCTGGTGCTTCTGCTGACCGCTATGGGTGGGTTTTTCGTGCAGCTTCTGATCTACAGCGCCCAAACCGGTCATAACCCCACCTGGCTGCAAGGGGGATTCTTTGCCGCCATGGCGCTGATCATCGCTGCTTTGCTGGCCATCTACAAGAAGTTCTACCAACGCGAGGAAGTGGTCACGGAAGACGAGCACTCGGAAGTGCCCTGGTGAGCTTATGAACGAACGTGAAGCCAGACTGCGTTCCTCCCGCCGACGGGCCGTACTCAAAGCGGCCATCGGCACGGGAATTGGCCTTTCTTTGGTCTCCGCTTTCTATGTGGGTAGCTCCCTGCGCCCTAGGCAGGTGGTCACCCCCGATAGAGAGCCGCTCAAGCCCGGGGACATCCTGGTCTTTGCCCAGGGGAGCGGGCAGGGTAAACCCATCACCCCGGAGGCCCTGAAGCCGGGTGATCCGCTGATCCTGGCCCATCCCATGGATCCCCAGAGCAAGGTGGTGAAGAGTGGGGATGCCAAAAACACTGTTCTTTTGGTGCGCTACAACCCCGAGGAGCTCGACGAGGAGACGCGAAAAAACGCGGTGGATGGGATTGTAGCCTACTCTGCTGTTTGCCCCCACCTGGGCTGCATCGTGAGCCAGTGGCTACCCGACCGTAAGGTGGGGCTCTGCCCCTGCCACGGGGGTATGTACGACTTTGCCCATGGAGCCAAGGTGGTCTCGGGGCCCCCACCCCGGCCTGTACCGGCCCTGCCCATCCGCCTCGAGGGTGGTCAGATTGTGGCCGCAGGCGAGTTCACTGGCCCGGTAGGTGTGGAAACCTGAGGTGAACTATGTACCAATGGCTCGACGAACGACTGGAAATCTCCCGCCTATACCACAAGTTCCTGCGTAAGGCCTTTCCGGTACACCACTCGTTTTTCCTGGGGGAAATCACCCTCTTCGCTTTCATCACCCTGGTGCTCACCGGTATCTTCCTCACCCTCAACTACGAGCCCTCCATCCGCCCCACCGAGCTACCCGATGGGCGTACCGTGCCGGCGGCCTACGCCAGCGTACTCTACATCGACTCCTTGCCTTTTGGCGCGGTCATCCGTAGTATACACCACTGGTCGGCCCACATCATGATAGCGGCGGCCTTCTTGCACATGCTGCGGGTGCTTCTGAGCGGGGCCTACAAGAAACCCCGCGAGCTTAACTGGTTGGTGGGCCTGGGGCTTCTGGGCCTGGCGGTGGTTACGGCCTTTACCGGCTATGCCTTGCCCTACGACAACTACGCCGTGACCGCCACCCGCATCGGCTATGGCATTGGGGCCTCTATTCCTTGGGTGGGCTCCACGGTGGCTCAGATCATGTTCGGTGGGGAGTTCCCTGGCTCAGAGATGGCCATTCCGCGGCTTTACAGCCTGCATGTGCTCTGGCTGCCCCTGACGCTGATTGCTCTGATTAGCCTACACATGGTCATCATGATCAAGCAGAAGCACACCCAGCCCAAGTATGCTGAGCGAATCGCCCCAGGCAAAATTCTGGGAGTGCCTTTGTACCCTCAGCAGCTGGTCATGATGAGCATCCTCTTTTTGCTGTACCTGGCGACGGTCTCCTTCATTGGTGGAGTCTTCATCGCCCATCCCATTGAGGCCTTTGGCCCTCCCACCCCCCAGACCCCCGCGGTCAAGCCGGACTGGTACTTCCTCTGGATTTACGGGATTCTCCAAGTGATCCCTTCGGAGTGGCAGTTCCGCCTCTTTGGTGCCCTGATCAGCCCGGAGTTTTTGGGTGGGGTGGTGGTGCCGGGAATTCTCATCCTGGCCGCGCTGCTGCTCCCCTTTGTGGATACCCGTTCGGACAAGCAGCGCTACCTCGAGCTGCCCAGCCAGCATCCCTTGCGTACCAGCGTAACCCTGGGTGTACTGGTCTTCTTCATCATGGCCACCCTGGCCGGCTACAAGATCGACTTTCAGCAGGTCGGCTCGCCACTGGGCGACAACCGGGTACTTTGGGTGCTGTTGCTGGTGGTGCCTGCCGTGACCACTTTGGTCAGCTTTGTCCTGATTAAAAATCTTTACGGGGCCAAGAGCGAGGCATCAGGGCAGCTAAAGCCCAAGGCTGGCGACTAAGTTCTAGCCTCGCCTCCTAACCCCGCCGCAACCTAGGTTGCGGCGGGGTTGTCTTGTCGCTGGCGAGGGCGTTCAGCAACCCTTTTTGGTCAGCTGTTTTGGAGATGCCGATCCAAAACTAGGGTAAAACCCGTGGCGACGCACCTCAGTCAGCTTTGCTCGCTTTTGCTTGTGGATCAACAAAACTGCTTGGTGTGCGTGCTAAGCCCTAGGGCTGGGTCTGCTGGGGTTGGCTATGGCCATAGCGGCCTTGCCAGAGGGGGAGGTAATGCGCTTTAGGAAGATATCCACTAGCTTGGGGTCTAGTTTTTTCCCTCTCAGGCGGTTTAGCTCCTCGATGATTTCGGCTGGCTGCCAGGCCCGCTTGTAGGGCCGGGGGCTATAGAGGGCATCAAAGGTATCCACCACCGCAAAGATACGCGCCAGTAGGGGAATGTCCTGCCCTTTTAAACCATCGGGGTAGCCGCTGCCATCCCAGTTCTCGTGGTGGTGGCGCACCACCTCCAAGGTTTCCTGGGGCAGGAAGGGAACTCGCGAGAGCATTTCCCAACCGCGAACCACATGGCTTTTCATGATTTCCCATTCTTCTTCATCGAGCTTGTCGGGCTTGCGCAGGATGTGATCGGGGATGGAAAGCTTGCCGATATCGTGTAGATAAGCGCCCCAGCGGAGGAACTTACGGGTGGTCGGGTCTAGATTCAGGTCTTGGGCGAGCTGGTCGGACCAGGCCACCACCCGCTTGGTGTGGCCCTGGGTCTCGTGATCGCGGAACTCCAAGGCCAGACCCAAGGCTCGCAGGGTGCCGTCGTAGGCATCCTCGAGGTGTTTGAGGGCCTCCATCTGGCCAAGCTGAGCCCCCATGACCCGGGCCAGCGAGTTGGCCATGGCTTTTTCGTCAGATTGAAAAGGTTTGTTGCCCTCCCGGGCCAGAATGACCACCCCTAAGGGGCGTTTTTGCCGGGCTGAGACCGGTACGGCTGCGGTAGACCAGCCCGCGCTTTCCGGGATGCCCTCGAGGTAGTTGCCTACTACCAGGGTATCGGTGAGGCTGGCGTGGGTGCTGAGCTTTTGTTGGGGTAGGTGCCGCCCCCGATAGCGCTCGAGGGCCCCGCGCGCGCTGACCACTACGGGTTTACCCTCGCGAAAACGGATAAAGGCCAAGTGAGGGGCGATCTTGAGGTTGTGCAAGGAGTCCATAGCGCTTTCAGTGAGCTCCAGGGGGTCTACAGCCGAGCTGATATGCAGGCTGCCTTCCTCCAAAAGCCGCATCAGGCGCAGGGACTCCTCGAGTTCCTCTTGCGATTGTCGTTCACGTTGGCGCAGCCAGGCGACCAGGCCCAGCGCCAGCAGGCCCGGTAGGATGGTGGCTACAAGGCTGTCCAGATTAAGGTTGGGGCTGGGGTAGAGGTGTTGCCCGGTAATGTAGACGAGCAGCAAAGGGATTACCCAACGCAAGCTTCGCCAACCGTCTTTCCATACCCAGGGCACCAGGAAAAGAAAGCTAAATGCTTGGTAAATGTCGGGTAAATATAGAAGAGATGCAACTCCCCAAGCAAGCAGGCCTACTAGGCTAAGAAGCCCTTGTTTATGCACCATATTGCGCTTGGTAACTCCCATAGGACTCACGCTGCCCTCAATCTAGCACGCTGTTTCAAGGGGGAGGGTTCATTTGAGCGTGGGGGCAAAAAGAAAAACCAGGGCGTTCCCCTGGCTTTGGTGGGCTGTACAGGACTCGAACCTGTAACCCACTGATTAAGAGTCAGTTGCTCTACCAGTTGAGCTAACAGCCCAAGCAAAATATGACTCTAGTGAATGAGGGTTGTTTTGTCAATACGCCGTTTGACTGACCTCTAATCACCCCCCTTGACCCAAAAGGCGAAGGGGGGTTGGGATATGAACATGCTCACCTCCAACCCCCTCTACCAGTCTATCCA
>FWWL01001094.1_pt1 | contig 67407 bp, 54 predicted proteins | sample 2228331 | NCBI WGS metagenome assembly FWWL01 (sample SAMEA103939775, study PRJEB20133) | metagenome
TTGGGCCTTATATGAAAAGAGTTTTGAAGGAAAGGTTTATCTTTTATCTTATATGAAAATTGTATCCGGATGGCCAAAGTCAGTTGAAGGGATATCATCAATAAGTCCAGTAATAGTTACAGAAAGAGGGTTTATAAGCGTTTATTTTATGACCCAGGGAGGAATGTTCTATGGCTGGAATTATGATGGCCCAATTTCAAATCTCCCTCAAGAAATAGAAGGATCCTTTAATGCTCCACTTATGGTTTTAAATGTCAAGGGAGATAAAAAAATTGTTGCACTTTCAAAAGAAGGAATTCTATACATCTTTAATAGAGAAGGAAAGATAGAAAATAAGATTAATATTGAAAATATGGATAAAGAAGCAAAAATTTATGTCTATGACATTGACAGAGATGATGTTGACGAGATTTTTGTTTACAACAACAAAAACAATATTTATGGTTATAAAAAAGAAAATGATAAACTTATAGAAATAGAAGGTTTTCCATTACGTGGTTATACTAAACCAGAATTTTATGATATAAACAAGGATGGAAAGCTTGAAATTATAACCGGTGGAGTAGGAAAACTGTATATTTATAGTTTAAAGAAATAAGGCAGGCTTGTAAGCCGGGTTCTGTTTTAGAGAAACATCCATCTTGTCCTTCCTTCGCAGAAAGGATCTAGCGGTTTACCCTCATTCCATTGCCACAAAGCCGTGGCGGAATGACTATTTAACCTTGCTTTCCCGGGGGTTTACCGTGCCGATTGACTTATGTCAATCGCGGTGGTCTCTTACACCACCTTTTCACCCTTACCCGGCATCATTTTTGTTTCCTGTAGCTAAAATAGGAGTATAAAAATATGCCGGGCGGTCTTTTTTCTGTGGCACTTTCCATAGGGTTTTTGCCCTTCCAGATCTTCTCTGGCCGGTTACTTTTCAAAGCCCGGACTTTCCTCTGGCTAACATACCAGCGTTTCTTCAGCCTGCCGTTTTTAATTATACTATTTTTTTTACTTTTTTGCAAAGAGATCGCTTTCTCTAAATATTTGATTGATATCAAGAAGATTTTTACCTTTTCTTATTTCTATATAAAAAGTTATCTTATTAACAAAACTGTGATAATCAACCTTTCCTACTATCTCACCCTTTTTTATATCTTTACCTTTTTCTACAAATACTTCTGAGAGATAACCATATACAATCTTATATTCTCCAGATTTAATTATTACAACTTTATCATAACCATTTATATGCCCTACAAACTCGATAATTCCATCATTTATACTATATATATTTGAAGTTTCTTTAAGATTGAAGACATATCCTCTTTTACTTTTTGTTATATTTTCAACAATTTGCTTACTTTTTAGTGGAAAATAAAAATCTCTTCTATTTTGTGAAAAGTTCTTTTCTTCTTTTATAGTAGAATATATTTTTAATTTTTCCCCTGCAAATAAGGTAGCTTCTTTTTTATTGTTCCATTTTAATATATCATCAATAGTTACTGAATAAATCCTTGAAATACTGTATAAAGTTTCCCCTGATTTTACTATATGAGTAAGATAAGGACTATTTTGTGAAACTTCGGGTTTATTTTCTACATTTTTATTTTCTGAAACTGGAATTTTAATAATTTGCCCGGGATAAATCTTTTCATCTTTAAAATTATTTAGAATAATTATGTATTTTAATGGCGTATTGAATTTTCTTGAAATACCAATCAAGCTATCCCCATTCTCAACTTTATATTCAATTATCTTCTCCGGTATAAACAAAACCTGACCACTTTTTAAAACTGTAATTTCATTTAACTTTTCTATTATTTCAATATTTACTCCAAATTTTTTTGATATACTCCATAGAGTATCTTTTTCTTCTACTTTATATTGAATACAAAAAGAATTGTTAGTCAATAAAAGAATTAAAATTAAAATAATAAAACCCATTAAAGTATTCCTCATTTCTATATTTTCGGATAAAAAATAAAAAAACAAAAACTAAACTTTTTTTAAAAGTTAGTGTAAAATAATATATTAACTTTAAGGAGAAAATATTGAGCTTTGTGGATCTTCATATTCATTCAACTTTTTCTGATGGACTTTTTACACCAGAAGAACTTGTCGATAAAGTTGTAGCAAAAGGATTAGATGCTTTTGCTTTAACTGACCATGATACTTTTGATGGGATAGAAGTTGTTTCTGCTATTCTGGAGAAAAAGAAATTAAACATTATTTTCCTTGCAGGGTGTGAGTTTTCTTCTTTTCATCCTGAAGTTGGGGAGATACATATTCTTGGATATTTTAAGCATAATGATATAAAGAAATTAACCCACTTCACAGAAGAATTTAGGCTATATAGAATGGAAAGAGCAAAAAAGATTCTTGAATGCTTAAAGAAAAATGGGTTCCCTCTCAATGAAGAGGAAATCTTAAAGAAAAACTTTGTTGGTAGACTTAATATAGCAAGAGAGCTTGTAAGTAATGGCTTTTTCAACGATGTTACGGAAGCCTTCAGTAAAATGCTTAAAGCCGGAGCACCATGTTATGTCAAGAAAAAAGAAATCTTACCAGAAGAGATAATTAAAAAGGTTACCGAAAATGGTGGAATGGCTATTTTAGCCCATCCTACATTTTTGTCTGGTAATAAACAAAACTGGGAATATATTGACAGATGGAAAAATTTTGGGCTTAAGGGGATAGAATGTTTTCATCCCAAGATAGAATTTAATCTTGCAAATGAACTAATTGATAGATATAAAGATAACTTCTTCTTAACCGGTGGAAGCGATTTTCATGGAGATGATGAATCCATTGAAGTAGGACAATTTGGAATGAGTAAAGAAAATTTTCTGGAATTTTATGAGTTTTTTTCCGATAAAAAAATTTAGGAGGATAAAATGCCACCAAAAATCGAAGGCACAATTAATTCAATGATTGGAGAAGGTTCAGTTTTTCAGGGTAAGTTTTTTGTTCATGGATCTTTTCAGGTTGATGGAAAATTTGAAGGGGAAATTAGAACTGACGAACATCTTTACGTTGGTGAAACAGGCAAGGTAAAGACTGAAGTTATAAGAGCAAAGAAAGTTACGGTTGCTGGAGTAGTTTTGGGAGATATTGAAGCTCTTGAAGAAGTTAGACTTCTTTCAACTGGTAGAGTTTTAGGCAATATAAGTGCTCCACAGTTACTTATGGAACCAGGTGTTGTAGTAAAAGGAAGTATTACTATTACTGCTGGACAGAAAAAAGATGTTGATAAACTTATTGAAGATTCGTATAATTCTGGCCCAACAATAAACTTTGATAGCTTCTTTGAAGAAGAAAAGAAAAAGATAGCAGAAATAAAAGCAAAAGAACAACAACTGGCTAAATAATGATTGTAAAAAGTAGTTTAGAAATAGAGTATCTAAAAAAAGCTAATAAAATTATTGCAGAATTATTTGATATATTAAAAAATTATGTAAAAGCCGGAAAAACCACGAGAGAACTTGATAGCATAATAGAAGAATATATTCTTTCAAAAGGGGGAATTCCTTCGTTTAAGGGATATTCCCCGGGTAAAGGTTATAAACCTTTTCCGGCTTCAAGTTGTATATCAATAAACGAAGAAGTTATCCACGGAATTCCCGGAGAAAGGGTTTTGAAGGAAGGGGATATTGTAAGTATTGATATAGGAACAAATTTTTCTGGATATTTTGGAGATGCTGCATATACTTACATTGTTGGAAAGACTGCACCAGAAAAAGAAAGGCTTGTTAATGACACATACACTGCACTTATGAAAGCTATTGAAGTCGTAAAAGAAGGAGTATATCTTAATGAAATAGGAAAAGCCATAAGCTTTTTTCTTTCTCCAAAGGGATATGGCATAGTAAGGGATTATTGTGGACATGGTGTAGGAAAAGCATTGCACGAAGAACCGCCGGTACTTAATTACTATGACCCTAAACGAAAAGGACCAAAATTAAAAAATGGTATGGTTCTTGCCATTGAACCAATGATAACCCTTGGTAGTTATAAAGTTAAAACTCTTGAGGATGGATGGACGGTTGTAACTGTTGATGGAAGCACTGCGGCACACTGGGAACATTCTATAGTTGTAACAGATGGTGAACCTATAATTCTTTCAGCACTATGAGAAAAGAGGTTTTAAGAAATGGTTTATGATATAATAGTAGTCGGTAGTGGTATATCTGGTGGGCTGGTTTCTATATTACTTGCAAAATATGGTTTTTCTGTCTGCTTACTTAATAAATCAGAAAATATCTATGAAAGCAACACGTATTATGCTCAGGGCGGAATCGTTTACCTTGGGGAAAAAGATTCTCCCGAATTACTTGCAAAGGATATAGAAAATGCCGGAGCCGGAATTTGTAACCCGGAAGCTGTAAAGATAGTATCTGAAAGTGCTTATGATTTAGTAAAATCTATATTAATAGAACAAATAGGAGTTGAATTTTCAAAAAATTCTGATGGTTTATTTGATCTAACTGAAGAAGGAGCACATTCCTTAAGAAGAATACTTCATGTTGATGATACTACAGGTAGAAGTATCGAAGAAAAGATTATAGAAAAAATCAAAAGTATAAAATCAATAAATATTCTCAATAATTTTACTGCCATTGACATTATAACTCTTGACCATCACACAAAGCATAAGCTAAGGATGTATAAACCCATAACAGCTCTTGGCATTTATGCATTAAATAACAAGACAAAAAAGGTTGAAAAGATAGAATCAAAGATAGTCATACTTGCAACAGGTGGAATGGGACAGATCTATCTTCATACTACAAATCCCATGATTGCAACTGGTGATGGATATGCAATGGCTGCAAGGGTTGGAGCAAGGCTTGTTAATATGGAGTATACCCAGTTTCACCCTACAACTTTATATCATCCGGGAGCAAATAACTTCCTTATCTCTGAAGCAGTAAGGGGAGAAGGTGCAATAATAATAAACACAAAGGGTGCTGAATTTATGCATAAATACCATCCTCTCAAAGAACTTGCTCCAAGGGATATTGTAACAAGATCAATACTTAATGAAATGCTTGAAAATGATGAAAAGTTCGTCTATCTTGATGCAACAAGGCTTGGTAAAGAAAAGATAATATCAAGATTTCCTAATATATATAAAAAATGTCTTGAGTACGGTATAGATATTACAGTTGAACCAATACCTATAGTTCCAGCTTTTCACTTCTCATGTGGTGGTGTTTTAACTGACATCTATGGTAGAACAAATATCGATAGACTCTTTGCTATAGGAGAAGTTTCATGTACAGGACTTCATGGAGCAAATAGACTTGCAAGCACTTCTCTCTTAGAAGGAGTTGTTTTTGCTAAAAGAATAGCTGATTTCATAAAAGATAATTTTAGCTACTATGAATATAAAGAAAAATATGAAGTAGAAGAATGGATAGATACTGGTATAATTGAAACAATAGATCCAGCATTAACAAACCAGGATTGGAATCTCCTTAAAAATATAATGTGGAATTATGTTGGGGCTATAAGAAGTAAAAAAAGATTGAGAAGAGCAATAATAGATCTTAATAATCTTAAAGAAGATATAGAAAACTTTTATAGAGATGCAAAGTTAAGTAAAAATATTATAGAATTAAGAAATGCTGTTCAGACTGGATTAATTGTAGCACAACAGGCACTGGCAAACAGGGAAAGTATAGGAGCACATTACAGGATAGATTGATGTTAAATTTAAGAAAGGTTGATGGAGTACTTTTTTTTATATTCGTTTTTTTGATAATTCTTGGTAATCTTACAGTTTATACTTCAAGTTATTTTATTGCAAGAAGACTTACCGGAAATCCCTATTATTTCTTCATAAGACAATTTATCTGGAGTATAATTTCTTTATTTTTAATAATATTCTTTTCAAACTATAACTATACAGAACTTAAAAAACTAACCAAACCAATGATTTTTTTGACATTTTTACTTCTTCTACTTGTTTTTGTCCCTGGACTTGGTAAAGAAAGTGGTGGGGCAAGAAGATGGATAAACTTAAGACTTTTTGACTTTAACCCTTCTGAATTTGCAAAACTTACAGTTATAATTTATCTTTCTCACATCTTAACAAAGAAAAAGGGGAAGATAGAAGATTTTACATTTGGACTTTTACCACCTCTTTTATTAGTCAGTGCTATATTCTTTATTATTTTGATGCAATCTGGTTTTTCTACTGCCTCTATTCTTCTTTTGACAGCTTTTCTTATGTTTTTTATTGGTGGAGCTTCTCTTACTCATATATTTTCTATAGGTTTATTAAGCCTTCCAGTTCTTGTATTTTTCATATGGAAGGTTTCTTATAGAATGGCAAGAATTGCATCATTTTTAAACCCATGGAGTGATCCATATGGAAAAGGCTATCATTTAATTCAATCCATTAAAGCATTTGCCAGTGGTGGATTGTTTGGTGTGGGTTTTGGAAATGGCATACAAAAAATATCAGCTTTACCAGCACCGCATACTGATTTCATATTCTCTGTAATTGTTGAAGAATTTGGTGTGATTGGTGGACTTGCTATTACTTTTCTTTATCTTTATATCTTTATCAGAGGTATGATGATAGCAAGAAATGTAGAAGATAATTTTGCTTCACTTTTAGCTTTTGGAATAGTTACATTATTTTCACTTCATGCATTTTTAAATATCGGAATTGCAACCGGCACAATTCCACCTACAGGAGTTTCCTTACCTTTTCTTAGTTATGGTGGTTCTTCAAGTCTTGTTTTATCAATTTCCTGTGGCATTCTTTTAAATATTTCAAAAAATGTCCCTGTTAAAACAACCAAAAAGGATATAGAAAAGATAATAAATGAAGGGTTCTAAAAAAAACAAATAAATCTTTGCTTTTTTTTTAATTTTGTTTTATCATTAAAAATAAAAATCAGGGAGGGATTTTTATGAAAATAATGGATCTTATTTCGCAACATGTTAATCTTGAAAAACTTGCAGAAAAGAGGACTACTTCAAAGGTTGGTAAAGAAATTACTGGAGTAAGAAGTAAAAATGATTCTGTAAATGTTCAAAGAAAAAATAATGAACTAACTTCTATTTTACAAATTCAAAATGACTTCAACAAAAACACCATAAGCTTAAATGGTTTTATGGAAATGAAAGAAAAGATAGACGCTTTTCAGAAGCTTGATAATAAGGATTATGAAAAACTCTCAAAGGAACTGAGTGCTATAAGTAAATCTGTAAAATTCAATGGAGAAAATATAATCTCATATCTTGATACTAATATCAAAGACGAACAGTCTTTATACACTTTGAATATGAATCTTTCAAAAGAGATTGAAAATGTAAAATTAAAAGTGGCAAAAGATAGAAAAATCTTAGCCAGTTTTCTTGTAATGAATGAGAATAGAGATTCTATCTCAAACTTTTCTATTGAGAAGGTTGTTAATGATATAACTGATCTGTTAAACGAGAAGAATATATCAAAAATATACAAGATAAAGGAGAATACAAACAAACTTCTTTCCTGATATAGATGGGGGTATTTTGCTACAAGAGGGGGAGTTATTATAAGCTTGAAAAATTTTTCTTTCTTTTTTACAATAGTAAGCGTTTTTGTTTCTTGATTTATTTTATTTAAGGAAATATATGTATAATTTATCCGAGCTTTTTTTAGATAATAAAAAATCAACTTTTATAGTCGCAGAAATAGGCATCAATCACGGTGGCAACTTTGATTATGCAAAGGAACTCATAGAAAAGGCAAAAGAAAGTGGAGCTGACGCAGTAAAATTTCAGGTTTTCAAAACCGAAAAGTTTTATAATCCTACACTTGCTAAAGATGCATATGAATTATTTAAGTCTCTTGAGCTAACTTATGATGAATTTTTTAAATTATCTGAGTTTTGTAAATCTATTGATATCATATTCTTTGCTACACCATTAGATTTTGATTCGCTTTATTTCATGGATGAAATAAACACTCCTATCTTTAAAATTGCAAGTTCGGATATTAGCTGCGAACCCTTTTTAAAAGAAGTTTCAAGAATCGCAAAAAAATCTGAGAGGATTGTATTTCTTTCAACTGGTTTTGCAAAAATGAAAATGATAAAAAGAGCAGTTTCCTTTTTTAGAGAAGTAAATCTTGCTTTATTATACTGTGTTTCAAAATATCCCACTACGGCAAAAGATATAGACTTAAACGTAATAACTACATTTACAGAAAAATTTTTACTTCCGATAGGTTTTTCAGACCATTCTAAGGGATATATTTTTGATATTGCTGCTGTAGCATTGGGAGCAAGGATAATAGAAAAACATTTTACCACTGATGATAGCATAAACTCTCTTGATCACCCAATGTCCTTAAACCCAGAAGATTTTTCAAAAATGGTTTCTGCTATTAGAGAAACAGAAGAAGCAATTAAAAGCGGTGAAAAGATGTTAACAGAATTTGAAGAAAAAATAATACCTCTCTCAATGAGAGATATTTATCTTGCACATGATATGAAAAAAGGAGAAACGATAAAGAAAGAAGATCTCCTGTTACTAAGACCTGGAAACGGAGTTTCTTTGAATAAATTTAATTCATATTTAAACAAAAAAATAAAAGTAGACAAAAACAAATATGAAAAGATTTAGTATCCAAATTAAACCTGTTGAAGAAGATTTCATTACGACCAAAGATGTATGGTTATCTATTTCTGAAGCCAGGAGAGGATTCAATTTCAAAAGCTTTTCAAATGAATCTGAGCTTCTATTATTCTCTTCAAAAGATGAAATAACTATAGAAAACAACAAAAGCCTTTTTGATATCTTTCAGAAAAACAATAATTTTGAAAATGCAATATATATAAACACAGTTAAAAAAGAAATTTTTTATTCTGTTAATAAGTTGCCATTCATATTGTTCCTTGAGAAAAAATCAAAAAAGGTTATAAATTTAATAAAAGAAGGAAATATAAGTTTTTCTGATGGTGATTTACTTATAGCTTTTGATAGTAATTTTGAGATAAATAATAATGAAAATATGTTCAAGTATATTTTTGAATCTAATTCAATTGCAAATCTTTTTTTAAAAGAGTTATTGGATTATCTTGTGGATAATAGTATATCTGCAAGGGCTGTTTTTCTTATAAATTTTACTGAACATACTGCATTTAAGTTTAAAATGAAATCCAATCTTAAAACCTTAACCCTTACGATAGATATGTTAAAAAATAAAATTGTAAAATATAATACGGAAAAACTATGGCAATTTGAAACAGTATTACATGAAGCTCTCATGAATGCTATAACTCATGGAAATGAACTTGAAAATAAGAAAGAAGTGGATATCTTTTACGAAATTGGAAGAAAGGGTATTAGAATTATTATAAAAGATATGGGCAAAGGCTTTGATGTAAATAACCTCTCTGTTCCAATAGGAGAAGAAGCTCTTGATGTAATTTCTGGACGGGGTATTTATCTAATGAGTAAGCTTTCCGACATAATTTTTTACTCACCACAAGGAAATGAAATATTAATATTTTTCAATTTTTGATTTTTTTCACTATTTAATTTAAAATAAAATAATTAATTTTTTTATGGCTGGTATTTTTAGTTAGGAGGTAAAAATGGCTGTTAAGATTGATCAGGATGCATGCATAGGTTGTGGCGTGTGTGAAGGAATTTATCCAGATTTGTTTGAAATGGGTGGAGATGGAAAAGCTCACGTAAAGAATGTTTCATCATATGATTCAGGTCTTGCCCAGGATGCTGCTTCACAGTGTCCAGTTAATGCTATCTCAGTAGAATAATTTTTGCTATAACATTATAGCTGACCGGGATTTTTTAGTTATAAATTTTATTAAAATCTCCCGGTCAGTCATTCCTTACTTTAATTTTTTCTTATATAGATTAATTTTTAATGGAGGAAAAAATGAAATACAAGGTTTTAGTTACAGATAAATTGGATAAAGAAGGAATAGAAGTTTTAAAGAAATACCCCGAAATTGAAGTTATAGAAAGGGAAACTTTAAAAGGAGAAGAACTAAAAAAGGAACTGCAGGGTTATGATGCTATAATAGTTAGAAGTGAAACAAAACTTACAAGAGATATAATAGAAGCCTCTAATGGACTTAAGGTTATAGCAAGAGCTGGTGTTGGAGTAGATAATATTGATGTTCAGGCGGCCACAGAGAAGGGTATAATAGTCATGAATGCTCCATCGGGTAATACAATCTCTACTGCAGAACACACATTTGCAATGTTGCTTTCTTTAACAAGAAAAATACCATTTGCTCATCTATCTTTAGCTGTAGAAGGTAAATGGGATAGAAAGAGTTTTAAGGGAAATGAAGTATATGGGAAAACTCTTGGAATTATAGGAATGGGAAAAATCGGAACAGAAGTTGCAATTAGAGCCAAGGCATTTGGAATGAAGATACTTGCATATGATCCGTTTATTTCTGAAGAAAGAGCTGAGCAACTTGGTATAGAACTTGCAACTCTTGAGAAAATATATAAGGAAAGTGACTTTATTACTGTTCACACCCCGCTCACTGAAAAAACTAAAGGAATGATCGGCAAAAAAGAAATTGAAATGATGAAGAAGAGTGTTAGAATAATAAACTGTGCGAGAGGTGGAATTATAGATGAAGAAGCTTTAGCAAATGCATTAAAAGAAGGCAGAATTGCTGGTGCAGCAATAGATGTATTCTCTAAAGAACCACCTTTTGAACCAAGAAATCCTCTTCTTGATGCCCCAAATTGTATACTTGTCCCACATCTTGGAGCTTCTACAGCTGAAGCCCAATTTAATGTAGCGATAGAAAGTGCAGAAGCTGTAGCAAATTTCTTTGTAAACGGAATGATAGTAAATTCTGTCAATATGCCTTCTATAAGTAAAGAGGTTTTTCAACAGATAAAACATTATATAACTCTTGCAGAAAAGATGGGAGCTTTTATCTCTCAGCTTGTTGAAGGTCAAACAGAAGAAGTGAAATTAGGTTATTTCGGAGATATTAAAGAAACTTCGTTAATTACAAAAGCATTTCTTAAGGGGTTATTTGAACCTTTGATGGGTAACACTGTTAACTATGTTAATTCGATGATTACTGCCACATCGCGAGGTATTAAGGTATTGGAAGAAAAAGAAGATATAAGTACAGATTATAACAATATTGTATCGGTAAATATCAAAACCGATAAAGAAAATTTAGAGCTATGGGGCACAGTCCACTCCAATAATAAAGGAAGAATTGTAAAGATCAACGATTATTATTTTGAAATTGAGACAGCAGGTAATCTTGTAGTTATATACAATGAAGATAAGCCAGGAGTTATCGGCAATATCGGAACTATAATGGGCACACACAATATTAATATTGCAAGTATGAAGGTTGGAAGAGACGAAAAACAAAAACTCGCCCTAACAGTTATAAACATTGATAGTCCTTTAAGTAATGAAGTTTATGAGCTTTTGAAAAACGTTCCTGGAATTAAAATGGTGAAAAGTATAAAATTATAAAGAAAGGCTGCATTAAAGCAGCCTTTCTTTATTTCCATAAAATCCTTACTATAGGAAATGGTTTTTCTTTTCCTTTTAATTTTACAGCCTCCATAACTTCAAACCTGTATTTTCCTGTAGAATTAACAATTATCTGTTGAGATGCAATAATCTCATAAGATTTCGCAATAGCACATAATCGCGAAGCTGTATTTACAGTATCTCCTATACATGCGAAATCCATTCTATTTTTGGTACCAATATTACCTATAACCACATCTCCAATGTTTAGTCCTATTCCAATTTCAAAGATAGGTAGTCCTTTTTTTGCCCTTTCTTCATTAAAAAATTGAATATCCTGCATGATTTCTATCGCACATTTTATAGCTTTATCAGCTTTATTTTCTCCACTAAAATGTGCCATAATCTGGTCCCCTACATAATCGTCAATATCTCCATAATACTGGTTAATAATTTTAACCTGACGTTCAAAGTATTCATTAAGTACACTTACTACCAGCTCTGGTTCATGCTTTTCCGAAAATGCAGTAAAACCTCTAATATCACTAAATAAAAATGCTAAATTTCTTCTCTCTACTGTTCCGGTATCTAACTCCTCTTCTCTTTTTCTTGATATCATAGAGATTGTTGAAGAAGATACAAATTTTTCAAGATGATATTTTTCAACAAGTTCATCAAGCATGAGTTGAAATACATCAGATAATCTTCCTATCTCATCTTTTTCTTTTATTGTTATTTTGTATTTTAGATTGCCATTTGCTATTTCAAGTGCCCATTTTTCCATCTTTTTTATGTTTTTTAAAATATGTCCAACGGCAAAGGAAAGTAAAACAATGCTAAAAATATAAATAATAGAAGAAAAGTAGATGAAGAATTTCTGATTTCTTGACACATCTGCTTTTATAATATCAAGATCGAAAACTACTCCTATAGTACCAAGATATCTCAATTCTTCCCCATACTGCCTGAGTGTTAACATTGAACTATAAATTTCTTCATCAATTTTCTTCGCCTCAACAAGATTATTGTTTGAAATTGACTTTTCTATATTTTTTGCTGCCCTTTCAAGCCATTTATTATCAAGTAGCTTTTTGTCTTTTATATCTCCCAGTTTGCCCATATTTTTGAATAGATTTTTATATAAATCAATGAATAATTCATCAAGTGAATATGAGTGAATTGTATAATTAGTTTTATCTTCTAATAAATATGAATATTTTGATAATAAACTCTTGAATTTTCTCTCTTTTTCTGTTACATTCATTCCAGATTTATGTAACTTTTCAATCGTTTTATCGAAATCATCATTTACAAAAACAAGATCCCCTGCTTTTAGTATAACCGGACAACTGATAAGCCTGTAATGTTTGTAAGACACCTTTTTGGAATCTTTTTTATCAACTATTTTTTCTTTTATATCTTTTATAATTATATTTGTCAATTTCTTTTCAGAAATCTTAAAACTTCCACTGGAAAATTTTTTTATATTTTCTGGATAATTGATCCTTACTTTCCCCTTTTCGTCAAGTAAAAATATATTTACCACGTCTGGATTTACTTCTTTAAATTTATTTATTTCATTAATAATAAAAAGGTATTTTTCCTTCACCTCATTTTTTGGTATATCAGAATCCACATAGTTTAAGTAAACAGATGAAGAACCCTCAAGTAATTGAGTAAGATTTTGAAACCTTTGACTCCTCTCTTTTGTAATGAGAGAATTCTGAATAAAATAAATAAAAACTATGAATAATATACTTGTAATGAGTAGAACCAGTCCCAAAAGAAAAATAAACCTTATTCTTAAACCGATTAAGACTTTTCTAACCTTTTCTTTTTTCTTTTTCTTATTAAAAATGCTCAATAGATTTTTAAACATTCTTATTATTTCCTCCAATTTTTAATTATGCAATAATTATAAAATCTATATTTAAAATGTCAATAATTATGAAAAACAAAAAAAATTAATTTTTCAAAAAAGTGACTTTTTTCACTTGATTTTTTTGTGAACTAATATTATTGTTATTAAAATAAATCATTGTAAAAAACTTTTTATCTAATATCTAACATAAAGATAGGAGGTTTTTTATGGTTAAAAAAATTTTATTTTCATTATTTATTTTTATTGTTTCTTGTGCTTCTCAACCTTCAGAAAAAAATGAAGATAATAGTCAAAGTGGTATTATTATCTCTACAGAAAATGGTTCAGAAACTATTCAATCATTGCCAGATCTAAAGCTAAAGCTTAAAGATTTACCAGATAGTTTATCTGACGAATCACTGAAACTTAAAGGACTTCAAAAGGATATATTCGCCTCTACAAACCTTCCAAAAATGAAAGCTGATTTATGGTATGATATGGCAACTAATCTTCAAAGAGAAAGTTATGCTCAAAGTTTTATTGCTGAACTTAAGGCAATAACTGCAAATTATACTATCCAACAGGGAGAAACTCAGCTTATTTCAAATAGTTATTATTTTAGCAAAGTTAAGTTTAGATCAGATGGTAGTGGTGGTGTGGAATTTCTTTTTACTATCTGGACAAATGGAGGACTTGACGTTGATGAAGTCACAAATATAATCTATATTCATGTTTATCCTTATAGCGGTAAGGCTGCTTTTGATCTTATAGGTGATATATATAATTATGATGGAGGAAATTTAGTTTCTACCTACAAAACTTACTCATATTATAACGAAGTTACAGGAGAAAAGATTGATTCTCTGGCTTATTATGTTGGAAATGATAGCTGGATTGAATATTTCAGAAAAGTATACTGGACTTCTTCTGCTATAAATCTTATAATGGAAGATTACCTGGGTCGCACATATTGCTACGGAGATGAAGATAAAGGTGGAATAAAAGATAGCGAAAGGGGATATTTTGAATTTTATAATGATAAAGGTGATTTAATATTAGAAGCTTATCGAACTCCGTGGGGTTATACAAATTATCATTATCCTCTAAAATATCTTAACTTCAAAGAAACCTATCATCAAGTAGCAAGGAAAGTTACAAATTCTTTTATATCTAACATCTGGTTCTTATGGGAAAGAGGAGATGGATATGTAAATGTAAATTGTACAAATTATGAGTGGTGGATAGAAACTAATAATAATACAAACTCAATTGATATCTCTTTGCCCGTATTAGAAAAAATTGCTCTTTGCTGGAATGATAGTAGTAATCATATATTACCTTCAGGAAATATATTATATCTTATTACTAACTCAAGTTTTAATACAACTAATTACTTTGATTTTGCAGAGAATAATAGAGCTAATGCTTTGTTTAATATACTTGACAATCTATCTTCTAGCTGGAGTAATACTAATTTTTTAGATATAGTTACAAATAAAATAATACCTTCATGGTAATGAAATATTTGATAAAATTTAAGACTAAAATTTTTTAATTAATAATTATTAAAAATTAGACTCTTCAAGGCTGTTTCTATTCTGTTAAATTTTAAATCTTTTATGTTTATGCCGAAAATATAACAAATATTTCTTAAAAAAGGTTTTATGAAAAAGAGATATATTATTCTTCTAATTTTTTTAATGTCAAGTATAAGAATAGAAGATTCAAACTTTAATCTTGCTAAAAGATGGTACGATGAAAAAAAATTTGAAAAATCAGCTAAGGAATTTGAAGATATATATAAAAAATATCCCTTTTATGAATCGAATAATACTGTACTCTATTATGCAGGAAAATCTTATTTTAATATAAAAGATTACAAAAAGGCAGTATATTTTTTTGATAAACTTTATAATAATTCTAAAAAAGAAACAGAAAAAAGACAGGCTACATTTGAGCTTGGAAAATCATACTATTTTCTTGGACATTATGCTAAATCAATTTTATTTTTCAGTGAATTTATTGCTCGTTATCCTGATTCTCCCGTAATGCACGCTGCTATATATTATTCAGCAAGTGCTAATGAAAAGATAGGTAGAAAGACAGAAGCTTTACTACTTTATGATTTTTTAATTCAAACTTTTCCTGATAGTCCATATGTTGTTAATGCTAAAGAAGTAGTGAATAAATTAGTAACTAAAAAGGAAATTGTAGTAACAAATAAAATATTAAAATCAACAAATGAAATATTAATAACAAATATAGTGTATATAACTAATGAAAAGACTGTTGAAAAAACAAATGAAATTAAACTTGATAACACAAACTATACAAATATATTTAATTTTTCTAAAGAGGATTTGAAAGGTGAAAAAGAAAAAATAGAAGATGAAAATGAAAAGTTACTTTTGGATAGTTTAAAAAAAGAAAATCTTGAAGGAGAAGAAGAATTAAAAAGATATGAGCAAATTATTGAACTAAAAAACCGCTTACTTAAAATGAAGCAGAAACTTATAGAAGAAAAAAAGGAAGAATTGAATGAAATATCTGAATAGTTTTTTATTATTACTCATTTCTGTTTATATGTTTCCCCAAGAAGTGATGAATATTTCTACTAAAAATTTATCTTTTTATTTTGATAATCTAAGAGGAGCATTTTACCTTGAAAATCCATATCCAAAAGATAATAGATATAGATATTTACTATTCAAAGATATCCCACCTACATCTTTTATCACACTTTATACAGATAATTCTCTCTATAGACTCTCAGAAAGAGATTTAAAGGTTGAAGAAGCCTTTTATTTAGAAGATAATAAAATAAAAGGCAAATTATCCTATAAAAATATTAATATTTCTCTTTATTTCATTCTTACAAATTTTACAAAAGGGGGAGTTGATAGTCTTTTAAATGTGATTGAACTTGAAAATAATTCAACAAATACAAGACAGATAGAAATAAGATTTCTTTTTGATACTGTGAGTGGCGAAGAAAAGAGGAACCCAAAGATTTTCACTTCTGGTGGAGAAAAGATAGAATATGATAGAATATATGAAGAAGGTTCTATCCCTGATGCCTTTTTTGCTGGAGATGTTGAAGCGCTTGAGCTTGAATTTAAAGATGGATTATACCTATATCCAGTCTTAAATAACTTTTATCCAGCTCGCGTCATTATAGCAAATTGGAAGAAACTTTCACAATTCAGAAATGTTTTTATTCCAGAAACCAGATCAAAATTCAGATATAACCCCTATTCAAACCCTGATGTTGCTATTCTTTTTATTTATCGAATTAAGCTCAACCCAAAAGAAAAATTTCATTTTGGAAATGTTTTAAGTCGTTCTTATATCCAGAAAGATAGACTAAAATTTAATTTATATGAACAAACTTTTGTAGAAAGAAAAGAAGTTTTTAGCCCGCCTGATACAAATATAGCTTTAGCATCTGAAGGAATAAAAGTTACAAATTTGCCACAGGAAGAGTTACAACCGAAAAGAGAAACAGTGCCTGATACAAATGAATTAATGCTTATAAACGCCAAATTGGCATTATATGAAAGGTTGAATGCTTTACTTGATAAAATAGAATCAAAATTTCTAACAACAAATCAGGTTTCCATAAAAGAAAAAGAAGAAGTAAGAATCTCCCCTTCTAAAGAAGTTATAGTAATTACAAATTACCTCAAGGATTCAAAAGAAAATGAAGGAAAGATAGACGATGAACTAAAAAAGATTCAGGATTATTATGAGAAAAGACTTAAAGAAGTTATGGATTTTTATGAAAAAAAATTAAGTGAATTTGAAAGAGACATTAAAAAGCCAGAAACTTCACCGGTTAAGAAAAAAGAAATAGATAAAAAAATTAAGGAAATAGATAAAAACATAATTCTTCTTGAAAAATTAATGAAAATTAAAGCAAATGAAGGTGATAATAGAAAACTTAAAGAAATAGAAAAAAACATAGAAGAATTAGAAAAAAATTTTCTTTAAAATTCCTTGAACTTTTTTTATAAAGATTTTATTATTTTAAATATAGAAATAAAATGAGAATAAAAATAGTATTTTTTTTACTTTTCCTTTGTGGGACGGGATTTTCTTTTCAAAGCAATCCAGATTTTGAAAAAGGGCTTGAGTTATATTCTGCAAAAAAGTTTTTAATGGCAGCAGGAAGTTTTAGAAAGGCTATAGATGCAGGATTTCATAATGAAAAAGTGTATTTTTATCTTGGTAACTCGTATGCTTTCATTGAAAATTATGATAAGGCTATAGAAAGCCTTAAGATGTCTGTTGAACTTTCTGAAAATGATAAATTTAAGTCTCTTGTTCTACACAATATTGGTTATGTATATTACTTAAAGAAGGATTATAAGAAGTGTATAAACTACTTGAATATGTCTTATTCTATCAATACAAATCTGGTTCAAGTTTTCTGGTATAAGGGTATGGCATATTATAAACTCAAAGATAAAGAAAACACCATAAAAGAATGGGAAGAATACCTCATGTTAGCCCCGGATGGAGAAGAAAGCGATAATATAAGAAAAGCTCTTTTAATACTTAAATCAAAGGATTTCTCATTTGAAAAGGATGGAGATAAGATAAAAGTAAGTGATGGAATTTCTGATAAACAAAAAATAGAGGTTTTACCACTTATAGATGTGGAAGGTGTTCTTGAAGAAATTAAGCCAGAAGATAAGGGTAAGGTCTCTGACGAAGAACTTGAAGAAATTGAAAAATAGGAGATAAATTTATGAGAAAGAAAAAAAAGAATAACAAGAGTCTAATTGCTACAATACTTTTATTACTTCTTTTAGCCATTGGTGGAGGAGTATTTTACCTTTCAACAGGTGGTTTCAAGAATAAAAATTTAGAACAATACCTTGCGTTAGCAAAAGAGTATATGGAGAATGAAGCATATGACAGGGCACTTGACTATCTTGATAAAGCATATTTAATAAATCCAAAAGACAAAAGAATTGAAGAATTAAGAAAAAAGATTCTTGAATTAAAACAAAAAGATAAAAGTCTTGAGAAAAAAGAACCAATAGTAAAAGTCACCGTAGTTCAGCCACAGGAAACAAGTTCATCAAAGAAGAGTAAAGAAAAAGATGTAGATATATTACCAAAAGAAGTAGAAAAGAAGACAAATCAAAAAGATTTAAAGAAGGATAAAGGCCTTCAAGTTCCAGAGATAAAAGATTCAATGGCTGCTGAAGAAAAGTCAAAGAAACTTATTGAAGAGGGTAAAGCATTATTAAAAAAGGACAAATTTAAAGAGGCTCTCGAAAAATTTAAAGAAGCAGAAAAAATTGATAAGAAGAATATAGATGCTATTGGTTATCAGGCACTCGCACATTATAAAATGAATAATACAAAAGAGGCTATAGATAAAACAAGAGAAGCTTTAAGTAAAGATCCTTCTAACGGAGTGTCTCACTTTGTTCAGGGAAATATCCTCTATGACAAAAAACTACCTGATGAAGCTCTTGAAGAATTAAAAGCAGCATTAAATGGAAATTATGAAGACGCTGAAGTATACTTCCTTATGGGAGTGATATACTACTTAAAGAAAATGTATAACGATGCAAGAGAAAAATTTGAAAAGGCTATTTCTATTGACCCTGATTTTGCAAAAGCATATTATAATCTTGGGCTTACATATTCTGCTTTGAAAAATGATAATGCTGCTTTAAAGAATTTTCAGGAGTGCTTGAAAAGAGACCCAAATAACGCTAAAGCTCTTGTAAATATAGGCTCTATTTATTATTCAAACAAAATGTATGATAAGGCTGAAAAATTTTTAGAAAAAAGTGTAGAGGTTGACCCATCAAATGATAGAGCCTTTGTAAAACTCGGAAACACTTATGAGGAAACAGGAAAAAGAAAAAAGGCTTTAGAATCTTATGAAAAAGCATATAAGTTAAATCCGCAGAATGCATTGGCTTTATATAATTTAGGTAGAATGTATGCTTTAGAAAATAAACATTCTGAAGCAGTTAAATATTACGAAAAGTCCATAGAAGTAGATAATACATTCAGTCCTTCTTATCTAAATTTAGGAAATAGCTATCTTGAACTAAAGGAGTATAAAAAGGCAGAAGAAGTTTATCAAAAGGCTTTAAGCTTTAATAAAAATGATTTCAATGCTTATATTGGACTTGGTTATCTCTATTTAAAACAGGAAAATTATGAAAATGCTCTTAAGAATTTTAAGAGGGCAATAGACTTAAACCCTCGTTCTGATGTAGCGTATAAAGGTATGGGTGATGCTTATGTAAAAAGTGAAATATACGATGAGGCTATAAAAGCTTATACAAAAGCTATTGAGGTCTTCCCTGCCGATGTAGATACTATGGCAACTTTAGGCGATGTTTATGTTAAAATCAAAAATTACGAAAACGCTCTTGAATGGTATCAAAAGGCAATCAAACTTGAAACAAGGAATCCAGATGTCTATTTAAGGCTTGCTGAAACTTATATAAAGTTAGGTAAAAACTCTGAGGCGAAAAGTGTTTTACAGACACTTAAAGCAAAATTTCCAAATTATAAAAATATGTCAAAGGTTGACGAATATCTATCAAAGTTGTAAAATATTTATATAAAATTTATAAAAGGGGAATTAATGATAGAAATTTTAATTGTTGCTGGTTTAGTTGTAGCCTTAGTAGGAATACTTATTGTGTATTTCGTAAATCAATTTATTAAACCACATCAGCTTGATACTATAAAATCAATGATAGAAAATAGAAAATTCCAAGAAGCTATTAATGCACTTAACAATATTTTGAAAAAAGACGAATCAAACCCTCTCGCTCATCTCTATCTTGCCGAGGCATATTTTGGAAATGGGAGTTATGATCTTGCTCTTGTTGAGTATAAACAGGTTATTTTTAGTGGTAAATTTTCAAATAGTGCCATTGAAAGAACTGTTAGAAGAAGGCTTGCTGAAATTTACATGAAGTTTAATCAACTTGAAGAAGCACAAAAGGAATATTTAATCCTTGCTAAAATCGAACCTCATAATGCAGAATATCTTTATCAAATAGGAAATATATTTTACTTAAGGGGGATGAGGGAACAAGCATTAGCTTACCTCGATAAATCATTAAAGGGTGGAAAAACATCTGCTGATATATATTTTCTGATGGGTAAAATCTATTATGAATTAAGTAGACCAAATGAAGCACTCGCTATTTTATCAAACTGTGTTAAACTTGAACCTAAACACTTTGAAGCACATTATTTTATTGGTTTGATTCTTAAATCAATGAATACTTATGGAAAAGCTGTACAGGAATTTGATGTTTCAGAACAATCAAGAGATTTACAGTTAAAAATTAAAGCCATCTATCAAAAAGGTCTTTGTAAGATGGAAGTTGGTGACCTTGAGGGAGCAAAAGCAGATTTTGAAAGGGGATTAAAATATTCTAATGAAGAAAATAATACAACTATAGCTATAAGATATGCCTTAGGACTTGCTTATGAAAGAGAAAGAAGGCTTGTTGAGGCTGTAGAACAATGGGAAAGAGTAGCCCAGTTAAGGCCCAATTTTCAGGATGTTCAATTAAAACTTGCTCAATATGAAGATTTAAGAATTGACGATAAATTAAAAGATATCTTAACTTCTACACCAACCACATTTGAAATTATTGTTCAGAATCTCCTAAAAAATATGGGATATGAACCTCTTGAAAGTGTAATGATAGATGATGACAATATTGAAGTTGTAGGGATGGAAAAGAGTACAAAGTGGAGAAATGTAAGAGGTGGTAAAGTTCTAGTAAGGGTGTCAAGAGATAATGAAGATGTCGGAGAGGATCAAATTGCTTCCCTGGTTGAAAAATTAAAAAATATTCATGGAATAAGGGCTATTTACATCACAACTGGTAAATTTACACCTCAAGCATTACGCTATTCTGAAAATAGACCCGTAGATTTATATGACAGACAGAAACTGAGTAATGTATTTAAACAATTACATTAACTTATTTCATATCTAAAGTTAGCCTTTTTTATGCCGATTTTAAAATTATCTACGGAGGAAATAATGAAAAATTTTTTTGTTATATTACTAATTTTTTCTTTTTCATTTTCGTTCGCTGTTGATGAAAAGGTTAGAGAATACTGGAAAAAAACAATGGAATACGGAGTATCAGGACAAAGAATAGGAGTGATTAAATCTATAGAAGAAAATAAAGCCACAGAAGATTATTATCTTATAGAAAAAGCCTTAATATCAGATATAAATCCAGATGTTAGAGGTTACGCGGCGTATAGCCTTATAAATTTAAAGATTAAATCTGACGTATGGATTAAAGCATTTGATCAGGAGAAAGATACAGAAGTATTGAGAAAAATCGCCTATGGTATTTCAGAACTTAAGATCTCGAACGCAGGGCAACCTCTATTTAGAGAATTGACCAACAGGATAGAAAATCAAAAAGAAACTCTTCTTGTAGCAACAATAATAAGAGCAATAGGAGAAATTGGTTATAAAGCCGCATCTCCATTCTTAGCAAATATTTTGTCAAACATAACATATCCAAATGAAATTAGAAGTGCTGCAGCAATAGCCATAGGTAGTTTTAATGATGAAGCTAATATACCATTACTGCAACAAATCCTTGATAATCCAGGAGAAGCGAAAGAAGTAAGGATGTATGCTGCTTATGGAATTGGTAGAACTGGTTCACAAAAAGCCTTTGATATTCTATCTCCTTATATTGAAAATGAAAAAGAAGATTTGAACATAAGATTATGGTCAATAAGTGGACTTTCTTTTGTTAAAGGGGAAAAATCTATACAAAAACTTATAGATTTTTCCAAGGTAGATAATGTAAGAATAAGACTTGAAGCGATAAAATCACTCGGTAAATATGAAAAGAATGATAAGATAATTGAAATCTTAAGGTATAAAGCTGACTTTGATCCTGAATTTGTCGTTAAAAAAGAAGCAAAAAAAGCACTACAAAATATGGGCATTGATCTTGATAAAGAAAAAAAGGAATCTGAAACAAATACCGATAATAAATCACAGCCCCAAACAACAACTACAAATCAAACAAAAAAATAGAATTCTTTGATACAATTAATCAAAGTAATATACTCCACTTTCAAATATGGGTTGCCACTTATTGCCGGGGATATTCTTTGCTAAAAAACTCCCTCTTCTCTCAGAATGTCCCATTTTTCCAAGAATTCTACCATCAGGGCTTGTTATACCCTCTATTGCCATATATGAACCATTCGGATTGTATGGCATATCCATTGTCGGTATTCCATTCTCATCAACATATTGTGTCGCTATTTGACCATTCTTTTTAAGAATTTCAAGCATATTGTCACTTGCAACAAATCTACCTTCTCCGTGAGATACAGGAATTGTATAAATCTCTCCAACCTGACACTTTAAAAACCATGGTGAAAGATTGGATGAAATTTTTGTAAATACCATTTGAGACACATGTCGTCCAATTTTATTAAATGTTAAGGTTGGAGATTCGTCAGTTAAATCTATAATTTCTCCATAAGGAACAAGCCCAAGTTTTATCAAGGCTTGAAAACCATTACATATACCAAGAATTAAACCATCTCTCTTTATCAAAAAATCCATAACAGTATCTTTAATCCTCGGATTTCTAAAAATTGCAGCAATAAATTTTCCCGAACCATCAGGTTCATCTCCAGCACTAAAACCTCCAGGAAAATATATTATTTGAGCATTTGATATTTCTTTTATAAAATTTTCTATAGAATCTTCTATATCCTGTGGAGTCAAATTTACAAAAACACATTCCCTTGGTATTCCACCAGCAATTCTAAAGGCTTCAATAGACTCATATTCTGTATTTGTACCTGGGAATACTGGTATAAAAACCCTTGGCTTTGCAATTTTTAGTTTTGACCTTACTATTTTTGTAGAATTATAAGTTATGTTTTCTACTGGTTCATTTAGTTCTTCTGTCTTATATGGAAAAACATCTGAAAGAGGTTCAAGTAAATTCTGTGTTATTTCATCTAAATCTACTTTTATCTCATTGATAGTTATAGATTGTTCTGCAATTGTTTTCCCAATTTCATAAATATCTATCTCATCATCGGTTATCTTTTCATTTGCTTCTATAACAAATGACCCATATAATGGAGATGAAAGCCATTCATCTTTTATCTCTCCAATGGTTTTAAAACCTATTTTATTTCCCACACACATATAGGTTATAGTTTCAATAATCCCATAACCTTTTATTGTAGATACAGAACAGACTTTTTGAGAAATTATCAAATTATGTATTTTTTCATAAATCTTCTTTAAATATTTCCAGTCAAAGGTATTATCCTCATTTATTCTTGAAGGGATAAAATAAACTCTACTTCCGGTTTTTTTAAACTCTGGAGAAACAATATTTTTTACATCTTCTGTTACCACAGCAAAACTTACAAGAGTAGGAGGAACATCAAGATCCTTAAACGTACCTGACATACTATCTTTTCCACCAATAGCCGGAATACCAAGCTCAAGTTGTGTCTTAAACGCACCAAGTAAAGCAGTAAACGGCTTTGACCATCTTATTGGATCTTTAAATGGCTTTTCAAAATATTCCTGTAAACTCAGTCTAACCCTTTTATAATCACCCCCAGTTGCAACAATTCTTGACACTGATTCTACAATAGCATACATTGCCCCGTGAAAAGGAGAATAACTTGAAATATACGGATTAAACCCATAGCTCATAATACTTACCGTGGATGTTTCTCCCTCATAAACTGGAATCATAGCAACCATTGCTTCTATAGGAGTAAGTTGATACTTTCCTCCCAAGGGCATAAGTATAGTTCTTCCACCGACAGTGCTATCAAACATTTCAACGAGTCCTTTTTTTGAACAGACATTTAATTCTTTCAAAATATTAAGCCAGCTTTCTTTTGTAAAGGTAATATTTTTGTCAAAAGGAGAAATTCTATCATCTGGATTTTGATATTTGATTGTAGTATGCTTTTTTGCTCCATTTGAGTTTAAAAATGTCCTTTTAAGTTTTAATATTTCTCTACCTTTCCACAACATTTTCATATAAGGTTCTTTCGTAACCTGGGCTACTATTGTAGCATTAAGATTCTCCTTTCTTGCAAGTTCTATGAATTTTAAAGCATCCTTTTTACTTACCACTACAGCCATTCTTTCTTGTGATTCTGATATTGCAAGCTCAGTCCCATCAAGACCTTCATACTTCTTTGGAATAAGATCAAGGTTTATTAAAAGACCATCAGCAAGTTCACCAATTGCTACTGAAACTCCACCAGCTCCAAAATCATTACATTTCTTTATGAGTCTGGTAACCTCTTTTTTTCTGAATAACCTCTGTATTTTTCTCTCTTCTGGAGGGTTACCTTTTTGAACCTCTGCTCCAGCTTTTATGATAGATTCTTCTGTATGAGCCTTTGAAGAACCAGTAGCCCCACCACAACCATCCCTACCAGTCATACCCCCAAGAAGGATAACAACATCTCCATTTTTAGGTTTTTTTCTTACTATATGTGATTTTGGTGCAGCCCCTATTACTGCCCCTATTTCCATTCTCTTTGCTACATATCCTTCATGGTATATTTCCGAAACAAGCCCAGTTGGCACTCCTATTTGATTACCATATGAACTATAGCCATGGGCTGCCTCTGTTGTAATCTTTCTCTGTGGCAACTTACCAGCAATTGTTTTTTCTATAGGAGTACGTGGATCACCGCTTCCAGTAACTCGCATTGCCTGGTAAACATACGTTCTACCAGAAAGAGGGTCTCGTATAGCCCCACCAATACACGTTGCAGCTCCACCAAAGGGTTCAATCTCTGTAGGATGATTGTGGGTTTCATTTTTAAATTGAAGTATCCATTTTTCTTTTTTCCCATTATTTTTTACATTTATCAAAATACTACAGGCATTAATTTCATCTGACTCATCAAGGTCTTTTAACTTTCCATCTTTTTTTAGCTTTTTCATTGCAATTGTTGCAATATCCATAAGACATATTGGCTTATTTACCCTTTCATAAAGTTCTTTTCTTATACTCAGATAATTTTCATAACTTTCGTTAATTAATGAAGAATATTTCCCCTTTTCTATTTGCACAGAGTCTATTTCAGTTAAAAATGTAGTATGTCTGCAATGATCTGACCAGTATGTATCTATTACCCTTAATTCTGTAATTGTTGGATCTCTATTTTCTTCTTTAAAATAATTCTGGCAAAATAATATATCATCTTCATCCATTGCAAGCTCAAGTTCTTCTTTAAGTTTAATTAGCTCATTTTTGTTCATTTTAATGAAGCCATTAATAACTTTTATATCTTCTGGGATACTGAATTCTTCATCAAGAGATGAAGGTTTATCAAGTGAGGCTTCTCTTGAATCTACAGGATTTATTATGTATGCCTTTATTTTATTTAACTCTTCTTCAGTAATATCTCCATAAAGCAATATAACTTTTGCGGTTTTGACTTTTGGTCTTTCTTGATGAGTAATTAACTGAATTGCCTGTGCAGCAGAATCAGCTCTCTGATCGTATTGCCCTGGCAAATATTCCCAGGCAAACATCTTTAACTCTTTATCTTTATAGGGGATATTTTCTTCATATATCAAATCTACAGGCAGCTCTGAAAATATTGTGTATTTTGCTTTCTGATAGGTTTTCTCATCAATCCCTTCTATATCATATCGATTTAATACTTTTACTCTCTTTAATGTTTTGATATTTAGATAATCTCTTATTTCATGCAGAATCTTTTGAGCTTCAATATCAAAACCTTCCTTTTTCTCGACAAATATCCTTTTTATTTTTTTCATAACTTTTCTCCCCATTTATTATAACATATTTTATTAAATTATTCTTTTTATTGATATGTTTTTCTTGAAACTATAATCGTTTGTGTTTATAATATTTATGAATTTTTTATTCAAAGGATTAATTATGCCTTTTTTTGCATTAAATTCTTCTAATATTAATATGTTTGAGGAAATCGACGCAAAAGTGAAAGTTATCGATCAAAATGCCTTAATTTATGATTCTGTTTTCAATAGTATTATCATATTCTTATTTATATTTGTTCTGGTATATTCTGTGTCTTTAATTTTTAAATTTAGAAAATTTAAGCCCGGATATTTTGATAAAGATGCTATAATTAATTTTATGAAGCTGGTTTTTCCTTTGAAACTTTCTTTTTTTCTCATAATTTTCACTGGCTTAGTTTCTTTTCTGGTTAATTTTTTCCTTATTTTTTCAAAATTGAAATTTTCAATAAGCACAGTTTTTTCGTTATACTCAAAAAATTTTCTCTCTGTTCTTCAAAATGCTTTTTTGCTTTCTATTATAGTTATTGTAATATACTTATATTTTGAAAAATTAATATTTAAGAAAATACTTTCTTAAGGTGGTAATATGTTTGGAGCAAAAAATATCTTTGAGTTTTTTCAGATTGGCGGTTTTGCAATGTATTTTCTTGCTTTGTGTTCTATAATAGCTTTAGGTGTCTTTGTTGAAAGAAGTATTACATACTATAGAAATTCAAAATTAAGAAGAGAAATATTAATGCTCGAATTAAGAAATGCTATAAGAGAAAACAGAATAGAAAATTTTAAAAATAAATATGGAAATAATAATTCTGTATTTTCATATCTTGTTATTAAATATCTTGATAACATTAAATTGAAAGATGATGTATTAAAAAATCTTCTTGAAAGGACAGTGATTGAAAAAGAAGAAGAGCTTGACAGATATAATTCTATACTTGGAACGATAAGCAATGTTTCAATATATTTTGGACTTCTGGGAACAGTACTTGGCATTATAAAAGCCTTTGAGAGTATTGCGATTAGTGGGGCTGGTAGTGTATCTTCTGTTATACAGGGAGTAGCAGAAGCATTATCCACAACAGCAGTAGGGCTTATGATTGCTATCCCTTCAACCATAGCTTATAACTATTTTACAAATAAGGTGAACTGGTTTGTTACAGAAATGGAATTGATTGTAAAAGAATTAAACGAGCTGGATAAAATATGAAAAAAAAGCGAAAAATAAAAAGTGAAATAAATATTACTCCTTTAACTGATGTATCATTAATGTTACTCTCGATTTTTTTAATAACAACACCTCTTATGGTTCAATCTGGTTTAAATGTTGAATTACCCAAGGTTAAAAATGTGGAAAAAAATTTTAACACAAAAAGCATTGAGATTGTTATAGATAATAGCGGAAAGATTTATGTAGATAAAAAAATAGCAAATTTAACCGAACTTGAAAAAGAAATAAAAAGTAAAGCCAAAGAAAATACTTCTGTCCTTATAAAGGCTGATAAAGAAAGTAAGTATGACTTAATTATGAAAGTTATAGATATATCAAAAAGGGCTGGAGTAACTAAATTTGCTTTAGGTGTAGAAACTGAAATTGAGGGGGAATGAAGTGTATAAGATTGGACTTAAACTATGGTCTATAAATGAAAATTATATTCCTTTAGCCATAGATTTATTTGAGAAGGGATATTATAACTATATTGAGTTGTACTCTGTACCTGATAGTTATGATAAATATGCATCTTTATGGAGTAAATTAGATGTTCCTTTTGTTATTCATGCTCCGCATTTTGGAAGTGGACTTAATTTCTCACTAAAAGAAAAATTTGAAGATAATAAAAAATATTCAAAAGAAGCATTGAAATTTGCTGATTTACTTAATACTAATATAGTTATATTTCATCCTGGAGTAAATGGTGAAATTAGCGAAACAATAAGGCAAATAAAACTCCTTTATGATGAAAGGATGGTTATAGAAAATAAGCCTTATCTTGGCAATGGAGAAAATCTATATTCTCTTGGTTCAACTCCAGAAGAGATAAGATTAATTCTCGGTGAGACAAATTTATCCTTATGTTTTGACTTCGGACATGCAATATGTTCGGCAAATGCACATAAAAGGGAGGTTTTCAAATTTATAAATGAGTTTTTATCATTAAAACCTGTAATATATCATCTTACTGATGGTGATTGGGATGGATTATATGATAAACATTTAAACTATGGAAAGGGTAGTTTTCCTATTCAGACTTTACTATCGTTGATTCCTGATGGCGCAATGATAACAAACGAGGCAGCAAAGAATTATAATGATAGCCTTGATGATTTTATAGAAGATATGATTTATTTAAAAAATATACAGGTAAGTAAAAATGAAACTGTTAACAGATTTTGTTAAAATTATACTCGTAGTTCTTGGTTTTGTAAGTTATTATCCTGAAGTAAAAGTTGAAAATGTATTTGTTTATAAGGATTTTAAAGATAGTGAAAAGGTTAGAACCCAGATTAAATTTAAAGATTTATTAAACCCATCCTTTATAGAAATGATAAAAAGTGGTAATAGAATTGAATTGATTTTTTTTATCGCCACATATGATGGCAAAAAATTAGTTTATCAGGATAAGGTTATAAAGAGTGTTTCATATGAAAATAATCTATTTTTTGTTGATGGATTAAAACTAAAAAATGAGAAACTGCTTATTGATTGGATTTCTGTTGTTGATTTCGTAATTTTAACTGGAAAATCAAAATATATTTCAAAAATGCTTGACACACATATTGATTTAAAATGTAGCTCAGATTTGAACGTAGAATTAGCTTCATTATGGGGAAATAAGCCAAGAATTATAATTACTTATAAGATAGAAAGGTAAAATGAAAATTAGATTTTATATTATTTTTGGATTTATATCTGTTATAATTCTTTTTCTATCTATTTATACAAGTTATTTGTCTATTTATAATCATCAGAAATTTCTTGAAAAGGAATTGTGGAAGATTGGAAAGATCGCAGAAAATAATATTGAAATACAAAAAAGGCTCTCTCTTTTTAAAGTATTTTCAGAAAAAATGGTTGTTGAAACCACAAGAAAAGTCTGGTTTAGTTTTCTAATAAACATTGTCTTACTTCTAATCATCTTCGGAATCTATGTTTTTGGAGTAGGAAGACCAATTTTCTATTTATCTAAAAAGGTTCGGTCAATTTATTTTGAAGAGGAGTTGAAAAATTTAAAAATAAAAGAAATGGGAACAGAAGAAGTTAGAATTTTAATACGGGCATTCAATGAAATGTTTGAAAAACTACAGGATTATAAAAATGTTGTTGGTAATATTCAGAAATATAGAGGTTGGAAAGAGATTTCAAGAATTCTTGTTCATGAGATTAACAACATTCTTTCTCCTATTCAAACCTATGTCGAATATTTGTTTGAAGAAATTGAGGATACAAAAAAACTTTCACTTATTTTAAATAAAATAAGCGAAATAAAAGAAATTCTAAATAGACTAAGAGAATTTTCTCATTTTCCAGCCCCAGTTATGGTAAAATATAATGTTACGTCTTTGTTAAAAGAAGTCTCTACTGAGTTTAAAAATGTTTTATTAAAGAATGAAGAAACTTTTTTAGCAAGGTTAGACCCCCTACTCTCAAAGGAAGTTTTCAGAAACATAATAAAAAATGCTTTAGAAAGTAAAGATAACGTGGAAGTTGAAATTTATTTAACAAAAGAGAATAATTTTTTAAAAATCACATTTAAGGATAATGGTAGTGGTATTTCAAAAGAAAATATTGAAAAAATTTTCTCCCCTGGCTTTTCAACAAAGCGAACAAAAGGCAATCTTGGAATAGGACTTTCAATCGTTCAGAGTCTTATTCAGGAACAACACGGATTTTTAAAAGTTGAAAGTGAAGTTGGAAAAGGAACTCAATTTCATGTATATTTTTTAATGGAGGATGAAAATGAAAATATTGGTGGTTGATGATAATCAGGATGTTATAAATAGTTTAAAGGATGTACTTGAGAATTATAATGTTATTGGTGCCAACAATATAAATATGGCAAAGGAGGTTTTAGCCGACGAAAGAGATATTGATATTGCTATTATTGACCTTATGCTTGGTGAAGAGGATGGGCTTGAATTACTTAAATTCATCAAATCTAATTATAATAATATAGAATGTATAATGATTTCTGGATATTCTAATGTTGAAAAAGCTGTTTTATCAATAAAGCTCGGGGCTTATGACTTTATTGAAAAACCCATTTCTTACCAGAAGATAAAGATTATACTCAACAATACACTGGAACACAAGAAATACAAAGAATTATTTTCAAAAGAGTTGAAAAAATATGAAATAATAGGAAATTCAGAAGCAGTAAAAAAAATAAACGAACTCATTGAAAAGGCTGCAAAACTTGATTTTCCAGTTTTAATATATGGAGAAAGTGGAGTAGGAAAAGAGCATATTGCAAATCTTATACACCTTAAATCAAAAAGAAGCAAGAATGAGATTGTGAAGCTAAATTGTGCAGCAATTCCAGAATCGCTTTTTGAGAGTGAATTTTTTGGTTATGAAAAGGGGGCTTTTACAGGAGCTAATTCACAGAAGAAAGGTAAAATTGAAATGGCGGACCAGGGAACTTTGTTTCTTGATGAGATTGGTGAATTGCCACTCTCTCAGCAGGCGAAATTACTGAGAGTGCTTGAAGAAAAGAGTATAATGAGGGTTGGTGGCAATAAGGCTATACCTGTTGATTTCAGATTAATATGTGCTACAAATAAAAATCTTACTGATGAAGTAAAAGACGGAAAGTTTAGAGAAGATTTATTTTATAGAATTGGTGTAATAATTATTGAAGTGCCACCTTTAAGAGATAGAAAAGATGATATTCCAGTTCTTGCAGAACATTTTTTAAAACAGGTTTGTGTTGAAAATAATATTGAAAAAATATTTGATAAAGAAGCTTTAAACTACATTTCTCAACTTGAATTCAAAGGAAATATAAGAGAGTTAAAAAATTTTGTAATGAGGATTTTTGGGCTTTCTGATAGCAATATTATAACAAAAGCTGATGTCGAAAGCATATTTAACCCTGTTAAAGGAACTTCTTCTGACCCGATATTTGAAAAGGTAATGCCCTTAACAGAAGCCAAGAAAATGTTAGAAAAAATGTATATAATCACCCAGCTTAAGCTTAACAACAATAATATTTCAAAAACAGCAATAAGCCTCAATGTTTTACCAAATAACCTTGTAAGAAGAATGAAAGAACTTGATATTAAGATTAATCAATAAAGTCCATTAATTCTTTTACCCTTTTTGGATTTCTTAATTTTCTTAAGGCTTTCGCTTCAATCTGTCTTATTCTCTCTCTTGTCACCTGAAATAGATAGCCTACTTCCTCAAGAGTATGTGCATAACCATCATCAAGTCCAAATCTCATCCTTAAGACCTTTTGTTCTCTTAACGGCAATTCATTAATTACTTCAGCTAATTTTTCTCTTAGCATACTGTTCATTGTTGTGTGCATTGGACTTGATACCTTGATATCTTCTATAAAATCTCCAAGTGAAGAATCTTCATCTCTTCCAACAGGTGTTTCAAGAGAAACTGGATCATTAGCAACATTTTTAATGTTTTTAACCTTGCTCACACTCCATCCAACCTTCTTTGCAATCTCCTCCACGGTTGGAGCTCTTCCAAATTCTTGAGTTAAATCAAGTTCGGCTTTCTTAATCTTATTGATCTGTTCTATCATATGTATTGGAACCCTGATGGTTCGTGATTGTTCAGATATTGATCTTGTTATTGCCTGTCTTATCCACCAAGTAGCGTATGTTGAAAATTTGTAACCCTTTTTATATTCAAACTTTTCCACCGATCTTATAAGCCCGATGTTACCTTCCTGAATTAAATCAAATAGATGCACCCCTCTGTTTATATATCTTTTTCCAATCGATACAACAAGCCTTAAATTTGCCTGAATTAATTCTTTCTTTCTCTCATCTACTATTTGTCTACCTTCTCTTATTTCGTGTGTCCAGTGTAACAATTGTTCTTTTGTTGCTTTATAGACATTCTCAAACATTTCAATCTTTTTAAGCTTTGATTTTATGTTTTCTACCAATGATTGTAATGCTTCATTTTCTTTATGTTCTTCAGCAAGAGAAATTATTTTATCGATCGAATACCCCTGCGTTATTTCAACTTTCTTAAGATATTCCATTATCTTTTCAATTTCTTCTCCAATTTGAAGGATTCTTTCAGATGCATTTAAAAGAATTTTAGGATTCAAATCGATTGTTTTTATGGCGTCTATAAAATTCCACCTTATTTTATTTATTTTTGTAAGAAGTTTATTCTTCTCATCTTCTGAAGTTGAATTATTCCACTCATTATCTATGGCTTCAAGTTCTTCTTTTGTTTTAGCAAGAATCGAAGCAACATTGGATACTATCTTCATTCTTTCTTTTCTTTCTCTTGCAGAAATATTATATATCTTTGGAAGGTTAAAGAAATTATATAACTTTCCTCTCCCCTGAAGAATCTCTTTCACTATTTCATCAATTTCATTTATGAGAAAACCTGAGTTATATATTGAAGTGTTTATTTTTAACTGCCCTTCTTCTATCTTTTTTGCTATTTCTATTTCCTGTTCTTGTGATAAGAGTGGTATTTTCCCTATTTTTTTAAGATATATCCTTAAAGGATTGTCGGTCTGATCATCTTCACTTTCTATTATTATAGAATCAAGGTCATCAAAATCATCTGTAAGTAAATCATCAAAATCTTCAAGGAAAGGATCTTCTACCGTTATTTCATTTTCCTCAAGTAACTTTATAACATTTTCAAGCACTTCTGGCGAAGCAGTCATCTCTTCTGGTAAAAACTCTATTATTTCTTCATAGGTTAATATACCTTTTTCCTTACCATGTTTTATAAGGTTATTAATTTCTTCACTTTCAAGTAGATCATAAAACATATCTATTTATTCCTCCTTTAACTAATTATGTATAAAACTCTTTATAACTTCTTCAAGATCAATTAGTTCCTTTTTTAAATCCTGTTTTTTCTGAATATCTGTAATTTTAGGAATAAGCCTTTTTAAATATAAATATCTAATATTATAGGCTTGTGCAAGGACTATTTCATATGATATAACTTTATTAAGAATTTTAGAAATAGCTTCTACTACCTCTTTATCAAGATTAAAAAGTAATTTTTTAATATCATTTTCTCCATTTTTAATCTTTATAAATAAATCTCTTGCTATCTGATTATTAAGCATATTTTCATCAACTAAAAACAAAAAATCATCTTTTTGATTAATAAATTTAATCAATCCCCCAATAAATTCTATTTCGTGTTTTTCTTTATTCTTTGTTTTAATATTTTTATCATCAATTAATCGACCAAAAGAAGGTTCTTTCTTTAAAAAATTTTGATACTCTATTAATACAGTTTCTGGTTTTTCTTTAATAAAACTGGCTATTTTCTTTATAGCTTCCTCTCTTTCAATAGCACTTTTCCTTGTCCTTACATAAGTAAATATATTTTTTACAAAATTTATTTTATCATTTTCAATAGAAAATTTCTTACTAAAAAATACTAACTTAAAGTTAATGGGGTCAAGCAATTTTTTTTCAAAATATTCAAGTGTTTTTATCTTTCCATATTTCATAACAAAATCATAAGGATCCATTTTGTTTGGTAAAATTATGATTTTAATGTTAACATCTATATTTGAAGAAATATCTATAGCCCTATTTGCTGCATTTATTCCTGCTTCATCTCCATCGAATAAGAATATTACATTATTTGTATATTTTTTAAGCTGTTGAATTTGGCTTTCAGTAATTGCTGTACCTAAAGGAGCCACAACATTTTTTATATTATTTTGGAATAAGGCTATAACATCCATATAACCTTCGCATACATACACGCATTTCTGCTTTGCAATTTCTTCAAGTGCAAGATGTAATGCAAAAAGTAACGATCCTTTGTGAAATAAGATGCTTTCTTGTGAATTTAAGTATTTTGCTATATCTTTTCTATCCTCTAAAATTCTACCTCCAAAACCAACACACTTTCCATCTTTATCAAAAATTGGGAATATAACCCTATCCCTAAACCTGTCATAAAACCCTGTATTAGTCTTTATACATAATCCCGACTTTAAGATATACTCTTCTGTATAACCCTTTGATTTTAAATAGTCAAAGAGATTGTTATCATTTCCTCCATATCCTATCTTAAACAGTTTTATCATGTCTAAATTGATATTTCTATTTTTTATATAATTTCTTGCCTTTTCTGCTTCTTGAGAAGAAAGAAATCTATTATGAAAATATTCCATAACCTCATTATTGATTTTAAGTAAAACCTTTTTTTCTTTTAATAAACCCTGATTTTCTTTAGAATCATATTCGGAAAGATCTATACCTGCCATATCAGCAAGTCTTTCAACTGCTTCTCTAAAATCAATTTTGTAATACTCCATTAGAAAAGTAATCGTATTTCCTGAAGCACCACAACCGAAACAATGATAGAGTCCTTTTTCCTCACTTATTGAAAATGATGGCGTTCTTTCGTTATGAAAAGGACATTTTGCCATGTAGTTTTTGCCAGACTTTTTTACTTCAGTGACTCTGCTTACCACATCAACTATAGAAACTCTATCTATAATTAATTGAATTACATCATCTGAAATCAATTTACTACTCCTCTTTACCGCGTTAAAATCTAAGAAGCTAATTTAAGCTGCTATTATTTTTGAGAAATGTATATTTATATTATACAAAAAAAACTCAAAAATTCCTTGAATTTTTAAAAAAAAATTTTTTAAAGCTCTGAGAGAAACTTATCAAGGCACCTATATCTTAATGCCTCAGTAATATGGCATTCATCAATCAATTCTGAAGAATTTAAGTCTGCAATTGTTCTTGAAATTTTTAAAATTTTTTCATAACTTCTTATACTTAAGGAGTATTTCTGAAGAAAAAGTTCCAGTAAATCCTTTGCTCCTTTTTTCATCAAGCAAAATTTTACTACAAGTTTATGCGGCATCTGGGAATTTGTAAAAAGATTATATTTTTTTAATCTTTCTCTTTGAATCTCTCTTGCCTTAATAATTCTATCCTTAATCTTAGCTGATGATTCTCCTTTAGTATTTTCATCTTTCATATCTTTTATTTCTACTTTTGAAACAGAAATATGCATATCAATCCTATCTAAAAGGGGGCTTGATATTTTTCTTAGAATAGCTTTCATTTCTTCTTTTTCCCATCTATCTATATCGTGATTCTTATATGATGGATTCATTGAAGCAACAAGCATAAATCTTGCTGGGAATTCTACCATACCTTCTGCTCGAGATATTGATACTTTTCCGTCTTCAAGTGGTTGTCTTAATACCTGAAGAACATTACTCTTGAAGAGTTGAAACTCATCAAGGTATAATACCCCATTGTGCGAAAGGCTAACTTCTCCCGGCTTTGGAAATTTTCCTCCACCGATTATTGATATATCTGAAGAAGTATGATGCGGACTACGGAATGGTCTTTTTAGTAACAGCGGGTTTTCTGGTTCTATCATTCCAGCTATACTGTATAACATTGTGGTCTCAAGAGATTCTTCTAATGTTAAAGGTGGCAGAATTGATGGAATTCTTTTAGCTAACATTGTTTTCCCTGTGCCGGGTGGACCTATAAGCAAAATATTGTGTCCTCCAGCACAAGCCACTTCTATACCTTTCTTTGCTATGTACTGCCCACAAACATCACTCATATCAAGTTCTTCCTTAAAGTTATGTTTTTCATATAAAGCTTTAAAGCTATAACCACTGACTGGCTTCTTTATGTTTATACCACATAGATGTTCTAATGCCTCTCTAAGGTTTTTTACTCCTATCACCTCAAGCCCTTCTACTAATGCCATTTCTTTCCCGTTTTCTTCTGGACAAATTATTCTTTCAAAACCCATCTTTTTTGCATGGATTGCAATCAGTAAAGCTCCGGGTATTTTTCTCAATTCTCCATTTAGAGAAAGTTCCCCAACAATTCCAGTTTTATTGAGTTTTTCAATCTCATACTTTTCCGATAAAATTCCTATAGCTATTGGTAAATCAAAAAATGTACCATTCTTTTTTACATTTGCGGGAGCTAAATTTACTATTATCCTTTTCCCCGGAAAATGAAAACCAGAATTTTGTATTGCTGTTTCTATTCTTCTACATGATTCTTTTACTGATTGACTCGCAAGTCCTACGATTTCAAATTCAGGTACTTTTGTTTGAATATCGATTTCTATCTCTACATTTATCACCTGCATACCAAAAAATGTAAAAGAATTCAATTTTATGACCATTTTTTCCTCCTAATATCTTATTCAACTAAAATTGTCAAAATTTGTTAAAAAGAAATTTTGATAAAATATTTTTTTCTGGTTAAAATAATACAGGATAATTTCATGGATAAGGGTGTAAAAGAATTTTTTGATAAACAATTGGATTTTTCTACTAAACATTTTAATTTTAAGGACTGCCCATATTATCCATGTCATAAAGTAGAAGGTGAAATAAATTGCTTATTTTGTTATTGTCCCTTTTATCCCTGTAATAACAAAATAGGTCAAGGTAAATGGCTAAAGCTAAAAGGTAAAAAGATATACGATTGTTCTGACTGTTATTTTATACATAGAGATGAGGTTGTAAAGAGGATTCTCACTTTATTGTACGAAAACAAATCTATAAAGAGGATTGGAAGGATTATAAGAAAGGAATTTAACAGATGAAAAAATATGTTCTTGGTATATTTGGCAAAACAGGTAGTGGTAAATCAACAATTGCAAAAATTTTAAGCGAAAGGTATAATTTTTATCATATTGATGTGGATAAGATTGGTCACAAGATTCTTGAAGAAAAAAAAGATGAAATTATAAAACTTTTTGGAAAGGATGTAATCGCAGATGGTAATATTGATAGAAAAAAACTTGGAGATATTGTTTTTAAGGATAGAGTAGAACTTAATAAATTGAATTTCTTAGTTCATCCGGAAATAAAAAGGGCTACTTTTGAAGAAATCAAGAAAGCAAATGCAAAATATATAGTTATAGATGCTGCATTACTTTTTGAAATTGGGCTTGATGAATATTGTAATTTTTTGGTTATGGTGGATTGTGAAGACTCTCTAATAATCGAAAGGAACAAAGTTGATAGAAACTGGGATGAAGTTAAAACAAAAAATATTCTTAAATCTCAGGAATATATCGACATTTTAAGAGGCAGAGCAGACTTTATAATTTTTAATAATGGCGATGAACTAAAATTAAATAAGCAGATTGAATTTTTAATTCATATAATTTTTTGAATTTTTTCCGATAAGTTTTTTGTATGAGAAAATATATTTTTTTATTACTATTTATTTTTCTTGCTTCCTGTGGAGAAGAAAAACCAGATATAAAGGTTTCTCCTTTTATAAAAGTATTACTTTTTAACTCCAGTGAGCAGGTGATAGAAGCAGAGAATTTCGTTTTACTCACTTATAAAGGAAAAGAAGTAGGAAAAGGGAAAATCTCATTCAAGCTTTCTAATAATATAGTATTAGTAAATGATATTCCAGCCTATGATGTTTATAAGTTTGAAATTTCTCCAGAAAAATATTTTAAGATTAATGGTAAAAGCTATAGAGGAAACCTTGAAATTATAAAGACTAATAATTCTCTCTATTTTATAAATGTTGTTGATGTTGAGTCTTACCTATATTCTGTTGTTCCATCTGAGGTTTATATTTCATGGGATAAAGAAGTTTTAAAGGCTCAGAGTGTCGTCTCACGAACATATGCTTTGTATGAACTTTCTTTTTCAAGGGGTAAGAATAGATTTTTTGATGTCTATTCAGACACACGTTCTCAGGTTTACAAAGGAATAGAAGTTGAAAATGAAAAAATAAACGCTATAATAAATGAGACAACTGGTGAAGTTTTAAAATATCAGGGAAAGATTATTCCAGCATTTTTTCACTCTTCAAGTGGTGGAATGACAGAATCTTCTCTTGAGTTTTTTGGCTATCAAAAACCATATCTCATAGCAAAAGAATCAAAATATTACTCAACCTACCCTGATGCTAAATGGGAATATACCATCAAAAAAAAAGATTTTGCAAAAATTTTCGGTATTACTGATGATATATTAGCCATAAAAGTTACTAAAAGGACTTCTTCAAAAAGAATAAAAGAAGCAGTTGTAAACACCTCTACAAAAAATATCAGCATTTCAGGAAAAGACTTACGTTCAAAACTTGGAGAAACCAACTTAAAAAGTTTAAGAGCGAACATCTTTCTTACAAATGATTTAATTCTTTTTCAGGGTTTTGGCTATGGACACGGAGTTGGCTTTGCTCAATGGGATGCCCAAGGAATGGCAAAAGAAGGCTTTGATTATAAAACTATATTAAAATTCTTCTACCCAGGGGTTTCAATCGAAAAGATATGGTAAAAAGAGCATATTTATTTGATATTGATGGAACACTACTTCATGCAAAAGGTATAGGCAAATGGGCTTTTGAAAATGCTCTCAAAAAAGTTATGGGAAGAGATTTATCTCTTGAGAAAGAGGATTTTAGTGGAAGGACTGATAAGGATATTTTATTTTCATTCCTTGAAAAAGATGGACTTAGTAAAGAAGAAATAAATAAAATAATCCCATCTCTTTATGAAACATATCTTAACGAATTTAAACTTCTATCAGAAAAATATGTTGATAGTTACACAGTTTTTCCAAAGGTTAGAGAAATATTATCTTCTCTCAAGGGAGAATGTATAGGACTCCTGACAGGTAATCTTATCGAAACAGCCTTCTTAAAACTTAAAATCGCAAATCTTTCTGAATTCTTTCCCTATGGAGTTGGTGGGTTTGGAGATAAAAGCAGAGATAGAAGCAAACTCTTCCCCATTGCTATGCAAAAGTTAAAAGAATACTATAAAGTTAACGAATTTGAAAAGGTTTTTGTAATCGGTGATTCTCATCGTGATATAATATGTGCAAAGAAAAATAATGCCATATCATTAATCGTTGCCACTGGCAAAGAAAAGAAAGAAGAACTTGCTAAATATATGCCAGATTATCTATTTGATAACTTCAATAATGTTGAAATGATTGAAGCGATATTGAAGGGGAAAGAGCACTTATAAAATTAAAAGTTGAAAGTGTATCAGTTGAAAGTTCAAAGTTGAAAGTTCATAAAGTTTTGTTTAACCATTATCTTTTCACCGTTGGATTTTGATTCTAACTCACTGAAAAAATCATACTTTTCAGTTATAAAGTTTTAAAGTTAAAAGTTATGTTTAACCAGATATTATCTTTCGCAATCTAAAGGTGAAGGAATCACCTTCCTCAAGCATTGTTGCTTTACTATTGAGCGAAGCTGGATTTTATCAGTTGGGTTCCCAGCGATTATACTATAAATTTTACTTATGAGCTGGGCTGATAAAATCCAGCTGAGCGATTTTACTACCGAAGACAGGATGTCGAGTTTGCTTGAGGTTAGATTGCGAAAGCGATTCTTTCTTTGCTTACTTTCTTTCTCATCGCTGAGAAAGAAAGTAAGAAGTAATTTTTCCACACTTTTTTACAAAAAGTGAAATCTTTTGTTAGAAAGATGAGTTTTTGTTGCGTTACCCTCCAGACAGTTGTAGCGTAGCTTAGAGGCTCGATGCACGAGCCTCTCTTTTTTCTAATACAAAACTAATCTTTTAGTTGAAATAAAAACAAATAACTTATATAATTTATCCATATTTTATTATTGGAAGGTAAAAATGAAAAAGTTTATTTTATCATTTCTTCTTCTATCATCCTTTGTTTATGCCACAAAATTTGAATTTATAAATGAAAAGGGAAGAAAATATCGATTTAAAAACTGGAACAAACAGGAAATTTACAGAAACGGAGCATTTTATAGGCAGGTAGAAGCTCTGAACAAAGTAATTCTTGAAATAACCGATGTTACAAATGAATTTGCGCTGTACGAAGGAAAATATCATTATTATGAAAAAAACCCACAGCTTAATGAACCTTTTCAGCTTAAGGCTATATACGAAAGCAAATTCTATAAAAATAAATATGGCGAAATGAAAGTTGCCCCAAATATCTTAATGCCTACCTTGAGGAGTGTCCCGACATTTCCAAAGGAAGATATTAAACCAGGATATTCCTGGAAAGCACCCGGCGAAGAGATTCACGAAGGTATCCTTGTAAGAGAAAACATTATTATCACTCCCATAGAAGTCAACTATTTTTATTTAGGAGATGAAATAATAAATGATAAACTATATGCAAAAATAATCATAAACTATCACGTAATTGATTACCCAAAAAATGATCCGGATATTTTAAGTTTCACTGGCTTTTCTCACTCAGTTTATTACTGGGATATTTCAAACTCTGCACCAGCATTTTATACAGAAGAGTATTCATTTATGTTTACAATTGCAAATGGAGAAACTGTCCTCTATAAAGGTTCGACCGAAGGTAAAGTTGATGAAATTATTGATATTGAAAAAAAGCAAAAAGAAGAATTGATAAATGAAATTTCTACAAAAATGGATATAAACAATAAAGATATTTCAATTTCTGATGTTATTGATGGAATAATTGTAAATCTTGGTAATGTGTTATTTGATTTTAACAAATATACTTTAAAAAAAGAATACGAAAAAAAACTTGATGCACTTATAGAAGTTTTAAGACAAAATCCATCGATAGATATTGTAATTTATGGACATACGGATAATATTGGGACAGAAAAATACAACCAGCTTCTTTCAGAAAACAGGGCAAAAGCAGTGGCAAACTATATGATAAAGAAAGGGCTTGCTTCAAACAGAATTTCATATATAGGTTTAGGTAGTAAAAGACCTATTGCTGATAACAGTACTGAGGAAGGTAGACAAAAAAATAGAAGGGTAGAGATAAAGCTAATTACTAAAGAATAATGACAAATTTTTAAAAATAATTTATAATCTAATATTAATTAAAATAAATTATCAGGAGTAAAAAATGATTTTTAGTTATTTTCAGCAAGGCGGACCTATAATGTACTTCATACTTCTGGCTTCAATAATTGGACTTGCAGTTTTTATTGAAAGGTGGTTCTACCTTGAAAAGGTGAAAAAAAATGCAATGATGATCAATGAAAAAATGAAGGAGAAACTAAAGGGTTTAAGGCTTGATGAGGCTATAGCAGTGTGTGAAAATCATCCTGGAGCGGCAAGCAATATTATAAAAGCTGGGCTTGAAGTAGCTTCAAAGTCAAGGGAAGAGATAGAAAGAGCAATGGAGGATGCCGCAAAGTTTGAGATCCCAAAACTTCAAAAGAATCTTCCAGTACTTGGCACAATTGTAAGTATTTCAACGCTCCTTGGACTTTTAGGTACAGTTTTAGGTATGATTGTCTCAAGTAGTGTGCTTGCTACTAAAGGAATGAGCGACCCGGCAAAATTAATCGGTGGGATAGCTCAAGCACTCATCACTACCGCTTATGGTCTCATTGTGGCTATACCTGCTGTTGTAGCTTATAATTACCTTAATGCAAAAATAGACAACATAATAACAGAAATTGAAATATCAACAATAGAACTTATAAAACTTTTAAAAAAGGATGTTGATAACTTTAAAAAATGGTAAAATTTTTCTTAGAGGAGAATTTTTATGGATAATTCAGAATACCAGAAGAAGAAAAAGAGAAAAGAAGCCGTTAAAAAATTTATATTAAATTTTTTCGTATGGCTACTCATAATTGCATTTGTTTCAACACTTGGAGTTTATTGGGGAAAAGATGCATACGTAAATGTGATAAAGATAGCGAAAGTTGGTAAGAAAGAATTTAATTATTATCAAAATTCTCTATTTCATTACCTTCTTATATCAAATAGAGAAAAACTTGCCTATTTTCTTCCAAAAAGCATCGACCAGAAAACTTTCAATGATTATGTTATAAGTTATACTATCGAAACCCTATTAAATAATGCTTATCTATATAATTTTGCACAAGAAATAGGTTTATCGCCTTCAAAAGACATTACAAGATTTTTGATAGAAAACAATATAAAGTCCCAATTAACCCGAAATCCACCTAAGGGATTAATAGAACAGGCATTTATGGAATATGCGAATTTCTCTCTGGCAAGCGAAAGTGGTGATGTTATGAACGCACTCGGTGTTGTAACTATTTCTGAACTCTATTCATATTATGAACTTTATTCATATGTAGCTGATGCAGAAATTTTAATCTTTGATTATACAAATTACATAAAGAAAAAAATTACAGATAGTGAACTTGAATCATATTTTAACAAAAATTATTCCAACTATGTTACCGAAATAAAGGTAGAAGATATTGCAGTACCAACAAAAGAACTTGCCTCATCGATACACAAATATGCAAAAGAAAAAGGCTTTGATAAAGCTTTAAATGAATATAAATCTAAAGTTAAATACTCTATTGAAACTCTATCAAGAAAAAGTGGCACATCAAAAAGGTTCAATCTTGCACTGAATTTTAAAGAAGGCGATGTGGCTGATAAAGTTCAATTTGAAAATGGAGAATACCATATTTTAAAAATAAAAGAAATACCAACTTTTAGTAAACTTACAAAAGAAATAAAAGATGAACTTTATCTCAATTATCTCCTTGAAAACAAGAATTCACTACTAACACAATATAAGGATGAAATTGAAAAAACAATTCTTGAAGTAAATAAACTTATAGAAAGTGGCAAAAGCTTTAAAGATGTTTCTATCGCTTTAAACAGTAAATTCTATAAGGCAACAAAAATAGCGACTGTTTCAAAAGAACTATATGAAGATAAAAAAATCATCCCGATAAGATTAGAGGATAATCCTGAATTAATAGATTATATTTTTACTTCACCGCTTAATAAAGTTTCAATTATTAATAAGGATGAATATACTATTTTTGTAAAGCCTTTATCCAGGAAGATAGATCAAAATTTCTCATACACAAATATTAACCAAAATGTTATGAGAGATTATCTACACTATAAGGCAACTGCTATTAGTAAGGATTGGATGAAATCACTTGAAAATAGATATAAAACAGTAATCTACACAAATGAAATAGAAAAACTTAAAAAAGGAAATATAGAAGACTGATGAACTATATCTTATTCATAATTATTGGACTTGTTGCTGGAATAATAAGTGGACTTCTTGGTATTGGAGGAGCTACGATTATTATTCCAGCTCTTATTTTTTTGTTAGGTTATGATCAGAAAATGGCTCAGGGCACAACCCTTTTCCTTATGCTCTTTCCTATAGGTCTTCTTGCGACACTTGAATACTACAATGCTGGATATGTAAAAATTAAAGAAGGAATTATAATCGCACTGTTTTTTCTGTTTGGAGGATGGATTGGCAGTAAATTAGCTTTAAACATTGATTCAAATATATTAAAAAAGGCTTTTTCTATTTTCTTAATATTTATTGCATTAAAAATGTTTTTTAAATAAAGGATGAAATATGGATAAATACGTAATAAAAGGTGAAAAAAGATTAAAGGGAGAAGTTGTTATAAGCGGTTCAAAAAATGCTTCTTTACCAATAATGGCTGCTTCTTTACTAACAAAGGAAAAGGTTACGTTGCATAATGTCCCTGATCTAATGGATATTAAAACAATGATGTTATTACTCGAACATTTAGGGAAAAAAGTAGAATTTTCAAATGGTACTGTTATTATTGAGGAAATAAGGGACGATTTATTTGAAGCTCCTTATGATATAGTTAGAAAAATGAGAGCTTCTATAGCTGTCTTAGGTCCACTACTTGCAAGAAAGAAAAAGGCTAAAGTATCCTTCCCTGGTGGATGTGCAATAGGTCCAAGACCAATAGACATACACATCAGAGGAATGAAAGCACTTGGTGCAGAAATAGAAATTGAACATGGCTATATTGATGCAAAAGCAAAAGAATTAACAGGTAAAACAATAAACTTAATGGGAACAAATGGCCCAAGTGTGCTTGCCACCGAAAATGTTATGATGGCTGCAACCCTTGCAAAAGGTATTACAATCATTGAGGGGGCAGCTTGCGAACCAGAAGTTGAAGATTTAGCAAATTTTTTAAACTCAATGGGAGCAAAGATAAAAGGTGCTGGAACTCCATTCATACAAATTGAAGGAGTAACAGAATTAAAAGGTACAGAATATTCTGTCATACCTGATAGAATAGAAGCTGGAACATTTATTGCTATGGCTGGTATCACTTTTGGAGAAATAAAGATAAAAAACATAAATATAAAACATATTGAATACCCCATAGATGTTTTTTCTAAGGCTGGAGTAGAAATTGAAATAATAAATGAAAGCACTCTTATAGCTCGAGGTAAAACAATAAAACCAATAGAAGTTGAAACTCTACCCTATCCTTTTTTTCCTACAGATTTACAATCACAGTTAATGGCTCTTGTTTCAATAAGTGATGGCATTTCAATAATCACTGAAAAGATATTTCCCGATAGATTTATGCATGCAGCAGAATTAAACAGAATGGGAGCGGACATAAAGGTTGATGGAGCAATAGCCAAGATTAAAGGAGTAGAACATCTATCCGGTGCTTCAATAATGGCATCAGACTTAAGAGCTGGAGCTGGTCTTGTCATTGCTGCACTTGCAGCTAAAGGAGAAAGTGAAGTTTTAAGAATCTATCATATAGATAGAGGATATGAAAAGTTAGAAGAAAAGATAAAAAATCTTGGAGGAGATATAGTTCGCGTTCCTCAATAAGGAGAAAAAATGGAAGAAAATTTATTTCATTTAACCATTGAAAACAAAGAAATATATTTACTTGGAACTGCTCATGTGCTTGATAAGAGTAAAGAAGAGGTCGAAAAATATATAGTAGAAATTGACCCTGATACTGTATGTATAGAACTCTGTGAAGCAAGATACAATTCACTTAAAGATGAAAACAGATGGAAAGATCTTGATATAGTAAAGGTTATAAAGGAAGGAAAGGCTTTCCTACTTCTTGCAAATATGATTTTATCATCTTTTCAAAAAAGAATAGGAAAAAATCTTCAAGCCAAACCAGGCCTTGAAATGATTGAAGCAGTAAAATTAGCCACTGAAAAAGACAAAAATATTGTGCTTGTGGATAGAGATGTCAATATTACGTTGAAAAGAGCCTGGACACTTTCTAATTTCTCTGAAAAAATGAAGATTATTGAGGTTCTACTTGAAAGCATATTTTCAAATGAAAAGATTGAAAAGGATGAAATAGAATCATTAATGAAAGATGGTGATATGATAACAGAGATGATGAATGAATTGTCAAATAAATTGCCAAAAGTCAAAGAAGTTTTAATAGACGAAAGAGATTACTATATTGCCAATAAAATCTACAATTCAGAAGGCAAAAAGATTTTAGCCGTCGTTGGTAAAGGTCATATAAATGGAATAGTAAAATACCTTGAAGAAAAAAGATTTGAAAAATCAACAGAAGAGCTTGAAACAATCCCAAAAAGTTCAAAATTAAAAATAGGCCCATATATATTTGGTTTATTACTAATAGCGATATTTGTTTTAGGTTTTATGAAAGGCACAAAGGTTGGAGTTGATATGTTATATGCCTGGATCATAGCTTCTGGAATAACTACCTCAATAGCTGCTCTCCTCGTAATGGCACACCCTATTACAATAATTTTATCCTGGCTTGCAGCTCCAATAAAATTAATACTTCCACCAGTAAGTGCAGGAATCTTTCTTGCTCCAATAGAGGCGATTCTTAGAAAACCAAGGGTTATAGACTTTGAAAACCTGAGTGAAGATATCACAACATTTAAAGGCTTTATTAAAAACCGTGTTACCAGAATACTTTTACTCTTTGCTTCTGTTACTATGGGCGCAATAATTGGGCATACTATTGCCATAATCTGGATGACTAAAATCCTTGCTTCATAAAATATTTTTTCTTTTTTCCGAAAAATAGATTATGAAAATCTTATTTTTCCTACTTATCACTTTATATACTTTTTCAAGCAGGGCTTTTTCAAGCGACGGCACATTTTATGAAAGAGTTATTAAAATAGCAAAGGAATCTATCGGTTTAACGTATGTTCCAACAGTAAAAGATAAAAAGTTTACCTCTGATTGCATCGGCTTTGTAAGATATGTTTATTATAAAGCAGGTGTCGATATTACTAAAATTTCAGGGAATGGAAGAGGTGGAGTAAGCTCTCTCTATGATGGAATGGATAAAAGAAACTGGATATATGATGATTTCCCCCCAGCCCCGGGAGATTTAATCTTTTTCGATAATACCTATGATGCAAACAGGAATCGAAAGTGGGATGACGAACTTACTCATATCGGAATAATAAGTGGCTTTGGCAAACATAATACAATATTTTATATTCACTATGCAAGTGGAAAAATAAAAGAAGATAGAATAAATTTAAAATATCCAAATACTCATGCTTTTAGACAAAAGGATGGAAAATTGTATATTATAAATTCACACTTAAGAATAAACAGAGGGGAAGGATATAGGAAGAAAGAATATCTATCTTCCTCATTTTTTAGATGTTTTGGGAGAATACCAGTTAAGGAAAAGAAAAATGAATAAAACAAGAGTAAAAATTTGTGGAATAAAAAGTTACGAAATAGCAATAAAGGCGATTGAATGTGGTGTTGATGCACTTGGATTTGTTTTTTATGAAAAAAGCCCAAGGTTTATTGAAATTAATGATGCAAGAGAAATAATATCAAAACTACCTTCTCTTGTCAATAAGGTTGGAGTATTTGTTGATAAAAAATTAGAAGAAATTTTAAGAATCGTGGAATTCACTGGTATTGATACAATACAACTGCACGGTGAATATAATATTGATTTTATCTTTAAACTGAAAGAAAACATAAATTTACCAATCATCTATGCTTTAAGAAGAGAAAAATTATCTGAAATCGAAACACCGGAAATAAAATATATCTCAAATGAAGTCTCAAATATTCTTGTTGATAAAATAAGCAATACATCCTATGGAGGCACAGGAGAAAGTTTAATTATTGATGAGGTTAAGGATAGAGATTTTATAAAAAGAAAAGTCATTCTTGCAGGCGGAATAAATATATCAAACATAAAAGAAATTCTTTCAAAAATAAAACCCTTTGGGATAGACCTCTCAAGTGGAGTAGAAAAGGAAAAAGGTAAAAAAGATATTAAACTTATTGAAGAATTTTTTTCTTGCTTTACTCAATATCAATATCTTTAAGTATATTTATTGCCTCTTTTATATAAATATCTCTTGAAATCTGTTTAATCCACTCATCATGCTTAACTTTTGAATCTTCATCCTCTCCCGTATTTTTGTAATCCACCCACTTAGCAGAAATTTGTTGCGAATTTGTCTGTTCTTTAAGTAAACTCTCCGAAAGCCCTTTAATACTGTTATAAAATTCAAGTGCCCTATCAAATTTTAGTGGAGAAGGATTTTCGTTTCTTGTTTTAATCATATTAACGGTTTTATCAATATATTGAAAAGAAGAATTATTGCTAACCCTTTCCATACTTTTTTTCTTCAAATTTTCAAGGTCGTATTTAAAAGGCCATTTTTCATATTTAGCAGATCTAATTGTATCAAACTCAAGATGATATTTAAACTTATCTTCTCCCAAATCTATATACCCATAAACAGAAGGTAAAACTATGTCAGGGATAACACCTTTCTTCTGAGTTGAATCCCCATTGATCCTATAAAATTTTTGCTCTGTTATCTTTAAAGCTCCTAAGTAATTCGTACTTTCTTGGTTACTTGAAATATAAACACCTAAATCAATAAGATTCTGCACAGTACCCTTGCCAAAAGTTTTTGTTGAACCTACAATTATAGCCCTTCCGTAATCCTGTAAAGCAGCAGCAAAAATCTCTGAAGCTGACGCACTCATCTCATTAACAAGAACAATCATTGGTTTATCAAAATAACAATTTGGATCCTGATCCATCAAAGTCTGGACAAAACCTATACTATGTTTAACCTGAACTACCGGACCATTTTTAAAGAAAATTCCAGAAATATTTATAGCATCGAGTAGGGAACCACCTCCATTATTTCTCAAATCAACTATTAAACCATCAACATTCTCATTATTAATCGCCTCGATTGCATAAAGCATATCTTCTGTAGAATTTCTTAACTCCTTTCCCTTAAAATCTCTATAGAATGATGGTAAATATATATATCCAAATTTTTTATCTTTATCTTTTAGTATTGAAACTTTGGCATAACTATCTTCAAGAACTACTTTCCCTCTGATTATAGGAATAACTGTTATCTGACCATCTGGCTTCTTAACTGTAAGCCTAACTTCTGTACCTGCCTTACCCCTTATCAACCTGACAACTTCATTAACAGGCATATTAACCACATCAACTGGTTGAGAATTGCCCTGCCCTACTTTTAAAATTATATCTCCAGCTTTAAGTAATTTTTGCTTTGCAGCTGGACCTCCAGGAATAATCTCCTGAACTTTTATATATTCTCCTTCCTCTCTCAATTGAGCACCTATTCCTTCAAACGAACCGGTCATATTTATGTCAAAATCTTCCTTCTCACTTGGCGGAAAATATTCTGTATGATTATCAAAGCTAGATACTATTGAATTCACAAATCTATTGAAATAATTTTTATCATTTAATCTTCTTTCAAGCATTTTAAGTGTTTCTCTTTTTACTTCACTTCTTGCCTTTTCTTCATCTTCTTTTGTATATTCTTTTCTCTTTTGTGAATCAAGTGTTATAATAATTTTAGAAAGCACATCATTCTTTAAAAGTTTTCTCCATAATTCCTTCTTTTCTTCTAAACTGACTGGATAATCCCTCTTTTTCGGATCAAGGATAACCTCTTCATCAACACTAAAATCAAAAGGTTTATCAAGAATATCAGAAATAATATTTGAAGTTTCTAATATTCTGGAAATAAGTATATTTGTACTTTTATGGAAGAAAGAAAAATCCTCATCTTTCAATTTATTATCAAAATCTCTTAAATTCTTTTTCAGTTCATCAATATCAGATTTTATGAAAAATCTCTTTGTTCCATCAAGGCTATCAAGATATAATTCAAAAAATCTCTGAGGATATTTTCCCTTTATTTCATCATAGGCATAATGCCTTCTTAAAAGTGTAGATAATTTATTTACAAGAAAACCTTCCTGCGTTTTTGAGTTATCTGAGTAAGAAAATATACAGCTAAAAAACAAAAAAATAATAAAAAATAAAATCCTTTTCATAAACGCTAATTCTCCCTCATAAATTATATTTATATCTTAACTCTTTATAATACAAAAAGCAAGTTTTATTTAAATTAGCTATTCTTCCTTTTTTTCCATACTTTCAACAATCTTTTCTGCTTCATCAAACGCCACACTCACAACCTTAGAAACACCAAGCTCTTCCATAGTTACTCCATAAAGTGCATCACAAACTTCAAGGGTTGACTTTGAGTGGGAAACAATAATGAACTGACTGGTCTCTTTAAAATCCTTAAGCAAGGATTTGAATCTTTCAATATTATCATCATCTAAAGGGGCATCCATTTCATCAAGAATCACAAAAGGTGTTGGCTTAAGATATAGAATAGAAAATATAACAGCAATAGCCACAAGTGCCCTCTCTCCTCCAGAAAGAAGAGAAATAGACTGAAATTTTTTACCCGGTGGTTCTGCCATAATATTTATACCGGTATTTAATATATCATCCTTATTTTCAAGAACAAGATCAGCTCTTCCACCATCAAATAGTCTGGCAAAAATCTTCTTAAATGCCTTTCTTATTTCTTCAAAAGAACTGATAAATTTCTCCTCACTTTTCTCATTTGTTTCTCTAATTAAATTTTCTATATCTGAAATAGCTCTTTCTATATCATTTTTTTGAGAGGTTAAAAATTCATATCTTTCTCTTGCATTTTGATACTGTTCTATAGCAAGGAAATTTATCTCTCCAAAACTCTGCATCATCTCTCTACATATAGCTATCTCTTTTGATAGAGAATCAAAATTGTCCCCTTCTTTAGCCATAACTTCTTCAATATTAGTATTATAATTCTTGAATACATTTTCTATAGTAGTCTCAAGAAAGGCTCTTCTTTCAGAAATTGCATTTTCCACATTTAATATACTTCTTTCAACCTTCTGACAATTATTCTCTAATTCTTTTATTTCAGAAAATAAAAACTTTCTCTGTTTGTCAAACCCATCAAGATTTGTTTTTAAACTCTCTATCTCTTTAGATATCTCTTTCAGTTTTAACTCTAACTTTTCATTCTCAAGACTTTCTCCCGTAATCCTTGTATCAAGTTCTGCTATCACATCTTCAATATTCTTTCTATCCTTTTCATATCCTTCTTTCATTTTCTCAATTTCTAAAAGCTGTGATTCGATTCTCTTTATCTCAATACCAGTAGATTTTTTCTTTTCTTCAATCCGTGCATAATCTATCTTTAGCCTATTCAAATCATCAAAATATGCACCTCTCTCTTCTCTTAATTCTTTTATCTTTTCTTCATAATCATCTATTATCTTCATTATAGATTCAAGTTTTAATTGTTTTTCTTTAATATTATTTGAGAGATCTACAATTTTATTTTCTATCGCTTTACTATCTTCAATCGTTAAAGATATTTCTTTTTCAACTTTATTCTTCTCTTGAATTAACTGATTAAACTCAAACTCTGTTCTGTCATAATTCTTCTTTATTTCTTCTTTGACAGTTGTTAACTCTTTTATCTTTTCATTTATTCTTTCGATTGTAATTCTATTCTCAGATATAGTATGCTTTAATTCTTCTATCTTTTCCTGAATTTGTTCCTTCTTTAAATAACCCTGTTCGTCATTATATATTATGTTAAGAATTTCTTCATAATATCCCTGATATTCTTTAAAAATTTCTCTGAGTTTATCGATGTGACTAACAATTGATTCTTTCCCTTCTCCTTTTTCTATCTTTTCTTTTAACTCTAACATTAATCTATCAAGTGTTAAATCATATTCTCCTTTCCTGCCCGTAAACTCTTTTAGTTTATTTGCCTGTTTTTCAAGGGAAGCTAAAATTATTTTATCAAGCCCTTTAAGTTCAACTTCGAGCTTTGAAATCTCCTGTTCAAGTAGTTTGTTTTCTTCTTTAGTCTTTTCTTCGATTTTTCTGTTTTCCTGTATTTCTCTAACAATATTATCAACTTCCTCTTTCTGCTTATCCAGACCTTTCTTTTTAATTTCGTAATTTGTATTCTGTTCCTCTAACATTAATTCAAGAGTTTTTTTCTTCTCCCATGCTTTTTCTAACTCTTTACGATAGTTCTCAAGCATCGTTTGAGAAGAAATAATTTCTGTTCTAACTTTATCAATATCATCCTTTGAAACCATTCTATTAAAGCCAATATTTTTTGATTCATTAAGGAGGTTGCTATCGAGTCTTTTTATCTCTGATTGGAAGTTATCAATTTTACTTTGAATCTCTGATAATCTCTCACTAAATTCTTCTCTCTTCTCTTCAAGCTCGTCAAATTCTTTCATTTTTTCTTCAAGTTCACTTCTTAGTGCTTTTTCTCTTAAAATGCCAACTTCAAGTTTTGAAGCCATATTTTTAATCTGTTCTGATAGTAAATTTTTTTTATCTATATAGCCTGAAATTCTAACTTTTGTCTCTCCAAAATTTTTTTCGAGTTTAGAATATTCCTCTTTTGTTACATTATATTTATTTTCTAACTCTATAATGGAATTTTCAACACTTATCAATTCTTGCTCAAGTTTTTCTTTTTTTATAAATAATTCTTTTTGTTTTTCTACCAACTCTGACTTTTGTCTATTTTTAGTTTCTATTTCTTTCTTGAAGTTTAAAACTCTCAAAGCTTCAAACCTTAGCTCAAGATCTCTAAGCTTTGCCTTAACTTCATTGTAGTTTTGAGCAACTTCTGCCTGTGCTTTTAGACTTTCGACCTCTTTTTCAAGGTTTATTATTATGTCATTAACTCTTGCAAGATCCATTTTTGAGGCTTCAAGTTTTCTTTCTGCCTCTTCTTTTCTAAACTTAAACTTAGAAATACCTGCAAAATCCTCAAAAAGAACCCTTCTCTCCTCTGGTGATTCTGAAAGAAGTCTATCAATCTTTCCCTGTTCAAAAATAGCATAACTATCTCTACCAATTCCAGTATCAAGAAATAATTCTACAATATCTTTAAGCCTTACTTTCGATTTATTTATAAAATATTGTCCTTCACCCGAACGAAACATTCTTCTTGTTATTTCTACCTCTGAGTAATCTATTGGTAACCATTTGTTTTCATTATCAAAAACAAGTGAAACCTCTGCCATGCTACCGGGAAGTCTATTTTTCGTACCATTGAAGATAACATCTTCCATCTTTTCACCACGAAGACTTTTCGCACTCTGTTCACCTAAAACCCATTTTACAGCTTCTACAATATTTGATTTACCAGACCCGTTTGCACCAACAATACCAGTTATTCCATCGACAAATTCAATTTCGGTTTTCAAAGGAAAAGATTTGAATCCTTGTAAAATTATTGATTTAAGATATCTTGCCATTTTCACTCCACTGATTTAACTTAAAGAAGTAAAATTATATTAGAGAAATGATTTTTTGTCAAACTAAGAAAAACAAAAAAAGGTGTCTGGGGTTACCAGACACCTTAAGGTTTATTTCTTGTTTGCTTCCTGAGTTCGTTTCTTTTCCTGCTGATAGAGATAGATATTTTCTATAAGTCTCTTCTCTTCTGCTTCCTGTTTTCTTAACATTCTCTTCGTTATTATACCCCAGACCTCTTCATCTTTAATATCATCTTCACCATCAACAAAGTATGGAGTATATTCTATTTCCATAGAAGCAATATAAGTAACAAAATCACCACCAATCTGATCTGCCGGTCTATATATCACAATAGAATCAAATACAAGATAAGGAATATCATAAGGATATAAAGGTTCTCTTCTCAATTTCTTAGCATTTATATTCTCTGTGAAATTTGGATTATTAAATGTAAGTTTTCTCCAACCATCAAAATAAATCCAGCCCATAAAGAACTCATGAATATTCTCAAATCTATCTTTCATTCTTATAGCAAGGCCATAGTTAAAATTCCTTCCATTTACCCATACAGAGACACTTTTAACCTCAGACACATTTGGTATAACACCATTTTCAGCATTAATAAATTGTCCATTTGTATCATAGATTTTAATAGGAAATGGTGGCTTTATAAGGGCATATGAGTTATTATTCCATTTTGGAAAATGAATTCTAACCCCTAAAGTATTTCCAAATCTCTGACTCTTAACACTTTTACAGTAACTTAAAATCTTATTTTTTATATCTGCTGAACTCTCTCCCAATTCAACCTGCCAATTATTAAGCATATAATCTTCATAACCAACAACAAGTTTTGGATAACCATCAACATTTGTTATATAACTTTCCTGAGGTTCAGAAAATTGAGTTTTAACCTTTTCATCATAAGTGTTAAAGTCTATAATTGTTCTTCTTATTGCACTAAAACTTGTAGCCACAAAACACAAAAATAAAAATGATAAACATAATGTCTTCCTCATATTTTATCTCCCATTTTTTATATTTACATTTTATTTAATCGGCATAACTAAAAATTGGTTTATTTTTTTCCTTTTTTTTCTTGATTAATTTTATTTTTGCTTTAAAATTTATCTATCATATAAATTGAAAGGAATTTTTATGAGAGATGTTTTTCTAAAATTTTCAATAGGGCGAACTTTTACTCTTGAAAAAGAACTTGATTATTCAGAAAATAACGATATACCATATTTAATATTTTTCGATAAAAATCTCCTTACAAAATATTTTGAAATTTCAGAAAAGAATCTTAACAATCTAAAAGCCTTCTATGTAAGTCCAAGACCATTAGGAATAGAAAAAGTTACAAAAGTATGGAATTATTTTCATGTAATTTTAATCGATAGTGAAGAATTAAAAGAGTTTTTTTTACATAAAATCTGCCCAAAAATTGGGGAAATTTCCTTTCCGGAATTTCTGGTAATGATAGAAAAAGCCCCCTCCACAAATAGTATAATAATTGACGTAAATAAAAAGCTATGTTCGATATTTTATATAGAAGTTCTTGATAAAATAATTCCAGTAACTTATGCTCCCTTTAATTATTCTCACCTCACTATAGAAAAAGAAATAAAAAACACAATTTTATCTTTTGGAAATGAAAAGAATTTTACTATGTCAATATTGAGAAATAAAGAAATCACAATTTCACCAAATTTCGGAGAATTATCAAACCTTTATGAAATAGATGCTCTTGAATTTTTAATAAAATCAATGATTTCAAATGAAAAGGGGCATATCAAGTTCTTACAGGAAGAAGATAATCATTCTGTCCTTGATAATCTCTCATTAAAACACATAAATCCAAATAATATATCACAGGTAAATCATATCTTTGCACATTTTATCAATTTAATCTATGATAACGAAATAAATAATGAAAATATTATAGGTATAATATATGATAGCATAAGCTATAATTCAAAAGATGAAATAACAGGAAGTGAAATTGTTTTTGGAAATAAAAAAGAAATGAAGTCTATCGGAAAATGGAAACCAATCCCACTACCCGGCGGCGATATTGCAAACATCGAACCCTGGAGAATCGCCCTTGGAGCATTAAAAGAACTATTAAAATTCGATCTTGATTCCTTAGAATTACCAATTGTAAAAAATGTAAAGGATAATCCTCATTATAGTTATTTATTCGATGCTATAAATAAGAATGTAATTTCATACTCCCTTTCTTCAAGTATGCACCATATAATAGCAGCGATTGGAGAAATATTATTTTTTGAAGGAACATTAAAAAATTTTGACTACTTTGAAATGCTACTTGATGAAACATTAAAATCAAACACAAATGAATACTACGATCTTCCGATAGCAAAGGATGAGGATTGTTATTATATTGATACATATGAACTTATCAGAAATATACTCAAAGATACATTTGAACAAAAGGACAAACATACAATATTCAGAATAGCTTTAAATTCTATTTTATTTAATACTGTCAAACTTCTAAAAATAATCTCACGCGAATTTTCTACAAAAAATGTTGGAATATCTGGAGAAATTTTTAAACACCCAAACATTCTGAAAGTAACACTTGAAACTTTAGAAAAAGAAGGCTTTAAACTTTATCTTCCAAAAAACATCCCGCTTGATGACTCTGCTTTATCAGTAGGACAAATACTCTATCATACACTACTGGAATGAACTGTCATTTCTGAAAGTTTTAGGATAAGTTTTGTTAAATTTTCAAGGTCTTCTATCTCAATATATTCTTCTGTAGAGTGAATATTCATCATTCCAATCGACAGAGTAAGAGCTTTTATACCATTTTGGTTGTAAATATTTGTATTACTCCCTCCGCCTGTTTTTTCATATATAGGTTTAATATTCATAGAAAGAAGAGCTTCTGTCACATACTTTACAACATCATCACTTCTGTTATAATTAAATCCTTTATACATCTCTGTAAGTTCAATATCAATATTAATAGCCTCTTTCTTACAAATTGAAACTAACTTTTCCACATAAGATTTTAGTTTCTCAATATCTTCAAGACTATGAGAGCGAAATTCACCTGTTATTTCACATTCTTCTGCAACTATATTTGTAGCCTTTCCACCATCTATAGTTCCTACATTGGCAACTGTATTTTTATTAATTTTACCCTGGGGAAGTTTTGAAACTATTTTCGCCGCTATTTTTATAGCATTGACACCCTTTTCTGGTTCTATACCAGCATGACTTGCCTTACCTTTAACCTTGATTTTATATTTATAATGATAAGGTGCTGCTATTATTATTCTCCCAACCTTATCATGTGAATCAAGGACAAAACCAAAATCTGGATTTATAAGAGAAAAATCAAAATTCTTAATGCCAAAAAGCCCAATTTCCTCTGCAGAAGTAAAAAGAAAATAGAGATCCCCATGAAGAAAGTTTGCTTTAACAATTTCTTCTATTGCAATTATCATCGAAGCGACGGCCGCCTTATCATCCGACCCAAGTATTGTATTACCAGAACTATAAATCTTTCCCTCTTTTTCTTTAACTACTGGGATAATCCCTCTACCGGGCTCAACAGTATCAACATGGGCATCAAAAAAAATAGCTTTTCCACCTTTTGTATTAGCTGGTATTTTAACAATGAGATTACCAGAAGATAATCCAAGTTCCTCTACAGTATATTCTTTAAATATTTTTTCGCAATTTATACCATTTAAACGTTTATCAATATATTCAAAAACCCTTTTTTCTTCAAGAGAGATTGAATCAATTTTTGCCAACTCAATAAACTCATTTACTACTCTGTCACGTAGATTCATAACTTTACCTTATTTATATAATTTTCTAATAATATTAAGTCACTTTTTGTAGTTATCTTTATATTAAATCTACTATTCTCTAAAACTGAAACAGAATGTCCCATATATTTTATGAGTTGAGAATCGTCCGTAAAGTCAACTTTACCTTCTCTAAAAGCAATTTCATGAGCTTTATATATTAAATCAAACTTAAAAACCTGTGGTGTCTCAATATTATAAACCCTATCTCGTGGAATATAACCTTTTACTTCACCATCAAAAACTTCACATAAACTTGAATTAACCTTAGAAACAGGAATAACAGCCCCTTTCTCCATAACCATATTAAACATCTTAACAACAAGTTCAACATCAAAAAGCGGCCTTGCACTATCGTGTATAGCCACAAAATCAACACTCTTATCCAATAGATATGTTAGTCCATTCTTCACAGAGAGCTGTCTTGTATCACCACCACTCACTACAGGAAGATTATACTCATCCTTAAGCTCTGAAATATAATCTTTATGACAAACAATAACAACCTCATCTACAAGTTTCAGAAACTTCTCAATACTATAATCTATAACCTTTTTACCATTAAGTAACAAAAACTGTTTGGGTTTCTCGCCTCCAAACCTTTTTCCTTCTCCACCAGCAAGAATTATTGCTGCTTTTCTCATAAATTATTTTTGTGGAACAAGTGGTAAATTATTATCTTCTTTATTTTGAGATTCTACTGGAGCTTCCTGTTGAGTAGATTGCTCAACTTTTTGAGCTTTTTCTCTGCCTCGTGCTAAACGTTCATTTCTCACATATACAAAACCTATCAAAAAAGCTAAAAGAAAGAAAGTTCCTACCATCCATTTTGTTATCTTAACAAGCACTTCATTTGTTTTCGCTCCAAAAACACCCATTGCAAAATCGCTTCCCAACATCCCGGATTGTGCTCCACTACCGCTCTGCATAAGAATTAAAGGAACAAGAAGAACAACCACTATAACAAACAACACAATCAATAAGGTAATCATCTATCGCCTCCGATCTCTTCTTATAAGATTATTTTTTATTTTAACACATTTACTCAATAATGTAAAATAATTTATGTGTCAATTTTTATCTGAATGTTAAAAAATAGAGGCTGACTGGCTGTCAGCCTCTTCGCTACGCTACAACCGTCCTCTGGATAGAAGACGCAAGAATTTTGGTCAAATCTCTCAGGGGTTAGAATCGGCAAAAACTTATCCTTCTGATTTCGGTAGTCAAAATCGTTCGGTAGAATTTTATCAGCCCACTGATAAAATTCTACCTCACTCATAGGTAGTATCAACAGTTTGCCTCAACGAGGCACGTCCTGTGCTTCTTAGCACAGCATTCGGGAGATTTGACCAAAATTCTTGCTTGCTAAAGAAGTAAAACCAGAGGGACTGAATGAAAGAAAAAAATAAAATAAAAAATTTGGTTAAACAAAAAGCTCTATCCTAAAAGTTTAATTCATATACCCCAAGTTAAGCCATAAACCAGAATGAAACAAAAGACTACCACTTAAACCAAACTTTACGAACTTTATGACTTTTAACTTTCAACTGATATTAACTTTACAAACATTATAACCATATTTTGTTTGAGCAAAACATCGTTCTGACCTAATGGTATTTTTACTTTTTCAATAAAAAACAAATTTGACTCCTTAAATCATCATATCTTCTTATATAATAGTCAATATAATGATGAGCATAATCATACTCATAACGATAGTTAAACTTTCTTTCATATTCTTCTCTTGCTAATTAATATTCTCTCTTTAACTCAATTTCATCTTTTATTATCTTATACTCGAAATCAGCAAATATTTTTCTAAAAATTTCTTCTTTTCCCCGTTTTTAAAAAATTCATTATGAATAAAGTAGTTATAAGCCATTAATCATCTTTTCAAACCAATTGAAATTCTTCTTATAAAATTCTTTTAAAAATTCGTAAGTTATTTTTAGTGTTGAGATTTTTTGTTCATCATTTGATATTATTTTTTCTATAAAATTTTTTGGTTTATTTTCTAAAAATTTTGGGTTTAGTTTTAAATTTTCATCTATTTTGTCGAAAACATTTTTTATAAATTCATTTAATGAGTATAACTTTATTATCTCTATGCCAAGATATCTTGCTGATTGTTCTATGAAGGCTATTGAAAGATATTTATTGTATCTGATTTCTTCTGGTAGATAATTTTTTATAGTTTCTTTTGGATTTTTTATTGAAGAAGAAAAGATTTTTTCTAATAATATCTTTAATTTTTCATCATTTTTATAAAAATAATATATGCCATCAAGTTTACCGAAAATCTTTAATGTATCAAGATAGCCAAGTTCTATAAAATTACTTATAACATTTGGTCTAAAATCTAATACACTGCCAAAATCAATAGAATTTTTAATATATACAGTTTCTGTTCCTTCTACTTTTATTTCACCTTTTATTCCAGGTCCAGAAATATCTATAACTATTATCTTTCTGTATCCTCTTGATTTTATTATTTTATGGGGAATGTTGTTATATATACCACCGTCGAGGAACTCGTGAGCACCTATTTTTGCTGGTTTAAAACCTGGAAGAGAAGCACTTGCAAGTAAGTAGTCAGCCAATTGTCCTTCTGGTATATCTTCAAGAAAAAGAACTACAGGAGAGAAATCAGTTATTCTATAACTTACAAGTCCAAAATCTATCTTTGATTTTCTTATATTTCTTTCATCTGTATATTTTTTTATTATATTATATAAAGGTGAGCTATCAAGTCCTTTATGCCTTGAAATCTCTAAAAGTAATTTCTTAAGATTTTTAAAAAAATCTATAGAGAATATTTCAATATTATTTTTTGGCATATTTATAGGAATATTTACTATATCTTCAAGTTTTATTTTATTCCATAATTCGATAGCTTCTTTATATTTGTTTTGCAAAAGCAAAATTCCATTTAAAGCACCAACGGAAACACCGATAATTGCCTCAAACTTAATTCCAAGCTCTTTAAATGCTTTCCATGCACCTATTTGATAGGCACCTTTTGCACCCCCGCCAGCAAGTACAAGAGCATATTTTTTTGACATAAAATCTCCCCCTTTTAAATTATTACAACTTTATTTCTACCAGTTTCTTTTGCCTCATAAAGTGCATCATCAACTCTTTTTAAAAGAATTAGTTCATTTTCATCATTTTGAAATTCTGTAACTCCTATGCTTATAGTAACATGTTTAACAACAGGAAAAGAAAAACTTTCAACACTTTTTCTAATTCTTTCAGAAAGATGATATGCTTCTTCTTTTCTGGTTTTAGGTGAGATTATAATGAATTCTTCTCCACCCCATCTTCCGAAAATATCTGTTATTCTTAGTTGTGAGCCTACAATTTTTACAACATTCTTTAAAACTTCATCGCCTATATCGTGTCCAAAAGAATCATTTATTTTTTTAAAATGATCTATATCAAACATTATTATGGAGAAATTTTCTTTATATCTTTTGTATCTATTTATTTCTTCTTTTAAGGATTCATTAATTTTTTTTCTGTTGAATATTTTTGTTAATTCGTCAGTTAGAGAAAGAAGTCTCACCTGTTCCAGCGTTAGCAGGAGTTTTTTTGAAAGCGAAAGGTTAAATAACATTAGAAGAGAAATCAGTATAATTGAAATAACAATTACAGCTAAAAGATAGTTTCTTGAGTGATAATATATTTCGTAGAGCATATTTTTGTCAAAATGAACTTCTATTGTGCCTATATAATACTCTTTTTTATTTACCTTCCATATGATGGGCTCAAAGTAGACAATTTTATTTTTTTGATTTAAAATTTTTTGTTCTTTAATATAGAGTGCTTCTTTTTTGTTTGTAGTGGATGAAAAAAATAATCTTAAGCCATTTTTACCTTCGGTAAAGGAGTGTATATAAATATCTTTTAAGGGATTGTCTTCTGTTTTCATGTTTTTTAAATAATCAGCAATATAACTACTTTCATCTTGAATTATAGCTTCCTTTGCAATACTGTATATGCCAAGGATTATATTTTTGCATATAGCGTCAACTTTCCTGTCATAAAGACTTTTTTCATAGTTTATGAAAAATATCGAAAGAGAAATAAAAGTCAAAATGACAAAAATAGAAATGATTTTTGCAAGAGTATTTTGTATATTTTTTTTCATATTTTAATCAGGAAAAATAAATTTCAAATACTTTGAACTTTTCCCAAATAAATATTTTTTTTGTGAATCAAAAGTTTTATAATATACTATTATTCCACAGGGACCATACCCCTGAAAATAACTTAATTCAAAAAAATAAGTTCCTTTTTTTAGATTAAGGAAGATTTCTGAAGTGGTAAAGGGTCTATTTTCTTTATGTTCTCCTACAATTTCTCCATTAACTTTAAACCTAAAACCATCATCTGAAGCTATGAAAAAAGAATAAAAACCTTCCTTTTTTACATAAACTTTTGTTTTAAACTCTATAAAAAAATTTGCTGAAAATCCAAGTTTACCAAATTCTTTGTGTATTAACTCTGAAGATTGTGGAAAATAAATATTTCTTATGTAGAAGATGTTTTCAAAATCAATATTTAAAGGAGTATCTATATTTTCAATAGTTCCATTTTGTTTAATTAGTTTCATCTTTATTGGTTTATTAAATGCAAGAATTTTAGTTAAAAAAGAATGATAATCTTTTGAGATATATAATAAAGGATAGGATAACTTGTAAAGGAAATATAACCCAAAAATTATTAAAAAGCCTAAAAAAATGTGTCTTTTATCTAATATGTTATTGGTACAAGTCCCCATACCTTACTCCATACTCTTTGCATAAATTCAAGTGAATCAAGAGGTATATAATAAGTAAAAGGCGAATAGAACAAAAATACCCCCACTATTTCAACGGCCATTAAAGTAGCTGCAATAATAATAAGTTTATCTTTTTTCTGTATATATTCATTAAAAAAATCGATGAAGATTAATACAATGAGGAAAAAAGAGAATACTAAAGGTATAAAATAATGATAAAGATACATTACTCTTTCAATCTTTAGCATTGCTGCCATATAGGAGAAATAAAGTATTACAAAATAGGTAATAAGTTTGGCTCTTTTTTCATCTTTTGGTTTAATATTATAAAAAATTCTTCCAGCCACAAAGACGAAAGAAAGTATAATAGCAATGAGTGATAAAAGCCATATAAGTGGATTCCCCTGAAGGTATAAATATGCTACCTGTCCTCTCCATTTTGTCCATCTATAGTTTATACTTTTATAACCAAAGGGCCACATAAAAGCTGGACTACCATTTTCACCAACCTTTGTTGGATCCCATTTTGGCACTCCTCTTTCATAGTTGTCAATATATTTTATATAATCACCAAGCATTGTAAAGAAATGAAGTGGATTCGCTGTTTCTCCATTTAAGATGATTTCTCTATATTTTTGAGAGGCATGGTAGTATCTATTTTGTAAAACTTCTGTTCCAATTGCAAAATGGAGATAGAAAGATAAAAACAGTGGAATAATTATTCCAGCAATAGAAATAATGGCTTTTAATGATATATCTTTTAGAATTTCAGGCGAGAAAGATAATTTAAGAACTTCATTCTGATAGTCTTCCCAGACGAAAAATAAAAATAGAAGTAATAAAATTGCACTATTTAGCTTCACTGCTATGGCAAGACCAGAAAAAATTCCGAGTAGAAAATATTCTTTTAATTTTCTTTTTTCTTTTTGGGTAATTGACTTTAAGAAGTAGAATAAAGATAAAATGATAAAAAATAATTGAGGTCCTTCAAGCATTGCACCTCTTAAATGCATTACTATAGCATTGTCGAATAAGAAAAAAGAGCTGAAAATAAACGCAAAAATATCATTCTTAAAAATCAATCTAAAGGCTAAGAAGATAAAAATAGTTGAAAGAAAGCCAAAAAAAGTAGAAGCGAATCTAAACCCAGTAAATGAGAATTTTTCTGGGACATATGTAATATAGTCTGTAGTATTAAAGTAAGATTTATCAATATTTTTGTTTACTCCAAAAAGGTTAAATATCTTTTCTCCTAAAGCTATTAATTGTTTGCCAAGAGGTGGGTGTGGTTCCATAAACATTATTCCATCTATATACTTCTGGGCAGATGCTATATGATAATTTTCATCCCAGAACAAACCATCTGGCTGACCATAATTTGTAAAATATACTATTGAACTTAAAAATATTAAAATTCCTAGAATAATTTTACTTTTCATCATAATTTCTCCGAAAATATTTTAAGATTTTGTTTTAAATAAATCAATTTATTGAGTTAATAAATTTGAATTAATAGTTTTTTTTTATTAAAATATATAAGAATCTAAGTGGAGGTAAGAATGAAAAAGATTTTTTATGTAATAATCGGGGTGATTTTTTCTGGAGTGATTTATGCTGAGGCAATTAGTGGGTCTCAGAGTTTTTATATTGGGAATGGGGCTAAAGAAATAGGGGTTGGTTATACTGGCATTTCTGAGATAGGAAGTCTTGATGGGCTTATCTTAAATCCAGCTTCAATGGCAGATACAAGAAGGCTTGTTAACTCACTTAGTTTTGGTGGTATTGGTACTAAAACTGGGATTGGTATAGTTGGCATAAGCTATCCTTTTGATTTTGGGGTTCTCAGTTTTAATGCCTTATACTCTGGTACTGGTGGTGATAATGTTTTAAATCTCCTGATGGGGGGAAATTTAGCATTTTCTAAAGCTATAACTGAAAATTTCTTCTTTGGTACTGGAGTTAAAGTTTTATATGGTAGTTCTAGTCAATCTGATTGGGCAATATTATTTGATGTTGGTGGAATTGTAAAGAATGAAAGTGATGTTACTGGTTTTGGTTTTAATGATTATTCTTATGGTGTAGTTTTAAGAAACATAGGCAAACTTATATCAATAGGTAATTATGATGCATTCCCACCTATGACACTGGGAGTGGGTGGTTCATTTTTCCCCATAAAACTTGGTTTTTATAAGTTAAAGTTATTGGGGGATATAAACTTTCCATTTTACCCACTTGGTTTTAATGTTGGAATTGGTCTTGAAAATATTTTATTTGATTTTATAAAGATAAAGGGTGGCTATATCTTAAGTTTTCCTGATAAATCTGGACTTTCAGAGGTTGGGCCTTTTAGTTTTGGTATAGGAGTAGTAGGTAAATTTAAGGTTAATCGTGAGACCAACACAAGTGTAAAAGTAAAGTTTGGTAAAGAGAAACTTGAGGATTCAACTGAAGTGAGTATAAATTATTCTTTACAACCTCAAAAGTATAATGGAGTAGAAGAGTTAGCTCATTATGTTAATTTAGATATAGCGTGGGGTTATTATGATGAAAAATCTCCGGATTTAGCTTTATCGATTGATAATGAATATTTTTCACCTAATTTTGATGGTATAAATGATAGTGCTAAGATAAAACCTAAGATTAAGGATAATACTATAGTAGATGGGTGGAAACTTGAAATCCTTGATGCAAATGATAAGGTTATTAAAACATTTAACAGTGTTGAAAAACTCAAGCTAAGAAGTTTAGACGTACCAAAGTTCTTTAAACAACTCTTTTCAAAAAAACAATCTGTTGATATACCGGAATATGTTGAATGGAATGGTATGGATGAAAGTGGAAATAAGGTTCAAGATGGTATATATTATAAAAGATTGACTGCATGGGATGAAAATAAAAATATGTCGGTTTCGGATAAAAAAATGCTAATTGTTGATACGGTAGTTCCAGAAGTTACACCTAACTATGAATATTTTATCTTTTCTCCAAATGCTGATAATTCTAAGGATGAGTTAATAGTCAACCTTAAGTCAAAAGGAATTCAGGATGATGATGACATAAACTTTATTATACTTGATAGTGCTGGAAATGAGATAAAAACCTTTAATTTTAAATCTCAGGTTCCAGAGGTTGTAAAGTGGGATGGGAAGGATAATAACAATAAACTTGCTCCTGAAGGAGAATATAAAGCATTCTGGATAGCAAAAGATAAAGCAGGTAATCAAACTCTTACACCAGAAGTGAAGATTACTCTTGTTACAAATTACCAGAAGATTAGTTTAACCCCATCACTTTTAAGTTTTTCTCCAAATAATGATGGAGTTAAGGATAATCTTATATTTTATCCGTCAGTATCTGATTCAAAAGGACTTGAAAAGTGGATTTTAAAGGTGAATGAAACTGGTAAAACTGTAAGGACATTTGAAGGGCAAAAATCTCTTCCAAAAGAGATTTTCTGGGATGGAAAAGGAGATAATAGACTTACATTAAAAGATGGAAATTATGAAGCTACTTTACAACTTTTCTTTGATAGTGGTAACTATCCAGTTTCTGAAAAACTTTCTATTATAATAGATACTACTCCACCAGAAATTTTTGTCGAACCAGAATATTTATCATTCTCTCCAAATGGAGATGGTAAGCAGGATACTCTTACATTCAATCATAAAGTTAAAGGTAAAGATGATGAAATAATGGAAGCAAAAATAGTTAATGAGTTTGGTAATATTGTTTACTATAACAAATCTACTCTTAAAGAATTTCCAAATCGATTTACATGGACTGGACTTGATAAAGATTTTAAGCCTTTACCAGAAGGAAAATATACATATATTGTAGAAGGAATTGATTCTGTTGGTAATAGAGCAAAATTTGAAGTAAAAAATATTTTCTTAAAAACTGGTCTTGAACAGGTTACAATTCAAGCAGATGTACTTGCAATTTCTCCAAAGAATAAAGATGCAAATAGAGAAGTAACCTTTGCAACAACAGTTGGCACAAAGAAAGGAATAGTTGACTTTACTCTTGAAATATTAAAGGGGCAGCAGGTTGTTTATACTTTTAAAACGAATACATATGTTGAAAAAATAGTATGGGATGGTAAAGATAATAAGGGGAATATACTTAGCGATGGAGATTATAGCTATAGGTTAAAAGTTAAGTATGATTTTGGTGATGAGCCAGTATCCGCTATAAAACCAATTTCAATCGATAGTATTCCACCAGAGGTTGAAATTTTAACTAAAGATTATGCTTTTTCTCCAAATGGAGATGGAAGAAAGGAGAATTTTGTTATAAAACAGAAAGTGAAGGGTGGAAATACTGATACTTATAAGGCTTCGATCATTGATGGAAAAAATAACATTGTAAGATCATATACATTTACGGGAAATGTTCCAGAAGAAATTCTATGGGATGGGAAGGATGATAAGGGTGTTGATATGCCAGAAGGAGTATATAAGTATAGAATTGATGGTGTAGATCTTGCAGGAAACAAAACTGTACGGGAAATTCCAACAATTAAGCTTGTGAGAGCTTTTGAAAGACTTAATGTAACTTTGACTCAAACTAAATTTTCTCCAGCCTTAGGGCAAAAGTTGATTTTTAATATTGAGACATCTTCAATTAATGATCTTGAAAATGCGACATTTTCAGTTTTAGATGGAAGAGATAATGTTCTAACAACTATTAAACTTGCGACAAATCAAAACAAGCAAAACTTTGAATGGAATGGAAATATTGGAGAAAATAGAAGAATTCCTGATGGAGTTTATAAAGGATTGATATCTTTTGAATATGCAAGTGGAAATAGAATTACAACAAATGTTTCTATAGTTGTTGATTCTACTCCACCAAGGGTAGTTTTAAACATAAGTCCAGAGGTATTTACTCCTGATGGAGATGGTGAAGATGATGTAATGTTTATAAATCTTGATCTTGATGATTTGACAGATGTTAAAAACTGGAATATTAAAGTAAGTAAAATCGGTGAGAAAAAATCAGATCTAAGGTTGTTTAAGACTTTTAGCGGAAAAGGTAAAGGAAAAACTCTCATTCAGTGGGATGGAACTGGAGATGATAAGGAAGATTTGATTGAAGCCGTGCAGGATTATCTTTTTGAATTGAGTGTTGAAGATGAAGTGGGGAATAAGACAAATATTACAAGAGAATTTACTACAGGAGTACTTGTAGAAAGAACTCCAGAAGGCTTAAGAATAAGGGTTTCAAGTATTCTATTCGCATTCGATAGAGCTACATTTGTAGGAGATTATCAGAAACCTTTAAATAGAATAATTTTAATCTTACGAAGAATAATGTCAAATCCAGAAAAATATGGTTTATCAAGAAACTTTAAGATTGAGATAAGTGGACATACAGATGATGTTGGAGGAGAAGATTATAACCAGAAGTTGTCAGAAAGAAGAGCTAAGGCTGTTTATGACTATCTTGTAAAGAATGATATCGATCCAAATATGCTTACATTTGTGGGCTATGGAAAATCAAGACCATATAAGATTATAAAGCCCGGAATGAGTAAAGAAAAGGTTGATGAATACAGAAGCAGGAATAGAAGAGTAGAATTCTTTATAAAGAAGTAATATTTTAAGGTGGGAAAATTGCTTTCCCACCTTTTTTATTTTTTTCTTTCACTTTAGTCCTCTGGTGTTATTACCTTGTAAGCAAGAATGTAACAGTTATAAAGTTAAAAGTTGAAAGTTTATAAAGTTTGCTGTAAGTAGTAGTCTTTTGTTTTAGCCTTGTTTATGCATTAACTTGGGGTAGATGAATTGAACTTTTAGGATAGAGCTACTTGTTTAACCAAAATTTTTCCACCGTTGGATTTTGATTCTAACTCACTGAAAAAATCATACTTTTCAGTTATAAAGTTTTTAAAGTTAAAAGTTGAAAGTTATTTTTAACTAGATATTATCTTTCGCACGAAGACAGGAGGTCGAGTTTGCTTGAGGTTAGATTGCGAAAGCG
>FWWL01000779.1_pt1 | contig 67369 bp, 61 predicted proteins | sample 2228331 | NCBI WGS metagenome assembly FWWL01 (sample SAMEA103939775, study PRJEB20133) | metagenome
CTAAAAGAGGCAATTGCCGCTCTATGCGGGGAACATGATTACGAACTGCTAGCCTTGGAGGTCATGCCCAACCCTCTTTGCTGAAGCATTGTACATCAGCAAACCATCGGATTTCAGTTCAAATGGCGATTTGATATCAGGCTGGTACTGGTGTAGGGCAAACGGACATTATGCGCAGTGGGTCTGGAAACCAACACTTGCCGCTCCTTTCAGGCCAAAACTTGCAGCCGTAAACTTTGCTTTACTGGTTACCAACAACGCGAATGGTGGAAGCGGATTTGGAATGAAAGTGAAAGTTGAAATCACAACTCTTGAACGACAACACATTGAGTCTGGATATGTAGAGCTTGTGAACACTTTCAGACCGCAGGTGTCATTTGATACAAAAGGTGTAGGATATCAAGCATACGGTGCCTACGAGATTAAAAACGTACAGGCAATGTGGAGCGGTTTCATAGCAAGGCTTTATTGGCCTGGAGAACCTCCAAAGTACCACTTTGCGGCCAACAAAGAAGGAGCATTCTTGGCGTACGTGCAATGAATCAGATTTGCGCCATCTTGTAATATCACTTAACCTGTGGTACTATACCTATGGTGGTCTGGACTGTGATGGAAAAGAGTGTCTTTCGCTATGCAAACTGATAGGTGCACGAGAAACGAAATTGAGTACTCCGTAGGCAAACATTTGCCCATGGTTCTGAGGTTTTTCTTTTTGAAAGTGAATACGAATCAAAAGGTCAGCGAAAGCTGACCTTTTTTTATTTAAGATGGAGGTGGGTTGGATGCAGAAATCTTTTCGCGGAAGGACTCTTGCAGTTATAAGGGACTTTTCCATCGAGGAACAGCTGTTCTTGTATCAGAAAACCCAACAACTTAAGCGCAAATGGCTCTCCAAAGAAAGTGTTGAAGAATTTCAAATCAAAGATCCCGTGAGCATCTACATCGTATTCGTTGAACCAAGTACGCGAACAAAGGAATCCTTCATAAACGCAGCAAGATTTCACAAGAATGCCAAAGTAAACATCTTCGATGCCGAGCATTCTTCTTTCAACAAGAATGAAAGTTATGTCGACACCTTCAACATGCTGACCAGTTACGGTGACTACTCCATATTCATAACAAGAACAAAGTTAGAGGGTGTTCCCAGGTTGCTGGAAAGAAAAGTTGGAGAGTTTGCCGAAAGACACGGCATAGAAAGACCAGCTTTCATAAATGGTGGAGACGGCAGACACGAACATCCGACTCAAGAGCTTCTGGATGAGTTCACCTTTCTTGAGCAGAGCAACTTCGACAACTCGCACATAAGAATTGCGTTAATAGGAGACCTTCTTCACGGTAGAACCGTTCATTCAAAAGTGGATGGTCTAAGGGTTTTCAAAAACGTAGAAGTGGATCTAATAGCTCCAGAGGAAATTCAGATGCCAGAACACTATGTGGAGAAAATGAAAGAAAATGGTTTCGAAGTGAGGAAATACGCCTCACTTGATGAATACCTCTCTTTTGGAAAAATCGCAAAGGTTTGGTATTTCACAAGACTTCAACTCGAAAGAATGGGCGAAGACATACTCGAGAAGGAGCAAAAATTGAGAAAAGCAGTTACCTTCAGAAAGGACATGCTTGACAGAATACCAGAAGGGACGAGATTTTACCACCCACTTCCAAGACCCAAGGTCAACCCAGAAATACCAACCTTCCTGGACGCTTTACCATTGAACGGCTGGGAAATACAGGCGAGAAACGGTTTTTGGATAAGGGTTGTCTTACTCTCGATGCTTGGTGGAACGATAACTATGGAGTGTGAAAATATACAACAAGCAAAAGGCCAGGAAGATGAGTATGAATTCATAATACCTGTTCCGGTTACCCATGGAGCCAAAGGTGTGGCAAAGGAGGGAAAACGTGGAATAAAACCAATCGAAAACGGAACTGTAATTGACCACATCGCCAAAGGCAAAACAACCGAGGAGGTTTACGCAACAATAGTTAAAATCAGAAAAATTCTAAAGCTATACGATTGCGACAGCGCAGATGGAATATTCAGATCTGCCGATGGAAATTTCAAAGGATACATAAGTCTTCCAGATAGGTATCTGAGCAAAAAGGAGATAAAGAAACTGTCCGCAATAGCTCCGAACACAACTGTCAACATAATAAGGGATGCATCAGTTAAAGAAAAATATCGAATAAAACTGCCTCCGAGGATCTACAACTTCGATGAAATTAGATGCAAAAACGAAAACTGTATCACACACCCAAAGAATGGAGAGAACATTGGGGCTTCTTTCATAAGAATTGGTGATAAACTTGTTTGTGAATACTGTGAGACGCCACATGACTACAGCGAGATATGGACGATCTGAGAGCTTAGGAGGTTAACGAAATGAAGCTTAAGGAATTCGATTGGGCCCTGGTTACCGGGGCCTCTTCTGGCATAGGAAGAGAGCTCGCTGTTGAACTTGCAAAAAGAGGGATAAACATTGTAGCAGTCGGAAGGGACAAAGATCGCCTCGAGAAAACCGTTGATCAATGCAGAACGTTCAAAGTCGAAACTAAAGCTTGTTTGTTGGATCTTTCTGTTCAAGAGAACGTAGAAAAACTCATCGAGGTTGCAAAAGATGTGAACATAGACCTTCTGATCAACAACGCCGGAGTAGGACTTTATGGAGAGTTCGCCCGTCTGAACTACGAAGAGATCGAAAGAATGATCAATCTCAACATTAAAGCATTAACCAGGTTAAGTCATTTTTTTGCCAGGAAAATGGCTGAAAACAGGCGCGGTGGAATAATAAACGTGGCATCCATCGCTGGACATCTTCCTATACCTTATTTCAACGTCTACGCCGCAACCAAAGCCTATGTGTACAGCTTTTCGATATCCCTTTGGGCAGAGTTGAAAAAATACAACATTCATGTTATGTGCGTTTCACCAGGACCAACGGAAACGATGTTTTTCGAAAGAGCCTTCAAAGGGCAGGTTTTCCGAAAGTTCAGCGCATTGATGAAACCAAGCGAAGTTGCGGCAGGAGCACTGAAAGCCTTTGAGAAAAACAAAGTAATCTACGTACCTGGAGTGAAGAACAAGTTCATCACACACTTTGCTGCAAAACTTTTTCCTCACAAGTCGATAGCAAAACTTCTGACCATCGGATGAAGTTTAGAACAAACTATTTTAAGGATATTAGAGATCGAGAGTCATACAATAGCATAATCCACAACCCAAGGTTGCGCAGGTGTTACTCACCCTCGGACAGCTGTCCGTTATATAGTATACGGAGAGGAATTCTGTCTAACATTGAAAAAGCTGCCCTCTAACAAGCACTAACGTCCTGTGAGCTCAAAATAGCGCTCAAAAAGTTGTTTCTGACGTTATCAATTGCATGTTCTATTGAGCATCGAAAACGTAAAAACGCCGGCTTTCGAACTCCCGTTTGCGTTCCCGATTGAAAGAACTTACTGGAACAAGGTAACCAACTATTCTTGCAAATTCATCGACCTTCCTACCACCACACTTTGGGCATACTTTACCGTAGAATGCATGTTTCTGCTCGCAAACGCTGATTCTTGTATTGAAAGCAAAGTAAATCACCTTCATTCTTGCTAACAAATTCACCAAATTCCATGCTTGTTGCTCATCTTTGAAAGGTGCATCGACGTTTAAATGCAAAATTGCACCGCCGGAAACTTTCCTATCGAAGATACTTGAATATCTTATTCTGTTGGCAATATCAGCGTCAGCCGTCAGAGGTAGCCACTGATTTGAATACAACCTGTACTTAGTTCCATAAAGGATTCGATCCTTTTCTGCTAATGTAACTGCTGCTTTCTCAGCTGGTATTTGCTCGACGTTAAAACTGAACCCGTACTTCATCAAACCGACCTTGTTGCATTCACAGATGATATCGAGTATCTCAGATCCGAATTGTTCTCCTTCGTTGGTGTATTTTGTACCATCCGACGAATATTCCACCAATCCAAGAATTTCCAAAGCCTCAAAAAAGCCCGTGATTCCGATTGTGCCATACTGTCTGTCTAAACTCATCAAACCAAGGTTGTACAAAGGTAACACACCTTGGGAAATTCGATCAACGATTAAGCTGCGAACTCCGACCAATACTTTCTGAACCAAACTAACCTTCTGCACAAGCAATTCCTTAAAGCCTTCTTTATTCCTTGTTTCAAGAGCAATTCTTGGGAGGTTTATTGTGACGACCTTAAAAGATCCGATATTAAGATCGCTACCACCAATCGAATTCGACATGCCTCTGAGTTCTTCCCGCACAACAGAAAACTTGATATCCTTTGTCGAGCTCGTCAATCTGCAACAAGAAGCAACTGCATCAATGCTGTTGCTAACGTAAAAATTGGTGTCGTGCCATTTAAGATTCACACTGTTGATGAACCTCGCACTGTCTTCGTCCAGAAATTTCCCATCGACGAACAAAAGCGAAGCCGTCAAGACAGGGAAGGTGAACATTTGTCTCTCCCTTTCTCTTGCTATCCATTGCCAGTAACTTTTCTGAAGATCTATTATCAATTCTATGTTGTCGACTATTCTTTCTCCGTTGGGATAGGTTTCACCGTCAAATATGGTTTTGATGTAGTTTCTATCCAAATAGGTAAAGTTGGTGTAAGGTGATTGCGTCCCTCTTATTGGTTGATTTATAGAATAGGTAAAAATCTGAAAATGCTGTTCAAGATATTCCTTTTCCCTTTCTTTGGGGATCACGCCTTCTGCAAGGTCTTTCTTATAAAAATATGCGAGCCAAACAAAAAAATCCGGTAAACCAACGGCTCCCGACTGCTGATTTGACGCAAACATAACAAACTGAATAACGTGCTGTATGAAGGAAGAAAGATGTTTTGCTGGTGCAGACTTCACAGTGTCTATGAAAAACAACCCTTTTTCAACAATGGGCCTGAGAGAATAAGCGTAACAATAAGGAGCAAAAGCTGCATGGTGCGCATCGTGAACATAGATATCACCATACATCTGATATCTTAAAAAAGTCTTTGCATCCTGCAATCCAAAAAGAGTTTTCATTTTTTCGTATATTGCGTAGATCGAATAGAGCTTCGTCAAAGGTTTGGCCACTTCGTTGAAGTAAGTGTACACGTTTGTACTTCTAACATTAGCATTGACATCGATACTTGAATCGATTATTCCATTAGCAAAGAAATTTTCGGTGAACAAAACAGGATCGAGTTGCCAAGATAAACCTTCCAGTTCTTTGAAAACCTCAGGTACTTTTTCAAGCTCCTCGACAAAATCACTTGAAAGTTTCCAGAACATAGGCTTTTCCTCCTTCAAAGGCCCGAAATAATTCATCCAATTGTTCTCTTTTTAAGTAAATTTGGTTACTCGAAGCCGGAAAGTCATCCTTTTTAAGGGATATTTCGAACTTCCCGAGAACAAATTCGTCGATGTACTGTACATATTCCTTCAAAGGCAGAAGGTCAATCGGTTCTCTCCAAGAGTACAAAATTGTCAGTACGTCTACACCAAAGATTTCCTTAGCATCCTTGCTCAGAAGTCTCACACACTGTCTGTTTCTCTTGCTCAAAGGTTCACCGCCGACAAAAGCCAAGGCAACCTTTGAATAACCTTTCAAGAGCAAGGAAAGTTTTTCTATGACAACCTGGAGAATTTCATCATAACCTCTCGTATACTTCTCATCAAAGTCCCAGGTTTCAGGGTTGTGACAGCCAACGCATTTTGGGGTAGCATCACATCCCTGAAAATAAACACTCACAGATGGATAAATCGGATGATCGTTGAAGAAAACCCTGATTGTGTTTATCAAAAAAGTCAAGACGGATCCCCCACAGTAATTCAAATGGTGCCATATATAGTGGCACTATAATAACTACCACCATATATTGTATGACCGGAATCAAAAACAGTCAAGTATCAAGTTGGTTACCTTGGATAGCCAACTGGTATGAGATACACTGGGTAGAGGTTTCTATCCAATTTGAGAATCGATTTGACCTGTTCGTCATAAAAAGCACCAACGGTTACAGCGCCAAGTTCAAGAGCCACAGCTTGCAAACAAAGATTTTGTGCGGCATGTCCTACTTCGATGTGAACGTACCTTATTCCCCTTTCGCCGTATCTGGAAGTTGTTCTTTCATAAACAGCAGCTATGACAAATACAACAGGTGCATCTTTAACCCAGCTTTGACTGATGGCGGCCTGTGCAAGCTGCGGGCGGAACTCTCCTTTGAATTTCTGTTGAAGCGAATGAGACAGCGGATCATATAGATAAACTCCTTCTTCTAATCCTTCCACCGAATTTTTGCCTGCCACGAGGTAAACCTCAAGAGGATAAGTTGCGCCTGCCGAAGGTGCTGAGCGAAACTTTGTCAACGGATCGGTTACGCCTTGAGCTGCCCACAAAAGTTGCGAAATTTGCAAAACTGTGAGCGGCTGGTTGGTAAAGCTTCTTACCGACCTTCTCAAAGAGATTGCTTTTTCAACTGACATTGTTCCGTCGGTCTTAGGTTGTGGTAAGGGCACAATCTGGGCAAACGTTAGAATATCTGCTGTTGGGGTAACCATCAAAAAGATCAACATAGCAAGGATGGTTCTTCTCACTTTGTTCACCTCCTTCCCCCAAAGTATCCAATAAGCGAGCAATTTGGCGTCAGTTTTTTTACACTTTCAGTGTAATTATAAACGCATTCCTTGCTGTGACTCTTCTATTTACACATATTGACATTTTGCACATATGTGCGATATGATAACAAATGGTGGTACTCCAGGCAGGTGATGATTATGAGAACTGATCGTGATTGTTGTCACTGGAGCCATTGTGGTAGGGATCTTTTGAGGATAGCTATCCTGGTGGCCGTGAAAAGCAGTCCCTCACACGGATACTCACTGCTGACAGACCTTGAAGAACTTGGTTTTGATATTTCCAGATACCATCCAAGTGTGATCTATCGCACGTTGAGAAACCTTGAATCAGAGGAGCTGCTTGAATCTGAATGGCAAACTCCCGAAGCAGGACCTGCAAGACGGATTTACAGAATCACACCGAAAGGTGAACAACTTTTGAAACAATGGGCCGAAGGTTCAAAAGAATACATACAGTTTCTCCTGAAACTTGTTGAAATCGTTCAAAAGGGAGGCTAAGAGTATGTATTGCTGTTGTTGCTGCCATTGTTGCTGTCACAACCATCATCCTCACTGCAATTGTAATTCACACAGACATCGTGGTCATACCTGTGAATGTCACGGTGAAGAACATCACAAAGAATCATGTGGTTACCACGAAGAATACCATCGCCACGAAAGTTGTGCATGTGAAGAAGTGAAAGACATTAAGTCACTAAAAGAGTATGTCGCTTGGTTGAAGCAAGAACTCGAACAGCTTGAAAAGAAACTTGAAACTTTTGAAAAAGGCTGAGAGCAAAATTCATAGCAAGATTTTCGCAAACCGCCGCGGATATACTCTGCTGCTTTGACGTCATCAAAGAACGATCTTAAAAAACTCAACGAAATTCAAAAAGCATATTCTATCGATTTCCTCTTTTGTAAAGCCAGCTTTTTCAAGAAGCGGAACAATCTGTGGTAGTTTAGTGGCATCCTCAAGTCCTTTGGTGGTTGTTTTTTCATGTGATTGTTTGTTTAAAAAATCTTCCAAGTAATCCGAGAAATCAAGACCAAGACCTACATGGTTGACACCGATGAGATTTGCTGCGTACTTAACGTGTTCTACAAACTTTTCAACTGTTGGCTTTTCTCTGTCGACTATCATTGGCAATGCACTGATTCCAACGATTCCTCCTCTTTTGGCAATTTCTTTTATCTGCGCATCCTTTAAATTCCTTGGTGTTTCACACAGGCTGTGACAATTGGAATGAGTTGCTATAAAAGGTTTTTCAGAGATCTTAGCGACATCCCAGAAGCTTTTTTCACTCAGGTGGGAAACGTCAAGTACCATACCAAGTTCTTCTATGATTTTAATTGCTTGTTTTCCAAGGTTTGTCAAACCCTTATCCTGACCCCTTGTTCCACACCCTGTGGCAAACTCGTTTTCCTCGTTCCAGGTTAAGCTGACCACCCTAAATCCAAGCTCGTAAAGAGTGTAGAGAAAGTTTAAATTCTTTCCTATGCCTATCAATCCTTCTATACTTGAAAGCAAAAACACCTTTCCACTTTCAAGAGCCTTTTGGATATCCTCACCTCTTGTGACAATAACAAAGTTTTCGTTCTCCTTACCTGTCTGTGCCAGTTCTTTCGATCTTGCTCCAAGGAGTTTGATAAACCTTTCTGAAGGATTTTTGCTATCTGGTTTTGTCCAAAGAGCTGCGTTCACACCAACCACTTTTCCCTCTTTCAGTTGCGGCAAATGACAGGTTTTCAAAACGTCCGTTCCATCTTTTTCCGTTCTCATCCCGACGCTGTACCAAATATCTGAATGCGCATCAAAAAATCTCATCTTATCACCCAAAGAAATTTTAGCATCGCTCTAGCACAGAATTAGGTTTGGACAGAGAATCTACCCACGCGACAATTCATCAGGACTTATATACACAACTGATGGCTCACCGTTGCAAGATTGATCACCATATTCCTGGAATCAACCTGTATCTTACCTTTTTTGCGTATTCCTTATAACCGTAAAGCTCTTTTTGGAGTGTAGAATCCTCCAAGATTATACGGATTACAAAAAGCGCAATCGAAATGGCGGCTGGGATCAAAGCCCACAGCGAACCAAGCATCATCGTTGTAGCCAAGTTGAACAGAATCGAACCTGCATACCCGGGGTGACGTATATAACGATACGGGCCACTGGTTACTGAGTAGTGTCCACGATCTGATTGGATGCCAACCCCGGGACTAAAGAATGGATTAGAAACTATTGCCCATGTAGAAAGAGTGCTGGCAAAAGTTAACAAAGCAAATGCTGCCACCCTCACCCACAAACCAAAATTTGGTGACCAATGGAAACGATAATCCAACCCGGCTGTTAAAAAGATGCTTGATATTGAGAAAAAGTTGAGAGTGAATATGATCTTTTCCCATTTTCTCATGGCTGTTTTGTATTTGCTGCGTTCTTCAAGGGAATCTTTCGGCAGGATAAAGACTATGGATACTGCCATGATTGTATCGATGACAAGGTAAATCCAAGCCCAAAGCCAATCCAACCTTCCAGAGAAAATGAACAGCAATGCCGAAAGAAATCCAACTCGCGTGGTAGCTTGCCGAATTGTTCTCAATATATGCCCTGAGAAATTCTCTTTATTTTGCTGCGCGGACATATTTCAGTTCCCCAATTTGCCGACAAAATTCAAAACATGAGTACATTTAACTTTCACTGGCAATTATAACGCAGTTATGACAATCACTTTGAGTGACAGCCTGTCGTCAAAATTCAACATTTCTTGCCAGCTTGTTGAGTTCATCGAAGAACTTGAGTGAAGCTAACGGCATCTGATTTTCTTCTGATAGTATATCATAGTATACTATGGGGTGGCTCGATGAAGCTTGGAAAACTTTCACCTGAGATTCTACAAGAGGTGATTTTCCAGCACATCGGTGTTAGAAGAAAAGAAGTTGTCCTGCATGCTCAATACGGTGAGGACTGTGCTGCAGTTGATTTTGAGCAAGACTTAGCGGTTGTAACTGTTGATCCAATAACTTGTGCCGATGCAAAAAGTGGCTATCTTGCCGTTCATGTGGCGTGTAACGACCTTGCAGCTTGCGGAGCAAAACCGATCGGCATTCTAACGACAATACTGTTGCCACCAGAGCTTGAGGAAAAGAATTTTGTTGAACTCATAGAACAAATAGACAAAGCGTGCAAAAAGTTGGAGATAGAGGTTATCGGAGGACATACTGAAGTTACCGATGTTGTGCGAAAACCTCTGATCTGTACAACAGCTGTTGGCAAGGCTGAAAATGGCAAACTTGTAAAGTCCTCAGGTGCCAAACCAAATGACTGGATAATCGTCACAAAGCACGTTGCAATGGAAGGAACGGCTATACTGGCATACGATTTTGAGCATATACTTTCCAAAAGATTTTCGCAAGATTTCATAGAAAGCTGTAAAAAGCTTCTGGAACAGATAAGCGTTGTCGAAGAAGGATTGATAGCCTCACAATTGAACATTTCTGCAATGCACGATGTAACCGAAGGAGGTTTACTTGGAGCTCTCTGCGAGGTTGCGAAAGCCTCGGAAGTTGGCTTCGAAGTTCACCAAGAGAAGATCCCCATTCTTGACCAAACTCAAGCCATCTGCAGGTATTTTGGGATTAATCCGTTGAAACTGATCTCCAGCGGATCGATGCTGATATGCACTGGCGATCCAGATGGGCTTGTCGAAAAGCTTGAGAAACATTCCATAAAAGCAACGGTGATAGGTAGAATCACTGAAGAAGGTTTTTATCTGATCGATGGAGCACACAAAAAAATCGTCTGTGAAGATTTGACCGACGAAATCTACAAGGTTAGAGAAAGGTTTCAAAACGTAAGCTGATCAAATAGCCCAGAACATAGCTTTTGTCTCCAAATTCAATTTTCGATTCATCCTTTGATCTGCAAAGACCTGAACAAAAACTTCAAGCATCGGATAAACAACTCCTTCGATCAGATGACCCCCAAGGGTTGTTCCATCCTCTTTTCCAAGCACAACGTGTGTGTGGATGAACGGTTCGTTGTTCTCATCCCAGCTGATGTTTCCTATTAAACTCAGTACTTCGCATTGCTCACTGAGTTCGAAAAGATTACGGATATCCTTCTTCAAATCCACGTAGATGAATTTTGCTGAGCTCATTCCTCCGATTGCCCAGAAATAGGCAAAGCCAAAACCTTCTTGTTTTGCCAAACTTTTCAACGCAGCAACAACCTCTTCACCCGGTTCAACGCGAATGGCGTACGCATTTTCAAGGTGCCTGATCCTCATCGTCATCCCTCCTTAGCCTTTGTCAATCCAATGGGTTCAGAAATTCTCAATTCTCGATGGATTTGGCCCCCATCTTTCGCTGGCTTTCAGCATTGCTTTCTAAATTATCGCTGATTGATCAAACCTTGACAAGATGTTTCAGATGATTATCATATAGCTATGCAAGATTTCTGCCAACTTGGTGAACGCGAGGGGGGGATGGTATGAAAATCGCCAGTTCTATCGACCAAATATTCTCAATCAGAAAAGCTGTTTTGATGCTTTTAAGCGTGTTTAGCTGTGTTGCGTTAGTGTGTTCGGCATTTTCAGAGACTGCTTACACATCAGCGACGAGCATGTCTACCTGTGAACAATTGGTAACGGTTGAAATTTATGGACTGACAACAGACAAATTGATTGAAAGCCTAAAGAGTAGTCAATGGAGAATTCGTTACGCGGTGGCTTACGCACTTGGTTCAATTCGTGATACGGCTGCCGTTCCTTCCTTAATTGAATCTCTACTGTATGATACCGACTGGCTTGTTCGAAGAACTGCCGCCAAGTCTCTCGGTCAGATAGGTGATCTGTCAGCGCTGGATGCTCTCGTTGAAGCGATGAGCAACGACGAAGACTGGATTGTTCGGCGATCGGCAGCCAGCGCGCTTGGTGAAATAGCAGATCCCAGCTGCGTGGATGCTCTGATAAAAGCCCTTCGAGATCCACATGGTGGTGTTCGTGCTGCGGCGGCATACGCACTTGGAAAAATAAAGGACATTCGAGCAGTGGATGCACTTATTGAGACGTTGAAAGATGAAGATTGGGGTGTTCGAGAAGCCGCAGCGACTGCTCTTAGCGCAATAACTGGTCAGAATTTTGGCGAAGATTACGGGCACTGGCTACAGTGGTGGATGGAGAACAAACAAAAGGAATGATAGGTAAATCTCAAGCTTCAAATTATTTAATATCCACTAAACGGCTTGACCGTCGACAAGCTTGAGGATTTTGTCAATCGGTTCTCTTTGCCTTGGACCAAACTCGCGTTCCATGTGTTTTTCGTTCAGAGTATCAAAATTGCCCCGTTTTCCGACGGCTATCAACGTTATCACAACACCATCGATACCAAAGATTTCCTTGACCTTCAACGGATCATACCCTGCAACAGGATGAGCCACCAAGCCCATTCTTGTGGCTTGAATCAACAAAAAGCCGACGGAAAGCCCTGTGTCAAACAGCGCGTAGTTTCGATTATCACTCAGCTTGCAGTCAAAGTCTTCTTTCGTATAGACAACTATCAACGCTGGGGCGTTTTTCATCCAGTAATTTCCACTCGCCAAACTTTCCCAAAGTTTTTCAAGCACTTGTTTGTCCGTAACGAGAATGTATCTCCAGGGTTGGTTGTTGAAACAGGAGGGAGCAAGGTGAGCTGCTTCTATCAACCTAACAAGTTCTTCCATTGGAATCGGTTCGTTTCTTAAACCTCTATAGGCTCTTCTTGCAAGGATATCTGGACTTATCTGCTTGTCTTCCTCTTTTATTCTCTTGAACTCTTCAAGAACTTCTTTCACATGGCCAGGCACTTTGACTTTTAACCAGGCTTTTCTTATCCTTCCGAACGGATCGATTATAAAAGTAGATCTGACCAACCTACCTTTTTCCACCACTCCAAATTTTTCTGCAACAGTCTTATCAGGATCGCTCAAAAGTCTCACCCTTAACTTTCGTGAGTCAACGAACCTGCAAAGCGCTGGCTGTTTGTCTGGAGAAATCCCCACAACTTTTCCTTCGAACTCTTCAATGTGTTCGGTGAATTCAACTGCCTCCATGCTACAACCCGGTGTACCTGCTTTAGGATAGAAATAGACAACCCAATAATCACCGAGCAAATCTTTGTGGCTGAACTCTTTTCCGTAGGCATCCTTTAGAACGAATTCTGGTACTGTTTTCACTGTTACACCTCCTGCTCTCTTTCTATCACGTCTTGCAATGCCAGTTGGATTGAGAATGTTAGCTCAAGTCTGAGGATACAATAAGATCAGTTTCCAGTAGGTTCCAAGACGATGGAAAATCACGAGTACGAAAACCTCCGAGTATCTAACCCAAATTATACCAAACGTTTCTTGAGGACAGCTTGGGAATTGGTGACTTTTCAAAAAGCGTTTGGAATATGAAGAAACCTGTTAGAAACCGTAACAACTTCCTTTGATCCTAAGTTGGACGGCGCCGGCGAATCTTCATCCGGCGCTTGTTTGATTGTAAAGTTCAGACATGGGATTTTTCACTATCACGGCTTTGCCACCTTATCCAAATCACACCACACTGTTGAGTCAACACCGAACCACTGAGTGGCACTTCCATCAGGAACCCTGATGATTATGTCGTTCTCGGGGCATTCGATTTTGGAACCGGCGATTTCGAGCAGCTCTTTCTCTCGAAAGATGATCGTAATTACGTGCCCAATGTAACGAGGTCCTAGTCTGAACGTCGCCCAATCTGCTATGTGGAAATGTACCCCTTGCTTGTATACTCCGCGGCCGCCAGCTTGTGGCCTAAGTTCGAAGAATTCCACCTCCGCCGGTTTGCCCTCTACGATGACTTGAACAATTGCTGTTCTTTTGTTTGTGAGCATGTACCAGAAGGCGCCGTATCCCTTGCCAAGGTCCTCACACTTGAACGTCACACAATCACCACTGTGCAGAAACAAAGCCCCAATGTAAGGAAAATCACTTCCAGGCCAGGACTTGTTGGTGAAAGTATCAGAAAGACAAACAGCAAAGACTGCCAAGATAAGGACCACCACGTACCACTTTCTCATGTTGCTCCCCCTTTCTCATATCGACCTCCCATATTCGAGAGGTTTCTAAGCCAATCTTGTCCAAATACGATTAAAAAAATATTAGCATTTAGTATATTGATGTTACATTCTGTATCCGTTTCATATGATTGGCTTGTACGTTCTTTCACCGTGATAACATTGTTGGATGCTTCCGATGCTCAGGCAATATGTCTTGCAAAAAAACTGATAGCTGCAGTGGCTTTCCAGCGTGGTTCTATGCCTTTGCTCGACTTTTCTGTGTCGGTTGATTTTCAAGTTGTCTCAATGTTTTTTCCTCATCAAAGCAACACATTCTATGTGGTATGTCTGTGGGAACATGTCAAAGGGTTGGACAAAAAGAATTTCATATTCCTCGTTTAGCATTGACAAATCCCTTGCGATGGTTGAAGGCTCGCAGGATACGTAAGCAATTTTTTCCGGTCCAAGTCTCGATATCTCTTTAACGACTTGTTTTCCTGCGCCGGATCTCGGTGGATCGAGGATTACAACATCCGGTTTGCCGTCGTAGCTTTTTAAAAATTGCAATACGTCAGCTTCTTCGATCTTTATATTTTTAATCCCGTTTATATTTGTATTAGCCCTTGCCGCTTTTGCTGCAACATGTGAGCTTTCCACGGCTATGACATATCTTGAAAGCATGGCAAGCCTCAAAGAAAACGTTCCAACACCTGCGTACAAATCAAGAACAAGTTCATTGCCTCTCAGTTCAAGATTCCTCGTGACATAATCAACCATCTTCTTTGCAACAAAATAGTTGTTTTGAAAAAAGACTGTGGGTGGTATCTGAAATTTCTCGTAATCAAATTCAACTGTTAAAACTCCTTCGCCGTAAGCTGTTTTGTATGGTCCCCTCAAGACAATTTTGTCCGAAGAATTCATAACGTGAATGATCGAAGTAATCTGAGGTATCTTTCTCAGGAGTGCTGTTTTGATATCCCTCAGTTCCCTAAACTCTTGCGTTTTGGTCACAAAAATAACCATCGTTTCGTCATTTGAGTGGGAGTATCTCAGCACTAAATGCTTGAGCTTCCCAGTTTGTGCAAATCTGTTGTATATTGGAACACGGTGTGTTTCAACAACACCTGGTACATGTTTCAGCAGTGATGAAAAGATCCTGGGAGATATTGGACATTCGTCGATGGACACTACGCTGTTCGATCTTCTCATGTTTATTCCCAGGATTGTTTTACCATCATAAGAGAAGGTGAACTCCATTTTGCCCCTGTACCCAAATTCAAGATCACTTTCGATTGTATCGTTTACCGGGGTGTTTAGCTTGGCAATTCTTTTCAGTGCATCTTCCACAATGGATTTTTTCAACTTCAGCTGGTAAGAATAGTTGACATCCATGATATGACAACCGCCGCAGATGCCGAAGAACCTACAACGGGGTTTGATTCTCTCTTTTGAAGGTTCAACAACGTTGACAGCCGTTCCAAAAGCCAAGTCGTTTTTTTCTTGGGTTACCTCAAATTTCACAACCTCGCCTGGATATGCTCCCTCGACAAGAATCGTCTTCCCGTTTGGAAGTTTTCCCAAACCATAGCCACCATACACTATTTTTTCAATCAAAACAGTTTCACCAGAACCTCTCATTTTACCCATCCCTTCGCCAGCAGTTATTATCTCACATATTTAGAAAATGGCTTTTGTTGATCCTGAATGATAGCAGATCTAGCTTTTTCATGTTTTAGACAGTTGAAACAGGTTGTGGTGTATAATGTATTTGTGAAAATAATAACATGGGGTGATGTGTCTTGGAAAAAATACCAAAACCTGTTGTGCGACGGTTGGCGGTGTATTATCGGTGCTTGGAAAGGTTGGAAGAGAATAAAATCAGAAGAATATCCTCAAAGGAACTTTCGAGAATGTTGAAGGTGAAAGATTCCCAGATTAGAAAAGATCTCTCTTTTTTTGGAGCTTTTGGCCGTCGTGGTGTAGGTTATTCTGTCAGCGAGCTCAAAGAAAAGATCAGAGAAATCCTTGGTCTGAACAGGCAATGGTCGGTGATAATCCTTGGAGCTGGAAACATAGGGAAAGCTCTTGCAAAATACAAGCAAATGGAAAAACACAACTTCAAAGTTATCGCAATCTTCGATACTGACAAGAGAAAGATCGGGACACAGATCACCCAAGAGTTAACAGTGAAACCTCTGGAGGAGCTGGATGAATTTGTTCAGAAAAACAAACCGAAGATAGCGGTGTTAGCAGTCCCAGCTGAAGTTGCGAATCCTTTGGCAGAAAAGTTGGAAAAACTTGGCATAGAGGGTATAATATGTTTTGCGCCGGTTACCTTGAGCTGCTCAATACCAGTCGAGTACGTGGACATAACCATCTTCTTCAAGACCTTAGCCCACTTCATCATGCACAGACCACAATAAATAGTATATGCTTGACCTAAGACACAATATATTGTATAATAACCCCTGGAAGGGGGTTAGTTTTTATGTACAGGGAACTTTTGGAGAAATACAAGCAGAAACCTTTGTCTGAAAACGCTGTGAAGATTTTGAGAGAGCGGTATTTTTTCAAGAGACCTTCGGGGGAGTTCATTGAAAATTCCTGGTTTGATGTTTGCCGAAGGGTGTCCAGGGTAATTGCAGCTGCCGAGTTAATCAACAATCCAAGGTTGGAAAAAATGTCGGCAGGGGAAAAGCTTGATTTCGTAAAGCAAGTTGAAGAAGACTTCTTCGATTTGATGGCAAGCAGAATTTTCATCCCAAACAGCCCCACACTTTTCAACGCTGGCATTGGCGCAGATGATGAGATTCTTTACAAACCTCTTGAACAGGTGAATCTTGAAGATTACCAAAAGATTCTTGAATCACGAAATCATCTTCACATGCTCTCGGCATGCTTCGTTGTCCCAGTTGAAGACAGTATAGAAGGAATCTTCAACGCCGTCAAGGAATATGCCCTTATTACAAAGGCTGGTGGTGGAATCGGAAGCAACTTCAGCACCTTGAGACCCAATGGAAGCTTCGTGGCAGGAACCCACGGAAAAGCAAGTGGACCTATTAGTTTCATGCACGTTTTCAATTCGGCTGTCTCAGTGGTCGAACAAGGTTACAGACGCCGAGGAGCCTTGATGGGAATTTTGAACATCAACCATCCAGACATAATGGATTTCATAACAGCCAAAAAGGGAAACGATGGTGAGAAGGTCTTGAGGTTCTTCAACATCTCAGTTGGCATACCGATGGATAAAGATGAACTGCTGGAGCTGTACGAAAACGACGGAGAAATTGAACTAAAACACCCAAAATGGAACCGAACAGCTACCGTAAAGGTGCGCGAAATATTCAGAAAAATGGCGCAAAACGCATGGGAAACAGGAGATCCAGGGATGGTCTTCTTGGGAGAAATGAACAAGTACTATGCTTTATACCCATACAGGGAAATAATTTCGACTAATCCATGCGGTGAAATTGGGTTGAGCGCGTATGAAGCCTGCAATCTTGGTTCAGTAGATCTCGCTAAACTGTGTGATGACAGAGGAAAGTTTGATTGGGATTCCTTCGCAAAGGTCATAAGAATCGCTGTAAGATTCCTGGACAACGTCATCGATGTCAATGTCTTTCCGATAGACAAGATAACCCAAGCCGTGAAGGAATCGAGAAGACTTGGACTTGGGATAATGGGCTTTGCAGATTTGCTTTACAAAATGGAAATTCCATACAACTCTGAGCAAGCTCGCAACCTTGCTAAAAATCTAATGGCTTTCATGTCGCTGCATGCACACGATGAATCCTCAAGGCTTGCTCAGGAAAAGGGCAACTTTCCACTGTTTGAACACAGTAAATATCCGAATGGATTTATACCATTTTCCATGGATGCGAGCAACTACGACGAAGAAATTCGAGAGCATTTCAACACGGTGGCGAAAAAATACAAGAGAAATGTTGCCGTTCTTGCCATAGCCCCCACAGGATCCATATCCAACATTGCGGACACATCCAGTGGTTTGGAGCCAAACTTCTTGCTTGCGTACGTCAGGTATGTCAACAAGCTTAGCACAAATGAACGAGAACCACTGTTGTATGTGAACGAAGTTCTCGCAAAAAAACTACCTGAAAACGAACTTCAAAGAATCAAGGACAGGCTCATCGAAGAAGGTTCACTCAAGAATCTGGACGTCGACGAGAGAATAAAGAGAATTTTCGTTGTGTCACACGACATCGATCCGATAGACCATTTGCTGATACAGGAAGCATTTCAAAGTTACGTTGACAACAACATTTCCAAGACTATAAACATGCCAAACAGCGCAACTGTTGAAGACGTCCTGGAGATCTACGTTGAAGCTCTCAGGCACAAGATCCGCGGACTAACTGTTTACAGAGATGGGTCTTTGCAAACCCAGGTTCTCACGTCTGCAAAAACGCTCAAGACAAAGGAAGCACCAAAAGTGCAGTTCTTCATACTTGACGAAAAAAGAAGGCTCAGGGCAAGACCTAGAAAAGAAACATTGCGGAGCGTGACAAGAAAATACAAAAGCTCATCTGGGACAACGTATATAACGGTCTCGTTCGATGATTCGGGCGAGGCGATAGAGATATTCTTATCAAATGGGACAGAAACAGCTGAAGCGATTGGCAGACTCTCATCAACTGCACTTAGGGCTGGGGTTTCAGTGGACGAGATTATAGAGCAACTGGTCAAAGTGAAGGGTGAATACGTCAGAAACGTTGGTATGGAAATCAAGAAAGCAATTGAAGATTTCGCTGAACTCTGGGGTGAACAGAGGGAAGTTCAACAAGAGGTCATACACATCGATGGAACAATGAAGTCACCTGAAGAAGTCGAAAAATTCGTGGTCGCGAACAAATTGGAATGGCAGGAAGGCTACTATGTAGACTTGGATGGAAATACTTACTGTCCAAGTTGTCTTTCCAAAAACTCGCTGATCAAACAAGAAGGCTGTGTATCGTGCAAAGTGTGTGGTTGGTCAAAATGCAGTTAAACGGGGCAGATGCCCCGTTTTTCATATGTGATGAGCTTTTTCAATTGCCATTTTTGGATGGTAATGCAGAAAGCTGACAGCAGTGATTTTTCCAGAATGATCAGAAAAAACCAGTGTTCTCTTTAGACTTATCGTATGTTCTTGAACCTGAAGAACTTTACAGGCAGTCTTCGAGAGTTCTTCGGCCATGATTTTCTCGCTCACAACCGATATTTTGTTGTATACCGACAGAAAATCAACTGGGTGTTGAGTCAGCTCTCTTTGGTTCAACAATCTTAGGACGTTGGGACACACTACCGGATCCACGCAGCATTTCTCAAAACAAACTATTTTCTCTTCTTGCAGCCAAAGCATCTCAAATACGGCAAGTGGAGTTTCTGAATCGAACAATCCCGTTTCGCATTTATGGTTATTGCTGAGAGAACCTTTTATCAACCTCAGCTGCCAGGAACTGTTCACAAAACCAAGCAAGATTCTTTTCGGTTCAATAACAACAAAGGTGCCTCGTCCTTTGATTCTGCGCACGATACCTTCAACTGCAAGCTGCTTAATCGCTTGCCGCACAGCTTGTCTTCCCACACCGTAAGATTGCGACAACCGATTTTCATCGGGCAATCTCTCACCCTTTTTGTACAAACCTGATTCAATTTTTCCTCTCAAATCGGCGTAAACAACCTGAGAAAGACCCTGATTCAAACTTCACTGTTCCTCCTCATCGGGATGATGGTGATGTTCGTGATCATGTTCGTCAAGGTTGAGCATGCTTCTAAGGTCTTCATCCTTCTCGAGCAACTCATTCCAGGCTTTAGAAACACGCTCAAACTCTTCCTCGGATTCTATTGAATCAACGAACAAACCACCACTTTCATCCTCTTTGACGAGGAAGGGATATACTTCTCCGAATTCTTCAATCTGACCTTCTTCGTTTACCATGATTTCTTCGCAGATCCAGTATCGTTTTCCGCCGTCGTCAATCTCTGCCAACAAAACAAAATGGTGCTCTTGACCGCTTTCATCTGTCAGAACAAAAACTTCGAGATCCTCTCTGTCCATGATACCAGCTCCCTTTCAAATGTGCTTACCCACAACTCAAGCTCACCTGTGGGCTCACAAAATACGCATATTAGCATAACACGAAACAACGAGGTCCAGAGTAACAAGTGGTTGTTGTAAAAAAATGATAACACACTTTTTTGACAAAAGTTCGGCACACCCCTACAGGTAATCTGCTAAAATAATTTCGGTAAGGATCGAAAAATTTCTACCAGCTTTTTTCACGGATTGTGGATTACCAATTTAAATTATACAGGACAGGGGGTGACATCGTGAGAAAACTGATCGTACTGTCATTCATTGCTCTTGTTCTCAACGCCTTTGCATTCCGAGCTGCTTTGCTCATAACAGGAGAAGTTGCGGGAAATGCCATATACGAATTGGCAGTTGACGGAGCAAAGAGGGCGGCGCAGGAGTTCGGCTTTGAACTTCAAGTGATTGAGGGCGGGTACAACATGGCGAGGTGGGAACCAACGCTGATAAGCTTGGCAGCCACTGGGAAATACGATGTGATAGTAACCTTCACCGAAGGAATGCCGAAGAGCGTTGAGAAAGCTGCGAAGATGTATCCTAAACAAAGGTTCGTACTGGTGGATGGCATTGCTCCAACGTTACCAAACGTTTTTTCCATTGGCTTCAAAGACGAGGAAATGACGTTTCTTGCAGGATATTTTGCATCGCTTGTGACAAAAAGCAACATGCCTGGCATCAATTCGGATCTTAAAATCGGCCTGATTGCAGGCGATGTGTATCCAGCCATGATGGACAGAATGAAACCAGCATTTGAAAAAGCCGCAAAAATGGTCGATGAACGAATCGAAGTGGTCTTCTCCGTAGTTGGTAGTTGGTCAGACCCTGCCAAGGGAGCTGAAATTGCACAAGCTCAGTTTTCGCAAAATGTTGATGTCATACTTCTCATCTGTGGCGGAAGCGGTGTAGGGGCAATTGAGACAGCGAAACGCATGGGTAAGTACGTCATAGGCGTTGACGCAAATTACACCGCAATGGCCCCTGGAACAATCCTCGCTTGTGCTTTGAAAAAGATCGATAGCGCTGTTTATGACGTGTTGAGAAGAGCATTCGCTGGCAGCTTGTCTTATGGTACAACCGAGATCTGGGGGGTGAAGGAAAAGGCCATAGGTTTTACTTTCAACGATGAAAATTACCTCAGGTATGTTCCCGAGGATATACAAAAGAAAATGCTTCAAATCTACAACGATATTCTTGAAGGAAGGATAGAGGTTCTGAGGTGAAAAATTACGCTTTGGAAATGATTGACGTTCACAAAACTTTTAAAGACTCGGGCGTGAAGGCGCTTTGTGGCGCCTCACTTTTTGTTGAACAGGGAACTGTCCACGCACTCCTGGGTGAAAATGGTGCTGGGAAGACGACGTTGATGAGGATTCTGCTTGGACTTGAGAGGTTGGACAGGGGAATCATCAAAATATTTGGCAGGCCATTTATACCAAAGTCACCAAAGGATGCCCACACAGCAGGTATTAGAATGGTTCATCAAAACTTATCCGTGGTGGACGATTTAACAATTCTTGAAAATACAATGGTTGGTGAAGAGCCAACTAAGTTTCTCTGGAACGAACGAAAGGCAAAAAGAATACTAATCGATACAATGAGAGCTACGGGATTTGAAATCAATCCAGACAAAAAGGTCGCTGAACTCAGTTTTGCGGAAAAGCAGAAGGTTGAGATTCTCAGAGCGCTGTGCCACAATTCGAAGATAATTATCTTTGATGAACCAACCGCGTATCTCTCAGAAGAAGACTGTCAACATTTTTACGAGATGATAAGAAAACTCAAACAGTCTGGTCGTACGATAGTTCTCATAACCCACAACATAGAGGAAGTCTTCTCGATAGCGGACGAGGTATCCATTCTGAGAAACGGAAACACCGTGCTAACAAAGAAAATAGAAGACACAACAAAAAACGAATTAGTCAGTGCGATGGTTGGAGAGTACGAACCTCTACACCTTGAAGTTGCTTTCAAGAACGGCGAGGAAATTCTGAGAATCGAAGGATTATCCACAGCAGATGGAAAGCTTAGCGATATTTGCCTGTCGGTAAATGCCGCCGAAATAGCCGGTTTGGTTGGATTCACAAACAACGGTCAGAAAGAGTTATTTGAAGTTATAATGGGTTTGAGAAAACCTTCGACTGGCACAATCTTATTCTTTGGAATACCTTTGAAAGGTCTATCGACTCGCGAGATCAGAGACCTTGGGATTAGCTATATCCCTGAAGATAGGACCAATGAAGGTGTTTCTTTGAACAACTCGATAGTGGAAAACGTCATTGTCACAAAGTACAGAAGGTTTTCAAAATACGGTTGGCTCTCGGAAAGGGAATCAAGAAAGTATGCAAGAAAAGTTTTGGAACTCTTCGAAATCAAAGTTCCGTCGCTCGAACAACCGGTTAGATCACTCTCGGGGGGCAACATCCAAAAGTTGATAATATCAAGAGAAAGCCATGAAAACCCAAAATTGCTCCTCGCTTATGAACCAGCGGCAGGATTGGATGTAAGGTCTGCAGCGAGACTATATGCACATCTTTTGAAGATCAAAAACGAAGGTGGGTCAGTCGTCCTTTATTCAACCGATTACGATGAGATGATCAAGATATGCGACAGATTTCTCTTCATCCATAAAGGTAGAATCGTCTTGCAAATGCGCAACGAACACATCTCCAAGAAAGATATTTTTTCGACCCTTATGAATATAAACATCCGAATCCGAGGTGACTAGTTTGAAGTCTTACCTGACCAGCATCCTTACTTTGATATTTTCAGTTGCATTTGGGATAGCAATTCTATGGTCTGTGAGCGACTCACCTGCTTTGTCGGTCAACAGCTTCTTTATTCTCCCTTTGCAGAATCGGTATTTTTTGACGCAGATTCTCGCTGGTTCCGTTCCATTGATTTTCACTGGATTAGCGGCTGCATCTGCCTTTTGTGCTTCGGTTTTCAACATAGGATTGGAAGGACAACTTTACTTTGGTACGCTTGTTGGAACGTCTGTTGCCTTGCTGTTTGAAAATACGATGGGTGTTTTGCCGTCCCTTGCCATTGCTTTTCTCGTCGGTGCTGGAGTCGCATTTTTATCGGGTATCTTGAAAGTCAAATTCAAAATCGATGAGTTAATCTCAACATTCCTTTTGAGCAATGGGATGATACACTTGACAAACTATCTTTTGAACACGTATATGAGAGATCCTACAGCCGCACTCTCGGCCAGTAAGTACTTGAGATTCAGCTTGCCCACTGTTCCATTTTTAGGTGTTCACTTTGGTTTTATCTTCGCTGTTGCACTCGCAATACTGCTCGATGTGGTTTTCAAAAGAACCGTACTTGGTTACGAAATTCGCGTGACTGGGCAGAACTTCGTTTTCGCCAAGTATTCAGGAATCGATGTTGAAAAAACCTGGCTGAAGGCTTTTGTGCTGAGTGGTGGGTTAGCTTCACTTGCTGGAATCGTTGATGTAATTGCAGTGCACGGCAGGATGGTGAGAGGATTCTCCTTTGGTTATGGATGGAATGGCATAGCCGTTGCGTTACTTGCGAGAAACAGGCCTGCCTTCGTCGTACTCAGCGCCTTGTTCTTCTCATATTTGGATACTGGTGCACAGGTATCTTCCATTTTCGCCGGAATAACCCCAGAGATTTCCAAACTTGTTCAAGCGAGTGTTTTCTACTTTGTGACAGCAGAAGCTTTGCTGGGTTCTAGAAGGAGTGTCAAAAGTGTTTGAACTTTTGAAGATGACCTTTTCATCATCCATACCAATAATTCTCGCGGGACTGGGCGGCTTGTTCACAAATATCACCAACACCTTGAACATAGGATTGGAAGGTCTGATGCTTTTATCTGCTTTCTTGACCCTTATCTTTGCTCAATATACCTCAAGCATACTTCTTGGAATTCTGCTCAGTTGCCTTGCCTGCGTGGGATTCTCGTTGTTGATGGCATTCATCTACCTAAACTTAAGAGCCAACCTGTTCATACTCGGCCTTGCAACGAACTTGATGGCGGCAGGTTTGACTGTCTTTCTGTCCGACCTACTTCTGGGAGTCAGAGGTACAATAGTATTTGAAAAATTGACGCCGACTTCAGACTCGTCTGTAATTTTCTTTGCAGGTCATGTTTTGACAGTTGGCTTTGTCACGCTGAGCTGGTTGACCTTACGAAAAACAAACTTTGGACATCGAATCAAAGTAATAGGAAAGGGATTCGAATTGGCAAAAAGATTTGGGATAGACGTCAAGAAGAATGTTTATCTTGTATACACCATATCTGGGGTTCTGGGTGCACTTGCAGGAACCTCATTGTCGCTTCCGCTCAGGGCTTTTGTCACGGGCATGACAAACGGTAGAGGTTGGATTGCACTGGTCGCTGTAATAATAGCCAAGGACAATCCGCTCAAGCTTGTCGTCGCGGCATTGCTCTTTGGTTTTGCTTCGACTGTAACCAATTTCCTTCAAGTTCTCACACATATTCCACAGGAATTTTTGTTGTCTTTCCCGTTCTTTTTCAGCCTGATGGTACTTATCCTTTACTCAAGGAGAGAAAAAACATGAACAACAGGAGTCTTTTTCAAACTCTTCGTGAACAACTGCCAAATTTGACTGAAAGCTTCAAAGTGATAGCCGATTCCCTCTTGAAGTATCCAGAGAAGGTTTTACAGATGAGCATAGTCGAATTTGCTCGACAAACAAGGGTTTCCCCGTCCACGGTTTTTGAATTTGCGAAAAGATTGGGATTCTCTGGATTCAAGGACCTCAAAATAGCTCTTGCCAGAGAGTTACAACTTTTTCAATCGATGAGGCTTGAAGAGGAAAAGCTTTCAACAGTCGCAAAGAATTTTGTTTCCTTTGTCTTTGAAAACATTCAAGGATCTTTTTCCCTTATAGAAAAACAGTGCATTGAGAAAACCGCGCTGACTTTGTTGAACAGCTCTGTAGTTGAAATTCTGTCCTACGGCTTCGACGCCATAGCGGGTAAAGATCTGTTTCTAAAACTTAAACAACTTGGTTTTTTGGTGAATTTCTACGATAATCCATTTCTTCAGAGCATTTCCACAGCTAATCTTCCGGAAAAATCTTCTGTTGTCGCGATATCAAGCAGCCATTCGTCAACCGATATGCTTGATGCCGTGATGTTCGCAAAGCAAGCAAAAGCCACAGTTTTGGGGATCGCACCTCCGAGTTCAAAAATAGCTGAGGTATGTGACGTGTTCATACCGTGCTACTTGCAAACTGAAGTTTTTCCTGAAGGGGGCGTCTTAACAAAGTACCTACAACTGTTTGTGGTTGACACAATAGTGATCACGATGATAGAGCTAGAAAGGGAAGAAATGATCCGCAGGTACAACCGATTCGAACAAGTTCTCTATCACAAGCGAAGAAAAAGGGGAGATAAAGGTGTCTTCTGATTTGTTCGCAGCTGTAGACATTGGAACGACAAACGTGAAGATCGCTGTCTTTGACGAAAATGGAGAGAAGATCTTCAGTTTTCAGCAAAGATGCATTCAGTCGGTGCGAGACGATGTCCATGAAATAGACCCGGAAAAATGGTGGAGAACCATTGTTCAAGGTTTTCACAAAATCGACGAACAGCTCAGAAAGAGAATAGCCGCCACTTGCGTAACCAGTCAGGGACCAACGATTGTACTTCTCACAGCGTCGAGGAAGCTTTTAGGCAATGCCATAACTTGGCTGGATAAAAGAGGATTGGATAAACTCAGGGATATAACTTCGCAAGGCATAGATGAGCAAACTGGTATAGGTTTGGCTCATCTATTGTTTTTCAAAGATCTGATAGAGGAACAGGTCTTTTTGCTTCAACCAAGCGATTACATTGTTTTCAAGCTCACAGGTGAAATAGTCAACGCAACCTTTCCAAAGAAGGGATACATCCCGTGGTATCAGGAAGATCTGGAAAAGTTCAACCTGAACAAGAAGTTCCTAATACCGAAAATCGTACCAGCAGGTGAGATTGTCTCAACCATTCGCAAGACTTCGGCAAAGATACTGGGGGTATCTGAAGAACTGAAAGTAGTCGCTGGTGCACCCGATTTTGCAATGGCTTTGCTTGGCGCTGCAACTCTTCAAGATGGTTACCTGTGTGATAGAGGAGGTACTTCACAGGGGGTAACACTCTGTAGTGCTCGAAAGCCAGAATCCGGCGGATTAATCGTCACCCCGTTTATCTTTGACAATCTGTGGAAGGTCAGCGGTGTTATGACGACAACTGGAGCAGCTTACGAATGGATGTCGAGAAATATAACGAGAACCAGACTTGTTGAACTCTCAAAGTTGATTACCGTCAAAAGACCAACGAATTTGATTTTCCTTCCACATCTCAACGGCGAAAGGAGTCCATACTGGAATCCCAAGATGAAGGGAATGATCTTCGGACTGACCCTCGAAAACGACTGGAAAACCTTGCTCGTGTCCGTAATCGAAGGTGTGGCTTTTTCGATCAGACAAATCATTGAGCTTATGGAAGCCAGTGGCTGTAAAATTACAAAAATCAGAGTTACCGGTGGACAAGCGTTGAACGATCTTTGGAACCAGGTAAAAGCTGACGTTTTGAACAGAGAAATAGAAGTTCCGCAAGTTCATGATTCTGAACTTTTGGGTTGCGCAATATGTTCTATAAGCGCCCTAAAGAAGGAAGACTTGAAGTCTTTGAGCGAAAAACTGGTTAAAATAGAGAAGCAATTTTCACCAGTGCTACAAAGACAACAACTATACGAGAAGCTTTACGAAATGTACAAGCTTTTGCACGAGCGTACCATGGATCTGCATGAAAAACTCTGACTAGCTCAATCCAAGGCCGAGAAGAAATTGACAGCACTGACCGCGTTGGCCTGCGGACTGTAACCACCCTCCTGGACCACGAGCATCGGAATCTTCAGCTTTGATAGCTGCTTAGCCATCTTTGCATAGTCTTGATCCGCCAAAAGAAAATCGCCAAGTGGATCGTCTTTGTGCGTGTCAAAACCGAGCGAAACAATTAACACATCTGGGTAATAATCTCTGATTTCGTTTATGGCATAAGATAAAGCAGCCGAATATTCGCTCCAATCAGATTTTGGAGGAAGCGGCAAGTTCAAATTGAATCCTTCGCCGGACCCTACGCCAACTTCGTTTTCTCTCCCCGTAATCCATGGATAAAAGTACTTTGGGTCACCGTGTATTGAGATGTAATAGACTGCTTCAGTGTCGTAAAAGATATCCTGCGTTCCATTCCCATGGTGAAAATCAAGATCTAAGATCACTATACTTTCGGCTCCTTGTTTTAAAAAGTATTTTGCCGCTATTGCAGCATTGTTGAAATAGCAGTACCCTCCACAAAATTCTCTCGTGGCATGATGACCTGGTGGCCGGGTCAGAGCGTAAACTACATTTTCGTTGCCAGCTTCAAGCAGCCGAGCTGCTGTCAAGACTGTGTCAACGGCCCGTTTTGCGGCATCGAAGGTGTTCTTCTTTATCGGAGTACCCGTGTCAAAGCACTTGTCGTATCCAAAGACCTCTGGTATGTATTCGTCTTCCTCCGAAAGGGATTCACACTTCGACTTCAGCCAGGAGACGTATCCGTCATCGTGTACCAAATAAACATAGCTGAGCGGAAACTTCGTTGGTGGGACAAAATTGTCAAAACCCTTCATGATCAAAGCGTCCTTGATTTGATTTACCCTATCAGGTTTCTCGGGATTTTCTATGAACCTTCCTCTGTCTATTTCTTTTGTTGGATTGTGGAAAACATGGTTCGGATCGTAGACGATTTTCACTCGTCGAGTCCCTCCAGCTTTTGTATTCTCTTTTCGTGCCTCCCACCTTGGAAACTTTCGCTCAGGAAAGCTTCCACTATCCAGTTTGCAAGCTCCGGTCCAATTAACCTTCCCGGCAAAACCAGTATGTTTGCGTTGTTGTGAGCTCTTGCTAGTTTAGCCATCTCCGGAAAAAGACAAAGCGCAGCCCTTATTCCCTTGATTCTGTTGGCTGCAATACTCATTCCTATGCCGGTGCCGCAAACAAGAATGCCAAAATCGGCAGCATTCCCTTTTAGATCGTTCGCAACCTTCTTGGCAAAATCAGGATAATCCACGGAATCCTCGGAATAAGTTCCCTCGTCGATTACCTTGTAACCCTTTGACATCAGGAAGCTCTTGACAGCTTCTTTCAACTTGAAGCCTGCATGATCAGCTCCAATGGCGATCTTCAATTCTTATCACCCTCTATCAGAGCCTTGACGGCGTCTTCCACATTTGGAAAGATCTTGAACACCGATGTGAGAGATGTAAGTTGAAAAATTCTCATTAGGTTTTCATGTAAGCCACACAAACCAAAAGTACCGCCGTTCATTCTACACGACCTTTGCAACCCCACAAGCACACCCAAAGCCGAACTGTCAACGTATTCCACATCGGACAGATCAATTATCAAATTGACCTTGCCTTGGTTTATAAACTCCGTTTTGACCTTGTCTTTGAAATCGGAAGAGTTGAAAAGATCAAGCACACCTGCGGGTTTTATAATCCACAAGTCTTTCACATTCTTGGCAGTGAAAAGTTCGTCATGCATAAATTCTTATCACCCCCACCACCTTCCCTATAATCCTGATTCTGCTTGCGCTTAGTTCGATTGGATGCATGAATGAATTAGCCGGCATCAGAACTGCCTTTTCCCCCTCGATGTAAACCTTCTTCAAAGTCGCTTCGCTACCGTCGATCAACACTGCCGCAACCTCTCCGTTCTCAACGGTGTCTTGCTTTCTGACCACAACATAGTCTCCATCAACTATATGTTCGTTCACCATACTTTCCCCTTTAACCTTCAACAAGAAGTGGTCGCATCCAGACTTTATCATGCTAACAGGTACCTCAACCAACTCAGAAGGATTCTCAACAGCTTCGATAGCTGCACCAGCTGCTATCTTTCCAACAACAGGTAGCCTCACAGCCTCTGTTCTGGTCTTTACCTTTATACTCCTTGCTTTTCTCGAGCGCGTCAAGTATCCCTTTTTCTCAAGAGCTTCGATGTGTATCATCGCACCTCTTGGCGTTATTCGAAAGGCTCTTGCAACATCTCTAACACTTGGGGGATAACCGTGTTTGTCTATGTAGTTTTCGATGAAAGTCAAAACTTGCTTCTGTCTTTCCGTAAGTGCTTTGCTCATGTGTCAAACACCACCTTCAATTTTAATACATTCTCATCGACAGAGATTCTCAAACCATGGTACGTCAAAGCCTTGAATTCGGTTCCACGCAGCGATCTGAATGCACAAAAACGAACCCGCAATGTTTGACCATCAACAACACAGTCAGTGGGAAAAAGCCCCTTGGCATCTATCAGGTATATCCAGTCGTTGACTGTATCGAAAACTAAATCCTCCAAGGACTTGTTGATCGAATATTCGATCTCAACACAATAACTCAAAAAAATCGGTTCGTAGTGGGTCTTGAAGATCTCAATCAGATCCAAGAAAACACAGTTTATAGATTCGCATACGATTTCAAATTGGACATCGGCTGTGTGATCTAATTCTCTGTACATCTCTCAACCACCGCAAAGTGTGAAACTTCATCGTCGTCACTCAGCTCGACTATCTTAACTCCTTTGGCCGTTCGTCCAAGAACACTCACCGTTGAAACGCTGAAACGAATCGACTGGCCATTTTTGGTCATCACAATAACGTCCGATTCTGGGTCGGTGATAACTTCCACTCCACGCAACTCACCAGCTTTTTCAACTCCTGGCATTGTTTTGATGCCAACGCCACCACGCCCTTGCAGTCTGTACTCGTTCACAGGAGTTCGTTTGCCAAAACCTTTTGCCGTGATGGTGAGTATCTCACAGTTTTCATTTGGAATACTCACCATACCTATAACTTCATCGCCGTCTCTAAGCTCGATACCTTTGACGCCCATTGCTGCCCTTCCCATCTGCCTTACCTCTGAAAGAGAGAATCTAACTGACATACCGTTCTTGGTCACGATGAGAATCTGTTCTTCTTCGTTGTATGACAACCGAGCCGCGACGACACAATCGCTGTTTTCAAAAGTGATAGCTCTTATCCCCCTACTTGTCACATTTTCGAATTCTCTCAACGGTGTTCTTTTTATCTTACCGTGTTTTGTCACCAATACGAGATCACCCTTCCACTCATCGAAGGGGAGCAAAGTCACGACGTTTTCATCTTCTTCAAGGTTCAGATATGCCCTAACAGGTTTACCCTTACTGTCTCGTCCGGTAACTTCGATTTCATAGTTCTTCATGATAAACGCCTTGCCTTTGGATGTTATGAACAGAGTCTGAGCAAGAGATCTTGAAGTGCAGACCATCGTTATTTCATCGTCTTCCGCCGTTTTGATCCCGACTATTCCCTTGCCTCCTCTTCGCTGGCTTCGGTAATCTCTCAAACTCGTTGCTTTCAAGTAACCTCTCTCAGTTAAAGTAAGGACAATCTCTTCATCCAGAACAAAATTCTCTGGATTGTATTCAAGTTCCCCCGAAAGATCCGTGATCTTTGTTCTTCTTTCGTCTTTGTATCTTGACTTTATTTCTTCAAGTTCCTGGTTCATCACCTCATAAACCTTGTCATCCTTTGTGAGGATTTCTTTCACCTGGTCAATGTTCCTGATCAGTTGAGAATACTCTGCCTGAAGTTTCTCAACCTCGAGGTTTGTGAGCCTGCCAAGTCTCATATCCAAAATCGCTTTGGCTTGTTCTTCAGTGACGCCTAGGGTCTCCATCAAATTCTTAGCCGCTTCGTGGTTGTCTTTGCTTGAGCGGATTATATCCACGACTACACCTATGGCTCTCGCCGCCTTGATAAGCCCTTCGATCACGTGTGCCCTTCTTGAATAAACTTTGAGTTCATACTCCGCTTTTTTCCGAATGACTTCAAATCTGTGTTTGACGAAAGCTTTCAGCAATTGCTGAAGGTTCATCAACTTTGGCTTCCTGCCGTCTATCACGAGCATCTGAACACTGAAGGTGGTTTGCAAGGAAGTGTGTTTGTACAGGTTGTTCAACAGAACACTTTGGTTAACACCTTTTGCGGTTTCTATGACAATTCTCAAACCTGATTTATCCGATTCATCCCGAACATTTCGTATCATCATCTTCGGTTCTCTTTCAGCGTAATTTGCTATCTCTTCTATCAAGGCTGCTTTGCTCACGTTGTAGGGTATTTCAGTTATCACTATCTTGTTGTACTTCTTGTCTTCTTCAAATTCGACCTTGGCGCGGACTATTATCTTACCCCTACCTGTGGCGTAAACTTCGGGCAATTCTTTTGCGTTTACAACCAATCCACCGGTTGGAAAATCAGGACCTTTCACAAACTGAAGTAACTCTGCAACCGTGGCTTCCGGATTCTTTATAAGGTACTGAATTGCCTCAACTACTTCAACCAAGTTGTGAGGAGGTATGTTTGTCGCCATACCAACGGCAATACCACTTGCACCATTTAGAAGAATATTCGGCAGTTTTGCTGGAAGAACGACTGGTTCCTCCAAAGTTTCATCGAAGTTCTTAACCATTGGTACAGTTTCTTTGTCCAAATCCTCAAGCATTTCTTCGGCGATTTGAGAGAGTTTTGCCTCTGTGTATCGCATGGCAGCAGGTGGATCTCTGTCTATTGAGCCAAAGTTTCCCTGACCGATGATCAAAGGATACCTCATGGCAAATGGTTGGGCCATCCTCACAAGCGCGTCGTAAACCGCCATGTCACCATGAGGATGGTATTTACCCATGACCTCTCCGACGATTCTGGCCGATTTCTTGGTTTGTGCATTGTGAGTTAAACCAAGTTCGTACATCGAGTAGAGAATGCGCCTTTGAACTGGTTTCAACCCATCCCGAACATCAGGGATTGCGCGTCCTATGATGACGCTCATCGAGTAATTCATGTAAAGCTCTACAAGTTCGTCCTCTATATTTCTGGTTAAAAGTTCGGCCACTTTAAACTTCCCTCCTACGATATCGTCGCACCTGGTGCTATTTCTCCGTCAACCGTGAGAATTCTCAGATTGGAACCATCCTTCGCTGCTAAAAGCATTCCCTGTGACTCTATACCCATGAGCTTAGCCGGCTTCAAGTTCGCAACGATAATTATCGTCTTACCCATCAAATCTTCGGGAGCATAGTACTTGGCTATTCCCGCTACTACTTGTCTTGTACCAAGTTCTCCAACATCCACAATTAACTTGACAAGTTTATCGGATTTCGGCACTCTTTCAGCCGAGATCACCTTTGCAACCCTCAGCTCAACCTTCTTGAACTGTTCAATGTCTATCAAATTCTCAACTTGCTCCATCTTCTCTTCTCCTTTCCTTTCTGTCTTCGTATATTCCCTCTTTTCAAAGAGTGGAGTTCCCTTGTTAACGGTTGAACCTTGCTTCAAAACTCCCCAACTCTCCAACACCTTGCCGTCAGCTTGTCCATCGTATCCCAACCTTCTGAACACTTCAGCGGAAGAATCCGGCATGATCGGTAAAAACATCACAGCAACCTTCAGAGCTGTCTCGCAGACGTTGTACAAAACCGTTCCGAGTTTGGCCAACTTTCCTTCGCGAGCCAGTACCCACGGCCGCTTTTCGTCGAAGTACTTGTTTGCAGCAGCAAGAACCGACATTATGTTTTCAACAGCTTGGGTAAGAGCGTAGTTTTCCATGTTGTATCTGTATTGATCCGCAGCAGCGAGCACATCTTGCTTGAACTTTTCATCGATTTCGTCGTATTCAGCTGCACCTGGAAGTTTTGAATCAAAGTGCTTTTCAACCATTGCCAGAGCTCTGTGCAAAAGATTTCCATAATCGTTTGCAAGATCGGAGTTGAGTCTTTCAACCAAGTTCTTCTCGGAAAAGTCTCCATCTTTTCCAAAGTTTATGTCCCTCAACAGATAGAATCTCAAAACATCGTTGCCGTATTTATCTACAAAGTACTTCGGATCAATTGCGTTACCCAAAGATTTGGAAATCTTTTGACCGTCAACCGTCAGCCATCCGTGCGCATAAACAACTTTTGGCAGCGGTAAACCAACGGACATCAACATGGCAGGCCAGATGATGGAATGGAATCGGTTGATCTCCTTTCCTATAAGGTGTAGATCAGCAGGCCAGTACCTGTTAAAAACCGTCATCTCGTTCGGATAACCTATGGCGGAAACGTAATTTATGAGCGCGTCAACCCAAACGTAAATCACATGTTCCGGATCATCGGGCATCGGTACTCCCCATTTGAAAGTGGTTCGGGTTATGCTCAAGTCTTTTAAACCACCTTCGAGGATCTTCAACATCTCATTTCTTCTAAAGTCCGGCTGCACAAATTCCGGATGATCTTTGAAGTGTTTCAGTAAAGCGTCTCTGTACTTGGAAAGTCTGAAAAAGTAATTCTCCTCACTCACGAATTTCAGTTCACGTCCACACGATGGACAGAGCTTGTCTTCTCCTATTTCATCTTCATTCCAGTAGCTTTCGCATGGTATGCAGTACCATCCTTTGTACTCACCTTTGTAAACATCCCCGTTTTCCTTCATCTTCTTGACAAAGTACTGCACGACCTCCATGTGCTTTGGATCAGTGGTTCGTATGAAACCGTCGTTTGTGATCTTCAACTTCTTCCAAAGCTGTTTGAATTTCTCAGCCAACTCATCGCAAAAACTCTGAGGATCTTTCCTAGCACTTGTGGCTGCTTGGAGAATTTTTTGCCCATGTTCGTCGGTTCCCGTTAGGAAGAAAACATCGTATCCCATCATCCTCTTGTAACGGGCAATTATATCTGCAACGATCGTTGTGTAAGCACTCCCAACATGCGGTTCCGAATTCACATAGTATATCGGTGTTGTTATGTAGAACTTCTTCAATCGCTTCACCTCCACTCTGCAACGTATACTTAAGTATACCACAACTTGTTTAAGATCACTTTGCTTCCCCATCGTTCTACGAACCAATCTTTGTTCTTTGTGTGCACAGGAAGAATAAAATCAGGGTTAATCTTGTTTATGAACTCTTCCAACTTATTTGCAGACACGTGACCAGAGGCATGAAAGTATTTCGAAAACCCCACTTCCTTCTCGTTGAAGCTGATTCCATATGACTGTATCGAAAAGCGATTCAACCAGTTCCCAAGCCGTTTAGAATCTATTTCTTGCTCCTCTGTGTAAGCTTCGCTCGTGGAATGAATGTACACTGAATTTTCAAGTGCGGAGTCATCTAAATCCAGTAGCGTGGGTATTTCCCAATAACCCGCACACAGTATGTACTTATCTGGAGCACTATTTACGTCAGCTGGTTGGATTAATATCCCCTCGTCAGACGCTCTTCGTACCATCTCTCCTTCAAGTGTTTCAAATTGGGTTTTAGCAACGTGATAAACTTTGATTTGTCTTCTCTCCTCATCGCTTAGCCTCCAAGCCGGTTCAATTTCTTCCATCGTCACAAGGTAAGCGTAGTCTTTTGGCATCAACACAAGGTACCTGTTGGTTTTCTGGGCGACCTTGAGAAAAGTAAGCAACCTTTCCAAATGCCTGACGGAGAAGTCTGCGATAACCAACTTTCCACTCTTGCCAACCAGATAAAGCACTCTCTCGTAAACGTCTTTTTCCGTTGTTTCCGTATCTGATTCACGACTAACCCTTGTGCCTTCGGTTATCAAGACGAGGGGTCTTTTGCCTTGAAGCACTCGCACGAAAGATTCTGTTCTTTTGGCAAGTTCCAATCTTCTTGAGCCAAGGTTCTCAAGCCAGAAATGTTCTTCGTCTTGGTCATCTGGTCCTGTTCTAAAATCACCGGTGTACGCCACCCAGCAATCATCAACCCTGACTACAATCCCCGCGGATCCAATAACCGAATGATAGACGCGCTGCACAGTTATACCATCCCACAAGCCTTCCAGATCCACAAAATCAAATTTCTCCTCAAGCTCTTCTTTCAACATGTCACTCAGGTCGACAGCACAAAGGCTTCTTTTCAAATACTTTTTGGATTTTTCTCTGACTGTTACGGAGAGATCTGATCGAAGCAGGGTGTCTTCACGTGGTTTCTCTCTTTTCCTGAGATAAAGCTCTGAGATGACTTCCTGTCTGAGCTCCGAAGTTGCCTTCATTATTGCCAGAGACTCGTTGGTCATCAAAAGGGGGATTTCTGGCTTTATTAACCCGATCATGCCGCAATGATCGGCATGAGCATGGCTTAAAAAGAGAAATTTCACATTGGACGACTTGTCAAAAGATGGTGGGTTCAAATCGTCCCTGTAGATATTCAGCTCTGGTAACAGTTTCAGCCGATGAAGATCACTTAAAATCCTACCTGTCCTGGGTCGAACGAACTCTTCGAAAAACTGAGACCAAGAGGAGAAGTTCAAACCAAAATCTAACAAGAATCCTTCATTGTAATTGTTCACAACAAGAATCTTATTACCTCCGATCGTTCCATGACCATCGAGAACTTCGATTTTCAGAGAATCACTCCCATCGTTATTTTAGCATGAAAAAACCCGCTTCCTTGGACGAAAGCGGGTAACACCATCAGTCTCGGACTATTGAACCGTTGTCCGTCGTCTCTTTTTAGATATCACACCCGTGATCAACTTGTCGCTGTTGAAAAGTTTGATAATCACGCTCATCAAAAATACTGCCAGCAGCGCGTTGTAAATGATCCCAAACATGGTGAATGAATAATTGTCGAAGAGCATGTTTCTTAAAGAAAGCATTGGGTGCGTGAAAGGTATTGCGAATACGACGGCTTTTAACGGCATGTTGAGAGTTCCAAAATCTTTGAACATGGTCAAGAACATGCTCACCATCGCGAGAGCAACAAGTGGAAAAGTCATCGATTGAGCGCTTTTGTAGTCCTTCGAGAGAATTCCAAGTAGCATACCCATAGCTATTCCGCAGATCAAAGCCGAAAACAGCGACAGACCAACTAAGCCGTATTCAAAAGCTGTGACACTTAATCCAAGCTCTTGTGGAATGGACATTGAAACAGCACGCATGTAAGACGAGAAACCTATCATGTATATACCTGCCATAACCACACCTGATATTGCGCCGGCTAGAATTTTCGCAAGTACAATGTAGCCACGCTTAACAGGCATGGTCATCAACGTTTCCAAGGTCTTATTTTCTTTTTCCAAACCCATTGATGAAATAACAGTTGTTCCGGCCATGATTATGAGCATCATCACTATAACCGATGTCGTCGTTGATTGAGACGAGGCAACGTTTACAAGTTGAGATGGCGAAATCTTCTCGTAGACTCTCTCTTGAAATAACACCACAGGTATTTGAGCTACTGGTTCAAGCAAGAACGCTGGGTCAGATACACCGTGCTGAATTGCCATCGAATAGGTGAGCTGTTTCTTGATGTTCTCGACAAGCCCACTGATAACCACGGATGATACCGTGTCCATTATCCCCAAACCTCTGATGTAAGAAACAATCCTTATTTTTCCCTGTTTGGATGAAAGAATTTCGCTGGAAAAGTTTTCCTCAATAACCACTACAGCAGCTCCGTTGTTTTGCTTTACAGCTTGAATCGCTTCCTCATAGTTTTTTCCAACATAGACAACTTGTGCAGAATTGTTCAGGGCTTCTTCCACCGTTTTGGCGTAATAACCCTCATCCAAATTGACGATTGCTATTACAGGTTTTTTGGTTACTTGCTCTTCAATACTGCCAATGGTTTTACCTATGAAAGCGTAAACCACAGACAGAGCAACTATGCTAACAATACCGGATATGGTTAAAATCTCTTTCAACTCTTTTTTTAGCAAGTTCCAGAACATCGTACCACCTCGATGAAGACTTCCTCGATGTTGGAAACTTTGTACTCTTCCTTAAGTTGGTTCGGTGTACCTGATTTCACAATTTGACCGTTGTTTATCAAGGCAATACGGTCGCAGAGAAAATCAACTTCAAGCATGTTGTGAGAGGATAGAAGAACTGTTCCCCCGTTTTTCACGTATTCTTTTATCATCTTCCTAACATCCTGTGCGTTGAGAACATCCAAACCAGAAGTTGGTTCGTCTAATATGGCAAGCTTTGGATTAACCATCAAGGCTCTTGCTATCAAAAGTCTCCTTGTCATGCCTTTGCTGTAAGTTGCAACCTTGGCTTTGATTTTTTCTCCCAGATTTGCTATCTGTACTCCTTTGTCAACCATTTGTTTGAATTCAGATTCACTTTTTGCAAAGAACCTCGCTATGAATTTCAAATAATCCAAACCTGTGAGTTCTTTGTAAGCTCCTGCATCCTCAGGGAGGTAGCTGATATACTGTCTCACCGATTCTGCCTCTTTTTCAACATCGTATCCAAAAATTTTCACGGTGCCAGACGATGGCTTGAGCAATGTCGCAAGTATTCTCAAAGTTGTGGTTTTCCCCGCCCCATTTGGACCTATCAAACCAAAGATCTCGCCTTCTTGAACCTCAAAACATACGCCTCTCAAAGCTTGAAAGGAGTCATAGTACTTCACAAGATCAGTTACCTTGACCGCCTCCAACCGAATTCACCCCGTAAAAAAGGATAACCGAAACGAGGGCAGCAGAACGTTCAGAGATGTTAACATATGATTGGCATTTGAGTTGTTTTTAAAATTTCAGGAGGAAATAGTCCCAGGCAAATGAAAAACAGAATGATCACAAAGAGAGCTGAGACTTCTTCGCTGAAGTGATATCTGTAGATTCACGAACCACTAGTTCTACATCCAAAACGACTACTTTCGGTTTTTTTCTTTTTTTGTTTATTCTTTCCAGAAGTATCTTGAAAGCCTCATACCCCATCCTGAATTTGTTTATGCGCACCGATGTGAGAGACGGTTCAAGATACCTGGCAAAATCGATGTCATCATAACCTACGACTGCCACATCACCTGGAATTTCTTTTCCGAGGTCTCGCAAAGCTTTCATCACGCCGATGGCTAAGATATCGTTGTAGCAAACTACTCCGTCGAACATTAAACCCATCTTCACAATTCTCTGCACAACCTCATAACTTTCTTTCAACGGCGCTGAAGAGACGATTTGAACGTAATCTTGGTTTAGTGTCAATCTTTCTTCCTCCAAAGCCTTCGTGAAACCTTTGTACCGAAACTTAGCTGCCGAGTTTGTTCTTAAGTCATCCGTTACAAAAAGTAGATTTCTTCTTCCAAGAGACAACAAATGCTTTGTGGCTAAATATCCCCCTTTTACCTCGTCGCTGTAGATTTGATCAAGCTTCATATTCTCCACGTGCCTACCAACCACCACCGTGGGGAAGGACATTTTACTGAGTTCCTCAAGGTCTTCGAAATTCTTTTCAGTTGGCGTGATAAGAATTCCCTCAACACGTCTTTCCAAGAGAGTCTTGATGGCCTCTCTTTCTCTCTTAACATCGACGCTCGTGTTCATAACCAGCAACTGATAACCCTTTTTCACCGCGGCAGTTTCAATACCCGTTAGTAATTCTGCAAAGAATGGGTTGTTAACATCTTCGAGTATCACACCCACAATCTTCGTTTTCTTACTCCGTAAAGAAGAAGCGGTCATATCTTTGACATAACCAAGTTCCCTAGCTATTTTGAGAATCTTCTCAACCGTTTCTCTGCTTATGTCTCCCTTTCCATTCAGAACCCTCGAAACGGTATTAACCGAGACATTCGCGATTTCTGCTATATCGCTCATGGTAACGTATTTTCTCACACCCGTTTCCCTTCCTTCAATCTAAAGAAATTAAATTCGCGATCAAAGCTCGGCTCAACTCTGTATCCTTAAGTGTGGTGAATACCTTTGTTTTTCCATTTGCCTTGACAACAAACAGCAACGAAGCAAGCGCATATCCCCAGCCGTACACTTTTGTTATTATAGACTGTTCAGAACTGAATTGGTCCGAGTGTTTTTCTGGTATAAGCAGATACTCACTTGATATTCTCTCAAGTCCCCATATCAATGCAGCTGTGTTGAAATTTCTCTTAATATTGTACACTGTTGCCGCACCTATCCAATCTCCTTTCAGATCCAACATACCGCCGATCTTTGTATCTTCTCTAACAACTTTCAAACCCGCTTCGGCAAAAAATTCGCTGTGGACGAACTTGACAGAAAATTTCTCCGGCTTTCTCTCAAGAATCTGAATGGGATAAAAGTTTCTGCTGACAAGCACGCCATCAGTAAATATCTCCACCCAGATGTTGTGAACAGCCTTATCCGGCTTGAACAAAAGCAAGGAAATCTTTTTAACTTCCCAAGACGACACCTCTACTGTCTTGTCCAGAACCACATCCATCTCGGTTCTAACCAAAACTCTTGCTCTCAGAATTTTTGAATCGCTGTTAACCACAAAGAGCGATGCGCTGTAAAGATCACCTTCAATAAGGAGCGAACTGTGATCTGGAATGACTGCAACAACTCTGCTGTTTAAAAACCTCAGGTACGGATAAAAATACTTCGGCATTCTGTTGTAGTCAAGCAAGCCGTTTGCTTCCCAAGCTATGTCTGAAAATTCCGTTACCACGTAACCAGAGATTTCCGGCTGCATTCTGATCGTCTCAGTTTGATACTTCAACCCGAGAAACTGTGTGAGTTGAGCTTGATAAATCAAATCGTCAAGATCGTGGAAGTTTGCTATTCTTTGTAGAGCATAGGCGGGCTGAGTTTGATCAAACATCAGTCCCATGACGGTGATTGGAAATTCAGACCATCTTCCCAACCACGCTTTCGGATCTGAAATTCCCCAGATACCGAATTCGGAAACAAGCTTTGGTAACCTTTTGTCAGTGCGTTCATAGAAGCTTTCGAATTTTCCGCTTGCGAAGTCCCTTATCTGTTCTTCCCATTGTTTGTTGTGATAAGGATACGCTTTATAGAAGTGATAATCATCCACGTCCGAAACAACGTGTTTATTACCTATACATGCACTGTTGTCAACGTAAACTCTTGTTGGATCAAACTCTTTTGCTTTGAAGAAAAATCGCTTGAGCCATTCCCTTTCCTCAGCAGCTGATAAATCAACACCCCAACTCTCGTTGATCAAGGACAGCATCACAAAACTTGGATGATTGGCATGCCTTGCCAAGAGATTTTCCATCAGTTTTTCGAGGTAGTTTTTCGAATAATCATTTAAAATTCTCGCATAAGGAAGATCGATCCAAACTAAAAGTCCTATTTCATCGGCTATTTCCAAGTACAGATCATCTGGTACCTTCACGTGAAATCTCAGAAGGTTTAGTCCCATTTCTTTAGCTTTGAGTAATTCTGACATCAACGAATTTCTGTCAGGCAAACAGTAGTGAGTTATAGGATAAAAGTTTTGGTCCAACGCTCCGAAAATGTAAACAGGTTCTCCGTTCAACAGAAGTTTGTCATCTTTGGTTTGAAAAATTCTTATTCCAAACGATGTTTCGAACTGGTCGGTGCGCCCATCAGTTTTCAGTGTTACAACGGCTTTGTACAGATGTGGATCATCAATAGACCATAGGTGCGGCTTGTTAATTTTGAACTCGAAACAACAGCTTCTCTCTTCGCTTTCGTAAACCTTCTGATGCTTAGAATCATATACTTCGATTCGAAATTGATGATTCTTTCCATCCGAGAATTCGACTATTCCCTTTATCTTTCCAGAAATGTCCAGCGGATAAAATCTTGCCGAGCGTATGTACACCGGCGGTACGAGCCATAGATCCACTTCTTGTACAATTCCGATTGCGTTGCCATACCAATCTTGCTTGCCCATCACAATGTGTGGTTCAGTTCTCACATCCACATCGTAAACAACTACTCTGAGCAAATCTGTGCCGTCGAATCTGACGTAACCTGAAAGATCAACTTCAAACAAATCGTATCCACCTTTGTGATCAAGAACTTCTCGATCGTTCACAAACACGGATGCGCCATAATCAACGCCATGAAATCTCAGGATCGCTTTATATTCATCAATCCCCCTCAACTCCTCAAGCTTTCTCTCATAAATCAGCTGCTGGCAAGTTGCATTTGGATAAGATTCCCCAGAGATATCGGATTGATGAGGAACACACGATACTTCTATAACCTTTCCACCACAGATTAAAGTCCAACCTTCGACAAGCTTCTTTCTCACAATTCACCCTCCTATCTCACACTTAGCACGACTCCTCGTATCAGATATCGCTGCAAGAACAAATAGACAACTATTATTGGTATAGTTGCCATGACATTGGCTGCTAGAACAGGACCGAAGCGTATGTTCACATCAGAGCCAGCAAGAGTCACAAGACCAACGGGAAGTGTGTACATTCTCTCAGAAGTAAGAACCACGAGAGGCCAGAAGAAGTCGTTCCAAACCCATGTGAAATGCAACACGGCAACTGTGATTATCGCAGGCAGAGACATCGGTATTATGATCTTCCACATGATTGTCAGTTCACCAGCTCCATCAAGTCTTGCGGCTTCCTCGTAGTCGAGAGGGATAGCCTTCATGAATTGAGCCAAGATAAACACCGCCATTGACGAAGGCAAAGCAGGAAGTATTATCCCAAGTAGGTTGTTCACAAGCCCCATCTTCCGAATTAGCACGTACAGCGGTATCAAGATCGCTTGATTAGGTATCATAAAACCAGTCAAAGCAAAGATGTAAAGAAGTCTTCTGCCAGGAAAGTTCATTCTGCTGACTGAATAAGCCGCAAGTGTACATAAAACAATTATTCCGAGCGTTGCAAGACTCGAGGAAATCAAACTGTTCAAAAACCACATTCCTATTCTTGCTCTTCCAAGTATTATTCTGTAGTTCTCGGTGTACCAGGCAGACGGAATCCATCTGCTCGCAAGTATATCCCTTTCCGTCTGAAAGGATGCAAGAAACATCCAGAAGATTGGTACCAAGTATATTGTCGAAAGAGCCACTGCTATAGCACTCAAAAGAATTTTCTTGATTCTCATTTAAATCAGCTCCTCCGTCGATGCAGAAGAAGTTATCAAACGAATCTGAACAACCGCGAAAACCAACATTATCGAGAACATCACAAAAGCCATTGATTGTGCATAACCCATCCGAAAGTATCTAAACCCTTGTTCATAGATGTACTGCATGATCGTTCGAGTTCTTCCTGCAGGTCCCCCGCCAGTCATTATGTAGACTTGACCGAATATTTGAAGAGAGGCAATTATTTGAGTCACGATCACAAGAACATGAACACGTTTCAAAAGCGGAATAGTTATGAAAAGCATTTTCTTAAACCCAGATGCCCCCTCAAGATCTGCTGCTTCATAGTAAGAAGGAGGAATTTGCTGCAATCCAGCGATATACAATACAATGGAAAATCCCATCGTCCACCAAACCGTCGTCATTGAAATGGCCGGCATTGCCCATCTGGGATCGGTAAGCCATGAAATCGGCTTCAGCCCCAGAACTTGCATGAATTTCGCAATCAATCCAAACTGAGGATTGAGGATCATACTCCATGTCAAGCACACCACAGATATGGTCAGCATATAGGGTAAGTATAGAGAAGATCTGACAAAACCCCTTCCGTAAATCTTGCTGTTTGCCAAAACAGCCAACAAGAACGAAAGAATAACAATTGGTGGAACTGTGAGTATCACAAAATAGAGGGTATGCCAAAGTGAAGAGAAGAAAACTCTATCTGAAAACAACCTTTTGAAGTTTCCAAATCCAATAAAAACGGGTGTACCAAGGATATCCCACCTGTAGAACGCCATTCTAAAGGAATTCAGAAAAGGCACTATCTTAAAGATGAACAAAAAGACTCCAAATGGAAGAAAGAAAATGTATGCTAAGAAAGCGTGTTTTTTCTTGTTCATGATTATCATTGCTATCCCCTCCAGAAGAGATAAGGAAAGGGGCGAAAGCCCCCTTCCGAGGATCCACAACCATTTTCAATATAACACGCTCTTTATCGTATTTTGCAGTTCCAAAGCCGCCTTCTCTGGTGTCATTTGGCCGAGTATGACAGCCTGACCCAATTCCCACATCTTTGTTCTGACTTCGCCCCATCCAACAACACTTGGAGCTGGCACAAGGTAGTTGACTACGTCGGCATAGTCTTTCCTGTAAGGCAGATCCAAGAATGCCTTAGACTCGAGTACGCTTCTCAGAACAGGCAAATGTCCTGCCTTAGCCCATTCTGCCGCATTCCTTGCAAACCATTCCATAAACGTGACGGCTGCCTTGATCTTATTCGGATCGTCTTTCGGTTTCTTCGGTACAACCCATGTGTGGCTATCTGCCCATGTGTAGGGTTTGCTTCCTGGTATAGCCGGCACACTTGTTACACCAAGTTGCTCAACGGTTTGTGGATAAACTGCCATTGCCCAAACGCCGTTGAAATGGAATGCTGATTGATCATTCTGGAATTGAGATTCGGAGACAGTGTAATGAGTTGGAGACATAACGGTTTCGTATAGACGTTTGATCAATTCATAGGTTTTCTTGGCTTTCTCCAGGTCGAGTTTTATTGTCTTCGTCTTCTCGTCGTAGAATTCTCCACCAAGTTGGGTGTAATAGGCGATGAAAATTCTCTCACCAATCATCGGTCCAAATTCACAAGAGATTCCGACCCCTAAACCCAGCTTTTCCTTTGCTATTTTGGCGTATTCCAACAGTTCATCCCAAGTCTTTGGAACCAAAACTTCTCCTTTTTGATCGACAAGCCCAGCTTGTTTCAAAAGTTTTTTGTTGTAATAGAACACCAATGGATGAGTATCGACTGGGATAGCATACAGCTTGCCACCGTATTTTGCCTTGGCGATAATCTCTGGGACGTAGTCATTAAGCAAGTCCTTGGAAACGTAATTATCTAACGCCGTCAACGCTCCTCTTGAGGCATAGTCAGGTATCATGGCAAGATGCATGACGGATACATCGGGTGGATCGCCAGCCGCTATAGCTGTTGTAAGCTTGCTGTAGAGCTGCTCCCATTCTACAACTTGTTCGATGACTTCGATTGTTGGATTTTCTGCGTTAAACTTCTTGATCAGCTCGGTGACGATGTAACCTTCTCCTCCGCCAAAGAAGGTCCAAACCGTGATGGTGGTCTTTGCAGCTACAGCAACCGTAAGCATTGCCAAGACCAAGAAAACAACTGCCAACCTCTTCATAGCACAACACCTCCCTCAGTGTAATGAGCTCGCGTGTGTTCAAGAAAAGACTCCTCCCCGACAAACATTCAAAACAGATCCTCTGGCGAAACCTTTGTTATCAACAATCTCGCGGAACGCAATTCAGCTCCGTTTACAGAGAATCAAATATATGAGTGACTTGGTACAACGATAACATGAACGTTCACCCAATGTCAATTGTTAAAACAGCAAGAAAATTGAAGCATAGATTAGAAAATTACGATTATACGACACTCGTTTAAATCAATTTAAACTTTTTCGGGAGTTTTTCTTGGATTTTCGCTGGTTTTTCAAACACAGGTCCCATTCTTTTGGCTAACCCTTCACAGCGCCTTCGAGTATTCCGGCGATAATTCGTTTTTCAAAAATCAGAAAGGCGATGATTATAGGCAAACCGGCAATTGTAGATGCTGCCATCAAAGTTGGCCAGGTGAAAACGTTCAGTTTTTGATAAAGTGCCAAACCTATCTGAACTGTTCTCATCTCCCGAGAGGTGGTAAGGATGAGGGGATAAAAGACGTCATTCCAGGTTAGAACAAAAGTATTTATTCCAAGCACAGACAAAGCCGGTTTGCAAAGCGGAAACAACACGTGCCAAAATATTTGAAAGTTACTTGCACCATCGACAAAAGCTGCTTGGTCTAATTCGATTGGAATCTGCTCTATGTACTGACGCATTAAGAAGATGCCAAAGGGTGTCACCAAATTTGGAAGAATCAACGCAAAGTATGTGTCCAAAAGCCCGAGTTTTTTCATCAAAATGAAGGTTGGTATTATCGTGACCTGCGGTGGTATCATCATCGTACCGAGTATCACGGAAAAGAGAGGTTCTTTGAATTTGAAGCTTTTTCTTGCAAAGACGTAAGCCACCAAGCTACAGAAAAACAAATTTCCAACGACTGAACCTGCTGAAACCACAAAACTGTTGAGGAGGTATCTGGCAAAGTAATCCTCACGGAGAACTTTGACGAAGTTGTACAAAGTTGGAAATCTGTTTATGACCTTCACATCGTCGATTTCGACAAGATCTTTACCTGAAAATTCTATTCTCAGTTGTGACACATGCAGAACATCCAGTTTTAGGTTACTTGCGTTTACTTCAACACTCATTTGCCTCCACTCACCACTCAAAGGCACAGTCTCTTGTAAGACGTACTCGGTTTTTTCCTTTATGTCCTTAAACCCAACCTTGATTGAGATGGCTGAGTTTGATTTCACTTTGAAGGAGATTCTTTTGATCTTGTTTATGTCGGAAGATCCGAGGGAAAAACCAAGTCCCGAGAAACCTGTTCCCAATTTCACCCTCGCGAATGAATTACCTTCTTCCCTCACAAACTCGACAGAGGAATTTATCGGTCTTATCCTTGACAAAAGCACAGTTTTTGGAGCCTCAAAGTCCGCGATTGTTTTTTGCAGGGTCTTGTTGAAAAGATCACCCTCGGGGACGAAGGAAGTGAAAATCATCAAGAAAGTCGGAAACAACGATAAAACAAGAAAAAGTATAAGCAAGGAATACACGGCAATTCTCATAGTTGTTCACTCCTGAGAAGTTTTCTTTGAACGAACGTCACAGACATTATTATCAAAAACAGTATGTAAGCAATCGCAGAGCCATAACCCATCTCAAATTTTCTAAAAGATACATCGTAGAGATAGTGCACAATCGTTTGTGTTGAATTTGCCGGTCCTCCGCCCGTAAGAGTGAATATCTCAGTGAATATTTGAAAGGATCTAATGGAATTGATTGCTATCACGAAAAGAATCGTCGGTTTCAAAAGGGGCAATGTGATCCTGCTGACCATCTGCCATTTTGTTGCACCATCTATCCGCGCAGCCTCGTACAACTGGATTGGTATGCTTTGCAAACCAGCTATGAAAAGCACTGTGTAGTAACCCAGCGCCGACCAGATATCCATCACCATAATTGAACCAAGCGCGGTCTTTGCGGAGGCAAGCCAACTACTTGTTGAAACATTGAAGCCCAGAGCCTTCAAAAAGAGATTCAGCGGACCTGTTGCACTGTATATGTATAGCCATATCATAGATATGACAACCATTGATATAACCGACGGTAGAAAATATCCAGCTTGAAAAATCCTTTTGAACTTTACACCACTTGTCAGCAGAATCGCAAGGATGAAGGAGATCACAGTTGTTATGGGTACCGTTATGAAGACAAAGTTGAACGTGTTGGAAATGGCTTTCAAAAAAACTGGGTCCTTGAAGGCTCTTGTATAATTTGATAGACCAACGAACTCAGATCTCGGATTTATGCCAGAATAGTTTGTGAAACTTGTGTAAACCGAGAAAACGAGTGGATAAGCGGAGAAAACCGCAAAGCTTATCAACCAAGGAAGAAGAAACAGGATTATCGTTGTTGTCTCTCTTTTTCTCATTTCAACTCGCCTCAACACAGGGGGACAAGCATGTCCCCCTCTTTTTCATTTTGCAGTTTGATCAAGCACTCTTTGAACTTCCCCGTTGTAATAATCTAAAACCTCGTCCACATTTTTGTAATTCACGATCAGATCATCTACAACATTCGTTAGTATATCTTCGATCTTCGGCCAAGCCGGCGTTGGTGGTACTGGGAAGGCCGTCTTCAACTGTTCAAAGAAGACTTTGTGCAATGGGTTGTCCTCAAACCAAGGATCATTTACAGCTTTTGGATCAGCTGGATAGACTCCAGGATAGTGTTTAGTTATGATCATGGCAACCTCCGGTCGCATGAGGTAATTTATCAACTTTCTTGCCGCATCAAGGTTCTTGGTCTGCGATGGTATTGCCAGGATCTCTCCACCAAGGAACGATGCATGAATTCCATTGGGTTTGTTTGGTCTTGGTATAAGGCACACACCGTAGTTCAAGTTCGGATACGATTGCGCCAGTGTACCAATCGACCATGCTCCGCTGACCAGAAAGCCTACTCTACCTTCACCAAAGGCCTCTCCAAGGTCCTTTTGTTTGCTCTTCAGGGCGTAGCGGGAAAGCTCCTGGTAGAACCTCGCAGTTTCTTTGTTTTGAGGCGAATTGAGCACCGCTTTTTTCAGATCCTTTGATACGACATCTCCTCCATTGCCCCAAAGGGCCAACAAGAACCATTCTTGCCATGGGCTGTAGACCTCTCCTGCTGGCAGGCCAATACCGTAAACTCCAGACAATTTCGATATTTTCTGAACGGCGTTCAGTAGGTCATCCCATGTTTCAGGTGGCTTGTCTGGATCAAGACCTGCTTTGATCATCAAATCAACGTTGTAGAACATCGCCCTAGTTCCAAGAAGCCACGGATATCCGTAGTACCTACCCAAATACTCGGCACTGTTCATGCCTGGGAAATCTTTGTACTTTGTCAGATCCTCTGGATGAACCTCCCTGAGCACTCCCTGCGATGCAAAACTGGCCACCCAAGTGTTCCCAAGTTCAACCACATCTGGTGCCGCACCTGCCGCTATTGCCGTGACGATCTTGTCGAAACCCGTTGACCACGACAGTTGCACAACCTCAACTTCAATATCTGGGTATTCCTTTGAAAAACCTGCTAAGACTTCTTTTGCCAATGCGTCATCCATCATGAATTGCCAGAACGTGAGTTTTGTCTTTGCCAGAGCAAATGCTGCGACCGCAACCAACAAGCAGACCAACACTTTCCTCAACATCCTCAAACACCTCCCTTTGAAAGTTGTGCCAGTTTACGAAAAACATATCCCATGACTGTTGGAGACAAAGAGTATGCCACAATGTGATCTTCCAGCTCAAAGAACTTCTTTAGAAATGGATTTCGAGTGATTAAATAAACCGTTTTGAACTTTGTCGAAAGCTCCTTGTGCAACGGTATTTCCCGCTCCGTCAGTTCTAACAGAAGATCCACCACCACACATCCATTTTCAATATTCTTCCAATCGCTGAAAGGAAGGATCTCGGCATCGAGAAATTTTCTCGCCTGATCTTTGATAACCTCCATGTGTTTGTATGAAACATCAGCCTTGCTCCACTGAACCGAATCTGGTATCAAGAGTACGAAGCGACCGTTTGGCAAGTTACCCACCTTGAATGTTACTGCTTCTCGAATAGCGTGAAAGATAAAGTTTAAATCAGCCTCTACAACTTTGCTCAACTCTTCTATCCTCTCTCGACTCTTCTTCAGGTTTTTCAGGCTAATTTTTCCTGATTGAATCAAATCTGCCAGAATCCGCGAATAGACTTTTAGATTTGTAGGATCTGAAAGAATGATCATATCCCCACCGCTGTTGAAAAAATTGATCACGATTTCTTGTGGAGAATAATGCTTTGCGAGTGAATTCATCTCAACTGCGTCGCTGATCACAAGTCCTTCGTAGCCAAGTTCTTGCCTTAGAATTTCTTGTATCAGCTTGTAAGAAATGGAAGCTGGTTTTTCATCAATCATAGGATAAACAACGTGCGCAATCATAATCGATTCGACATTGTTTTGAATGGCAACTTTGAAAGGGTATAGATCCTGTTCAAATTCGTTTTGAGTACCCTGGAAAACAGCAAGCTCTTCATGGCTGTCTTGACTTGTTCTACCATGTCCAGGAAAGTGTTTTGCACATGACGAAATGCCGGCGACCCGGTAACCTCGAATTGCTGCCAAACCCATCTGCGCGACAACTTTTGGATCTTCACCAAAACTTCTGTAACCTATGACGTGGTTGGTCAACTCGAGTTTCAAATCCAGAACAGGTGCAAAAACCATGTTCAAACCAAGCAAACTCATTATTTCCCCACTTACTCTGCAGTACCTTTCCACAGAATTTGGGGCACTTTTCCCAAGGAGCAAATTCCCAGGGGATGGAGGAATGAACGGAACAATCTCGAGCTGTCCACCTTCGTGATCTGTCGATAGAAGCGTCTTACAACCGTTCAGAACACTCACAGCTTCAAGAAAAACCGATGGATCTTGAAAGATGCCTGGGTACAAGAGAATCCCACCAGGTCCTTCACTTGCGATTCTTCTGAGTTCATCCAGATTTGAAACACCACAGAAGAGAAATTGTTCAACTTTGAGCATTTTCTGCACTCCCTTCTTTGAACACGATCCTTGCAAACTCATAATCGTTGAACAAAATTCTCAGAACTGCCGCAACCGAACCGATCGCAACTGTTTTCTGGCCATTTTCGTCGATCTCCCATTTGAATCTTTTCATGCTCTTGGCAGTTATCTGTCCCTCAACTTTCTGAATGATTTGTTCGAGAATTTCCCTCCCGAGAAGATGGAAATCCCCACCCAAAACGAAGAGCTCTGGATCGATCAAGTTCAGCGTTGTTGCCATCTTACTGGAAATGTGCTCAACAAAATTACTTAACGATTTCGACTGTCTCAGTACCGCCTCTCTACTTTCCACAAGATCGACCATGGTGAAGGAATCTTCGTTTATCAGCGACACACCTTCGCCAAGTTCACCAGCCGAGTTGTTGCTACCCTCGTAAATTGAACCGTTTATCACGATACCGGCACCCAAACCAACAGGCTTTGAAAGTTGATATGGTATTGAGAGCAAGAAGTACACCAAGTTGTTGGCGCAGTTCAAAAAGGCTGCTGCAGCCGCATTGGCATCGTTGAATACCAAGAAAGGTTTGCGGCTAAGCTGTTCCAAGCTGTGCTCGTTTAACTCGAGTGCTTCCGAAAATACCACTTTCTTTTCAAAAGACTTCACCAACCCAGGCAGGGCGATGGCCAAGAGGTCAAAATCTTCGTTGCTGAGAAGCTCCGAAACCACGGCGTTGAAATTCCTCGAACTAATCTCAATGTTTTTTTGGAAACACGAAAGCAGCTCGCCATAACAATTTGCCCTGACCAAGCATATTTGGCCTTGCTCAAGCGACAATCCCACAATTCTGAGCCAGTGAGGATTCAAAGTCAGCAATCGAGTTTTTCTGCCGCCAAACTCCGTCGCAGGCAGATATCCGTTTATCACGACCAGATTTCCCTCGATCAGCGGACGGAGATTTCGAGAAACCGTTGATTCATCTATTCCCAAAAGCTCACCGAGTTGACGTGCTGTCGAGTGTCTTAATCTGAACAACGATGCAAGCAATTTGTGCTGGAGTGAATTCAACAAGAAAGACCACCTTCCATGTTAGTTGATTGCATCTTGCAACTAACATATACCCAAGTACTTTTCTTGTCAAGTTTTGTTATTGGCCAAAATCCGAGGAGAATGGGAATTTCATCTGACTTAGGAACCAAAAATATCCGGTTCTCCAATTTTAGCATTGGAAATCTTTGACTATCTTTTTCTTTCTCTTGTTTTCAGGCAAGTGAGTAACGTTAACCTGTTTTTGTTACAAAAAAGTGTCAGAAATCACATTATCAACCCTGGCAGAAAAAGTGGAAGGTAAACCACAAGCAGAAAAACCAGTACAAGTCCTAGCAGGTACGGTACGACTGATCTTGATATCTTCTCCATAGATAAGCCAGTAATGGACGTGGCAACGTACAGATTTATAGCCACAGGCGGTGTTATCATACCAATCGCAAGCCCGACCGTTTCGACAATCCCAAAGTGAATTAAGCCGACTCCGCATTGCTTCACGATGGGCAAGAAAACCGGCGTGAGTATCAGTATAGCGGAAGCCGTTTCCATGAAAACTCCGGCAATTAAAATAATCACGGCTATGAGTAGCATTACCACGTATCGATTATCTGACAAAGACAGTACAGCGCTTGCAATAGTTGAAGGGATGTTCCAGTTTGCCAACACCCATCCAAAGACGCCCGCCACGGCTATCAAAAACATGATTATCGACATTGTCATCGCAGATCTTGTTATCAACTTGACCAACTCTTTTGGTTTCATTGTTCTGTAGACGAATAGAATCAAGATCAGCGTGTAATCCACGGCAACGACCGCTGCTTCGGAAGGCGTGAAGAACCCAGAGAAGATGCCGCCAAGGATGATGATAGGAGCAAGAAGCCCGAAGAAAGCTTTTTTAAAAGTCAGCCAGATGTTCTTCAGAGAAAGAGCCTTACCTTTGGGGTAATTCCTTTTAAGAGCCTCTCTCAGCGCAATGTAGATCAATATCAAACCCATTCCGATACCAGGCAAAAATCCGTTGAGAAAAAGCCTTGCCACCGATTCACCTGCAACAACGGCGTACAGGACCATCGGGACTGACGGAGGTATGACCACCCCTATTGTTCCAGCTGCAGCTATCAGTGCAGCCGAGGAAGCAGTTTCATATCCCCTTTTTTTCAACTCGGGGATCAAAGACGTGCCTACGGCGGCAGTAGTTGCAGCCCCAGAACCTGAGATAGCAGCTATGAACATAGATGAAAAAACGGCTGCCACAGACAGACCACCTTTGAGAAACCCAAACACGGAATCGGCAAGTTCGATCAATCTTTCAGATATTTTTCCCTCGGAGAGCAAATCACCAACGAGAATGAAAAACGGAACGGCAATCAAGGGAAAACTATCCGTTGCGGCAAACATCCTTTGCGCAACTATCGCTATAGGTACGCCGCTCTTCAAAAGAACAAAGAGAGCAGACAATCCAATAGCTACCGCTACGGGTAAGCCTATTAGGAGGAACACAAAGAGCAATGCAAAAAGTGCCCATGCCACGGCTATTGCCCCCTTAGATTCTTTCTCGACAACTTCTCAAGCAAAAGCGAAACGCTGTGAATTAGCATCACCAAGAAGCTTATCGGCAGAACCAAATAGACGAATCGCATTGGCAACTTGAGGGCTGGGGAAATCTGGAATATTTGAAGAGATATCAACCTAAGAGCAGCAAAAAAGGAAACACCGAAAAAGAGCATACAGAGCAAGACACCAAGAATTGAAAGAGCTTTTTTTGCAAGGCCAGGGGATTTTTCCAACAAAAACTGTACAAAAGTATGCATACCACGTTTGTAAGCCATTGTGGCACCAAGGAAAGAAGCCCAAACCAAGAGATATCTCGACAGTTCCTCTGTTCCGACGATTGCTCGGAAAAACACCCTTGATATTATCTGTAAAGTGACGACAACGATCATGGCAACAATGCTGACAAAAACTGCGCCCCCGACAATTCTGTCCAAAACGTTGCTGAGTGTTTTGAAAACCCCGGAAAGGCTCATAACTATCTCCCCTTTTTGCTAGGAAACGGGACTAACTCAGCAAGAGTTAGTCCCCATATTCAAAGCCACTATTACTTTTGGCTACGAAGTTCTTCCAGCTGTTTTTGGATTTCTTTGAGATGTTTTCCAAATCTGTTGCTGTATTTGTCGTAAACAGGTTTCACAGCCTCTCTGAAAGCATCAAGCTCTGGTTGGGCCACTTGCATACCAAAATCCACCAGCTCTTTCAAAAGTCTTTCTTCGTTTTCGCCGTTGACTTTTCTTGCATACTCAGCAGCTTGCTGTGCAGACTCTTCGAAGATTTTTTGTATATCAGTCGGTAAGCTCTTGAAAACCTTCAGACTCATTATGATAAGCGCGGGTGCGTAAGTGTGTCTTGTCAAGGAAAGATGTTTCTGAGTTTCGTACAGTTTGAAAGAGTGTATCACAACAACCGGGTTCTCTTGACCATCTATTGTTCCCTGTTGCAATGCTGTGAGTGCTTCAGTCCACGCCATTGGAATCACGTTGGCTCCCAACGCTTTGAAGGTGTCAATATAGACGGGATTTTCCATAACGCGTATCTTGAGTCCTTTCAGATCCGTTGGTGTTACAACTGGTCGCTTCGAGTTTGTGATGTTTCTGAAACCTCTTTCCGCGTAAGCCAAGCCTTTCAAATTAACTTTTTCGAGCAACTTCAAAAGTTCCTTACCAACTGGACCATCTAAGACTGCGTAAGCTTCCTGCGCGTTAGCAAACAAGAATGGCAATTCGAAAACCGCGATCTCAGGCAAAAAGTTCGCCACAGGTCCATTTGTGATGACCCCCATGTCAATTGTTCCAAGTTGCATCCCTTCAAGAAGGGTTCTTTCATCTCCAAGAACTGCGTTGGGATAAAGATCGATCTGGACTCGACCATTTGTTTTTTCCTCGACTAGTTCCTTGAATTTGGCAGCCGCCACATGGAAGATGTCCCTTTCGTTGACAACGTGCGCAAGGCGAAGCTTAAATTCCGGAGCAGAAGCGAACAAAACTGACGACAAAACGCAGACGGTTAAGAACATGAAGAAAACTTTCCTCATCCTGATACCTCCTTTATAAGGATTTTTATCCTTGAAGCACCGCTCCTTTACTTGCGGATGTGACGAGCTTGCTGTAACGTGCCAAATAACTGCCTTCTGGTGCTTTTGACGGTGGTTCTTTCCAATTTGCAAGACGATCTTTGATCTCTCGCTCACTAAGTTTTACGTTCAAAGTTCTGTTGATTAAATCTATCTCTATGATGTCGCCATCTTTCAGAATCGCTATCGGTCCGCCTTCTGCGGCTTCTGGGGAAATGTGACCGATGCAAGGGCCTCTTGTCCCTCCGGAAAAACGACCGTCGGTCAAAAGAGCTACGGATTTTTCAAGTCCCATTCCAGCTATAGCCGATGTTGGACTGAGCATCTCCCTCATTCCTGGACCACCCTTCGGACCTTCGTAACGAATTACAACTATGTCGCCTTTTTGAATCTTTCCACTCATTATCGCCGAGAAGGCTTCTTCCTCCGAATCGAACACCTTGGCTGGTCCAGCATGTTTCATCATCTCTTGGCTTACGGCGGAGACTTTGACGACAGCTCCTTCAGGCGCCAAGTTTCCTTTCAGAATGGCTATGCCACCTTCCGGGCTGTATGGATTGTCCAAAGGACGGATAACTGAGCTATCCAAAATCTGGGCATGTGAAACGTTCTCGCCGAGTGTTTTTCCAGTTACAGTTAACGATGTCGAATCGATCAAACTTGCCTTTGCAAGCATATTCAAAATAGCAGAAATTCCACCAGCTCGGTCCAAATCTTCGATAGCATGTGGACCAGCAGGGCTTACTTTGACCAAGTTCGGTACTTTTCGGCTGATTCTATCAAATTCATCCAACTCAAGTTTCACACCAGCAGAATGTGCTATCGCCATCAAATGCAACACACTGTTTGTTGATCCACCGAGCGCCATGTCAAGGGCAATTGCATTCTGAAAAGCAGTTAGGGTTAGGATGTCCCTTGGTCTTATGTTTCGTTTGACTAGCTCAACTATTTGCATGCCAGCAAGCTTTGCAAGTTGTCTTCTTCTTCCATAAGGTGCTGGTATCGTTCCATTTCCAGGCAATGCCATGCCTAAAGCTTCTGCCAAACAGTTCATAGTGTTGGCTGTGAACATTCCCGCACAACTTCCACAAGTTGGGCAAGCTGAAAGCTCCATCTTTATCAGCTCCTCTTCGCTTATCTTTCCAGCTTTATAGGCTCCAACGGCTTCAAAAACGCTTATCAGATCAACCTTCTTCCCCTGGTAATTCCCAGCCAGCATCGGACCTCCACTTATGTAGATCGCTGGTATGTTGACTCTTCCTGCGGCCATAAGCATCCCTGGGACAATCTTGTCGCAGTTGCCTATTAAAACCATTCCATCGAATTTGTGTGCCATTACCATCGCTTCGATGCTGTCCGCTATCAATTCTCGACTTGCCAAAGGATACTTCATGCCGCTGTGGTTCATGGCTATCCCATCGCATATACCTATTACGGGAAATTCAACCGGAACACCACCAGCTGCGCTGATGCCAAGCTTTACCGCTTGCGCTATATCTCTTAAATGGATGTGTCCTGGAATGATCTCGTTGTAAGCGTTGACCACGGCTATCAAAGGTTTTTTGAGGTCCTCAGGTAGGTAACCCATAGCGTAAAACAAAGACCTATGCGGCGCCCTCTCTACTCCACTGGTAACCTCGTGGCTGTTCATCATATCCCTCCTTGAAGGTTTAACGCGGCCCAGCGAACCCCGAGATGACCGGTACCCGTGTTCTTTATTAAGATTCAATATACCATTTGAGTAGATACACGTCAAGATTAATATTCCAACAGTCTTTGATCGAAATGGGTAGCCTCATTTTGTAAGCCTGCGGGTTCAAAATATGCTCTTATGGCTTAACTGTTTTCGCAATTTCAGAGTTTTCCCTTCACCATTTCCAGATTTTATGGTTTAATATATGTAAATCTGATAAAAGGCAGTTGGAGATTGTGAGGTGGATAGTTAAGCAGGTAGACCAATCACAAGTTGAGTTTCTCAGAAGTAAACTCAACATAAGTGAGTTTCTCGCAAGACTGTTGGTAAACAGAGGTTTAAGTGATCCACAGCAAGCTGAGCGTTTTCTTTACCCAACCCCACAGGATCTCCATGACCCATTTATTTTGCTTGACATGAAAAAGGCTTGCGATTTGCTTTTTTTGGCCCGAGAGGAAAACTCTCCCGTGCTCATATACGGTGACTACGATGTGGATGGTATTACAGGTACGGCGGTGCTTGAAGAATTCTTGAAATCCAACGGGTGGCAAGTGGAGCACTACATTCCAAAGAGGTTGGACGAAGGATATGGTATCCAGCCTGAAGTAGTTCGGCAGTTTGCGGAAAGCGGAGGCAAACTCATAGTCACAGTAGACTGTGGAATCACTGCGTTTGATTCAATCAACCTTGCGAACTCCTTGGGTTGCAAGGTTATCGTCACCGATCACCATGAGGTAGGGCCCGGTCTTCCCAACGCCGAAGCCATCGTGAATCCAAAAAGACCCGATGATCCCTATCCGTTCAAAGATTTGGCTGGTACAGGTGTTGCCTTCAAAGTCGTCTGTGCCTTGGCAGAAAGACTTGGCCTATCTCAGGAAAGAATCTACGAATACCTTGATCTTGTGGCTCTTGGTACCGTGGCAGATATGGTCAGACTCGTCGATGAAAATCGCTTCATAGTGAAGAAGGGCCTTGAGTTGATGAAAAGCACCAAGAAACCTGGGCTTGAAACTCTGCTCTTCAGATTAGGCATAAGCAATCCAGATTCAAGGGACATTGGATACAGGGTTGCACCAAAATTGAATGCCGCCGGTAGACTTGACTACGCCGAAGATGCGTACAAACTCCTCACTGTGAAGGATCATCAAACGGCTGCGAACTTGGTGAATTTACTTTTCGAGTACAACACCACAAGACAGGAAATTGAAAGCGAGATCTACTCAATGGCTGTGAAGCAAATAGAGGAACATGAGCTTTATAAGTATTCGATCATAGTCGCTTACGGTCAAAATTGGCACGTTGGAGTTCTTGGTATCGTTGCAACTCGCCTGTGTCAAAGGTACGGGAAACCAGTGTTGGTCATTTCTGTCGGCGAAGACGAAGCTCGTGGTTCTGCTCGAAGTCCAGAAAATATCAACCTTATGGAAGTATTGCAACCCTTCTCCGCATATTTCAAGGAGTTTGGTGGGCATTCTTTTGCCGTAGGTTTTACGATTGACCTTGATCTGATAGAACCATTCGTCGAGAAGCTGAAAGATTATCACATCCCGATTGCCGAAAGCCAAGATCAAATAGAGGTTGACAGCGAGATAACTTTGCATCAAATTGGAGACGAATTTTTAGCACAGCTTAAAATGCTCGAACCGTTTGGAAACGGTAACCCTGAGCCGGTTTTTGTTGCTAAGGACGTGAGTGTTGAGAGCGCAAAAATCTTTGGACCAAATGATTCGAACCTCAAGCTTACGGTAACTTCCGGGACCAAGAGATTCGAAGCCTTCGGTTTCGGCCTAGGTCAATTCGTCGAAGAGAGTCTTCTCAATCGCTTTGCAAAGGCAAATTTAATCTTCACCATCAAGAGAAATGGTCAACAACCTGTTTTAAATCTTCTGGACATCATTTTGGAAGAACCCGACTCTGGTTCAAGCGTTCCATCAGAAAAGATACCCTTTGTGCACAGATCATCACAGCTTGAGGAAATTCTTTCGAACTTAAAGGGTCGTGAGTTTTTTGTGGTTGATATCAGAACAAGGAATTCCATCTACAAGTGGCTTCTCGAAAATTCCAAAGCCAGGATTGTTGTTGTCTCACCAAACAACGTGATAGCTCTTCAGGCTTACCAAAGTCTGCAAAGATATGCTGTGAATTCCGTCGACTATCTGAATTCTTTGAGTAAGAACTCGTCACACAGATTTGCTTTCGTAACGGTCGTGTACTTTGTTGAACAGTTTGAGAGGATGCTTCGAACCTATGATTTACTTATCATCAACGAACTATCGCTGTTCAAGACTTTTGCAGATAACCCATATGTAAGGAAGTTCTTTGATATCGTCAAAAGACATCCGAGTAAGTTCATCACTCTGACCGTCAAATGTCCTGATGACCTATTTGACCTTGCAGGTGAACTTGGTTTCTCGCTCGTCTATCAGAAAAATTCGAGGCCAACTTTTGGTCTAGTTGATGTGCCAGCAGGTTTGGAATCTGTTTTAAACGATGCGACGTGTTTTCTGTTTTCGTCAAAGCTCAACCTTCGTAACTTTTACAAGAAGGTCTCTCAAATTTGGAAACCCGCTGACTTCTTGGTGTACACGCACGGTTTGAAACCACAACAACGCAACATCATCGTCAGTCAGATAAAGAAACGAAGGTTTAAAAAACTTCTCTGTACAACGAATACCGATGGCATACCTTCCATGCTCTGGCAGGATGTTGAGATGGCGATCGGAGATGTGCCACTAACCCTTTTTGAGATCCTTGACAGCCTCTCTTTTGATGGAACTAGTCAGATTATAGACCTTTGCTTTGACACAAAGGATATACAAGCGAGAGAAGAAGAACTCAAGGAGCTTTTCCCAACCCATGAAAAATTGGAACAAGTCCTGCAACTGTTTGGAAGCAAGCAGGTCGAAGAAGATCATTTCTTAGCAGACCTAGTTAGGAACAACTTCGTCAGAAGTGTTTCCTACGCAAAGGTTTTGCTGTCCGTTCTCAAAGAACTCGGCGCCGACACTACGAATGGTCATATAGACCTTTCAAGGGTAGATCTCTGCAACAGCTCCTGGAGAATGGCTGAAGGAGATCTCGACATAGCCTATTTTGACACCGTGACGAAACCATATCTGCTTCAAAGGGCAAAGGGGATCTGCAAGGTCTTGATGAGCCACAAAGCGGTGATCTGATGATTGCAGTCATCGATTACGGCAGGGCAAGGTGTGGAATGGCCTTGGGTGAAAGACTTCCATCGAAAGTCTTCACAATTTCCCCAAAAGATGTGGTAAGTGAGCTTCTCAAATACCAGCCTGAAATAATCGTTGTTGGACTGCCTTTGTCGATGAGCGGAAGATACTCAACCCAAACCTTTGAAGCAGTAAGATTTGCCGAAAAACTTCAGAAAAAACTTCAAGCAAAAGTCTATATGATCGATGAAAGACTAACAAGCAAAATGTTTGAAGGAAGAAAAAATGTAGACGAGTTGGTTGCTGTCCGGCTTTTTCAAGAATTTGTTTCTTCAAAAGCGATTCTTCACGATATTAAACCTATTAGGACTGTAAGCGAGGAAGTTGTTGGCGCTGTAAGGAACTTTACGGGTAAAATTCTGCTGGCGGAAGTTTCCGATCTCAGACTTGCCTCAAACAACACGGTAATCTTTCAAACAGATCCATACTATGCTTATCTGTTTTTCAAAGCAGGCTTCAACGTCGAAAGAAGTCTGAAAGAACTGGAAAAACATTCACCATTTGATATTATTATTGTTGTTGAAGAAAAATGCGAGGAGTTCAAATCATTTCTTTCGAAAAACGGGAAATTAGTGTGCCTGTAGCTCAATCGGATAGAGCGCCGGACTCCGGATCCGGAGGTTGCGGGTTCGATTCCCGCCAGGCACACCAAATCTCGAGCTGAAAGGAGAGGATGCAAGATGCCAAAGGGAGATTTAGGTATAGATCTTGGTACCGCAAGTTTCATCGTTTATCAGAGGGGAAAAGGCATAGTCATATTTGAACCTTCGGTCGTGGCGATCTCTGAGAAAACTGGAGAAATAGTGGCTATCGGTGAAGAAGCCAAGAAGATGATTGGTAAGACACCTGAGTACTACAAGGCCGTCAAGCCTATGAAGGATGGAGTTATTGCCGATTATAAAACTATAGAAGCTGTTATAAAAGAATTTATCAGAAGAACTATGAAAAAGTCTTTCTTTTTCAAACCTGAACTTGTGATAGGAATACCGACAAAGGCAACAAGTGTCGAAAGAAGAGCCGTTTTCGAAGCGGCTTTGAACGCAGGGGCAAGACAAGTTCACGTGGTTTCAGAACCGTTAGCCGCAGCGATAGGCGCAGGTATTGAAGTGACAAAATCTGAGGGAAGCATGGTAGTTGACATCGGTGGTGGAACTACGGATATAGCGGTGATAAGCCTTGGCGGTGTTGTGGTTGGTGATTCAATAAAAATCGCCGGTGACGCCATGGATGAAGCGATTGTTCGATACGTCAGAAAAAAGCATGGTCTGGTGATCGGTGAACCAACTGCAGAACAGGTGAAGATAAAAATAGGAAAAGTTCATCCCGATATGGAAACATATGAAATGGAAATCAGAGGAAGAGACGCTGTCACGGGATTACCCAGAACAGACACAATCACTTCTGAAGATGTCATGGAAACGCTACAACCGTTGATAACGACGATCCTGGGAAGAATTAAAGCCGTACTGGAAAGAACTCCTCCAGAACTTGCGGCAGACATAATAAACCAAGGAATAGTTTTAACTGGGGGAGGGGCGCTGTTAAGAGGTTTGGATAGGGTTATGGCTGAAGAACTTGGTGTCAAAGTTGTCGTTGCAGAAGATCCTATAACGTGTGTTGCAAAAGGAACCGGAATATTGCTTGAAGACGAAGAGCTACTCAAGGTGGTGGCTATCTCCTACTCGAGGTGATCGAATGGTAAGGGGAATTTACACGGCAGCAATGGGAATGCTTCTGGATGTGAGCAAGATTGACGCGACCGCCAATAATCTTGCGAACGTCGACAGCACAGGGTACAAGAAGGACAAACTGGCATTTAGGGCTTATCACGAAAGAGAGATATACGCACTCCCGAACAGAAAACAACCGATAGGAACTTTGGTCTACAGTGTTGTTCTAGATAGGGTCTACAACGATGTTTCGCAGGGAAACCTTCAACACACAGGGAATCTGCTGGATTTGGCGATAGATGGAGAAGGGTTCTTCGCAGTTCAACAAGATGAAGAAATATTCTTCACACGTGCTGGCAATTTCAAGCTCGACGCAGAAGGATATCTGGTGAATGCCGATGGATTGAGATTGTTGGACATCAACGGCGAGCCAATCAGATTTCAAGATGGTTTTACCATAGACGAACAAGGTTATGTTAGAGATCCAGCCAATCAACCAGTTACGCAAATTGCCGTGTACACTTTTGATTCTCCAAGGGACTTGAGAAAATTCGGTTATACACTTTTCCAACAAACCGAAGAAAGTGGCGAACCAGTTGCCGCCGAAAATTTTAGGATTCTCTCGGGCTATGTCGAATTATCAAATGTCAACGCTGTGAGGGAAATGGTTAGCCTAATTGAAGCGCAGAGGCATTTTGAGATATCGCAGAAAGCTGTGGTTGTTCAAGACGAACTTCTCGCAAAGCTGATTTCTCAAGTTGGAACGCTGAGATAGGAGGCGATTTGAGATGATGATCTCTTTGTACTCGGCGGCAACGGGAATGTGGGCTCAGCAGTACAAGTTGGATGTTGTATCAAACAACCTTGCCAACGTTGACACTACCGGTTACAAGAAAGTCAGAGCCGAGTTTCAAGATCTGATTTACCAATATTATAAGAACGCCGGTGCTCCAACGGCTGTGAATTCGACGATACCAACTGGAATTTACGTTGGGCATGGAACCCGCCTCAGCGCGACGAACAGAGTTTTCACAATTGGAAACATCGAACATACGGGGAATGCTCTGGACGTTGCGATAATGGGCGACGGATTTTTCCAGATACAGCTTCAGGATGGTAGAACCGCCTACACACGCGACGGAGCGTTTAAAATGGACAGCGAAGGAAGAATCGTAACAGCCAATGGTCTCGCTTTGATCCCGAACATAGTTGTTCCCCAGGATGCAGTTGCAATAAACATCTCACCTGATGGAATTTTTTCCGCCGAGATGCAGGATGGAACTGTGCAGAATCTTGGGACAATCACTTTGGTACGGTTCGTCAACCCTGCTGGTTTAAAGTCAGTTGGGGATAACCTCTTTGTAGAAACAACGGCTTCAGGTGCCCCGATAGAAGGTGTTCCAAATCAGGAAGGTTTTGGAGCTCTCCAACAGGGATATCTTGAGAAGGCAAATGTTGACGTTGTGAAAGAAATGGTGGATATGATTATTGCCCAGCGTGCTTACGAACTCAACGCGCGAACAATTCAAACAGCCGACAACATGCTTGGAACGGTAAGCACGCTGAAGCGATAAACTCTAATGGGTGACCAACGATGAGAAGGTCGACTTTGCTCGTCCTTCTCATTTTTACTTCTATTTTCCCCATCGCTTTTCCCTCGGATATGGAGTCATCCATTAGACAAGCAGTTCAAAATTACCTACTCACAAGAATCGACAGCGCCATCAGCATGGTTGATTTGCAAATCAAGTCAGATCTTGAAAATGTCACGGCATTTGAGTTAGTTTCTCATTCGATATTGGGGGACGAAGTGAGATTTCTCGTAAAATTTCTAAACGGCGAGTCATTCCTGCGGTATGGACAAGTTGTTGCAAAGGTTGTTATCCTCAGGAAAATAGTTGTTGCAAAAAGAATAATAAAGAGCGGCCAGGTTATTCAACCTGAGGATTTAAAAGTAGTAGAACTGAACATTTTTGGAAAAAGAGGAACATTCACGGAAAGCACGGACGAACTCGTTGGAAAAATCAGCAAGAAAATGTTCCGTGAAGATGAGCCAATAGACCTTTTCTATGTTCAACGTCCCCCTGATGTGAAAGCCGGGGAAGTTCTGACGGCAGTTGTGGAAATTGGCGGTGTGCTTGTAACTGCGATGGTGCGTGTAATGCAAGATGGTTATTTTGGGGAAACTGTCAAAGCGCGAAATCTCTCGACGGGTGTTTTAATTCAAGGGATATTGGGTCGCGATTACAGGATCTATGTTTCGGGGAGTTGAGAAAATGAGAAAAGTTCTTATGATCACAATGCTGATGGTGTTCTCAGGCTGCTTGATGAACGCAACATCCCTATGGAACAGTTCGAGCAACAGTTCTTTCAAGAACATCCTTGCCGACAGGAAGGCGAGCAAGATTGGCGATATTGTCACAATTGTCGTCAGAGAAGCTCCAAGTATGAGTTCTTCAGCTGAATACGACTCTCTGGCTAAGGCTCTGACAAACTTCATTACGGGAGCTGTCAAGGGTATCACTCAGTTTGATATCTCACAGTTCATACCGATAAAGAACAACACCGAGCAGCGCTCTGCGAAGGTTAGCACAAGCGTGAGTTTCACGGTTTCAGCTGTTGTGATCTCAGTTGAGAGCAATAGGCTCACCTTAGAGGGAAGTAAGAAGATAAAGGTCGGAGATCAACTGAGCGAAATAATCATCAGAGGAACTGCAAGATACGAAGATATAGACGCAAACAACACAATAGAGTCTTCCAAGCTTGCCAACAGCCAAATTTGGATCAACGGTCAACTGGTTTTCAGCCAAAAACCCGGTGAAGAATCATGGTTTGACTACATACTATCAGCCCTTGCGAGGTTTTTCCTGTGAGGTGGATCAAATGAAAAAATTCCTCATATTCATGCTGATTCTGATTGCTGTGCTGTCGCTTTCCACAACGAGGATAAAGGACATAGCCACCTTCAGAGGAGCCAGAGATAACCAACTTTTTGGTGTAGGTGTCGTGGTTGGATTGAACGGAAGCGGGGATTCGGGAAACATAAACTCCGGACTGCTTGCAAATATGATGAAGGCTTTCAACATCACGGTTAGCCAAAGCGATCTCAAGGCACGAAACGCAGCCGTTGTAATGGTCTTTGCAGATATTCCCGCATTTTTCAGAGAGGGAATGAGACTCGATGTAGTAGTTGCCTCAATTGGAGATGCGAAATCACTTGAAGGTGGGGTGCTAATTCAAACACCACTTTACGGTGCAGATGGAAACGTTTATGCAGTTGCCCAAGGAAACGTGAGTATCGGCGGTGCAAATGTTAAGGTCTCCGCAAATCTTCAAACCAAAAACAGAATAGTTGGATACATTCCAAACGGAGCAATCGTTGAGAGGGAGATCCCATTTGAATTTGTGGAGTCGAACATGGTAACATTGCTGATTTCACGGCCGGATTTTACAACAGCTGCAAGGGTTGCTGAAGCAATAAACAGAACCTTTGAAAGAAGACTTGCAAAGGCAGTCGATGGTGCAACTGTGAAGATCGAGGTTCCAACGGCATTTGAGGACGACATTGTCACCTTTCTTTCACTTGTTGAAGAAATAGAAGTGACAGTTGATCTTCCTGCCAAAGTTGTCGTAAACGAAAGAACCGGCACCGTCGTCTTCGGTGGAAATGTCAAGATACTTGATTTCACACTATCCTACGGCGTTTTCAACGTGACAGTTAGAAATGGAAAAGTACAGGCAGACAAAGAAGCTGAAGCCACTGTGGCTAATTTGATCAGCGCTCTTAAAAGCCTTGGTGCCTCACCTCAGGATATCATTGCAATACTTCAGACTATGCACAAAGCAGGCGTGCTGTTGGCAGATTTGGTGGTGATGTGATGGTTTACGGAATAGGGTCTTATAAACATATAGGAAAAGACAAGCTCTGGGATGCCTGCTCTGAATTCGTTGGAACCATCTTTTACGACATCTTCAAGAAGATGTATCATTCCATTCCTAAGGCAAACTTGCTATCCGAATCATCTGGGGAAAGATGGTTCAAGGAAATGTTATTCTACGAATATTCAAAAGTGGCAGCCAGGGAAAACCTTAAGCCGCTTGTCAGAATGATCTACCAAAATCTTGCAAAGCAGACATACAAAGATTAAGCTGATTTAACCTTTTGCTTGATCTGCTGAACAAGTTCGTTTTCCATCAACTTCGTTATTAGTTCGTCCAAATCTCCATCGAGTACCTCTTGAAGTCGGTAAGTCGTGTAGTTAATCCTATGATCAGTCACTCGATTCTGTGGAAAGTTGTAGGTTCTTATTTTTTCGCTTCTCTCGGCTGTTCCAATCTGATTCTTCCTCTGTTGGGATAACTCGCTGTTGACCTCAAGCTGCTTGATCTCGTACAATTTTGATCGTAAAATGGCAAGTGCTCTCTCTTTGTTTTGATGTTGTGATCTTTCCGATTGACAGGTTACCGTTATCCCCGTTGGTAAATGGGTTATCCTCACAGCAGACTCGGTTTTGTTAACATATTGACCACCGTGCCCCGATGCCTTGCAAGTTTCGATTTTCAAATCTTTCGGATCTATGACAACCTCAACTTCACTCACTTCTGGCAGAACGGCCACCGTTGCGGTTGAAGTGTGAATTCTTCCGGAAGATTCCGTCACTGGAACCCTCTGGACTCTGTGAACTCCGCTTTCTAACCGTAGCGTCCTGTACGCCGATTTACCAGTTATCGAAAGCACGATTTCCTTGAAGCCACCCAAACCAGTGTCGTGAAAATCAAACAACTCAACCTTCCAACCTTTTCTCTCAGCGTAACGACTGTACATTCTGAACAGATCGGCCGCGAAAAGCGCCGCTTCTTCTCCACCAGTTCCTGCGCGAATCTCCATGATCACATTGTTGTGATCTTCGGTCGGCAGAAGCAAAGAGACAAGCTCTGATAGAACACTTTCGTACTTCTTCTTAGCTTTGGTCACTTCCTCTTCAAGTGTTGGATCTTCGTTCACAGCTTCTTGCCAGAATTCGATTTCCTCTTCACAATATTTCAACTCATCGTATGTCTGGAGAATCTCCTTGATTTTTGAATACTCTACTGAGAGATCTCTTATTTGATCAGCCGTGAGATTTGGATCTCCAAGCTGACTTTCTATTTTCAGTAACTTCTCCTTCAGTTCGCTTACAGCAGTCTCGACTACCTCAATCATCCCAATTTTCTCCTCATTTCCTCAGGGTTTCTCGCGTATTCATACACCTGAGCTTTGTCTACAAGTCCACTGATATAAGCTTTGAACAACGCATCGTCGAACAAGACCATACCTTGTTTTGCACTCGTTTGCATGACTGATTCTATCTGATGCAGTTTGTTTTCGCGTATCAAATTCTTTACCGCAGTGGTACCAATCAGAATTTCCAAAATCGGAACCATCCCTTTCCCGTCCGCTCTTCTCAAAAGTCTTTGGTAGATCACTCCGAGAAGGGTGTTGGCAAGTTGCAAGGCTATTTGCTTCTGCTGAGCAGCGGGAAACACATCGACTATTCTTTCTGGTGCCGCTGCAGCGCTGTTGGTGTGAATGGTACTCAGCACCAGATGGCCCGTCTCCGCAGCTGTCAACGCAAGTGACATCGTCTCAAGATCTCTCATTTCACCAACAAGTATCACATCGGGATCTTGCCTAAGTGCATATTTAAGACCGTCGTAAAAGCTTTTTGTGTCCTGACCAAGCTCTCTTTGATGCACGATTGATTTCTTGTTGACAAAGACGTATTCGATTGGGTCTTCTATTGTGATTATGTGATAGGCATAGTTGGAGTTGATGTAGTCAATCATAGCTGCAAGAGTTGTTGATTTACCACTTCCAGTTGGCCCAGCAACCAAAATCAAACCAGAGTCCCGTTCGGTGAGCTCTTTTAGAATGGTAGGCAGTCCAAGCTCCTCAAAGGTACGAATTTTCTTAGTTATCAAACGGAGTGCCAGAGCTGGTTTTCTTCGCTCGTAGTAGAGGTTACCACGTACCCTTATTTCCTCACCAACATCAAAGGCAAAATCAATTTCCCTTTTGTTCTCAAACCCATGGAAATCAATTTTCTCAAACAGCCTTTCTATGCTTTCCAAAAGTCCTCTCTCGTTTATAACTGGGAAGTTCTTTTGTAATTCGAGCAAACCGTTTATTCGATACACCGGGTTACACCCAACCGATAGGTGAACATCCGATGCCCTCTTGTTGAAGGCATCGGATATTATGGCAAAGATATCCAGCATAACATCATTCCTCTGAGCTCAAAACTTCCGCGCATCTGGGACATGTTCCTGGGAACTTGAGATTTGATCCTGTCAATGGATGATATTTCCAGCATCTTTCACATTTCTGTCCTTCGGCTTTTTCAACATCGACCTCAACAACGGATGAAGTGGTATTTTTGCCAACATGAACTTGTGATACTATGAGAAATTCTTCCAGATAATCAGAGTATCTTTGTAAAAGTTCGAAGTATTCTCTCGAAGCGGTCCTTATTGTAACCTTTGCGTCCAGGGAATGACCTATCAAACCACTTTGTCGAGCTTCTTCGAGTTTCTTCAAAGCTGCTTCCCTGATCTCCATCAGCTTTTCAAAGTCTTCCAAAAGCTGCCTGTCGACAAACTTTGGCTCATACTTTGGCCAATCCTCAACAAAAATCGTTTCATAGCGTTTCCCACGAAAATGTTCGTATGCTTCCTCACAGGTGAATGTCAGAATGGGAGAAAGCATAACCAACGTTGAACGCAAGATTTCGTAAAGGACTGTTTGCGCCGATTTTCTCTTGAGCGAATTCTTACCTTCTACGTACAACCTGTCTTTGATTATGTCAAGATAAACCGAACTCAGTTCAACGGAGTAATACTTCACGAGGATGTTGTAAGCTCGAGAGAATTCGAAATCTTCGTAAGCATCGGTCACGGATTTTATCACCTGTTGCAATCTTCCATATGCCCATCTGTCGATCGGCAGAAGTTTTTCGTACGAGACCTTTTGTTCCTCAGAGAAATCGTTCAGGTTGGCAAGCAGGTATCTTATGGTATTTCTGAGTTTTTTGTACACTTCTACCTGTTGCAATATGATTTTTTCGGAAATTCTTATGTCGTTGAAATAGTCACTGCTAGCGAGCCACAATCTCAACACGTCTGCCCCGTACTTTGAGCAAACTTCGAGTGGATCCACGATGTTTCCAAGAGATTTGCTCATCCTTCTTCCTTCTTCATCCTTTATGAATCCGTGGGTTAGAACTATCTTGTACGGAGCCACACCGTGTTTGATAACCGATAGAACTATGGACGAATTAAACCATCCGCGGTGCTGGTCACTTCCCTCCAAGTACATATCCGATGGAAAGGAGAGGTCGGGCCTGTTGTTCAAAACAGCTTCAAACGAAGCGCCAGAATCAATCCAGACGTCAAGCGTATCCAACGTCTTGGAAAGATTCTTTGAACCACAGTTAGGACATGCAAAATCCGCAGGTACAAGTTCTTCAACACTCATTTCGAACCAAGCGTTCGTCCCTTTTTTCTTCACTATCTCGGCAAAATGTCTTACTGTTTGAGGCGTCAAGGCAACAAAACCACAGTCGATGCATTTGAAAGCAGGTATTGGAACTCCCCAAACTCTTTGGCGGGAGATACACCAGTCAGGCCGTTCTTCTATCATTGCGCTGATTCTGTTCTTTCCCCATGCTGGTACCCAGTTGACTTTTTCTATCTGATCCAAAATCTTCT
>FWWL01000207.1_pt1 | contig 67350 bp, 53 predicted proteins | sample 2228331 | NCBI WGS metagenome assembly FWWL01 (sample SAMEA103939775, study PRJEB20133) | metagenome
AATGGCCTCCATTAGGCCACAAACCCACAGTTATAATGGTTCAGTAGTCTGAAACCATTACCACGCGCACGCTTCAGGCTTTGGCCATCCACTTTCCGCGTGAACGAATCGCACGATAACCTAGATTTTAGCTCTGTTGTGGCCAATCCGGAACTTTTGTCACCACCAGAAAATAGTCCGCCCCCAGAATCGCCTGTTGCTGAACCTTTAGACCCTGAATTGATGCGATTTAATCAGGTGATGCAATATGCTATTGAGAGAAAATTAAGCGCTCGCCCTTTGGGAGAAATCATGCAGGCGATCGCCGAACAATTTCTCGGCACTCCCTACGCTGCCGGATTGTTAGATCGGTCAAACCAAGAAACCCTGGTGGTGACATTAAACGCATTTGATTGTGTTTTATTTGTGGAGACGATATTGGCGCTTGCTAGGGGAGTTGCCCAGCAAGATTATAACTATGAAAATTTCCGCGATCGCATCGAAGAACAGCGTTATCGCTGGGGTAAACTCAACGGATATTGCAGCCGTCTTCATTATTTTTCCGACTGGATCGAGGATAACCAAAATCGACGGCTTGTTGATAATATTACTAAAAAATTGGGGGGTATTTTTCTGCATAATACCTTCAACTTTATGACAGAAAATTGGCAATATTATCCCCAACTAGCTAATCAGTCTGATTACCAATGTATGCTGAACCAAGAAGCTAGACTAGCAAATCTGAATATCTACTATATTCCTCAAGACGAAATCGCCACTATTTATGCTGACTTAAAACCCGGTGATATTATTGCCACTGCCACGGATATTCCGGGGTTAGATGTCACCCATACAGGCTTAGTTTATCGGTTTTCCGATGGGGGTATTGGCTTCATCCACGCTTCTCCCAGTGGTGAAGTCACCATATCCCGTGATTTACAATCTTATGTGCAAGCAGTTGATGGTCAAATTGGGATTATTATTGCTCGTCCCCGCTAATTTTTCCATGATTAAAAGTGAGAAAAAGGCTAAATTTATCTGATTGGCTAACGCCATCATCTAAATTCAAACGAGCAAAGAAAAAATAATAAAACCAATTAAAAGCCAGGGAATTGGTTCTAACCATTTGAGAGATAATTGGTCAATTTGACTGATATTATAATAACTCCGACAAGTATCACAAACTCGCAAGTCTGGATTGTGGGGATGCTCTACCCAATGACAGGGCAATTGTTTAAGATTTGGGTCACTTTCATAAGGGCAAGACATAAGCAAATTATTGGTTAATATTATTGGTTTTTATAGTAACAATTGCAACAATTGCAGCTAAACTGTGGCACAGACACGGGACTTAGCCCCGTGTCCGAACATCTAACTCCGAATATCTAACTAAAAAATTCGGGGATTTGAATTTCTATATCTACCGAAGGTCGTTGGGCATGAGTGTTTTCCCGTAATACACAAACTCCCGGTTTTTTAGAGTCATTACTATCTTCGCTGGAAGCATCAGTATCCGCTGCCGTGAGGGTGATGTCAAAGTGCTGTTTAAATAATGCTTGAGTTTGGGCAAATGCGGCATTGAGTTGTTGGCGATCGCCTTCGTTGCGAATGCCAAAATAGGGAAAATGATGGATAAAACGACCAAAAAGCATTTGACAATCTTGGGCATATTTGCTGGTATCTAAAATATGCTGATGCCATACTTGGTCAATTTCTCGACTAGGGACAAGCACTACATTGGGGTAAAGATAAACCAAGTACAGAAACATCAAATAACGAGTTAAAGCGCGACTGACTTGGGAGTAATTTAATCCTGCCCCGGTTTCTGGGTGCATTAATTTATAGGCGAGCGAGCCTAACTCTAATTCCTTTATTTTAGCAAAAAAAGTGTTATTAGAAAATGTCACCCCGTTGTTTTGTTCCAACATAAGCACCTCAGAATGGTGAGTAAGTTTGGCTAAAAATCCTAGATGTATTAGAAAGCGATAATTCCCTGAATTCCGCCTATCAAAATCATCAATTGGGAGTCCAAAGTGAGTCAAGACTCCCAGAATGGGGCTTAAAATTACCTCAAAAGTCTTATAATTGAAAAGTTCGGCATCTGGGAGGCAGAAAATTATTCTGGGATATTCTGGAATCTCCCAGAATATTCGGTCGGTCGGTTGCTTGACCTGTGGTTATATCTGGAGGAGGAAATGCCGCAAAGAAAAAATCTGACTTGGGGCAAAATTCCCCAGGAACGGGTGAGGAGATTTTTGGAGGTGTTGCTATATAGTAGAAACTATGATCGCGATCTGCTTCAAATGGAATGGCAAGAGGGTCAGCGCGCTCGCTATCGGTTATTTGTCCATTACACTACTAAGGCAAATTTGGTTAAATTGATGACTAAAATAGCCTACCCTAGTGAAAAAAAGAAAGCAGAAATTCAAGATGCGATCGCGCACTTAGAGGAATTGCAAATCCTCACTGACTTGCGTGCGGTGAAAACTGGGGCAAAAGCGGAAAAACTATCGTTTTACTTAGATTTACCTAGTCAAAATCCGGTGGATATTATTAAATATGTCCTAGAAGAACAGTGGTCAAAAATGTCACCGCCCCCGACTGCCCCAAAAAGTTCGGAAAATACCAATGAGACGAGCGCATCACCCAATTTAGACTACGAATTGACCGCAGAAATAGAACAGCAGGGAGACCAAGCAATTGTTCGTTGGCAACTCAAGCTTCGCGGCAGTCTAGCTAATTTAACCCCAGAATCTATCGAGAAAATTAAAACCTTAGTTCGGGAAATAACTGGAGACCAAAGGCAAAATATAATGAATATAACTACCGGATCGATTATTGTAGAATTTGCCGGAACAGCAGCGGGATTTAACCGAATTAAATCCCTATTTAACCAGGGCAAATTAACTGAAATTGCTGGTTTGAAAATAGAAGCGATCGAAGCAGTGGGAGATGCGATCGATTTAAGTCAATGGCGGCAAAATATTTTTCCAGCCGGTTGGCAGGCGCTGGCTGCATTACTAAGTCCCCCACAAATGCAATTAGCCTTTGGTTGGCGCAGGGATTGGGAACCAGAAATTATTCGGGGACAGTTAGTAAACATCGCCGCTAAATCACTCGTATTAGTCATAGCTTTAGCCAGTGAAACTGAGACAAAAACTCGGATTTGTCTGCAAGTGCATCCCGCCCTAGAAGCAACTAATCTGCCAGCCAATTTAAGATTAATTCTCCTTGACCAAGAAAATAACCCGGTTCTCACAACCGTGACCGAAAATGCCACCAGTGGTTTTTTACAATTAGACTTTAAAGGGGATGTCAGAGAAAGGTTTACGGTGAATATTTCCCTAGACAATGATATAATAGACAAAAGTTTTGTCATTTAATTACCATCTCAACCACTTGCGGTTATCAAAAACTGATGGCAAAGTTAGTCATACTGATGTTGCAAGAAGGCAACTTTGAACAAGGATTTCGGGCTTTGCTGCAAATTCGGGGCGATGACCCACCAACGGAAACACAGATCCAAGTTCCGGGTATCCTGCCACCAGCCCCAGAAATGCCCGAATTACTCAATCGATGGCGTTCTAGTTATAAATCCGTAAAAACATCGAGACTCGAAGCGATATCCAGTCAAGTGGTATCCCCGGATCCTCACGTCGCCCAAGCATTAGCCGAGCGCTTAAATGAATGGCTGAATTCTGGGGAGCGACAATGGCGGGGAATTAGGGATTTATTGTTACAAAATACCCACGAACAAATCCGAGTGATTCTGGAAACGGAAGATATTAATTTACGGCGACTTCCTTGGCATGCTTGGGATTTATTTGTTCAAGGAAATTATAAAAAAACCGATATTGCTTTAAGTCCCCGCAGCTATCAACGACCGGCTCGGGATCTTCCCTGGGGGAAAACCGTGAAAATTCTGGCGGTTTTTGGCTATGCAAGGCATCTGCAATTGGACATCGATCAACAAGTATTAGAAGAGTTGCGCCAGCGCCAAGCGGAAATCACCATGCTACAACAACCTTCCCCAGAAGAACTCCGCCAATTGTTGCGTCAAGAGTCTTGGCATATTTTCTTTTTTGCCGGTCATTCCCAAAGCGATGAACATGGGAAAATCGGCAAATTTAAGCTGAATCAAACCGAGTGGATGACACTCGCTGACTTAAAAAACTCTTTAGATATTGCTATTCAAGAAAACGGGTTACAACTGGCAATTTTTAACTCCTGCGACGGGTTGGGTTTAGCCAACCAACTAGCCCAATTGCGCTTACCCCAAAGTATTGTCATGCGGGAACCAGTCCCCGACGAAGTAGCCACTAAATTTTTACAAGAATTCCTCTGGGCTTTTGCTAGTGGGGAATCGTTTTATGCCTCAGTTCGTTATGCCAGAGGAGTCTTAGAAGATGCCTTTAATCAGCAATATCCGGGGGTGAGTTGGTTGCCAATAATTTGCCAAAATCCGGCTAGTTTTTCTCCCACCTGGCAGCAATGGTTAAAACCCTCAAAACCATTAAATATTTCCGATGATTTAACTAATTTAGCCCCCAACTTAATCGACCAGCAAATAACCGATGAACTAAGCGATCGGCCAATCGCTGACCGACCAGAGTTAAGTCCGAAACTTTTGAGTAAAATCGGGCTGGCTTTAGTAATTATCAGCACCCTATCTCTTTTAGGCAGTTATGTTTTAGCCAAAAGCGACCCTTGGTTAAAAGCTTATGGCCATCAGGGTTGGATTATTGAACTGGTTCGGAGTATGGTGTTAATTGTGGGCATTATTTACCTAATTGCCACTAAATTTTCTGCGGAAACCGCCGAGTTGTTTTCCGGACGTCCCCGGAAAGATCCCCAAGGAGTTTTTCGGTTATTTCGGTTATTTATTCTGTTATTTTCCTTGGCGATCGCCGGTTTACTACTAGATCACCATTTATGGACAGGTCCAAAGGAACTCTTATCCAGATTTTCCGCAGAATTGCACCCCAAATTAACGGCAAAAGAGCAGTTTTTCCAGTATCATCTTCCTTACTTATTATATTTGCCCTATTCAACCATTAATTTTGGTTTAGCGGTCTTGATGTTTGCGGGCGGTGGTTATGCCGCGCTCAATGATTTGCTGAAACTGCGCTCCCAAAGTTTGAATGTTAAACGTCAAATTCAAGCCCTCAGCAAAAAAACCGCCAAAAATGAGGCAATCCCAGAGCATATTCTAGACATTTTTCAAAAATACTGCTACGACTTAATTAACTTAACTAAACGTTATACTTCCTTGTTTTCTGGGTTAACCGCGGTAATTTTATTTGAAATCAGTGCTAGTAAATTTTCTGGAGCTCAAGATACCTTATCGGCAGTAGCTAAAGCCTGGTTTTGGATTGGAGTAATTGTAGTGGCGATCATTTTGCTGATTATTTTTTGGGGATTCCCTCATTATGAAGCGGTTTTCCAGGAAACCTCTTATGGTTTATCCAAATTTAAATTCAATTATCAAGAATTTGAAAATCAGCACAATTCCTTAAGTATATTAAAAAGAATTTGTCGAGCTAATTTAAGTATCTATATGGCTTTATTTATGTTTTCTTTATCCTTAATCTTGTTATTAACACCGCATAATTAAGCAGCTTTATCCTAACTTACAAAAAATCAACATAATGAGCAAAATCATTCAAAGAAAAGTCACCTCTGATGAAGCGGAGTTACTGGTTAAAGAAATCCAGCAAACTCCTTATATTGTCGGTTATTCCGCCCGAGAATGGCGGCAAGCGGAGAATATTCGGGTGGCGGAAGATGAGAATGGCCATCTAATCGGAGTTAGCTTAAATACTGACTTTGGCCAAAACTGGACGAAAATTTCCGTTTTATATGTTCGGGAAGAATTTCGCGGCCAAGGAATTGGCAAAAGCTTATTTTATGCCGCATTTGAAAATGCGATCGCCAGGGGCAGAAATGTTTATACCATTAGTGCGAATCCCATTGTGATTATGATGATTAATCAATTGGGATTTTCGACTTTTTCCAGTTTATTATTATTGCCAGCAGCGTATCAAAATCAAAAAGGCATCATTTACTGGCATACCTTAAAATGGCTGGCGAATTTTTATCGAGTCAAAGAACTGATTAGAAAGCATTATATTTTTCGATTGAAAGAACCGTTTATTTATGCCTTATTTATGCCATTCACTTAACATCACCTAATTGAAACCAATCGGAGGGCTTTTTTGATTAATTTACCAGAGTTAGGTACCAGAGTTAGGACAACGTAAAATGACAGCCATAACTCTAGTTTTAGCATCCTTAAATGACGCCATACCTTGACCGTTTGGTAAGTTAAGCTTTTGAGGGAGATCGCTATCAGCACCTACAGTAAACCATACATCTTTAATTTCATCCCGTGTAGGGTATTTATCCTCATTTATCCTCATCAGGAAAACGAGCGAAAAAACTCCCATATTGACGATTGTAACTAGCTAAATCATTGGCACCACCGGGTTGATTAATATCCTTGGTACGTTTACGTCGAGGATGACGATGATGAGCGCAAAAATACTCATTTTCTATATCTGGGAAAATTTCGCGATCAGTTATTAGGTCATTGGTAATTTTTCTCACATAACATCTCACTTTTGTACGCAGCCCAAAATTCACTGACTTGACTAAATGCAAGCCAACTGCACATTTTGGGAGCGGGAACAGCCGATTAACCACCGTCTTCGCGTGGAGAGAATTAGCTGGCCAGGCGATCGCCCATGACCGGGTTTGTCAAGGTTTCCAGATATTTTGCACGGGTGCGACAGGATTCGAACCTGTGACAAACGGATTAGAAGTCCGCTACTCTATCCATCTGAGTTACGCACCCAAGCGATCCTGCTGGCATAGTATATCACGATTTTTGCCAATTTGGATCTAAAAAAAGATCGAACGGGGTTGGCGACACCTTTCACCTTAATCTAAGGTATCAAAATATGTCCATTAATATGTCCATTATAGTCTATTAGAGGAAAAATTCCAGCCTTTGCCTCAAAGAGGCTTTCGAGAACAGACAGTATGGTAAGACTTAATTGAATTTATAGTCAAACATGCTAAACTATAGATATATGTTGCGGCATTTCTCACTTAAATCACTGGCGATGTCACCTTAATCATAAACCAGTCATGCAACATCATAGAGGAAAGAGGGGAGAGTGAATAGTGAATAGTGAATAGTGAATAGTGAATAGTGAGTAGTGATTAGTGAGTAGTGAGTAGTGAGTAGTGAGTAGTGAGTAGTGAGTAGTGAGTAGTGAGTAGTGAGTAGTGAACAGTGAATAGTGAACAGTGAATAGTAAACAGTGATACCTCTTTGCTCTTTTCTCTTTTTTTTTGCTCTTTCCTCTTTTCTCTTTTCTCTTTTCTCTTTTCTCTTGAAGGAGGACTGTCTCGCTGTAGATATGGGACTTTAATTAATACTGACGTGAATGGTTCGTTAAATACCATCCGCAAAGCATTCCCCAACGCTTTTGCGTTCGGGGATACAGGGGGTAGTAGTACCTCACGTAAGGGTGACACCTGATAAAATGGTTGAAGCGGGCAATTGTAATATTTGTCTATAAAACCTGTAACTATAGTGATCAATATAGTGATCAATGTACATTAAATGTACAGTAAAGCAGTAAATTATGAATCAGGCAATGAACCTTCTTAGGATCATCAACCCGTTGGTGATCCTACGGGGACAAAATTCTCTGGCACACCGCCTCTCACTGATCTACCTTTCAGACACAGGCGACTTTTCCGAGAATTACCTGATCCAACCCATGGCTACCATAGCCTAGGCAAGCCACAAAGATTTAATTGGCAATGTCATGTTTATTCTGAAACAGCAGGATGTTGAAATCTCTAGTGTTCAGCACCCCAAAACGGGTCAGCAGATTCCAATTCTGAACTATCAAGGTCAAAGCTTTCGCTTGATTAACGTATTTGGCGCGACTCAGGCGGAAGAGGCAAGAGCTTTCTGGCGGGATCTGACTGATAACCGTGGGAAAGCTTGTGTCCTGCTCGAAGAGCCTGACCGATACAGTGTTTGGGGAAAAATAAGAATAGAACAACTTGGTGACGATAGTAGCGGGGCAGGCCCTCCCTCGACTGTCTTAACCCAAGCTTCTTTAATACTTATGCAAGCGGTGTACTTCGATGTTGAAGATTTGCTGGGCAACAGGCAAGCTTCTGCTTTTCAGAAGGACATTGCTCAAATCATGCAAAAGTGGAAGTTCCCCCAAGTCGATTCTCCCAAGGCAGTGAATAAATTACTTGAGATGAATCCTTTAGAAGACAAGATGCCAGCATGGCAAGAGCATCATATAACCACCTTGTTGCAAGAACTTTTTAATCTGGGCAAACAATATTTTGGCAATGACAGCTTTACGGCTGGAGCCGTTGATGCCCTGGAAGACTTGCCAAAAAATGATCGCAAGCAGTTTGTTGATTGGATGAATCAATATCCCCTAGGTAAGCTCTGGGGGACAGGTTAAGTAGCAATTTGTCACAATTGATCCGCAACTCTCAAGAAAAGATAGGCTTGAGCGGAAACCGTTCTGGATTCCGCCTTTACAGCGAGAGCAGCAAAGTTATATGCCTTTATATCTTTGCGATCCGCTTTCCAGCGAATTAACCTTTTGGGATGACATAGATGCGTACAAGCTCAGAAAAGTTAAGCAGTTCTCAACCTTTGCTATCCGCCCAAAATTTGATCGTCACCGGCATTGCTTGGGCAGTTTTTGCACTGTTGTTTTTTCTGCTATTCAGTTCTACTCCTCCCGGTGAGGAGCGACCTCTTTGGTACTCGATTGGTACGGTAATTTTAGAAGTGGTGGCATTTTTGGGTGGAGGAATTTTGTGTTTGAGAAATTGGCGTTCTCCACAGGTGGTCAGCGGACGTGGTGTCTGGCTGGCAATTGGGATCGGTCTGCTTTCATACGGGATCGGCAGTATATTGTTTAGCTATTGGGAACTCGTTTGGCAGTTAAAACCAGATGTCACCTTGGGAGATGTCTTTTTTCTAATTTCCTATATCTGTCTCGGTTGGGGCATGGTATTGGCGGTTCTCTCCAAGCGAGTTAACCTGGAAATTTGGCAGTGGGCAGTATTAATCGGAATTGCCGCCAGCGGGATCGCTTTAGCTTTTTGGCTCTCTCTGCCAACAGGCGCGGCTTTGACGGTAAAGTCCTCGGCCAGCGCCGAAGTGCCAGCCAATGTTCCGGCGGCAATTTTGGCTATTGATGCCGAATTGTCCAAATATTCCTACTATGTCGGACTATTTTATGTAGTCGCTGACGTATTTCTGTTGATTATTGCTACAGCGCTGCTTTTGGCCTTTTGGGGCGGTAAGTTTTCCCAATCTTGGCAAATGATCGCCGCCGCGACTCTTTCCCTTTATATTGCGGATATGTGGTTTAAATACGCCGATAGATCGATTGAGAATTATCAAAGTGGCAACCTTTTGGAAGTGTTTTGGATTTTCTCTCCAGTGCTGTTTGGTATTGGTGCTGTCTTGGAACATCATATTTCCACTCGTTCCCGCCAAGGCCGACGCCGACGAGGTGGTTCATCATCTTCTAGTTGATCCGACTCTTGAATTTCCGCTCCGGAGAGTGAGATTTCCTACAGGTTAGGGTATTTGGCTCTCCGGAATTTATTTGTTATTTATTATTTGATACTTAGTATTTACTATTTAATGGGGGTTATTTGTTGCTTGTTATTTGGCTGGGAGATGCAAATGTTTTATTTGATATAAAATATTTATTTGATATAAAATATTGATGTCATCAAGGTTTTTGGTTTGGTATGATCGGAAAAGCTCCCGCGCTGCGTGGCGCAAGTTAGGCGCAAGTTATACTAATTTGGATTAGGTAACACGATTCTCTTTTCTTAACTACAGAGGCGGCATGAGTTCTAGAAAATTATCTGATTCTGACAAATGCGATATCGTCGAACTTTATCGGCAGCCGGGAGAAACTACTTTAACCTTGGCTAGTCGCTATGGGGTTAGTAGTTCGACGATTAGCCGCATTCTCAAAACCAGTTTATCTGAACATGAATATGAAGCGTTGATTCAAGAAAAGCGATCCGGTCGTGCGATCGCGACGCCAGCTGAGTTATTGCCAGTGTCACCACTCGCGCCAGAGTCACCGCTGGCGGAAAACCGTAGTCCGAGAAAGCGTTCTGCGGTGCCATACGAGTCACCAGGGTTGTTTGACGCTGGGACTCAACTGAGTCTGCTAGATCAAGCAGAGTTAGAGACCCAGAACGAGGATGATGTAGATGAGATTTATCAAGCAGAAGTCAGCACTTTACATGAAATGCTGGGGGAAGATTTGCTTGATGAGGATGATATGGATGATGATGAGGATGATGGTGATGAGGATGATGACTATGATGATGAGGATGATGAGGATGATCATGAACCATTCATTAGTCGGCCTCGGAAAATTTCTCAAGCTTTAGTCGAAGTGCTGCCGATTGAAAGTGCCGAGTTACCCCGACCTTGCTATATCGTCGTTGACCGAGGCGGGGAGTTGATTACTCGTCCTTTGGGAGATTTTAGTGAACTGGGTCAAATTTCTTTGACGGAATTCCAGCAAAGAACTTTGCCGGTTTTTGATAATCATCGAGTGGCGCGAAGATTTTCTAACCGGAATCAGCGGGTGATTAAAGTTCCTGACGGGGAGATGTTGCAAAAAACCGCGCCATATTTGGAAGCGAAAGGAATTAGCCGCTTGTTGATTGATGGTCAGGTTTACTCTCTCTAAGGTCAATGGGCGCTTCGGGACGGCGATCGCTTCTCATCAATCCCTTTTTAAGGATTTAATGATTTGAGGCAGGTTGACGGCAAGATTAGTCGCCCTTGGTGAATCACATATTTGCTGATGCTGGTTGGACTGGACTCAACCAGTAAATTTCTCTCTAAAATAGAAAATAATTATTTACTCTTTTTAGCTGGACTGATTGCTCATGTTGCTGGCGCCGATTCAACGCGGTAAATTAGACGAGTCTGATGATACGCTGTTTTACTCCTTTCCCAGGTTTGTCACCCATGTGGATGACGGGTTTATCGACCAATTGACGAATTTATACCGAGAACGGCTGAAGCCGAATACGCGGATTTTGGATCTGATGAGTAGCTGGGTTTCCCATTTGCCCGATGAGATGAAATTCGCTCATGTAGAAGGTCACGGTTTAAATCAGGCTGAATTGGCGAAAAATCCTCGTCTTGATCACTATTTTTTGCAGGATTTGAATCAAAATCCTCAGCTACCTTTGCCGGATGAAAGTTTTGATGCGGTGTTGAATGCGGTTTCGGTGCAGTATTTACAATATCCAGAAGCGGTGTTTCACGAAATTCATCGAATTCTCAAACCCGGTGGGGTGGCGATTGTGAGTTTTTCTAATCGAATGTTTTATCAAAAGGCGATTCAAGCATGGCGAGATGGTTCGGAGGCTGATCGGGTTGAGTTGGTGAAAGGCTATTTTAATTCCGTACCCGGATTTAAAGGATTTAGCGTTCCTGAAGTGATTGCGGTGCGCTCGGAGGTGCCGAGTTTTCTTCAGTTTCTTGGGATGACTGGGGGCGATCCTTTTTATGCGGTGATCGCTTATCGCACGGCTTAAATGTTTTAGGTAAATGTTTTAGGTTTGATTGATGAGTATCCGATGGGGGATGATGCTGAGGTGAGAGGCGATTCGTTTTTTGCTTGACCTCGGTTTTTCCCCCAAAAAAAGATTTTCATCATCGGGTAGACAGAGAAGTTATACCTTTTTGCCAATTCTTCACCTATTCAGCAACCGGGTTGCTCCTAAAACCCTGGTTTTTTTTAACTTTTAGCCAGAAAAAATAGTTAAATAAATTTTTAAATATTTGCCTTGATTGGCTAATGAATTAAGCTGATTTTTGCTAGAATAAGAGCGGCTAAAATGGTTAGCAAAAAGCTTTTAATTGCCCCGGGGATGAAAAAATGGGTTTTTGCAATAACCCTATTGCTTTTCCAGGGATACTTTTGTCATAATTAAAACATAGGTAAATAACCTAGATGTCAATCACTTGAGTCATCACTGACTACTACCAGCAGGATCCGTTAAAAAGCCATCGGGGTGTCTTCTCAGAAAGATAACAGTTACCATTTTTTTAATTTAGGTGGCTTTTAGTTGACGATTCGCTAAATTCAGGTCGGGGAAATTTGTAAATTTCCCCAATTTTTTTGGTTTAATTTTTGAGTCTTAAGGTGGGATTTGGCTAAGATTTCTAGTTTATGCTTGAATCACTTCTAGTCCGCATTCTTCAGCTAATTGCTGGGCTAAACTTTTGTAAGGTCGCGGCGGTGATGCTGGTTTATCCAAGTCAAACCCTTCTACGACATAAGCGATTAATTTTTCTCGCCAATCGGCTTCTATTTCATAGTCCGATCCTAAATTTCCTTCGGATAAAGCGGCCATTAGTTTATCTAAAATCTGGTATTGGCCAATGAGTCGGGCAGCAATATGTAAATCCCCAGAGTCAATATCTAGAGCTTGAAGTTCTTGGAGGACTTTCTCCCATTCTTGATGAATTAATTTGGTTAATAAGTCTCCTCTGGTGGCTTTTCGCTTCAGGGCGATCGCTTCTAATCTATTCTCTTCACTCATCTTGATGGCCTCCATTTATTTACAGCTTGTTTACAGCTTATTTACAGTTTGACGAATTTTAAGTCGGGGTTTTCATTTCATTAAAAGACTAATTTTACTTGATTCTAGCTCATATTCGGGCCACGATGGTGGAGGATGATGTCACTGATGCATAACTTTTGGCTTCTGGTTTTATGGCGATAATGCTGTGAATTTTTGACTATAGTTTAAGCAAAGACTACGGTGCGATCGCCATAGACTAAGACGCGATTTTGTAAGTGCGATCGCACTGCCCGGGCTAACACCATTCGCTCTAAATCTTTGCCTTTGCGGATTAAATCTTCAACATCATCCCGGTGGCTGACTCTGACCACATCTTGCTCAATAATTGGCCCTGCATCTAGGTCTGGGGTGACATAATGAGCGGTTGCCCCAATAATTTTAACCCCCCGCTGATAAGCTTGATGATAGGGTTTTGCTCCGGCAAAGGCGGGCAAAAATGAGTGATGAATATTAATCACATTGTTAAAGCTGCTCAAGAAATCCGCACTCAATATCTGCATATATTTAGCCAGGACAACTAAATCAATCTGGTAATAATTTAGTAGTTCTAATTGTTTGGCTTCTTGTTCGGCTTTATTGGTTTTGGTAATGGGCAGATGGTAAAAATCTGCGCCAAATTGACGGGCGATCGCTTTTAAATCCGGGTGATTACTAATAATCAGGGGAATTTCCGCTAAAAATTCTTTGGCTTCATGTCGCCATAGCAAATCTAACAGACAATGGTCTTGCCGACTGACCCAAATTGATAGTCGAGGCACGCGATCGGAAAAGTGTAGTTGCCAAGTAGCATCAAGAGATTTTGCCAGACTTGCCACCGTCGGGGCGATCGCCTCTCTGGGTAAATCAAAACCCTCTAATTGCCACTCTATGCGGGTCAAAAATAACCCAGCGGCAAAATCCGTATGATGGTCAGCATGAATAATATTCCCATTATGGCAATAGATAAAATTAGCAATTTTTGCCACCAATCCTCGTTGGTCGGGGCAGGAAAATAGTAAGGTTGCTGTTGGTGATTTCATATTTAATTTTTAGCTAACAAATAGCCTAAAAAACTTAGTTTTTGGTTAGATTACGGGTAATTACCCGATTACAGCGTTTATTGTTTGAATTACAGGGGTTTTCTGGATGCCAGCGTCAGCGGGAATCACAGCTTTTTTTGTAATTCATAATACACTTCATAAATATGACGATTGCTGCATTATTTTATGATGGGAGACTCTCTGGATTCACGTTCCGTGTTTTCTGGATTTGGGACTGAACTTTCCGGGGTTAGTTCTAATGTTTCTGGTTCCGGGTTGTTTTCCGGGGCAGGATTTTTTGTTTCATTGCTGGGCGGCAAAGTTTCTGGGGTTTGTTCTGGATTTAATTGGGCAGGACTCTCCGGAGTTTTGGCTGGATTTTCTTCTAAAACTGCCGCTGGTTGTTTCCAGTCTTCTAGGGTGCGATCGACTGCATACTGGAAATTTCTGGAGACCACTAAAACCGTTTGATTTTCGGTTTCGGGCAGGGGCGGATTAATTTGAGCATAAATAGCGTTGCCGCTGAATTCTGGTTTGCCTAAAATCATTTGATAAATCTTCTGGTCTTTGAGGATGACTTCGATAATGGCAAACGGAGGATTTAACCCATATTCTTTAATTTGTGCCGGGGTAGCGGTCAAAGTTTGTTGACTGCGCTGGCTGACTAATTGTTCTAATAAAAAGGATACATAAGCTTCGTTAGCATAAACTTTTTCCTGAGATATTTTCTGAGATGTCTGGGCTGACTTTTCTGAGATTTTATTGGCACTTTGACTATTTTCTGTAGCCGTAGTTTCTTCCCCATTGACGCTTTCTTCAGCAGTTTCAGCGGGAGTTTCTGCTCCAGTTGCTTCAGGATTTGCCGTTGCTTGCGGGGTGGTTTTTGGGGATGGCTTTTCTTCCTTTGCTTCTGCCACTTCTAAGATATACATCCACCAGAGGTCTTGGGGAGTGGATAACTCCGATGCGCGTTCAAAGCGTAATGTTTGGCTTTGAGTTTTGACGAATATGGCTTGAACGTCTTCTTTTTTAAATTTAAATAGTTTTCGGGCAAAAGCGTCTCTCGCTTCTTGGGCGGGGATAAATAAAGTTTGATAATAATAGAACGATCCACCCATTAGCAGAGCACCGAACAGCAGGATTATCGTAGAACGCTGAAATTTCATTTTTATCCTTGTTTACCCTTGTTTATCTTTGTTTATCCTTGTTTATCCTTGTTTATCTTTGGGTTGGGCGATTTGTGATTAAGTGGTTGTGGTTGGACAGAAAGCCTAGACCGGAAGAGAGATGGTTTGAGTGGATCCCTTGATGACCCCCGCGAATCCATCTCTCTGCCAGTCACATACTTGTTTGGCCTGATTTAATCCTGATTTTAGTTTGGTATTTTCAAGTCAGAGTCTAGGAACGAGAAATCCACTTTCCGCGTGAACGAATCCGATTGACACAAAGATATGACACAAAGATATTAGCTACGTTTCAACCACAACCCGAAAGCGGCGCCAAATCCAAAGATCGGCAAGAGAATTAAGCTTAACTCGACAAATCGCCGTTCAATGGGGTTCATTACAATCCGTCGGTTAGTAATGGTTTGGGGACGAATCGAAAGTAATTCTTCTTCTTGTCCAGTTAACCAGTTTACCGAATTGAGAAATACATCTCCATTTAACTGCAATTCAAATAAGCCATTGATCATAAATTCTGAATTACCCAATACAACCATTCTGGCTTCGGGTAGGGTTTGATTGGTAGTAGTTTGATTGGTAGTAGTTGGTTGTTGATTGGTTGGCTGAGTTTCCGCTTCCGCAGGAGTTGCGGCAGTTTCGGTTTCGGTTTCCGCAGGAGTTGCGGTTTCTGTTTCCGCAGGAGTTGCGGTTTCGGGAGTTGCCGTGGCAGTGGTGCGTTCGCCTCTAACCAAAGCCACCCCTAAATAGAGGGGGCCGGAGCGATCTTTCTGAGCATCGAAGGATAAAGTCGGGTTATCCGGTTCAGTTTCCGCCCAACTCGGTTCATTAGTAATCAGAAATGGGGTGGCTTCAACGCCTTCGATTTCTTTAAATTGAATTGGTCGAGCTAAAGGGTAAAAAGAAACACCATTGCCAAAGTCTCTGGTAATCGGATGGTTGCCATAATTGGTAACTAAAGGAGCCGCTGGCCCTAGGCCAAAAGCCTTACCATTTCCCGTGCCATCAATCGCCAATGTTTGGTCTAGGATAACGCCCCATTCTTCTAAGAGAGAATTGAGTCCAGGGTCGGTTTTTGGATCGCTCGCCAATAACAGATTACCACCGCGATTGAGATAGGCTTTAATCTCCTGGATTTCTCCGGGAGCCAGAGCGCGTTTTGGCCCAATGATTGCCAGTAACGTTGCATCTTCGGGTATAGTTTTGCTTTCGATTAAATTAATCGGTGCGGTGGCAATATTTTGGGCTTGTAAGCTATTCACCGCCTGAGAAATACTGCCTCCTCTAGGGTCTAAAGACCGTTCCCCATGACCTTGGAGAAAATAGACTTTACGGCGCTCGCTGGTTAATCTAAGCAGACCATTGGTTAACTGTTCTTCCACCAGTGGAGTTTGTTGACTCACTGACTGGACAAATTCCCGTAATTCTCCATCGCTGGAAGCCACATAAACATCGCCGACATTTCTGACTTCAAACTTATTTGCTAAAGTTGGTTGTTCATAGGGATTGACAAACTCAATCGATAACTTATCATTAGAAATTCGGCGATATTTGCCTAATAATTCTCTGGTTTGGGCATCCGGTGTTTGGGTAAACACCAAAACCTTTACCTGTGATGGCAAATTTTGGACAACTTGTTGGGTTTTCGGCGCTAGACTAAACTGTTGATTCTCTGTTAAGTCAATTTGGTAAGAATACCGGAAACCAAAAAAGTTAATTAATCCCAAGATAATTAAAATCGCGAGCGTGGAAATAATCGCATTAGCGCCTGCTTCCGTAGAGCGTTTTCCCCAAAATCCCGCTCCAGAATTATCCTGAAAAATTAGCCATAGCAAAAAACAAACAATTCCTGCAATAATAAAGCTAACAGGAATTGGTCCCCATTCGAGTAAAACATACCCAGAAGATAGACCAATAATAATCAAACACGGGGCAGCAAACAATAATGTATATTTCAAAGATTTTGCCAAGGTTTTACCCTTCATCATGTTTACAGATTTTCTCCCAGGGTAGCGAATGATTAAGAACGGCCAAATCTGAGGGTTTCAATATATTGAGCCGTGAGAAAGACGCCTAAAATAATATAACTCACCAACATCATTACACTACTGGTGTCCCAGACCCCTCGAATCAGATTGGCGTAATGTTTTTGCACGGATAAGTAAGCGATAATTTCTCCGACGCTAGATAAAATCGATAAATCTAAAGTAGTTAACCAATTTCCTACGGATTCCAGTGAAGCCAATAATAAGACTAAAGCAAAGGTGAGAATGGCGGCAAAAATTGTACTTTCACTCAAGCAAGAGATAAACATTCCCAAAGAAAGGATGCTGGCAGCAAGCAGAAGTAAGGCAAAATGAGCTAAGATCGGCACTGCTGGGGCTATTGGCGGCTGTGAGGCATTAAGTGCGATGATTTCACAAAATAATAGCGGTGCTACCATCATCGTATAAAAGGTAAAAACTCCGAGGAGTTTTCCCAGGGCAACTCCCCAGTTAGTAATTGGTGAAGTGGCTAATAGTTCTAAGGTGCCGCGCTTGCGTTCTTCGGCATAAAGCCCCATTGAAAGAATGGGTAAAATAAATAAGGAAAGAGACGACAAGACCTGCAAGAAAATTTGCAGAAATTCATAGGGAACATCTATAGAAGTGGGGACTAACATTCCCATGCGGGCGATCTGTTCCCGACATTGGGCTCCACAAGCGTCGATCTGTGCGCCTTGAGCGATCGCACCTGTGGGGCCTAAAAGGATTAACCAAAATAATAATCCCGTTAATAGCCAGAATACTCCGGCGATCGCATAGGCTAAAGGAGAGACAAAATAACTCTGTAACTCGCGGCGATAAATTGCCCCAATATTGCCAACAAAAATCCGCATCTATTCTTCTCCTAATTCCTTGGTTTCCTCTACCAAATTACTTGCGGTTGTTTTCGCAACATTTTCTGAATTTTCAGCACTTTCTGCTGGATTTTCGGTCAGAATTTGTAATTTGGTATTGGCTGGTGACATTGTTTCCGCAACATTTTCCGAATTGGCAGCACTTTCTGCTGGATTTTCGGTCAGAGTTTGTAACGGATTGGCTGGTGACATTGTTTCCGGGACTTTGGGGCTTGGTTCCGACTGTAATTTGGTATCAGAATTTTCGCTGATAGTCTCAATTGCTAAGTTAGGATCAGCATTTTCGCTGATTGTTTCAGGGGCTAAATTAACATCAGCTTTGGCGCCCACAGTTTCTGATTCTAATGATTCTGCATCAGAGGATATCTCTGGTTTTTCCGGGGGAGGAGCCTCTGGCTTTTCTGACTCAGGTTGAGTTTTCGGGGACTTTTGCTCTGGTGATTTTTTCCCTTTGGCCACAGGTTGCTGATCCACTGGTTGGCGATCGCCTTTTTTAAACCAGTTCCACAAAAACGCCAGAGGGTTTCGGCTTTTTTTCTGGGAGGATTCTACTTCTGCCGGGGCATCTTCCCACCATTCCAGAGAAGAAGGTAAAGGAGGATATTTTTCCTCAACTGCCTCTGAATGTATCTGGGAAAAATCTATCGGAGTGGCTGTGTCTTCCGCGATCGGTTCATCCCACCATTCTTGAGAAGAGGGTAAAACGAAAACTGCTTCATTCTGGTTTTCATTCTGGTCATTATTGGCAGGCATATCTGCTGAAGTCAACCGTAAAAATACATCTTCTAGACTGGTACCCAGACGCCGCAGTTCGTACAATTTCACCCCCACCCCAGACAAACTGCTGGCAATTTTTGGGGCAATTTCCACCTCTGGCGCCCCTGTCACCCGAAACCGATAGCGATTGGTGGGCAAATGTTCGTGGGTAAGTAATTCAACCGCCGTGACTCCAGATAAATCTTGAATCAGTCGTTGGATTAGCTGAGGATTTTTGGCTTCTAATTCCACCTGATAGGCGGATTTGCCCTGGGTTTGCTCCATCAAATTTTCCAGAGAATCACTCGCTACCACAATCCCGCGATTAATAATTGCCACTTGGGAGCAGGTCATGCTGACTTCTGGCAAAATATGGGTGGATAAAATAATCGTGTGATCTCCCGCAAGGCTTTTGATCAGGTTGCGGACTTCGATAATTTGCCGGGGATCGAGTCCCACCGTAGGTTCATCCAGGATAATCACAGGTGGGTTGTGGACGATCGCTTGAGCAATCCCGACCCGTTGACGAAAACCTTTGGAAAGTTTACGAATCATGACTTGGCGCTTTTCCTCTAAGCCACAGCGGGCGATCGCCTGGTTCACTTTGGTGGGGCGATCGCCTGCGGGAACCCGCTTTAACCGCGCCACAAAATGCAAATATCCCTCCACGGTCATCTCTGGATACAATGGCGGGATTTCTGGCAAATAACCAATTTTTTGCCGCACGGCCATAGAATTCTCATGCACGTCATAGCCGGCGATTCTGGCGGTTCCCGTGGTTGCTGGCAAATAGCCCGCTAAAATTCGCATCGTTGTCGTTTTTCCTGCCCCGTTCGGGCCGAGAAACCCCAGAATTTCCCCTTGCTCTACCGCAAAGGTGACATCCTGAATTGCCGAGGTCGATCCATAAGTTTTACTCAGATGCTCAACTGAAATCATGGACGAAATCTTGTTTATGGTTGATTAATCCCTTGCCGGTGTCACCAGCGTCCATGGACATCTCCCTGAAATTCAGGGTTCCCCCACTGTCCGCTCATTTTTTCTTCAAAGTATAAACCAATTAATCCTGATTCGATCGCTTATATCACCGAGCGGATATTGAGTTGCGACTTGGTATCAATATTTTTATCCTGTGAATCGGTTTGGCACTTAGCACCCTGGGGAAATTAGCGCTGTGCTTTGACGGCCAGCGCGAATTAGTCGAATTAGTCGAATTAGTCGAATTAGTCTGTGCCGCAAATACCCGCCTTAAATATCCTCCTTAATTAATCAGCGATCATAGGGGTTGGTAATTCCCCAGCAGTGTTATCTCATGGTTGATGGTCAAGAAATGCCAAGAATTTTCCATAACTTAGAGCGACCGAGCGCCAAGCTAACTGAAATTAAACCGCAATTAAACCGCAATTATTGATGATTTATCTGCGAGATTCCTTATTTGTTGATGACTTAAACTAACCTTAAAAGACCGATATTTGATTTTAAAACAGTCAATTTTTCTGAAATGTCAACAGCAGCCGAAGAAGCCGCTGCGATCGATGCCCTCGATGGCGCCGAGGGATGGGTCGTCAGATGAAAGTGAACAAAGCCAAACCTCGCGAAAGCCGTGGTGGTGGTGGCGGCGGCTAAGTCTTTAATCCCGCCAGTTTTCCAACTATAAAATTACAAGTTGTCAATTAATTTTTAAAAAGGTTCAAGCAGTTATGTTTGAACCTTTTTAGGCTTTTAGGCTATTTTTTGCCGGTTACTGGCATCACTGTGATGACGAAAGCACAAGTAAAAGGAAGATTTTTGCGCCGCACAGAAGAGGAAAAATCACATTGCCTCGTACAATTAACTTGGCGCATTCGATGAATATATTGCATGAATATGAGGAGGCTACTAGATGCCAATTGCTGTTGGAGTGATTCAAACCGATGGGTTTCCCCCAGTTTTGGCCGCTGCCGATGCGATGGTCAAAGCAGCGCGAGTCACCTTGGTGTATTATGGCCTAGCTGAACGAGCGCAGTTTTTGGTGGTAATTCGCGGCCCGGTTTCTGAGGTGAAAGTGGCGATGGCAGCGGGAATTGAAGCTGGGAATAAGGTTGGCGCCGGAAAGGTGCTGACTCATTATATTGTTCCCAATCCCCCGGAAAATGTCGTATCGGTTTTACCCATTGACTACACCGCCAAGAGTGAACCATTCCGATGATGTCATATTGCTATCTTGCTCGGCTTCACGGGGCGAAAATTTTTATCCGTGCGATTACTACTTCGTGTTTTGATAGAAAAAGCGGCGATTATGACAGTTATTCGTTGGCAACAAGTTGATTTCGTCAGGAGATTTAAAAAATGTCCCCACAACAAGCAGTTGGCTCCCTTGAAACTAAAGGGTTTCCCGGTGTTTTGGCGGCTGCCGACGCGATGGTAAAAGCAGGGCGTGTCACCCTAGTCGGCTATTTGCGTTGCGGTTCCGCTCGTTTTACGGTGGTGATCCGAGGGGATGTCTCGGAAGTGAAAACCGCAATGGATGCGGGAATTGCAGCGGCGGAAAGTACTTACGGTTCCGCCCTGGAAAGTTGGGTGATTATTCCTCGTCCCCATGAAAACGTGGTGGCGGTTTTACCCATCGACTTTAGCCCAGAGGTGCAAGAGTTCCGGGATGCGGTAGAAGGCATCACCGTTCCCGGAAGACCGAGTAATCGACCCTAGTTGAGTTGATCTAAGTCAATTTAACGAGAGTGCAACTGGGGCGCGAGGAAGAGAAACTATTAGCTTTCTTTGCAGATTCATGGCAACTTAAAAAGTAAGCGATCGGGTAAACGGTCATCACCGCACTGCATCTCGTACCCGAAGTTAAGTCCATGTATCCGTCGGGAAAGCTAATCCCATCTTTGGGCAAGAGTCAAGGCGATCGCTTCTGTGGTTACTTTGGTTTTTCCAATCTAATCGGAGCGATTTGAGCGGTTCTGAGTCATTTGTTCTAGCCACCGTTGACCGAGGCGATACCATCGTTTCACTTTCAGATCCAAGGAGTAGCCTCGACGCGTGGCGCAGATGACCGTCCCGGCAATGCGATCGTGGAATGTTTGCTTGGTTAAAGGATCCGTGTTGACTAGGCTACAGTCGATCGCTAAGGGCAATAGTAAGAATAATCCCAGCCCCGAACCGGGGCGAATATATTCCAACCCGATATGAACTAAGAGCACTTCGATGCCCATTAAGCCTTCTCTTTTAAATAAATCCACCAGTTCCGGCACTCGGGCAAAACGAGCATCCAATACTTTCATATCCAAAGCCCAGCGACCTAAACTTTGGCCTTGATTCATGGTGACTAGAATGATTCGCATTCCCAACCAGAGGAGCAAAAATAATAAGGCTTCATCAACCCCGACTCCCGGTTCACTGCTGGAGGTGGCAAGAGAACTGACTAGGGACACTGCCCAGTAGTCAATGAATAAAGCCAGCCCTCGGCGCCATGTCTGCACTTTCGGCCAACGGGCGAGCGGTCGGTCATTTTCCATAAAGTATCTCCTATATCCCCTATATCTGCTTTATCCCCTATACCCTCCGATCCAGTGAATGGTCGCTCGGAATCCCCACAAAATTTTTGAATCGCACTGTTACATAAGATCCTACTTTATGACATGGATTATGGTGAAGCGATTGTTAAGTTTGATTGTTAAGTTTAACGACCGGATTCCCCCTGAGTATCAAATAACAAGTAAATAATAATCAACAATTAATAATCAACAATCAACAATTTAGCAAATTTGGTATTATGTTTATTTTTGGTGTGATTACCGCCCTGATTGGAGATTAATATCAAAAAATAATAGTTTTTTGATAGTTTTTAATTCAATCAAAGAATAATTTAATTTTTTATTTTTTTATAAAAACAACATTGCTGTTTCCGGCTTGATTACCAGAAAATTAGATTTATTTTTGGGCGTTATTTTTGGGCGACATGACGATATATTTAGGGCTACCCAGGTTTTTTAGACAATATTTCAGGGAATGAGCTAAACTGATTTTACTCTAAAATATTTTCCATAATTCAGTTCACGACTCTATTTTCTGCTCTATGCCTCAACCTTCTTATTCTAATCAGACAACTAATTCGTCAATAAATCCAGAAGATTCCTCAGTAATATTACTGAGAGATCGGCAAGTGAGAATGCTGTTTGAGACGGCGCTAGATGCGATCGCGATCGCGGATGAGGAGGGGCGATACTTGGATGTCAACTCAGCTGCCTGTAAACTGTTTGGCTTAGGAAAAGAGAAGCTAATCGGACGCCGGATGGCTGAGTTTGTGTCAGGGGGTTTGCCCCAGGTGTGGCAACAAGTTCAGGCACAGGTTCAGGCACAGGTTCAGGTGCGGGGTGAGTTCCGTTTAATCCGCAGTGATGGGGAAATTCGCTTTGTGGAATATACAGGACAAGGTAATTTTTCCCCCCAGGGCTATCTCTGGGTCATGCGAGATATTACGCCAGCGAAACAAGCTGAGTTGGAAATACAAGAACTGAGGCAAATATTAGCGCAAACAAAAGAGCAAAATCCGCAAAACTATCCAGAGCGAAACCAAGTTAGGGTCAAAGAATCCGACTATCTAGAAGAAATTGCCCGCCATATCCCTGGAGTGATTTATCAGTTGCGGCGGCGTCCCGATGGAACTTACCATTTTCCTTACGCTAGTGAGGGGTTAAAAGATGTTCATGGGGTTTCCCCAGGGGAAGTGCGCTTTGATGCAACTGCGGCTTTTCAATATATCCATCCCGATGACCTTTCCCGCGTTCATCAATCTATTACTAAATCTGCCGACCAGCTTACTCCTTGGTATTGCGAATATCGCACTTCTTTTCCCGATGGGCGATCGCTTTGGTTGTTAGGTTATGCTAACCCAAAACAAGCCGCCGATGGCAGTATTATTTGGTATGGCTGCATTCAAGATATTACTACATATAAAGCTACTGAAACCGCTTTATCGGAAGTTAGTCGTCAATGGCAATTAGCGATAGAAAGTGCGGGAGATGGCATTTGGGATTGGAATCTGAAAACCAATGAAGCGATCTTTTCTCCGCAGTGGAAATCGATGCTGGGTTATGAAGATGATGAAATTGGCAATAGTTTAAAAGAATGGGAAAATCGGCTACATCCTGACGATCGCGCCCGGTGCTATGCAGATATTAACAAGTGCCTGAATGGCGAAACTTCTAGTTATTGTAATGAACATCGCCTGCTTTGTAAAGATGGTACTTACAAGTGGATTTTAGCGCGGGGGCGGATAGTTGCATGGGACAAAAATGGTCGGCCTTTGCGGTTGGTTGGCACTCAGCGTGATATCAGCGCTCGCCGCATGGCGGAGGAAAATTTACGCGCTTCACTGAAAAATTTATCGGATATGAAATTTGCCTTAGATCAAGCGGCGATCGTGGTGATTACCGATGTTAAAGGTAAAATTAAATATGTCAACGATAAATTTTGCCAAATCTCTAAGTTTTCCAGGGCAGAACTAATTGGCCAAAACCATCGTTTACTCAATTCCGGCTATCATCCTCCAGAGTTTTTCCAAAATCTTTGGCAGACTATTTCTCAGGGTAAAGTTTGGCAAGGAGAAATCAGAAATAAAGCCAAGGATGGCACCTATTATTGGGTGGATACGACCATCGTTCCTTTGATGGATGATGAGGGTAAAATTACGCAGTATTTAGCCATTAGGTTTGACATTACCTCGCGCAAAGAAGCCGAAGCGAAAATCCAGTCACTCCTAAGCCGCGCCCAACGACTTCATGCGATCGCCATCTTAATTCGCAATTCTTTGGATTTATCCACGATTTTAACCAATGCAGTGCGAGCAATCTATGCAGAAATTGATGTGGATATTTGCACTTTTGGCTGGTATAGAGAAAAAGAAAATTCTCCAGTTTTATCAGTGGTGACAGAGCAGAAAAAACCGGATCTGCCAAGTTGGTTGGGAAATTACCAAATGGATGAATTTCCCGCTTTGTTTGAGCATATTTCCCAGGGAAAAATTTACCAGGTTGATTGTCTAGATAGTTCAGAAGATGAGGAGCTAAGAAACTTTTGTCAAGCTTCAGGGGTTAGTGCTTACCTCTGTTTGCCCATCCATACTGCGGGAGGCGAAATTGGGGCGATCGAGATGGGGACAATTGAAGCTAGGTCTCCTTGGACTCAGGAAAATATTGAACTTCTGCAAGATGTCGCTAACCAAATTGCGATCGCGATCTACCAGTCCCAACTCTATCGCGAATCCCAGCAAAAAGCTGAGGAACTTGCCCTCGCTTATCGGGAATTACAGCAAACCCAAACTCGACTAATTCAAGCGGAAAAAATGTCTAGCTTGGGCGAGTTAGTCGCCGGAATTGCCCATGAAATTAATAATCCAGTGAGTTTTATTTATGGTAATCTGCAACCTGCCGCGAACTATGCTAAGGACTTAACTCAGCTAGTTGCACTTTACCAAAAACATTATCCGCAGCCCCCCCAGGAAATTACTGATTTCCAGGAGGCGATCGATCTGGAATATATGGTAAGTGATTTTCATAAGTTGCTCAAGTCCATGAATAATGGGGCGGTACGCATCAGTAATATTGTCAAGTCTTTGCGAACATTTTCTCGACTAGATGAAGCAGATTTAAAGAAAATCGATATCCATGAAAATCTCGAAAGTACCCTAGTTATTTTGCAAAGCCGCTTAAACGGTCGGACAGGGAAACCGGAAATTATGTTGGCGAAAAACTACGGAGAAATACCTTTGGTGAAATGCTATGGTGGTTTGTTAAATCAGGTATTTATGAACCTGTTAGTTAATGCGATCGATGCCATTGAAGAGCGGCGCAGCAGCCTAGAACCTGACCAGCAATTAGATTATGTGGGCTGGATTACCATTACGACTTGTATTCTGTCGAAAAACCAGGTCTTAATCTCAATTCGGGATAATGGTTTGGGCATGAGTCCAGAGGTACAAGCAAAAATATTCGATCCTTTTTTTACCACGAAACCTGTGGGCAAAGGTACGGGAATGGGTTTGGCAATTAGCTATCAAATTATCACCGAATACCATCATGGTAATTTACGGTGTACTTCCGCTCTCGGCAAGGGGACTGAATTCGCGATCGAGTTGCCCATACGGTAATCGGCGCTCGACAAAATAGCGATAAAATAGCGATATTTAATCACGATTGAATCATCATACTTATGCTTGTAGGGTGGGCATTGCCCACCCTTTTTTGCTGAATTTAGAAATAGGATTAAATTCCCGTAGACCCAAATCCCTTAGCGCCTCTGGTAGTGGCGCTAATTTCTCCGCGACAAATCTCCACCTTTGGGCGTAAAACTGGGGCAATCACCATTTGAGCAATTCTCATCCCTTTTTCTACCTGAAAATCCTGCGAAGAATGATTGATTAAAATCACTTTAATTTCTCCCCGATAGCCTTCATCAATCGTGCCTGGACTATTCAACACCGTAATGCCATACTTGGCCGCTAAACCACTGCGAGGGCGAACTTGTGCCTCGGTTAAATGGGGTAATTCGATCGCAATTCCCGTCCCCACTAACCGCCATTCACCGGCAGGAATTAAAATGTCTTCATACGCTAACAAATCCATGCCCGAATCCGTGTCATGGGCATAGGTGGGAACTTGGGCATCGGCAGATAACAGATGAATCTGAATCTTCATGTTGATTTTGACCATAATTGCATCTGTCTACATATAAATCCTGGTAGGATTTTTTTAGCCTTTTGTAGCAAAACATAAAAATTTTGATTATGATGGAAAATAAACCCCAAGCATCCCCACTCGACCTCAGACCAACCTGGGATGAATATTTTCTCATGTTGGCGAAATTGGCGGCTACACGGTCGAGTTGCCTAGCGTTTCCCGTGGGGGCGGTGATTGTCAAAAATAAGCAGGTGTTGGCGACGGGCTACAATGGTGCTCCGGCTGGTTCCCCCCACTGTACCACCCAAGGATATTGCTATCCGGGATTAAGTAGTTGTGATGCTTCTACAACTTTGCCCTCTCGCGCTGTCCATGCGGAGGCAAATGCGATCGCCCAAGCGGCAAAACATGGCATTTCTACGGAAGGGGCTTGTATTTACGTCACCTTAGAACCTTGTCTTTCCTGCTTAAAACTGGTGATTTCCGCTGGAATTCACGAAATTTACTATGAAACCTCTTTTAATAGTGGGGAAAAAGCCTTAGTTAGAGACTCGTTTATCGCTGAGGGATTAGTCACCATCAAACAAATTCACTTATCAGAAACCATTGCCCAAAAAGCGGCGTCATTTCTGCTAAATCCCACGTCAATCCCTGGGCATAAAAATTTTTGATTTACTCGGCCAATGATGTTAGCTAATTTGGCGATTTTATTTCTAAAAATACCATGAATAAACCAACTTTTTGCTCTAAAACCTTGACTGTCACCCTGTTAGCTGGGTTAATTTCCATGCTATTCCTGGCAGCTTGCGCCCCCAATTCTCAAGAAACAAGTAAACCCGCTTCAAGCGATCTACAAATGGGCAGTGACGGGACAACAACACCAGCGACAACCACACCGGGTACTCCAGCCCCCGCAACTCCCCAGGGACAAGTAGCAAATGCACCGCTTATGAGGGCAGAAACCAAAGCGGAATTCTTAAAAATGCCGGGGGATATTGCTAAACCCGAAGAAGGGGAAATTGAAGACTTTAATACAGAACAATATAATCTCATCGTAGAGAATCCATTTCAAACCGTCACGGTTAGCCCACTGTCTACATTTTCCATTGATGTAGATACAGCTTCTTATAGTAATTTACGGCGGTTTATTAGTCAGAAAACTTTGCCCCCTGTGGATGCGGTGAGAATTGAAGAGTTGATTAATTATTTCCCTTACGACTATCCCCAACCTGAAGGGGACAAACCTTTTTCCGTTACCACAGAAATTGCTCAAGCTCCCTGGAACCCAAAACATCAGTTAGTTAGTATTGGCTTACAAGGCAAACGGCTGCAAACGGAAGATTTGCCACCGAGTAATCTGGTATTTTTAATCGATGTTTCTGGGTCAATGGAAGCTCGGAATAAGTTGCCTTTGTTAAAATCTTCTTTTCAGTTACTTGTGAATGAATTACGGGAAAAAGACCGGGTATCTATTGTGGTTTATGCCGGGGCAGCAGGTATGGTTTTGCCTCCCACACCGGGAAATCAAAAAGATAAAATTTTAAGCGCTATTAATGAGTTAAACGCCGGGGGTTCTACGGCTGGTGGTCAAGGAATTAAGCTGGCTTATGAAGTGGCAAAACAAAATTTTATTCCATCAGGAAATAACCGAGTTATTTTAGCCACTGATGGGGATTTTAATGTGGGAGTTTCCAGCGATGGCGAACTGGTACGGCTAATTGAAGATTATCGAGAAAGAGGGGTTTTTCTGACGGTGCTTGGCTTTGGTATGGGCAATTTAAAAGATGCCAAAATGGAGCAACTGGCAAATAAAGGTAATGGCAATTATGCTTATATTGATAGTTTGCTAGAAGCCAAAAAAGTGTTAGTCAGTGAAATTGGGGCGACCCTGTTAACTATTGCCAAAGATGTGAAAATTCAAGTGGAGTTTAATCCGGCAAAAGTGCAAGCTTATCGGTTGATTGGTTATGAAAATCGGCAACTGCGGGAGCAAGATTTTAATGATGATACCAAAGATGCGGGGGAATTAGGGGCTGGTCATTCGGTGACGGCACTTTATGAGATTATTCCTGCTGGGGTAGAAAGTGATGTGAATTTACCGACTTTTGACCCGTTAAGGTATCAACAGAATGCGGTGGAGGCGACGGCTTATAATAGCAATGAGTTGATGATGGTGAAGTTGCGTTATAAGGCACCGAATGAGAATGAGTCGAAGTTAATTCAACAGCCAGTGGTTGAGCAACAAGTGAGTTTGGCTGATGCTTCTAATAATTTGAAATTTGCGGCGGCAGTGGCAGAGTTTGGCATGATTTTACGAGATTCTCCTTATAAGGGTTCGGCTACTTTTGCCGAGGTGTTGAAGTTAGCAAAAGAGTCCCAGGGAGTTGATTTAGAAGGCTATCGGGCTGAGTTTATTCGGTTGGTAGAAAAAAGTCAGGCGATCGCACCTAGAAAGTCTTAGTTGGGTTCAAAACTAATGAAAAACCGGGTTTTTTATTCAAAAAAACCCGGTTTTGATAATTGCTCCTAATTAAGGTCGATGGCTGCGGCGAATTTGGGTAATTTGATCGGCTTGATCTAATAATGCCTTCGGCATATTTGGCCCAGTTAGAATAACATCAACATGACCGGGACGATTATCCAATAGTTCGATCACTTCCTCTTCTGGAATTAAGCCAAAATGAATCGCCAAACTTAATTCGTCAAGCACGACTAAATCGTATTTTCCAGTCATCACCGCTTGTTGGGTATATTCCCACAATTCGCGTAAGGCAGCTACTTCGATTTCTTCCAGTTCAGGGGTGTTAATGCAGCGGGGCAGATTACATCTAATCCATTCTAAATTTTGCCCTAGGCGAACGGGATTTTCTTTCCCACCACCGATTCCGCCTTTGAGAAACTGTACCACTAACACCGGGGTTCCCTGACCGGCAATTCTCAAGGCTTGCGCCATGACGTTGGTAAAAAAGCAACGGTGGGTGCTAGTGAAGACCTGAATCAGTCCCGAAATCGCATAAGCGGGACGACTGGGCGTTTCGACAATCGGACTTTCAAGCTGTGCAATCATACGGGCAATTTTCCCTGTTAGAAGGTCTAATTAGTATATGGACTGAGGTTAAAGCTGTGGAGCATGACCATGATAGCAGACAATATGTAGCGTATTTTTGATAATTTGGCGAAAACTGAACACTAAATGTATGAAGCTGGAGTGAGCTACATTACCATCGCTTTTGATGATACTCGCTTTGGGAATGAATCTGTAAGTTTATTTAAAAGCCAAAATTTCTTTTTTTGTGATTTGTCTTTGGTCTTTGAACAAATAACGAATAACAAGTAACAAGTAACAAGCAACAAATAACAAATAAAATAATGATGAAATCCAAAATTTGTAGTAAAGTGTACTATGGGTAAGAGTAGGAGTGTAGCTGGGTGAGATTGGTAATTCTGGGCGGGCCGGGTGCTGGCAAAGGAACACAAGCAAATAAGTTGTGTAATCATTTTCAAATTCCTTTGGTTTCTACTGGCGATATTCTTCGAGAAGAGATCACAGCAGAAACGGAGTTGGGGAAAAAAGCCGAACCTTATGTGGCAAAAGGCGAACTGGTGCCAGATATAATCATGATCGAATTTGTGCGCGATCGCCTGTTGCAACCAGATACGAGAAATGGCTGGTTATTGGATGGTTATCCCCGCACAGCTTTCCAAGCGGAAGAGTTAGATTTTTTGCTAGACACCTTAGAACAAAAGTTAGATTGGGCGATCTTTTTAAATGTGCCAGAGGATGTATTAATGCAGCGCTGCCAAAATCGAGAAAAATGGCGGAATGATGACGCACCGGCGCTCGTTAAACGGCGAATTGATTTGTTTAATCAGCGCACGATTCCTTTGTTGGAGTATTATGAATACCGTCAGCGACAACGGTTGATTGCCGTTCACGGAGACAAAACTCCCGAAGCAGTATTCCAGGAAATTTTAGCCCAGATTCCCACTGAATAATGTGCTGATGTAATCTTTAAGGAATAATTAAATTTTTTATGGCTTGGCAACGTCCTGATGGCAGAAAAGCGGATCAATTACGTCCGATTTCTTTTGAGAAAGACTTTACTCGGTTTGCGGCGGCTTCGGTGTTAACTCGATGTGGTGATACCCAGGTACTTTGTAATGTTACTATTGAGCCTGGAGTGCCGAAATTTTTGCTCGGTCAAGGGAAAGGTTGGCTGACTGCGGAATATCGAATGCTACCTGGGGCGACGGTACAACGGCAACGCCGAGAGTTTATGCAGCTATCTGGTCGCACCCAAGAAATTCAACGGTTAATTGGCCGAAGTTTGCGGTCTTGTTTGGATTTTCAAGTATTAGGAGAACAGACGATTACGGTGGATGCGGATGTGTTGCAAGCGGATGCCGGAACCCGGACAACGGCTATTACGGGCGGGTTCGTGGCGCTGTCTCTGGCGATGCAAAAGCTTGTAGAAAAAGGGGATTTGGCGCGATCGCCGATTATTAATCAGGTAGCGGCGGTGTCCGTGGGACTGCTCGAAGGAGAGGTGTTTCTTGATTTAAATTACCCGGAAGATGTGGCAGCGGATATTGATTGTAATGTGGTGATGACCGAGAATTTAAACTTAGTTGAAATCCAAGGCACGGCGGAAGCGGGTAGCTTTAGCCGAGCTCAATTAAATCAGATTTTAGACGTGGCGGAAAAAGGCATGAAAGAATTATTCGCCGCCCAGCGTCAGGTAATTAGTAATTCTGTCTAACTGGTTAAATTATGTCTAATCATCGGTTTGTTACTTATAATATACTCTCTAGCCATTTAGCCGAACCAGAACATTTTGTTAAGTGCGATCGGGCTGACTTAGACCCAGAAACTCGCCTCAACCGGATTCTGGCCAAATTATTACCGGAAGTTGCCCAAAACTCGATTATTTGTCTCCAAGAAGTTTCGACATTGTGGGCTGGTGAGTTTCATCGGTTTTTCGCCAATCGTAGTTATTATTTAGTCACAGGGTTATATGGCTATCAGAAAAATGGTTATATGGGAGTAGCCATTGCTTTTCCTCTGGAAAAATATAAACTTTTAGAAACAAAAATTGAGCGCCTAAGTGATAGCCGAGATTGGCCAAAGTTATCCCCTTTAACCATAGCTACCCGAAATTTACTCCAAGGTTTTGTGAGTTTGTGGGACAAGAAAAAGGCCAAAAGCCTGGAACACCCGATCGCCCATGCCAAAAGACGGACTAATCAGGTGATTTTTCTGCGCTTAGAAGATAAAGCCGACGGGCATAAGTTCGGGGTGGCGACTTACCATATGCCTTGTGTTTTTTATGCCCCAAAAGTGATGACTATTCACGCTTCCATGTTGGTGCAACGGATCCAAAAATTAGCCCAAGACGATCCCTTTGTTTTAACGGGGGATTTTAATATTCGCCCCGCAGAATCTCAATATCAATTAATTACTACTGGGTCAATGCCTAGTAATAGTCCAGCTTATCCACCAATCCTCAAAGGCGATCGCTGGCGACCGGAATTAACCACACCATTGCGGAGTGCTTATCAGGAAGCATTTGGTCAAGAACCGGAGTTTACCAACTATGCTCAAACCAAAAATAAAGCCCTGTTTCAAGAAACCTTAGATTATATTTGGTTATCTCCTCAATGGCAGGTAGTTTCTGCTTTGCCCCTACCCACTCGCGACCAAGTAACCAGTTCTTTCCCTAATCTTGAACAGCCCTCGGATCATATTTTATTGGCTGCGGAAATGAGATTAACCGTAGATTAGGCAAAATTTATTGAGCCGCTGATTTATCTGCCCAAAAACTAGCGCAATAAACACCCCAATTGATTGATTTTTTGAGTAATCAATCAAATTGAATATTTATCTCATCCGAGGTTAATTTCGGCGGATGTAGGAGCGCTCGCGATCCTTTTCGTGCGGGGGCGCAAATCGCCGCGCCCCTGGTGTTGCATTTTTGATTTCCAACAGTGTAGAATTGTTTAAACCAAAACCCCTCGACGTTCTTGATCTAACTCAATTGACTCAAACAGCGCTTGGAAATTTCCTTCCCCAAAACCATGATTACCCTTGCGCTGAATATACTCAAAAAAGATTGGGCCGATACTATTTTTCGTGAAAATTTGTAACAAAAACCCGCCCCCCTGGGCGGCTCCACCATCAATCAGAATTTTATGTTGATGCAGCTTTTCGACATTTTCAAGATGGTCGGGTAAGCGGCGAGCGATTAATTCATAATAAGTATCTGGAGTATCTTGAAACTCAATGCCTTTATCGGATAAACCAGCAACAGTTTTGTATAGATTGGTACTAGCCAGGGCAATATGTTGAATTCCCTCCCCATTGTACTCACGAATAAACTCGGCGATTTGGGAGCGATCGTCTTTAGTTTCATTCAGGGGGATGATCACATTACCACAAGGACTAGCGACCACTTCACTATATAAACCTGTTTTTTTCCCATGAATATGAAATGACCGAATTCGTTGAAAACCGAAGACTGTTTCGTAGAAACGGCACATCCTTTCTACACCACCTTGGTTCAAATTATGGGTCAGATGATCGATACGTTCCAAACAGGTTTCAGGATTAATCTCATAAGTTCGCTGGTAATTAAACAGAGAAAATAAGTTTTTCTCCTGTTCATCATCTACCAAATAAATTAGGGAAGCCCCTACACCTTTAATTGCGGGAATATCATAGTCCGTTTTTTCCGCCGGGACAGCCCCCAAGGAAATAGCTTGGTCAAAAGCTTTCTGGGAGTTTTCTACTTTAAAACCCATCGCACTGACACCCCGACCGTGAGTGCGGCGAAATATCTCCGTATTCCCCCCAACACCAGGGTTAGAAATAAAGTGAATATCTCCTTGGCAATGCAGAGTAGCTGGTTTTTGAGCAAACTCTCCCACTTTTCGCATTCCCATTTTTTCAAACAGAGCTAAAAGCAAGTGAGGACGACTACCGGAAAACTCCAAGAATGAAATCGATGATACTTTAACTCCCTCGCTTGTTTGTGGCATATTTGAAACCTATGTTTTGAGACCTATGTAAAGATTGACAAGGCAGAAATATTGATAGCAAACCATTGGCCATTTTTTAGGCTTACCTCAAATAATATAGTAAATAAGTAAATATATAGTGGCTGAATTTGCTAGTTAATGCTTAATTTATTAATAAATTTTTGCCAAAAAATCAAAATTTATTATGATTAGCTGGTTATGATGAAATATGAATACTTAATATGACCCTATACTTTAAGTATTTATGCTATAAGTATAAATATTTCACTAAGGTAAACTCAATTGTGTCATTATGCTTAATAATTAATATTATACTTATTATTATATACTTATTATTAGGGTGCAGGGTCTAAGGGCGCAATACTTTGTCCCTATAGTGTAACTTATAGTGTAAGGTGTAGGGAGATTTTCCCGGATTTCACCAGAAAAAAGTGATGCTTATTTGGCGACTTTACCTGGCTAACATCTTAAAGAAATATGCCAAAACATTAAAAAACGTTAAATAAAAAATAAAATCATTGTTTTAGTTCTAGGCTAGATCGGAGATAACCAAGCATCTGGGCGATCGCCTAGACAAATTAGGAGAATATACTTATGAAATTGGCTTATTGGATGTATGCCGGTCCCGCACATATTGGCACCCTTCGCATTGCCAGTTCTTTTAAAAATGTCCATGCTATTATGCACGCTCCTCTCGGGGATGACTATTTTAATGTGATGCGATCGATGCTGGAACGGGAACGGGATTTCACCCCGGTAACTGCCAGTGTAGTAGACCGCAATGTTTTAGCCCGGGGTTCTCAAGAAAAAGTGGTGGAAAATATTGTTCGCAAAGACCGGGAAGAAAACCCAGATTTGATTGTTCTCACCCCCACTTGTACCTCTAGCATTTTGCAAGAAGACTTGGGAAACTTTGTGCAACGGGCACAGCTGGATGCCAAAGGGGATGTGATGCTGGCAGATGTGAATCACTACCGGGTAAATGAACTGCAAGCCGCCGATCGCACCCTAGATCAAATTGTCCAATTTTATATTAATAAAGCCCGGAAAAAAGGCGAACTGCCGGAAGGAAAAACCGAAAAACCTTCCGTCAATATTATTGGAATGTCTACCCTAGGTTTCCACAATAACCACGACTGCACCGAATTAAAACGCTTGATGGCTGACTTGGGGATTGAAGTCAACGAAGTGATTCCCGAAGGTGCTTCGGTTCATAACCTGAAAAACCTGCCCCGCGCTTGGTTTAACTTAGTACCTTATCGGGAATTAGGCATGATGGCGGCCAAATATTTGGAAAGCGAATTTGGGATGCCATTCGTTGATATTACCCCAATGGGAATTGTGGAAACAGCCCGCTGTATCCGCAAAATTCAGCAAGTGCTCAATGCCCAAGGTGCGAATGTAAATTATGAGGAATTTATCGATCACCAAACGCGGTTTATTTCTCAAGCAGCTTGGTTTTCTCGTTCCATTGACTGCCAGAATTTAACCGGCAAAAAAGCGGTGGTGTTTGGGGATAATACCCATGCCGCTGCTATGACAAAAATTTTGGCGCGGGAAATGGGAATTCATGTGGTTTTGGCGGGAACTTATTGTAAATATGATGCGGATTGGTTCCGGGAACAAGTGAGCGAATATTGCGATGAAGTGCTGATTAGTGATGATCATGCAGCGATTGGAGATGCGATCGCTCGTTTAGAACCAGCGGCTATTTTTGGCACCCAAATGGAACGTCATGTGGGCAAACGTTTAAACATTCCTTGTGGGGTAATTTCCTCACCGATTCATATTCAAAATTTCCCCGTGGGTTACACTCCTTTCCTGGGCTATGAAGGGGCGAATCAACTGGTAGATTTAATCTACAATTCCTTTACTTTGGGCATGGAAGACCACCTGCTAGAAATATTTGGCGGTCACGATACCAAAGAAGTGATTACTAAAAGCATTTCGGCGGATTCTGACCTGAGTTGGACAAAAGATGCTCAAGCAGAATTAAACAAAATTCCTGGTTTTGTCCGGGGCAAAATTAAGCGGAACACGGAAAAATTTGCTCGTGAGCGCGGCTTTGACCAAATCACCGTTGAAGTAATGTATGCGGCAAAAGAATCTGTAGGGGCATGACATAGAAACCAGGTTTCTTAGAAGTTACCCGGTTTCTGCCTGGGTAGGGTGGGCAAAATGCAAGCCCACCATACAATTGATAAAATGTCTGGCTTATCATAAATTTTTGAATTTAATAATAATTTGAGGAAAATACCCTGTGACCGATGAGATTCAGCAAATAGAACAATACAGAAAACAATTGGAACATGGATTAAATCAATTAGTCACAAAAATTGGCACCATTCAAATTGCACCTCCAGATCGGTTTCCCTTTGGGTGGCGTAAAGCTGCCAAGGGGCGTACAGTTTGGCGGTTATTAGAAGAAGCCATTACACAGAACCTAGAAATCCAGCATCAACATTTAGGTATTCTTAGCTTTAGCGCGGCTGAATCAGAAGTCGGAATTTCTGACTTTAGTTGTTCTCTTGATGGTCAAACTACCGTATTTGTCAATATTAAATCAGCAGTTCAAGGCCAAAAATCTAGTAAAAAAGATGATATTTCTAAAGCTAGAAAATTAGCAGATTTTTTTAATGAAGACCCCCAGCGAATTCTTTTTATCGCCACTTTCGAGATTTCATTCAGAGAAAATATGCAGTTTTCTAAAGAAAACTGCACTGTTATGCCAGTGATGTGGCTGCCAGATATTTATGTAAATCCTAGTAATAACGGAAATCTTCAGTCTTCCAAGTACAAGTCTCTCGATGAAGCAGTCAGACGCAGTGGGTTAGAATTTTTAGGTGTTCTCAGAGAAGCGATCGCCGCTGCTGATGCCAAGCGGTCAGGCAATCAACGCCCAAATAGCCGCTAAATTATCCGCTAATTTATATATAGCTAAGTTGCTTGTAATATATTTTCTGAAAATTTGGTAATTATACTAATCGTTTCTGCGGATAAACTTAACTCTTGGTAAATGACTTGATTCACCTCAACTACATATTGCATTGCTGCTTGTGATGAAACTTTTTTTTCATAAGCTTCCTGAGCAAATCGCTGAAGTCTTTCTTTTCCCCTAACGCTAATTTCCGGGATAGGGATCCGCCCTACATAACCAGAAGTAATCATGTTAGACCGATTTAATATCCCTCGCACCATAAATGTCACCAAATGACTATTTAAGTAGGCAATCAGCCACCAGGTATCTCGATCGCTCGTAATAATATTGGCATTGACTCCATAAGTTGAATTGGCTGGTAAATAGCAGGCTGAAAAAGGAATTCCCATAGAAGAACAAGTTATTCCCGGTCGATATAATAGGTCTTGGTTCCGCACCATAAAATTAGGAACTTTTTGGGCAATTGATAAGAAATTATCGGCTAAGTAAGCATTAGGATGAGTAAAAAACCGAGATTTACCAGGATTTTTATAGAAGGGTATGTTAAATCCTGGTTTTTTTTGTTTAGATAAATATTCGCGATCGCATCCGGTGGAAATTCCGGTGACACAAGGAAATAAAGTTCCTAACCTGGGATAAGAAAATAGCCCCTGGATTTCATCGGTCATGGCGATCGCAAATTCATAATTATCGGATTTTCCTGACAGCAGAATTTGCTCTAAAGGTGCGGTGACAAATTTTTTCGCTTCTAATGTTTTGGCCAATTTTTGCATATTTAACGGACGATTTGCTATTTTAACTTGTTTTTGATACTCGCGTCCTTTTTGCAGAATCATAATACAAGTCCGCACGTCAGCCCCTTGAGCCAAAAACAGGTCATTAGGACAGAGAATCAGATAGTGAATTGCACAATTATTGATAATTTTTTGCCGCAATTCTGTATGCGCTTTAGCCGTCAGGAATGAATCCAGAGTAATCATCCCGATCAAAGCGCCATTCTTGGCAAAATCAATTAACGCCGATATAAACATGGAATACATATTATGTACTCCTACGTCTGAGAAAAAACTCAATAGCTTAGATTTATTTTGTCTAATATAATCGACTTCATGGCAGTTATAAGGGGGATTAGCAATATAAAAATCGTAATCCAGTCCTATTTTTTGATTTAAAATACAGTGAATTTTTTGATTGATATAGTATTCTAAAAAATCTTCGTGGTGAAAATTTATAGTTTCTGGCAAATTGAATGATAAAATATCCATCCCGTCTACGGATACACCCCGTTTCATCAGCGGAATTGCCATTTCCCCGCGACCCACACAAGGATCTAAGGCATAACTGCCGGTGGGATTAAGGTCTGTAATTGCCCAAGCAATGAACTCAGAAATAAAAGCCGGGGTCGAGTAGTAACCTGTTTCTCGCCGGTCTATACCTGTTTTTGTCTGAATTATTTTAGTATGGCGACCCATTTTTAATTATGTAACTTGATGTAACTTGCTTGCTATGACTCTTGATTAATTTTAACTAATTTTTTTCAAAAAATCAAATTTAAAATAGCGAGCGCGGCTTTGACCAAATCACCGTTGAAGTAATGTATGCGGCGAAAGAATCTGTAGGGGCATGACATAGAAACCGGGTTTCTTAGAAGTTACCCGGTTTCTGCCTGGGTAAACTGGTTAAGATGGGCAAAATGCAAGCCCACCCTACTTAGTATATCAGGCGATACCCTGTCATTACCGAACCAAATTTTATCGCCACAAAAAAACCCGGTCTTAGTGAAAAAACCGGGTTTTTGGTTTTGATGTTGGTAATGCGGAAAAATCCCACCACGAATCATTATTGACACAACATAGTTCTCGCTAAAGAAAATGGACGTTGAGGCATCGGCATTTCTTTCATGGTGCGGGTTTTTCCGTTACGAAGATGATATCGATCTAAGATTTCTGCCTCAATGACTTCTAGAGTCGGTGGTTGCCAAGGTTGGGTGATCCGATGATAGGAAAATTTCATCGCGTTTTTTACCATTTTAGATTATTTGACTGCGATCGCTGATAAAATCGGTGGCATCAGGGGTGCCGCTTGCTAGTCCTGTTTGTTGCGCCAGCAATGTCACCTGACAGTCTTGGCGGTTACGTTGCCGTTGACGCTGACGGGCTAGTAAAAACCTAGCTTTGGCTTGGGTACTCATGGCCATACTCCTAAAAACTGAGGGATTAAGCGAATTAATGATTTGTCAGTGACTCTTGTGATTAGATTCAGCCCTTAGAAAAACGTTTCCGCAAAATTCTGTATTTATTGATACCAATATTATGCGCGATCGCTCCTATCCCTGTGGTTAAAGGCAATCAAAGCTTTCATTAGACTTATGTTAAATTTTCTTAACCAAGGTTTTTTATAGCTAGTTGCTAGTTGCTAGTTTTTAGTTGTTAGTCGGTAATCTCATTAAATAACAAATAACCAACAACCAACAACCAACAACCAGCAACTAACAACCAACAACAATTTGTTGTACAGTATCAAAATCGATCAAAAAATCCAAAATCACCCAAAAGATATGATTCAGTTAGCCGCTAATCAGGTTTCAAACACCACAATTACCCCGTTTCAGCAAAAGCTAAATGCCCCTTTAACCAAAAATAAAATTACGGTCTTACAAGTTAATCTAGGGAAACGTTGTAATCTGGCTTGTACTCACTGCCATGTAGAAGCCAGTCCGACCCGAACCGAAGAACTTTCCCCGGAAGTTTGCCAGCAGATTTTACAGGCGATCGCGAAATTTCCCCAAATTAAAACCGTGGATATCACTGGAGGGGCGCCGGAAATGCTGTATGGATTTAAGCCCATTGTCGAAGCCGCCAGAAGCCGAGACAAAGAGGTGATTGTTCGGTCGAATTTGACCATTTATTTTCAACCGGGATATGAAGATATTCCCGAATATTGTGCTAGTCAAAAAGTCAGAATTGTGGCATCTTTGCCTTGTTATCTAGAAGATAATGTAGATAAAATGCGGGGCAAAGGAGTTTATAATGACTCAATCAAAGCGTTACAGAAATTAAACCAGCTTGGTTATGGCAGCGACCCCAATTTAATTCTGGATTTGGTCTATAACCCAGCCCTGCCCAAATCAGAAAATTTTGCTTTAACCCCAAACCAGGAAAAACTGAAAACCGCCTATAAATTGTTTTTACAAGAACATTTTGGCATTCAGTTTAACCAACTATTAACCATTACCAATTTGCCCATTGGACGCACTAAGTTTCAGTTACAGCATCACCGGCTTTATCAGCCTTATTTGAAATTTTTAGAGCATAATTACAACCCAGCAACTATTTCTCAATTAATGTGTCGCCATGAGTTATCCATTGACTATTTAGGCAATGTTTACGATTGCGATTTTAACCAAATGGAAGGTTTACCTGCCCGCACAGCAACCGGCGCAGCTTTAACATTGGCTAAGTTACTAGAAGCCGAAAATTTAGATATGATTTCAACAGTACAAACCGCTAATTATTGTTATGGTTGTACTGCTGGGTCTGGGTCGAGTTGCGGAGGAGCATTGATCTAAAATTTAGTTGAAATTAGTTGAAATTAGTTGAAATTAGTTGAATTGGGAAAATTAGCTGAGATGAGCAGCAAAAAAATCGCCAATTTTGCTGATTAAATCATCAGAAAAAATTTCGGATAGATAAATTATTAATTCTAAATTAATTCTGAATTAATCATGAAAATTATGATAAAATTAAGCAATTTAAGCAAATTGAGCAAATGGCCATGATGTTAACTTTTATTAAATTGGGTGGTTCTCTAATTACGGATAAACGAGAACCCAGTAGCTTTCATCCCCAAATTGTCTATCAGGTTGCCCAAGAAATAGCCAAAGTCAGAATAAAACAACCGGAATGGCGCTGGTTAATTGGGCATGGTAGCGGGTCTTTTGGTCATTTTGTGGCTAAAAAATATGGCACAATTGATGGTGTTTTTACCGCTGAACAATGGCAGGGATTTGCGGAAGTTAGTGTGATGGCTAGACGATTAAATCATCTAGTTATGGAAATTTTATCAGAGTTTAGTTTACCGATTTTTGCGGTACAGCCTTCTGCATCAGCTTTATGTGAAAATGGCCAAATCATTCATCTGGAAACCCGGCCAGTTCTCGCCGCATTAAAACATCAGTTGATTCCCGTAGTTTACGGAGATGTGGCGGTAGATTCCCGGCTGGGAGGCACAATTATTTCTACAGAAAAAATATTCGCATATTTAGCGAAAGAGTTAAAGCCGCAGCGGATTTTTTTATTAGGAGAAGTGGCGGGAATCTACGATCGCACCGGCAAGATTATTGAGAAAATTACCCCAGACACCTTTGCGGCGATTCCGCGCAGCGGATCCCTTACGGGAATCGCACCAGAACTAGGCGGGTCTGATGGCGCTGATGTCACCGGGGGTATGGCGGACAAAGTGGCCAAGATGTTAGCTTTAATTCAAGAATTACCGGAATTAGAAATTAGAATTTTTAGCGGTAAAGTTCCGGGAGAAGTAGAGGCGACTTTATTGGGTTACAAGACTCCCGGAACTTTAATTAGTCGGAAATAGACTGGCGCAAAAGCCGAAACAACCGGCTAATCTGCTGAAACCTTTACCCGGTCTAGGTTTGAGTTAATGGAGAATAGGGAACTCGAATCCCTGACCTCTGCGGTGCGATCGCAGCGCTCTACCAACTGAGCTAATTCCCCACGTTTGTCCTCAGACATTGTAGCACAAGTCCGAGCCAAGGGGAAGTGCTCTGAGTAAAAGAAATGAAAAAAAGTCACAAATCCCCTATGCTGCCGACTGGCCGTAAACTTCTTGCACTCGTTCCAAATTCAAGTCCCATAAATAGTCTACCGCCCAGTTTGCATGACGTTGCAGCATATGTAATGGGTAAGTATGGGCGACCCCGACCACTGGGATATTTGCCCGTTTCGCGGATTCAATGCCGGGAAAAGTATCCTCAATGGCCAAACAATTTTGGGGTTGCAAATTTAACCCTGGGTAAACGCGGTTCAGCCGTTCCACCGCCAGCAAATAGCCATCCGGTTCGGGTTTGCTGACTTTAATGTCATCCCCACTCACGATCACGGCAAAATATTCGGCAATTTTTAAACGGTTTAGCACCAGTTCAATTTCCGATCGCCAGGCGCCACTGACCACCGCCATTTTTACTCCCAGGACTCGGATCTGATAGATCAAGTCTTCGAGTCCAGGGTAAACCGGGATTTTGGCCAAGGTTTCTATATGGGCGCGATAGGCTTGTGCTTTGCGCTGAATGAGTTTGGTGAGTTCCGGTTCTTCGAGAATTCGGCCCCGTCTGGCAAACAGTTCCAGGATACAAGCGCGATCGCTGCGTCCCAAACACAACTCCCTAAACTCACCGTCCTTGGGACGCAAGTTTTCCTGAATCAGCAATTCCGCCAGCAATTGCTCATGGATCGGCTCATCATTAATGATCACACCATTGAAATCAAATAAAATCGCTTTGAGACTCATCACTACACTCCTGGTTTCTTTTCCCTGGTGTCCTGTGGACTCAACTCGCAGGATTTTTCTCCGCTCTGTGAATCCCGGAAAAAAATTAATGATTTTTTTTATATTTTAGCGAATTTTATGACAATTTTTGGCTCGGCGGTGCCAGGGACTTGAGAAAACCCCCATCCGCCGAGATTCGCTTCAGGGGATGGTTGCATTTAGCCATCACCTGTGGTATATAAAATTCAGCCTATTGTTAGCTTAAAAAGCTGGTTGAAAATACTGGCAAATTCAATAAATGTGTTTAAAAAATTGTTGAAAAATTATCCCCGCTTAAAATCCAGTAATTTTTACTAAGGAATTATCCTTTCTATACCCTTTCTATACAACTAGCAGCTTATCTTCTCCTCTGTTGGCTCAAGACAGAATAAACTTGACAGACTTTTCTGCCGATAAAAAAAGAGATGTCTAGAAAAGTTATTCCTAAATATCACTATTCACTATTCACTATTCACTTTCTCCTCTTTCCTTTTTCCGTGGATGCCTACCTGACTAGACAAATAAACAATACAAATAATAATTCAAAATAATAATTCAACCGAAAATTGACTCAGGGAAAATAATCATTCATAATCAATCATTTAATCTAGACAAAAAAATCATTTATAACCCATAGTTTACGGTGAAATAAAAGCCTTCATCTTGTAAATTGTCACCTTTATCGGCTATGGAAATTAAAGGACGGGCATAATCTAAGCGCAGATTTAAACCGGGAATCCCTTGCCAAAGCAACCCAGCCCCAAGGCCAATTAAAAATTTTTCATCCGGCAAGGGGTTAGGATTATCATTGTGATTCCAAATACTGCCCATATCAAGAAATGGAGCAATTTGTAAGACGGGAAAATTAGAGGTATTTCTCACCAGAGTAATTCGGTCTTCTACGGAAAAGCGAAAGCCATTGTCCCCCGATCGCACATTTTGCCGATATCCCCGTAAAGAACTGCCGCCACCAATCACAAATTGCTGAGAAGATAACAGACTATTCGGTGCCAGTTGCAGATCCCCTTGAATAATTAATACGTGATTGTTGTTCAGCCGTTGGACGCGCTGCAATTGTCCCGTCCAACTGAAAAACCGCCCATCAGGAATCGGATCCGGGTTGACGGTCGCGTTTAACCAGCCGGTGCCCAGGGTAAATTGCGATCGCGCCGACCAAGCCCCTTGAACATCCCGTCGGGTATAGTCTTGGCCAAATTTAATCACGCTGGTGCGACTGATTCCGTCTTCATCAGGGCCTAAGCCAAAGGGGGTTGGACCTTGGAAAGTAAAGGTCTGACCTGTTTGGTGGGCTAGGGCCAAAGATAGGGCAAATTCTTCACGAGGCGATCGCGCCAAAGGCTGACGAAAACTCAGTTCATACAGTGCAGAATTGCCCCGAATTTCTAACTCTTCAAATTCCTCTTGGACAATGCCATTCCGGTTTGGGGCGACTCGTAATTGAACCGTGCCATTCATGGCATTCACCGGCACGCGATAGGAGAAATCATAAACTTGTGAATCCCCATCAGAGATATAAAATGAACCTAAAATATCATCACCCCATCCGGTGACATTGCGCCACCCCAGAGTCACCCCGGCTCGTTGGGAACCCACCGACGGCGGCGATAAATTATCCACAGTAAAATTATTCACAAAAGGACTGGCTTCTTTGATTCTTACCAAGAGCACACTTTTACCAATCTCACTGCCAGCCCGTAAAGAAGCTTCCACATTTTCAAAAAGCGGATTGAGTCGGAGTAATCTGAGTTGATCTTCTAAGAGGGCGGTATTCAAAGGACTACTTGCCCCTAAAAAAATCCGACTTTTAATATAAGAAGGATTAAGGCGACGATTCCCTTCAACTTGAACATCTTCTAAAATTCCTTCAATAATATTAATCCGGACAATGCCGGTTTCATCAATGGTTTGGTCGGGAATAAAAGCGCGAGAGGTAATATAACCCCGATCCAGATAAATTTGGGTAATAGTATCAGCAACTTGTTTGATTTGTTGCACTGTAACATAATTACCTTCAAGGGGGGCAACGAGTTCTTGAATTTCTGCCTCGGTGAGGACTGTAGAAGTCACAATCTCGATTTTTTTAACCAGAAATTGTTCAGAAGATTCAGCCGGTAAGGGGATTTCTGTGGGGGTGGGTTCTGGGAGAACATTTTCTTCTTCTGCTGGGGATCTGGGTTCCGGTTCCGGCAATGGTTGCGGAAAGCGATCGCGGTTCGGGTCTGGTTGAGGACTCACTGGTGGGGCTGGTGGGTTTTGGCTGATATATTGGCTGATATATTGGGTGATATATTGGGTGATATAATTTTGACTTAGGTTTTGGGCAATGATGGCGCGATCGCTGTCAAAAGAACCAAAAGAAATATCCGACAATTCCAGAGCATCATCCTCGCTCAAAATCGGCGACAAATTCGATATCATTTCTGATGAGAAATCAAATTTATCATCAATATCTCGTTGATTTGCCTCCGTACCTTCGGGCAAAACCGCTGATAGAGCGATCGGCATATCTGCCCTAGCCTGCGATTCTAATATTAGCAGGCTGATGCTCATGGAAATTCCAGACAAAACCAATCTCATTAAATATCTAACCATCAGATTGCTTGCTCCTATTTGTGATTCCTTGACTCTTCCTAGCCAAATGTAGCAAAATGTACCCAAATTTAGGTTGGGTTAGTAAAATTTAGTAAAATAACTAACAACAAATACCTAACAACCAATAACCAACAACAGGCATAATCCCTACCCAAAGAATCCCTACCCAACAACCAACAAACAACTTACATCCTATTCGCGGGTTGCTGTGTTCGTTCTAAATAAAGCTCGATCACGCGATCGCCGGGATTGAGTTTTAAACAATCCTCTAACAATTCAGCCGCTGCTCGATATTGTTGTTGGTTATACAAAAAAATCGCTTCTTCAAAAGTGCTTTGGGTCTGTAACTTAGCGGCTTTAATCTCTGGGGGATCCGCATCAAATACTTCAAAAATCGTCACCATTTCTGATTTGCCTTTTACCTGCACTTGATCAATCAAACGAATCGCATAATCATTGGGATTTTCTAACTTTAAAAAACTTTGGTGAGAAATCAGCAAAGAAGCCCGATAATTTTTGGTCAATCCTTCTAACCGTGAGGCTAAATTAACCGCGTCACCAATCACTGTACCATCCATGCGATCTTTACCCCCCACTGTACCGAGCATCAAATCTCCGGTATTAATCCCGACCCCAATTTTAATCGGCATTTTCCCAGCTTGGATGCGATTTTGGTTATATTCTTGTAGTCGAGTTAACATAGAAATACCCGCTTTCACCGCATCATCGGCACTCTGACTAAACAAAGCCATAATCGCATCGCCAATATATTTATCAATGAATCCACCATGTTCAATAATGGCGGGTTCCATACAGGATAAGTAATCATTAATAAAATGAAATGTTTCTTCTGGAGTCATAAGTTCACTCAGAGAAGTGAAATCGCGAAGATCGGAAAATAAAATAGACATTTCTCTTTTCGATTGATCCCCCAGCTTGACATCTAGAATACTCTCTTTATGTAACAGCCGGAGAAACTCATGGGGAACAAATCGACCATAAGCCAGATTAATTTTGGCCAATTTCATGTGAGTTTTAATCCGAGCAATTAACTCATTTTTAGAAATCGGTTTACTCAGGTAATCGTTCGCCCCATTCTCAAAGCCTTCTACCATGTCCGATACTTGATTTTTCGCGGTCAGCATCAAAACCGGCAGTTCTGACGCGGGAAAACGCTGCCGGAGTTTTTCACATACTTCATACCCGGTCATTTTGGGCATCATCACATCTAATAAAATCAGGTCAGGTTTAAAGCCATTTTCTAATAACTTTAAAGCTTCTTGTCCATTAGAAGCTTGGGTAATCGAATAGTTTTGTAAAGATAAGTAGTTGACCAACACCTGAAGGTTGACTGGTTCATCATCGACAATCAATACTTTCAATTGCTCTAAATCAGGCAGTTCTGGGTCAGGTTTAACGGTTAAAATCGACTGGTTTTTTTGCGGGAGATCGGTTTTTTCCGGGGAACTAACTAAGCTTACAGCAACTTTGTCGATCGCTTCCTTGGGGGTGGGGGAATTTTCCCCAGATAAAGAACGATCTTCTTCTAGAGAAATGGGAGAAATGGGAGAAATGGGCGATGATGCTATTTCTACAGATCCGGGAGCGATCGCTAAGGTAAAACTAAACCGTGACCCTTTGCCAACGGTCGATTCTACCCAAATTTTCCCCCCGTGTAACTCCACTAATTGTTTAGTCACCGCTAACCCTAAACCTGTTCCCCCATATTCTCTAGCGGTCGATCCATCTCCTTGTTCAAAGGACTCAAAAATTCTGTCTAAATGATGTTCAGGAATGCCAATTCCCGTATCCGCAACCGTAATTATTATTTGTTGATGGTTGGTGGTTGGTGGTTGGGTAGGGATTCTTTGGTTGTCACCTTTCTGTAATGCGGCAGAAACTTCCACAGTGCCACTTTCAGAGAATTTAATGCTATTGCCTACCAGATTATAAAGAATCTGTTGTAAGCGATTTTCATCCGCAAAAGCGGCGGGAAATTCCTGGGGAATGCGATTGATTAACCGGAGATTTTTGCCTTTAATTAAAGATTGGCTTAAAGTCAGGACTACTTCAGCGATCGCTCGCAGACCCACGGGCTTCAGTTGCAGTTCAATACTCTTATGTTGCAGCTTGGAAAAATCCAGAATATCATTGACTAAATTAGCCAGTCGGTGTCCACTTTGGGCAACTAATAAAAGATTTTGTTTTTGCAGTTCTGACAATTCTCCCGTTGCCCCATCAATCATCGATTCGGCAATGCCAATCATGCCGTTAAGTGGGGTGCGGAGTTCGTGAGAGGTATTGGCTAAAAACTCATCTTTGAGTCGATCTAACCGCTGTAGTTGCTCATTTTTTGCGGCTAAAGTCATAAACGAGGCTTTCAACTCCTCGGCCATCTTATTAAAAGATTTAGCTAGTTCCCCTAATTCATCAGATCGGGTCACAGGTAATTTTTGCTCCCATTCTCCATCCGCCAGATTTTTAGCCGCATTATTCAGTCGTAAAATTGGGTTAACTATCCAGCGCGATGTCTGTAAGCTAAATAAAATTGCCACCAATAAAGCCACAACCGATAAGGCGATGGTAGTGCGAGTATTCGCGTTGATATGTTCCGTAAAATCCGCTCTGGGAATCACTACCACAATCAGCCAATTTAGACCTCGTTTATCCTGGATGGGTGAGATTTGTACCAGTTGTTTTTGCCCGTTAATTTTAAAGACAAAATTTTGGGGATTGTCAATTTCCTCAAGGTTTTTCAATTGTTTTAAAAGCTGCTGCATGGTCAATTGAATCGCTGGTTCTTGGCTATTCAGCGCATTCAGGCGTTCGGGTTTGCCGTTAATCTTAATAAAAGGGGATTCAAGAGTGGAACTGGCGACCAAATCTCCGTTTCTTTCGATAATGAAAGCTTCCCCGGATTCACTAATTTCTATGGCACTAAGAAATTCACTGATTTGGGCCAGCATTAAATTGATCCCAAAAACCCCTCGAAGGCGATCGCTGGCATCATAAACCGGAATGGCTGAAGTAATTTGTAGCATTCCCAAATCCGCCGAAACATAAATGGGACTCCAGGTGGCGGCTTTGGCTGCCAAGGTTTCTTTGTACCACGGTCGAGTGCGCGGATCGTATTCGCTGGATTTGAGAAATTCTGTCCGATTTCCTTGATTATCGAGTAAATAAATTTCCCGGTTAGGGGCGCTATACCAATCTCTAAACTTGACCACCGTTCGGCCATCGAGATATTTTTGTACTCCCATAAAATTCCCATCCTCATCACCCAGAAAGAGATATTCTATGGCATTGGAAAGCTGAATTTGTGACCAGAAATGCTTTTGTAAGGTCGCGAAATCTTCTATATCTAAGATGCCGTTGCGGACTGCGGCGGCATTAATTGCTAGGAATAAATGAGGCGTGTTTAAGTAGCTTTCTAAATGGCGCTCGATGCGACTGGTGACTTGACTGCTTAATTGCAGGGTAAAATTATTGACCGTTTTTTGGCCATTCCTCCAGGAAAAGTAGCCGACCAGTGCCACTACGGCAACGATTTGCAGCACAAAGGGGACGATCAACATGATCCGCAGAGGTATTTTATCCGTGAGTTTACCAATCCAGTGATTTAAGTATTTGGTGGACATTTTGTTGTTTTTTGGTTGCTTGGCGCTCGCAGTTCTTGACTTATGATGAATGGTATTTAACGGTATTTTACCGAATTTTACCGAGTATTTTGGTATTTTTTTACCCGCTGTGATTAATTTGGCTAAAAATAGCTGTTTTTTTTATTTTTTCCGCCAGATAAATTCCGAAATATCAATAGTAAAATCTGCCAAATTATTCACTTAAATAGAGATTTTTTGGGCGGTTAAGATTTTGCCGAGACGACAGTCGGAAAATGCTCAGAAATCTGTTAAGCTAGTTGAATTAATTGCGGATAACAGGTTGGTTTTGACCATTGGTTCGCCTATCGGTTGGTCTTTGATGCACAAGTTATTTATAGTTTATTTATAGCATTTTCATCTTTGATGTAAATAAGCAAGTAACTAACAACCAAGCACAATCATCCCAACCAATTTAACCAATTAGCACGAGATGAGGCTGAATTTTCGGTAGTTTTATCTTGATAGGGCTGGGGCTTGATATTATCATCTTCCCAGGATTTTGCCGCTCGCCACCACCATTCTTGAACCAATTTTTGCACATCCGATCGCACCTGTTCATAATTTTGCGCGTGACACCAAGGACGCAAAGACAACACGGTGCTTTTAGGCGAAATCGCCGTCACCAGGCAAGTAGGGGCGGGTTTTTCCAGCACCAAAGGATGAGTTTTGATTAATTGTAATAACTCATAAATTGTGGTATCTAAAGAATAAGTTTTAGCCTCATTTAAGCAGCGATCGCCCAAGTCTACGGTGACATCAAATCGCCGAATTTTTAAAGTTGTCGTATTTTTTAAAGTGCCATTAAATAACTGGGCATTAGGCACCATAATTTTAATATAATCTGGGGTAATAATCGTAGTGGAAAAAATGCCAATGGCATCTACTAACCCCGACACTCCAGCCGCTTCAATCAAATCACCCACTTCAAAAGGCCGCAAAGTAATCAACATTACCCCAGCGGCAAAGTGAGACAATGTATCCCGCCATGCTAACCCAATGGCTAAACCAGCCGCCCCCAAAACTGCCACCAGAGAAGTGGATTGAATTCCCAACACATTCAACGCTGCGATCGCGCCAATAATTAAAGTAAAAGTTTCCGCCCCTTGGATTAAAAATTTGCGTAAGGTGGGTTCGGTTCGGCTGAGGGTTTGACTCATCACTCGACTAACCACACGAATGACAAATCGAGTCAGGACTAAAATGGCGATCGCCACCAAAAGTTTTGGCAGCAATAGCCAAATTTGCGTTAATATTTGGTCAGAGATTAAAACGATTAATAGAGTGTGAAGCATCATAAAAATAGGGAATGGTAGGGGCGCTACGTCCAAGCGCCCGCAACGGGTAGGGGCTTGGACGTGGCGGTGGTTGCCCCCGTGGTTGCCCCCGTGGTTGCCCCGGTGTGGGGGATGTAGGAGCGATCGCGAATCACTCCTATATATACCTATATATAGCTGTCACGATCGCGCTACCGTTTCCAGGGGTTCTAGCTGATCCACGGTGACTCTAGGCAGTCGATGTTTAAAACCACAGAGAATTTCCCAGGAAATCGTGCCGATCGCGTTTGCCCAGTCATCGGCAGTAATTTCATAATCCCCGTCACGGCCCAACAGGGTGACAACTTCTCCCGCTTGCACATTGGGAACGGTACTGACATCAATCATCATTTGATCCATTGTAATTGCTCCCAACTGGCGCACCTGCTGACCTCGGATCAACACCTGCATTTGATTAGAAAGCAGACGGGGCACGCCATCCGCATAGCCAATCCCCACCACCGCAATCCGTAAGGGGCGATCGGCAATAAACCTATAACCGTAACTGACCCCCGTCCCCGCTTCAATAGTTTTTACCTGGGTGACACGGGCTTTAATTTGCATCAGGGGTTTCAAATTGCAAGTATGGCGCAAGTGGGGGGCTGGATATAGCCCATAAAGCCCCAAACCCACTCGCACCATATCGTAATGTAGTCCCGGATCGGTTAATGTCGCCGCTGAGTTGGCAAGATGCAGCCGGGGCATTTTAGGCTGGATCTGAGCAATGGTGCGAATGGCTTGCTGAAATCGGGCGTGTTGTTGCCGCATCACCGTTTGGTCTAGGCTATCAGCGGTGGCTAAATGGGAATAGATGCTGGCAATGGTGAGATTGGGCAAACCCTGGATTAATTTGACAAACTCTGCCGCTTGCTGCCAGGGCGCCCCCAGCCGGGACATTCCCGTGTCTAATTTAATATGTACCGGCACCACCCAATCGGTATCGCTTAAAACTTCAGAAAAAACCAGGGCTTGCTGGGGGGTGCAAACTGTTGGTTGTAGCTGCCATTGGGCGATCGCGCGGATTTGCTCCGGGGTATAGGTGGCACCCAAAACCACGAGCGGGGCGGTAATTCCCGCTTGCCGCAGTTCAATGCCTTCGGGAATAGTCGCCACCCCCAGCCAACTTGCCCCCGCCCTGAGTACGGTTTGGGCAACGCTAACCGCCCCATGACCGTAAGCGTCTGCCTTCACCACTGCCATCAAATCCGTCTCCGATGAAATCAGCCGTTTAATCTCGCGAACGTTATGACTTAAAGCACTCAGGTTAACTTCTACCCAAGCACGTTGACACAACCAGTCCAGGGAATTTTTGCTCTCATTCCTTGATGGCACTCTGGGATTTGGATCGGGGTTTAACATTTTTCATCACTCCTGTTCTGGCAATTTGGCTAATGTTGCCTAGCTAATGTTGCCTAATTTTGTCACACCACTATTGAACTTGGGATGCCACGATGGATCCGGAAGTCCTTGACAAATAAATTCTTAACAGAGATTTTATTCGCGCGATCGCCTCTGAAGCACCCAAGTTGCAATTTAATTTGACCATTAGCCAGCTATTTTTTTCTTGGTTACTCCTTACCCGTGGTTGGCTATTCTAGAGAATCAGTCTTAATCACCAATTCAGAGGTGAAGTTGCTTAGACGAGAACACCGACGAGAACACCAAGGAGAGTCCCTCGGATCGATTACCTGCTCTTTTGGGGTCACTTGTTTCCCGGAACATGGCCATACCCTTTGGGGAATTAGTGGCCGTAGCGGGTGCCGCTTCATGTGAGGCGAAAAAGTTAGGGCGCGATCGCGTTGTCACCCCTGAGCAACCGTAGATACAACCGTGGATAAATGACCGCGACAAACCCTGAATTGAACCACTCGGATCGCTAACCAAGCCCAATCAAACTTAAGAAACTTAAAATACTTAAAATATTAAATACTTAAAATGTTAAATCAAGCAATCATGGGTAAACCATTCGTTGATCGCTCAGAGGCAATGGGTCAATCTTCTTATGTCTGACCTTTTACGTCTGATGAACGGATATCAGCAGTCTGAGAAACTTATTTATGGGAGCAATGTGACGAGCGCAATGAATCCTGTTTTAGAAAAATTCTGCGCTGGGCGTGGTCTGGAGTACCTAAAAGTCGACGAGCATTGGCGGATCCAAGATTTTTCTCACGGTGTTCGACAGTTTGCCATCGCTCCAGAAACTCTAGCCGTAGGAAAAGATATCGGTGAATTTTTGCCGGAACTTTCCCAGCGGAAAGAATCTTTAAGTGCGGTTTTGACCGGGCAAACGCCTTATTTTCAGTTAAACCAGATCCACCGAGTGCGAGCGAACCAGCCTCCGGTTTATTTTAACTTATGGGCGATCGCCTTTACTGAAGATAATCAGCCCAATCAACTGATCGTTTTCCTGGAAGATACGACCGAAATTTCTATCCGAGAAAAAAAACTGGCTAAACAGGACAAACAAATTGATTTTCTACTCAACAAAATTCAAACCGCTCACCGCTCGATTCATCAACTAATTGATTTTTTAGCCTTTCCATTATTACTTGCCGATGAATCAGGAGTAATTTTAAAAGCTAACTATGCCGCTGCCAAAATCCTAAAATACCATGTCAATGAACTCAGAGAAAAAAATCTCAATGAGATTATCATTGATGCAGAAATTTTTAATTTAATTAAAACTCATTACCTCGGTAATCAACCATTAAAATATGTTGAAACCATCTGTAGACAAAAAACCGGCGCCGAAATTTATCTAGCATTTTCTGCCATGAAAATTCAATCAGAAATTCCCGGAATTAAACCAAATTATATTTATCTGGCTAGAGAACTGGACAACAATAAACAAATAGAATTGGCGAGGCGCCAAAGTGAAGCCCAATACCGGCTAATTGCGGAAAATACTAATGATTTAATTGCGCGAATAGCCCCTGAAGGAATTTATTTATTTGTGTCGGATTCAGTTCGCGCTTTGTTGGGCTATGAACCGCAAGATATGATCGGTCGTTTGGCCGCCGATTTCTTCCATCCCGAAGATAATGTTCCCTTAGTCAATAGCCAAAACCCCCTAGTCCGTCACCGGCTACGTCGTAGAGATGGTTCTTATATATGGGTGGAAACCAATCGTCGCTTAGTGCGGAATCAGAACAATCTTCAACAATTAGAAATTCTGTCAATATCTCGTGATATCTCTGAATATATTGAAGCGGAAGAAAAACTCCAAGAACTCAATGAAACTCTAGAAACTAAAGTAGCTGAACGCACCGCTGCTTTAGAAGAAGTAAATATGCAGTTTTTAGAGGAAATTGTTGAAAGAAATAGAATCGAAAAAACTTTGCGTGCCAGCGAACAAAGATTGCGGCGGCAAAGTCATGCCCTGTTAGAACTAACCAAGCATCGCACTCATACTGGAGGAGATTTATATTTAGCCATTCAGGAAATTAGCGAAGTAGCTGCCCGCACGTTGGAAGTAGAACGGGCAAGCGTGTGGTTATACAATGAAGAACGCACCGGGATTTTTTGCTTTGATTTGTATGAGCAAGACAAAGATATTCATCGGGCAGAAATGCCCATATTTGTCAAGGACTATCCTCAATATTTCCAAGCTTTAACCGCCGAACGCATCCTGGCTATAGATGATGCCAAAACTAACCCTGTAACTCAAGAATTGGCGACTAATTATTTAGTGCCTTTGGGGATTGTTTCTCTTTTGGATGCCCCAATTAGACTGGCGGGTAAAACTGTTGGGGTGATTTGTATTGAACATACCGGCAATCCCAGACAGTGGGCGTTGGAGGAAGAAAATTTTGCTGCTTCTTTGGCGGATTTTGTAGCCTTAGCAATGGAAGAGTCCGAACGAAAACGGGCTGAGGCAGAACTTCAAAAAGCTAATGAAGAGTTGGAAAGGCGGGTAAAAGAACGCACCGCTGCTTTGCAAGCCTCCAATGATCGGTTAAGAATTGAAATACAAGAACGGCAACAAGCTACGGAAGCTTTGCGCGTTGCCGAGGCGAAATATCGGAGTATTTTTGAAAATGTGACCGAAGGGATTTTTCAAACCAGTCCTGATGGACGTTTTCTGAGTGCAAATCCCGCATTAGCCAGAATTTTGGGCTATGGGAGTCCAGAAGAGTTGATGCAGCGGGTGACGGATATTCGCAATCAACTTTATATCGATCCCAAACGTCGAGATGATTTTATTCATGCGATCGCCAATTCTGGGGCGGTATCGGATTTTGAGTCTTTAGTCTATTCTACTGGGGGCAATATAATTTGGATTTCTGAAAATGCTCGCGCCGTTTATGATGAAAATGGTCAAATCCTTTATTATGAAGGGACGGTTCAAGACATTACAACGCGGAAAATTGTGGCGGAAGCCCTGCGTTATCAGCGGGAAGAATCGGAACAATTGCTGTTGAATATTTTGCCAAAACCGATCGCCGAACGGTTAAAACTGAATGAAAGTGTGATTGCGGATAGCTTTCCCGAAGCAACGGTGATGTTTGCGGATATTGTCGGTTTTACCCAGTTAAGTGCCCAAATTTCCGCGAAGCAATTAGTGGAATTGTTAAATCAAATTTTCTCCCTGTTCGATCAATTAGCGGATAAACATGGGTTGGAGAAAATTAAAACTATTGGGGATGCTTATATGGTGGTGGGAGGCTTGCCCACTCCTCGACACGACCATGCAGAGGCGATCGCGGAAATGGCCCTGGATATGCAAGCGGCAGTAGTCCAGTTTAACAATGAGTTAAATACCCCCTGTCCCGAACCGTTACGGATTCGCATTGGGATTAATTCTGGCCCCGTGGTGGCTGGAGTAATTGGCTTGAAAAAATTTATTTACGACCTGTGGGGGGATACGGTGAATACTGCCTCGCGGATGGAGTCTCAGGGCATTCCGGGCTGCATTCAAATCACTACCTCCACCTATCAATTACTCAAAGATCGGGATAAATATGACTTTGAACAACGGGGGCCAATCGAAGTTAAAGGCAAAGGTTTGATGACTACTTATCTGATGAAGGCCAAATCTCCGGTTTAACTGACCATAAAAAACCCCGGTTGTCCCAAACCGAGGTTTTTTGTCTGGATCGAGTGACTTATGATTTGTGGCTTATGACTTATCGAGTGATTCCGGTTAAATTTTACAAAACGGTAGAGAGTTCATCCACGATATTGACTCGTCCCCGGTAGATCGAACGCAGCAAGCGATCGAGGGAAAAGCGGTCTTCTTCGCTGATGGATTCATCTAAAATCGCGGCCATGAGTCCATAGCGGTCGGCTTTGGTGATTTTATGAGTGTCGCGGACAACGGCAAGAAGTTCAGAAATGGCACCGGGAATCAGTTGAATGGGGAACATGGGACGTTTTTTTAACTCGATACTTATATCATCTCCTCAATCCCAAAATTAACCAGCGATAGCGCATCCGCGCCGCGAAAGCGATCGCACCACTCCTAGGCTGGTGATTTTTGCCATGCGATCGCGCGATTTCCGTTATCTCTGATGATGATTTTAATCACAGTCAATATCACCAAGAATTTTTTGATCTTTTGATCTGAGGCTGGGGCTGCTATGGTTGATTTGCTGTAGGGGCGCTACGTCCAGCGCCCCTCGCTACGTCCAAGCGCCCCTGATGCCTTATCTCAAGTACAATTGAAATAACTACTATCTCTGGTCTATTTCATCGAAAACCACCATAATCTAATTAATTATTCCTCAGCCAGTGGAACAATCATCATGGAACAAAACAACTTAAACCAAAACAACCAAAGCAACCAAAACAACTTAAACAAACTAAATAAATTATTCAATTGGTTGCCCAAGGCTAAAAATCGTGACGATTCTCCCCAAGCAGAATCGTCCAATTCTGGCAGTTTTCTGACAAGAATTACCGCCAATTTGGGCAAAAATAACCCGCCAAATCTCGGCCCTAGGGCTGAATTTCCTGATTTCCAAATTCATGGATATCAAGTGCTGCAAAAATTAGGTCATAACTATGCGGGGGGTCGCTGTACTTATCTTGGGGCGGACTGCCAAACTAAACAACCTGTGGTGATTAAGCAATTTCAATTTGCTAAACCAGGGGCGGACTGGTCAGCGTATAAAGCCCACGAACGGGAAATTAAAGTATTAAGAGAACTCAGTCACCCCGGAATTCCCCGTTATTTAGATTCTTTTGAAACCGCTGAGGGATTTTGTCTCGTCCATGAATATAAAAATGCCAAGTCTTTAGCGGTTTACCGTCGGTTTACCCCGGAAAAAATTAAGCAAATTGCCACATCTTTATTAGAGATTTTGGTTTATTTACAAAACCGAGTCCCGCCCGTAATTCATCGGGATATTAAACCGGAAAATATCCTGGTTGATGATTATTTAAATGTGTATTTAGTGGATTTTGGCTTTGCCCGCATTGCCGGAGATGACATGATGGAAAGTAGTGTGATTTCTGGCACTCCTGGGTTTATGCCCCCGGAACAATTACTCGCTCGCAATTTGAGTGAAGCTTCTGATTTATATGGGTTGGGTGTCACCTTAATTTGTCTGTTAACTAAGACTCCATCCACAGAAATTACTAAAATTATTGATAACCAATATCGCTTAGATTTTCGCGAATTAGTGCCATTTCTTAGTGATGCTTTCATTTCCTGGTTGGAAAAAATGGTACAACCCAATGCAGGCGATCGCTTTCCCCATGCTGCTGCTGCCCTGGAAGCCCTCACCCCCATTGCGGTAAATCGCACTTTACCGGAAGTAGAATTAAGCCAGTCTACCATAGAATTAACTGGCGAATATGGAGAAATTTTAACCCACACCTTAGAGGTGAAAAACTCGGTGGCTGATACGGTTTTACAAGGTCGTTGGGAAATCACTGCCCCGACTAATTTATTAGTTGATGCTGGTGCCGATGATTTATCCGATTCCCTAAGGGAAAAACTGCCAAAAAATGCTGATTGGTTAAAAATTAAGCCAACTAAATTTAAAGGCAATAAAGTTAAATGCGAAATAATTATTAATCCTAATAACTTAGTAATTAATCAAGTCTATGAACGGAATATTTTACTCCATACTAATTCAGCTACTCCCACCCAAATTGTCACGATTAAAGTAAAAGCCGTTACCCCGAAACTTACCTTAGCCAAAACCAGTGTCCTGCTGCAAAAAAAACTATCATCTCAGTTACCGTTAACACTATTAATCATCGGGGCAGCAACACCAATTACTCTGCTTTATCCTTATATTGCCGCTGTGATTTCTATTCCCTTAGTGGTGTTAATTGCCAACGATATCTCAGGGAAAATTGCCGATAATGACCTGAATAATATGGCCGAATTTGCCCAAAAATGGCTAGTTGCCCCGACCTTGACGGTACTGGGGATATTTATCTTAACTCATTTACAAATTGATTGGGTAGAAAGTCCTCACTCTCAACTGTTGTTACGCCTGTTGATTACCTTATTAATGGGTGGGGTTGGGGTCGGTATTTTCACCTTATTTAAACCGGCTTTTAAACGGGTGGCGGTGGTGTTGCCGTTGCTAATTTTTGCCAGTTCTTTTGTATTTGTGGGAGTTGCCGGTGGTCTGCGGGGTTGTATTGCCGAAGTTGGGGTGAGTAGCTATATTTTAACTGGCACCGTGCAGCAGAGTATTACTAAGGAAAAACTTTCTCAAGGATTGGCGTTAAAAAAATATGGGTTAAAGGCAATGTTTGGCCTGGGTTTGGGTAGCGCGATCGCCTGGTTATTGATTTATTTAGGCATGGGTTCTTTGCTTTGACAAAAAAACCGGATTTCTGGCAAAAATCTGGGTATTTAATGCAGAAATATTGGGTGAGAGCGAACCATGACCGTATATTTTTGCTTTGGAACAGAAATCTAGATCATGCTTCGCCCCTACAGAGGTAAATTATTACCCCAATATTTCTGATGGTTTACTCTGATGGTTTATAATAAAACCGCTTCTAATTTTTGTTGTTCCCAGAGCACGCGATAGAGTCCACCTTCTTGGATCAGTTTTGTGTGGGTGCCACTCTGCACGATCGCCCCAGCAGCCATGACAAAAATTCGGTCAGCTTTGGCAGCGGCAGACATTTGGTGAGAGATAAAAATCACCGTTTTTCGCTGAGTTCCCGTGGAGAGATTTTTGAGAATATCCGTAGCGGTTTGATTATCCACACTGGAAAGGGCATCATCCAAAATCAGCACGGGTGCATCCATTAATAACGCTCTCGCGAGGGCGGTACGTTGCCGTTGTCCCCCAGAAAGAGTAATGCCTCTTTCCCCCACAATTGTTTGATATTGTTGGGGAAAATTGAGAATTTCGGCGTGAATTTGCGCTTGTTTGGCGGCATATTCTACTTGTGTTTGATCCGCCAACGGATTGCCATAGCGAATATTATCTTGGATGGTGGTACTAAAGAGAAAACTTTCTTGGGGAACATAGGCGATCGCTCCCCGTAAATCAGTTAATCTTAATTGGGTGATATCTTGTCCATCCAAAAATAACTGACCGGGTTCAATATCTAGTAACCGGGGCAATGCATTGGCTAAAGTCGATTTTCCCGCAGCAATTGGCCCAACGATCGCGATCGTTTCTCCGGGCATAATCTCAAAACTGACATGATTTAATGCGGGAAATTTGCTACCCGGATAATAATAAGTCAAATGACGGGCAGTAAGTTGTCCTTTCACCTTTTCTGGGGGTAAAGAAATCGGGTTTACTGGGTCAACAATTTTTGGTTTAGCTTCAAGAATGGCTTCGACGCGATCAATGCTCACCTCTCCCCGCTGATAAGTAGTAATGGTAAAACCCATCAAAGCCGTAGGAAATACTAACCGTTCCACATATAAAAGTAAGGCGACAAAATCACCGACGGTAATCACTTTATTTGCGATCGCGCCTCCGCCAAATGCCAATAAAACCAGTAAACTAATACTAGCTAAACCTCCCAAAATGGGAAACAATAAACTGCGAGTTCTAGCTAACTTTAAACTAGCCTGCAATAATTGATTGTTCTTCTCAGCAAAAGCTCGCCGCTCATTTTCTTCCTGAGCATAAATCTTAATTAAAGAAATCCCGCTCATATCCTCTTGAATTAAATCGCTCAAATTGGATAATTCTTCTTGAACGGTTTGCTGCTGGATGCGAAGTTGATCGCTAAATAGTTGCACAATAATCATCAGCAACGGATACACAGAGAGCGCCAATAGAGTCAACTTCACATGAATCGATAACATCACCGGAATGGTTAGCCCATAAGCAAATAAAATATTGGCAAAAGATAACATAGCAAACCCAACTAACCGGCGAATACTATCCACATCAGAAGTTGCACGGTTAATTAAATCTCCCACAGGGTTGGCAGCAAAATAAGCGGGTTCTAAGGTAAGTAAATGCTCAAAAATCTTTTGTTTGAGGTCGAATTCTACTTGTCTTCCTACCCCAAACAGCCACATTCTTGAAGCAACGCGAATCCCCCACATAACGGTGGTCATTACCAGGATAATTATGACATATTTCAACATCAGTTGAAAATCAAATTGTTGTTGGAGTTCATCAATACTGTTGCGAATTAGCAGGGGAATATAAACCCCTAAAGCATTGACGAGCAATAGAGTGCTAATGCCCCCTAGTTCTTGTTTCCAGTAGGGACTGATGTAGTTGATTAGTGTTTTCAGTCTTGAGCGAGCCATGTTTTGCGGTTATTTCTGATTTGAATAATGAATGTGGGATTTTATTAACCCCTTATGAGTATAGCAGTCCTAAATGATTTATACCTCACCCCCATCCCCTCTCCCAGAAAGGGCTGCCGACGGTGAGGGGTGAGGGCTTATTTCACGATTGATTTAGGATTGCTATAGAGGCAATATCCACATTTTCTTCACCGATTACGGTTTGGCGAATATAGCGAATTACCTTTTCTTTGGTACTGCGATTTTCTGAAATCCGTAATACTTTCAGCGCTCGCGCTTCTACTGCTGACAGATTTGAGGATTTTCGGGAAAAATATCCCAAAATGGTGGTTCTTTTTGGCGGGTAAATTTATCGCTTTGCTGACCACGGATTAACCAAATCACTTCCACAATCGATGGGTGTCGCGGATGTTGCAAGTTGCTAATGTTGCCTGGTGAACTCGGCAAATGGCTGCAATTTGTGCATCAAATTGTGAGATGGGGCGATTTGTTTGCGGTTAGCTGCTATTTGGGAATTTCAGTTAATTAATTAACGAGCCTCAAACAAGAAGCACTCGTTAAATTTTTATCAACCATTGCTAAAACAAGATCGTAATAAACAGCAGTAGCAGCAATAAACCGAACTGCCGGAGCTTGATGTACTAAATCTAATTTACGACTCAGAATCATCACTTCATAGGACAAAGGCGCTTCAACGATATCTAATTGTTCTAAACTATCCTTAATCCATGCCTCTGGATTTGGCTCTAAAACAACCCGCTTTTTCTCTGCCAGCAAAAGAGTTTCCCAAACACTTATCGGACTTAAATAAACTTGATTGGTTTCATCCTCAATAATTTCAGTCAGCGATGGGATAGCCTGGTATTCCCCTCTTGATACCAAATCCAAATATGGGTATATAACAATAATTTGATGACAAAACATCCCAGACCAAATCAGAAGTGGGTTCCACAATATCCCCCAGAACTCTTGTCCGACTTTTCATCATGCCGAATTTTGCTCTCTTTCTTTCGTTACTGGAGAAATAACCGCCACCGTTTCCCCATCCTGTGTAATTTCCAAGCGATCGCCCGTTAATTGAGCTTGACTTACTAACATCCGAAGCTTTTCAGGAAATTCCGAGAGAGTAATTTGATACATCAACGATACCCCTAATATAAAAAACAAGAAATTAGTTTTTGATGCCCGAAATCAATCGTAATATAACTCATTACTTCTTAAGATAGCAATAGAGGACACGGCAATGCCGTGTCCCTACCCTCTATAACGAAACTAATTGATGCCCACACTTGAAACAAAACTTAGAATTTGTGGGATTTTTGGTGCCGCAATTGGTGCAGAAAACATAGTTTTGCTGCGGGGGTAAATCCACTGGTGTAACCGGCTGAGAAATTTGCGGGGTTTCCTTAGATATGTCGGCGGTTTTTTCCGGTTTTTCCTCAGTAGTGATGCCCGGAACTGACAGCTTGTACCGAGTAACTATATTCTGGATAATTGTCGCTTCTCGCTTATAGATAAGGCTATCTTTACCTCCCTCTTTTTCCAGTTCGGTTTGCCGCTGATTTAAATAGGCCATGAACTGCTGATATAACTGCTGCTTTTGTTGGTCAGTTTCCGCTTGTTCAAGTTTAGCCTTGACTTGGCGTTCAATTTCTTCGCGATCGCCCCGACAAGCAAGCACTTCTAACACTTGCACTGCCTCTTCCCAACTAGAGGCAATATCCACATTTTCTTCACCGATTACGGTTTTGCGAGTATAGCGAATTACCTTTTCTTTGGTACTGCGATTTTCTTCCCGGCGTAATACTTTCAGCGCTCGCGCTTCAACCACTAGCTGATAAATTTGGGGATTTTCGGGAAAAATATCCCAAAACGGAGGTTCTTTTTGGATATGAACTGGAATCGGTGGGTCTTTACTTTCCCCCCGTAATCGTGCCCGTTTCGCCTCAATAGTTTGGCCTTTCCAATCCTGATAAGACTGGCGCAACTCCCGCATCCCATCAATGCAACGCAAGGAAAAACCGCCAATTTCTTGGACAAACACCACGCGATGTCGTTCTACTTCTCCCAAGGGAGTCACCGCATCTTTACTGCCGACTCGTTCTTCTAATAGGGGCAACAATTTAATGGCGGCGGGGTCAGAAGGATTGCGACCTCCAACCACTGCAACCTTCACATTTGTAGCCGGAGTAAATCCCGCATCTTTCCCAGACATTACCGCTTGGTTGAGTAAGATTAATGGCTTAGACTTGCTGTAAGCAATGCCCAATTGATTGCGAATTTCGCCGATATCATTGTTAAAGATTTTGAAGACGCGATCGCACGCGGCTAACTCTTTCTTAATCCGGCTACTATTCGGCGCATCCGTAATTACCTGTTGACTTTTCTGGGCAATAATCTGGGTAAAATCATCATCCTGCACATCTGCCAACTCTGGCAAATTAAACAAACGCATCACCTCATTAGCAGTGCGGTTTTGTTTCCACAACGGACTTGCTGCTACCAAAACTTGCTCTGATAAATTGCGGCAAATGCCATCCATGCCGATATCATATTTACTCTTACTCTCTTCCGTTGCCCCGGCATATTGTTCAATTAAATCCTGATACAAATCATTCAAATCTTGACGGTCATAAAGCTTAATTCCATTAATTACTAAAGCATCCGCACTATCCGCTTGAGCATCCGCTAACTTTTGGAAATTATCCCGCCATTGCCGTAACTTTTGATTAAAGCGGGCTAACCGTCGTTCTAACTCATCCAAATGTTCTTGTAAACGGGCAATGACCTCCAAACCCAAAAACCGGGCTTTGCGTTGAATAGTGGCAATTAAACTCCCTTCTAAACCGCCCAAAGCAGTTTGGCAATATTCCTCCATTTTTGCCTGTTTAGTCAAACCAAACTTATCTTTAAAATGGGCAATATCTTGCAGGGCATCCTCATATTGTTGCTGGCGTTTTTCCTCATTAGCTTGCCAGACTTTTTCCGCTTCCCGGCGAAACTTTTCGGCTGAAGCCGTAAAAATTTGCCGCGTAATACCGAGAAAAATATCGGCAAACTTTGGCCCCCGGTTGCGGTCTTCCAAAATCCGATAAAATTCTTCTTCTAAAGCTTTGCGTCCTTGGGTGATAATCCGATTGCGATTATCGTACATTTTTTGCAAGAAATCCCCGTGCGACCGTTCGTCGGGACTTAATTCCCGCAAGTGATTTGAGCGATATTCCTCCACTTTTGGGCTTAAATAACCATCAACAAATTGCAGAATTTTGCCTTTTTCTGCCCCCATCACTCCGCCAACTCCCTGCTGGGTACATTGCAATAAATTCTCCGTAGCTATTTCATTGCGAATACTGTTCACCCAACTGGAAATTTCCGCCAAATAAGACTTATCCCCAGCGGCAGATAAATCCATAATTAATTCTATATCCGTCAACCGCATTCGCTTGAGTAGATCGTTCTGAATTAACTCAAACATTTGCGGCGGTAATTGTACTGATTCATTTAGCCACCACCGGATAAAATCAGCCCCTAAACGATTGGCTAAAGATGTGCGAATTTGGGCAATGGGAATTTCTAGAGTAGATAAGCCAAAACTCATAAAGTTTTTCGGATAACCTCGTCCCCCTGGATCGTTCGCAGCCCAAGCACCTTTAATATTATCCCGAATTGACCGTTTGTGGGGAGCAAAATCGGAGGTTAAATCGAGGAATATATTCTGGGCAATTAGTTCGCGAATTTGGTTCAGGCTAAATTCACTTTCGCCGTTTTTAGTCCCGACTAAGTAGGTAAAATCAAAGGGAGGTAAATTTTGGCGAATTTCATCCATTAAGCTACTACTATATTGAGCCACATATTCCGTGCGGTAATCAGAGAAATAACTCAATTCCATCATCGCTGCATAGCCATTCGCCAATACGCGATCGCCCACATTAATCCCCGCAAAAGCCTCTGGAGTTGGGGCAATTGCCGTTATTAAAGGACTCGATTGACCCTTTAACCAATGGCGGACACAATAGCCAAGATCGATCATCATGCCACTGCCCGTACCCCCGGAAAGTGACCCGACCACAAACACATTTAAACCCGCCGTCACCACCTTAATGCCATACTTATCCAGCATATAAGTTTCGTGACCTTTTACCCGGTCAACCGCTTGATTAAATGCTTTTTGAATCTTATGATAATTGTAGAAAAAAGCAAAACGACCGCAGCCGCGAATTTGACCTGCCCCGGCTTCAATGGCACTAATATTTCTTTCTAATTCTGTAGGAAACCACTGGGAAATCCAGGGATAATTTTGCATATTATCCAGCATATCCCGGACTTGGCGACCACTGACACTTGCCCAGATTTTTTCCGAATCTTTAAACGCCGAACCTGCCGCATTCGGACTGGTGACTTTATATTCTTTATCCGTATCGATGATTAGGAAGCTAATTAAAGGAAAATTATTCAAACTGCCATAAGTTTCTTCCACCAAGCGGCGGACTCTTGCCAGCACCTCATGTCCCGTACCCCCGACGCCAACTAAGACCGTGGGCACCATGCTTTTTTCTTCTACCGTAACCGCCATATTTTTCTCCTGTTTACTGACTAACATTATAAACTATTATAAACTTCTGAAGTCAACAAGCACCCGCAAAAGGCAGCCCAAACAGTCGCCAAACCACAATCATGGTTAAAACAGTCCAAAATAGGGCATTGCCTAAAGCCAGTTGACCGCTGAGAGTCATGTTTAAACCAATTAGCCCTTGGAATAACCACCGATCTAATGGTAGCGTCAACATCCACATTAAGCAAATAAATGCTGCCCCTAACCAGAAAATTATCCAGCGCAGATTACTGTTAAATCGGGTAAACAAATTTTCCGTAAATAAAGTGCTTAGTTGGCTGGTTTCTCCAGAGAGATAAACTCCCCTAGTTTGATTGGTTGCAGTTTGCAGTTCAGGGGAAGACGTATTTCCTAAGACCACCGCATTAATTTTAACATTTTCATTAATAGCTTCATCCACGATTTCTGGGTTTACGTTAACAATTCCATCGGTGACAATTAGCAATTCTCGACAATGCTTGGCAATAGTCCTGAGAGAGTTTACCCCTTCTTGAATGGCTAAATTCAGATTAGTTCCTCCCCCTAATTGTTGTTTCAGCCTAGGATTCTGTAACGCTTGGGCTAACTGATTGTTTACCTCCTGACTATTACTATTAAAAGACGTGGTTAGTGGTTGGACGTTGCTGGCAAAAGCTAATATTTTGATTTTGTTTGGGTTTTTGAGCGCTTCGTTTTGCTGTAAATAAGATTTTACTGCCAATATCTCTTGTTCCTGAATATAACCCGTGGTACTGCCACTGAGGTCAAGAAAAATTGCCACCGCTACGGGAGGTCTGCCCCAATTTAATAGCCAACCCAAGGCAGCAACGATTAAACAGCCAATCATTAACATTAACGGGATTTGAAATAGAGGATATAGCCAGAGTTGACGACGCTCGCGCATGATAATTTGGTTGCTGGTTGTTGGTTGTTGGTTGTTGGTTATCAGAAACCGAGGTTTTTAGAAAAAACCCGGTTTGTTTTATGTTTTTTTGCCTCTATTCTGCCAAAATTACCTTTCCATATTTGTCCTGTTTTTTTGCTTCTAATCGATAGGATCGAACTGATATTTAGAACCAGTTGGGCCAGCGGTTCCGGGATTAGCTTTAACTAAAGGAATTTCATTAAAAATATTAAATTCCGTAACTGTTTTTGTCAGGGTGACACCTTGATTTAACTGTTGACTAATCGCCGCCCGATCGCCTGGAAATTGGGTAAAAGTATTGGCTAAGGCATTGGTAGCATCATAGGTTGTGGCAGTGCGCCAACTGACTCTTCCTTGCCAAAGTTTTCCCGCTTGACTGGCAAAAGGATCGTTATTTCTCCAGCGCCAAGGAACAGCCAAAACCATTCCTCTAATGGCATCGCCTCCTTCCACTAAAATCTGCGGATTATACATTTCATCACTACTGAGTAAAACCAATTGGTTTTGATTGGCTTTAGCCAAGGCGATTGCGCGATTTATCTGATTTTTACTTAAGGCTAAAAACGCAATATTTGCACCGGATTCACGGGCATTATTTATCTCTACTGTTGCATCAAAACCTGGGGATAAAATATCCACTTCTTTCACCAAAGTTGCCCCGGATTTTGACAAAGCAGAAATTAATTGCCCTTTTAAATCTTGGCTATAAAGGTTATCAGAATTGTAAAACAATGTCACTCGGGCTGGGCTGTGATTTTTCACCGCATAGTTGACTAAAGTTTCGGCTACTTTTTGCAAATAAGTGGTGAGTAGAGTTTTAGTTTGACTCAAGGGAATCGTTTGCACCGTCGATTGGCCTGCATTGGTAGAAATCGTCGTATTTAAAGGAGAAAGTACCGCCAGATTATTTTGCTCATAACGGGTTAAGGCTTGACGACTATTATTGTCCACCCCATGTCCAATCACTCCGAGCACATTCGCAGGAGATTGAATCAAATCCTCAGCCAAAGAGTCAGACAAGGTGGCATCTTTTTCATTGACAACCACCACTTGCAGTAACCGACCGGGAATGCGGGGAGATTGGTTAAATTCCCCTTGATATTGGGCAACTCCGCGCAGCACTTCTTTGGCTTCATTCACGCGGGTAGTAATCGGCACCACTACCGCCATTGTTAAAGGATTTCCCGCTTGTTGGGCTTTGGCATTGTTGAGGTAAATTGCCGCTTCTGGGTCATTTTTATCTTGATTTACCGCTGCTTGATATTGTTGAATTGCCTCATCCCAATCTTGACTGGCAAATGCCGCCGCTGCGGATATTTTTTCCCGGGAATTCCTCCCGCCACTAATCAGGATTTTTTCCCCTTGACTAATTAATTCAGCATTCACCGCTGTTTCACTGACGATCGCCAAGGGATTTACCTCAGAGATCGCAACTCTGCCAGAATTACTGCCAGAATCATTTTCCACCACCACGCCGCGATCGCCCCCCCGTTGGCTGAAATACCACCAACCGCCACCTCCTAACAACAACAAGGCGATCGCTGCCACTACCGCGAGCGGCAAAGAAAACTTGCTTGCGGGGGTTGAAACCACGGTTTTTGCGGACTGCATGGCTTCCCGGGGCAATCCACAAATTGCACAATCAGGGCCATGATTTTCATAAGGTGGGTGGGGGCCGGAACAATTGGGATATTGCCGGCCATTTTTCGGCGTTCCATCACAAATCCAACTCACTTTGGACTACCTCTCTCCTGATGTTGACCTCTAACTATAGAATAACTATTTTAGAATTATCCTCAACCATACAACAGTAAATTTCGCAATTTCTCATTTTTATCCACGGTTTGTTTAGGGATAGCTAAATTTGGCGATGATGAGAAAGCTTGTAACAAAACTTAATATGCGGCCAAAAACAGCAGTCAGGAAATCTCCCACCATCAAATGTAGCGGGCTAAAACAAATTGAGTCAATGGGATTGTAAGATCGGTGAGGAGGACTGGGAGGCGATCGGCCTCAGTTACTCATATGGCTTCATATGGCTTCATGTTGCTTCATGTTGCTTCATGTTGCTTTGTTTTGCTTTATTTTTTGTCAATATAATCACCGCCAATGAAACTTAAAATCGTCGAAAACTTCGCTCCCGGCAAATAATTATTCGGCAAATGTTTACCGTCAATTAAGCAAAACCATGACAACTCAAACAAATCATCCTAACTTAGCTAACCTAGAATATTTACCTTATCTAGATCCAGAAGGAAAAATCAACAATACATTCCAAGGTCAAGTCGGAGTTTATGCAATTTTTGACCAAAATCAGCAGTTACAATTTATTGGCTATTCTCGTGATATTTATCTCAGCCTCAAACAACACCTGATCCGTCAACCGGATCGATGCTATTGGTTCAAAGTGCAAACGCTTGCCCGACCCAGCCGGACAATATTAGAAGAAATTCGCGAAAATTGGATAGCCGAAAACGGTTCAATTCCTGTGGGCAATTCCTCAGCCTTAGAAACCTGGACTCAGCCGATTAACGTGAAAAATATGATGCTAGATGAGGAAAAACAAGACTATGAAAAAGCCGCCGGAGATGAACTCAGCCAAATCAAAGTATTAAAGAAAATTGCCCGCCGGGTCGAAGCAGAAATTTTATCTATTTTAGCACAACGGGGGCTCAAAGAACAACTCCGGTTTAGCCCCAAACTCAAAGAAATAGGTTTGCTAGATTTAAAGTAAACTTACAAAAATTCATTCCACAGACCCTAACATTCGTAGGGTGGGCAAAAAGAGAGAAAATAGAAGAGAGAAGAGAGAAGAGAGATGCCTAGAGGGGAGAAAAGAGAGGGGAG
>FWWL01001095.1_pt1 | contig 67347 bp, 70 predicted proteins | sample 2228331 | NCBI WGS metagenome assembly FWWL01 (sample SAMEA103939775, study PRJEB20133) | metagenome
GGGCATCGGCGATGCCCGTTCGGCCGAAAAAGTTAGGGGCGACCGACGAGGGGTTGGTGACCTGCCGTGGGCTTCGCAGGGGCTGAATCTCCCGGTACGCTTCCTGTGGCAGGCCGACTCGAAAAAGAGACGGGAGGCTGCGCCGCGCGGCGCGGCCTTCTGTCCTTTTCGAGGGCGTGCAGACCATGCGAGGTGGCAGTTGTGATCGTGGCCGTCCACCAACCCCACTACCTGCCGTGGTTGCGGTACATGGCCAAGCTGGCCCTGGCGGACGTGTTCGTCCTGCTGGACGACGTCCAGTACACGAAGAACGGCTGGCAGAACCGGAACCGCATCAAGACGGCCAACGGCTGGACCTACCTCACAGTACCCGTGCGCGCGCACGCCACCAGCCGGATCCTGGAGGTGCAGGTGGCGGACCACCGGTGGCGGGCGCAGCACTGGAAGTCGCTCCAGACCGCCTACGGCCGGGCTCCTCACTTCCGGACGTACGTGGACTTCTTCCAGGGCTTCTACGGGACCGCGTGGGAGCGGCTGGTGGACTTGAACCTGACCAGCCTCCAGTACCTGAAGTCCACCCTGGCCATCCGGACGCCGCTTTTGCTGGCCTCGTCCCTGGGCGTGGGAGGGGAGGGGAGCGGCCGGTTGGTGCGGATCTGCCAGGAGGTCGGTGCCACGGTGTACCTGTCCGGCGCCTACGCGGCGCGAAACCACCTGGATCCGGCCACCTTCCGGGGCTCGGGCGTGGAGGTGGCCGTGCTGGACTGGGAGTGCCCGACATACAGCCAGTGCCACCCGAAGGTCGGGTTCGTCCCGGACCTGTCCGTGGTGGACCTGCTGTTCAACGTGGGCCAGGACGCCCTGCGGGTGCTCCTGGGCGGGGCGAGGGTGGTGGAGTCCAGTTCGGTGGGAGGAGGAGTGGCGTGAGCGACCGGAGGGTGTGTGTCACAGGGGGAGCGGGGTTCGTCGGCTCGTTCCTGTCCCGGAAGCTGTGGGAGGAAGGGCGACAGGTTACGGTGCTGGACTGCTGCGCCCCGGAAGAAACGGGGCTTGTCGCGGACCTGCTGGGGCACCCGAGGTTCCGGTTCCTGCGGGGGGACGCGGCCCGGCGGCGCGACGTGGAGGAAGCTGCCTCCGGGGCGGAGGTGATCTTCCACCTGGCCTCGGTGGTGGGGGTGGGCACCACCATCGCCGACCCCATCCGGACCATCCGCAACAACATCGACAGCATGTTCCACGTCCTCGAGGTGGCACGCCGCCAGGGCAGCAAGGTCGTGTTCAGTTCGTCCGCAGACGTGTACGGGGTGCTGGACAAGGTCCCCTTGGATGAGGAGGACGCGAACCTGTACGCGGGCCCGCACGTGCGGCGCTGGGTGTACGCGCGGGTGAAGTCGCTCGAGGAGCAGCTGTGCTTCGAGTACCACCGGCGGTACGGCCTGCCCACCGTGGTGGTGCGCTACTTCAACTCGTACGGGTACGGGATGGACTGCTACTTCCCGCGGCGCGTCATCCCCCTCTTCGTGAAGAGCATCCTGGAGGGCCGGCCCCTGGAAGTGGTGGGGGACGGGAGCCAGACCCGCTCCTTCTGCTACGTGGACGACATGGTGTGGGGGACCATCCTGGCGTCCCAGGTCCCGGAGGCGGTGGGTGGCGTGTTCAACATCGGCAACGACGAGGAGATCCGCATCGTGGACCTGGCGAGGAAGATGCTGGCCATCGCGGAGGAACTGGGTATGGCGCACGACCTCGGGTGGCGACACGTGACGGCGGGAGAGGTTTACGGCGAGGACTTCGAAGACATCCACCGGCGCGTGCCCGGCTTGGCCCGGTCGCGCCGGGTCCTGGGGTACGAGCCGAAGGTCTCCCTGGACGACGGGCTGCGCCGGACCCTGCGGGCGTACCGGGACCAGGGGATCCCGCAGGCGGCGGGAGTGGCGGGATGAGCTTCTGGGCCGGGCAGCGGCTCCTGGTGGTGATGCCGCACGCGGACGACGAGACCTTCGGGTGCGGGGGCACCATGGCCCGTGTGAAGGCGGAGGGCGGCGAGGTGTTCGTGGTGGTGGCCGCCGTGGGCGACCTGCGGCACTACGACCCCGAGCACCCCACCGTCACGGGGGACCAGCGGGCGCGGGAGTTCCGGGACGCCATGGAAGTGCTCGGGGTGGACGACTTCGACGTCCTGTTCAACGACCCCGGGCGGCACATGCGGCTGGACGCAGTCCCCCGCCTCGACCTGGTTCGGCTCATCGAGTCCGAAGGCCGGCTCAGCATCGACCGGGTGCGGCCCACCGCCCTCGTCCTGCCCGCGGTGTCGTACAACCAGGACCACGAGGCGGTCTTTAAGGCGGGGTTCGCCGCGTGCCGGCCACACCTGCCGTCTGTAAAGCCCTTCGTGCGTGTGGTGCTGGCGGCGGACGCGCCCCAGCTGGCGTGGAACCACACCCCCTTCCACCCCAACTTCTACGTGGACATCACGGACTACCTGGACCGCAAGCTCCGAGCCCACGCCTGCCACCGGTCGCAGCTGCGGCCGCCGCCGCACCACGCCAGCCTGGAACACATCGAGCGCCTGGCCCGCGTGCGGGGTGCGGAGGTGGCGGTGGAGGCTGCGGAGGCCTTCTACTGTTACCGCTATGTCGTCTGAGGCGCCGGACAGGAGCACCCTGCCCGCCACGGTCCGTGTGCTGGACTGCACCGTGCGCGACGGCGGCTTTGCGAACGGGTGGGGCTTTTCCGTGGAGTTCGTCCGGGACCTGTACGAAGCCGTGGACGAGGCCGGGGTGGACTACCTGGAGGTAGGGTTTGCCAACGCCCGTGACCGGTGGGACGCAGAGGACCCCCGGCCCTGGCAGTCCGTGACGGAGGAGCTGTTGGCGGCCGCGGTGCCCCACAAGCGCCGGACCCGCCTGGCGGTCATGGTGGACACGTGGGGGGTACCGGACGGCACCCCACCCGCACGCGGGCACGGGCGTCTGGACTTGGTCCGGGTCGCGGCCAGGCGGGAGGTCCTGGACCGGGCGCTGGAGCTCGTGGCCCGGTTCCACGCGGCGGGGTACGAGACCAGCCTCAACCTCCTGGCGGTGTCTGAGATCCCGCGGCGCGAGCTGTCCGCGGTCCTGGCCCGCGTGGCTACGAGCCCCGCGGACGTGGTGTACGTCGTGGACTCCTACGGGCACCTCGACCCACACAGCGTCCGCGGCCTGGTGGAGCACTTCCGGGAGGCGCTGCCAGGGCGCGCGGTGGGGTTCCACGGCCACAACAACCGACAGCTGGCGCTGGCCAACACCCTGGCGGCGCTGGAAGGCGGCGCCGCCTTCGTGGACGCGACGGTGTTGGGCCTCGGCCGGGGCGCGGGCAACTGCCCCCTGGAGCTGCTCCTCGGCTTCGCGGAGGCGCCCCGGGAGAGGCTCCGGCCGCTGTTGCGCTTCGTGGACCGGCACGGCCGGGACCTGCCGGCGCCACCCGCGTGGGGCTACAGCCTGCCCTTGATGCTGGCCGGCCTGCTGAACCGCCACCCGCGGGAGGCCACGGCAGACCTCGTGCGGGAGTTCACGGCCGCGGACGGCGGGAGGCTGAGCACGTGAGGCGCTGGGTCCCTCACTCCCGTCCGACCGTGGGGCCCGCGGAGGAGGACGCGGTCCGGCGGGTGCTGGCTTCCCGGCAGCTCGCGGCCGGCGGGGAGGTCCGTGCGTTCGAGGAGGAGGTGGCGCGCTACCTGGGCCTCGCGGGCGGTGTGGCCACCAGCTCCGGGACCGCCGCGCTGCACGTGGCGCTCGCGGCCCTGGGCGTAGGCCCCGGGCACGAGGTGGTGGTGCCCACGTACGTGTGCAGCGCGGTCCTGCACGCGGTTCGCGCTACGGGCGCGCGGCCCGTACCCGTGGACGTGCTGCCCGACGGGAACCTGGACCCGGACCGGGCGCGCGCGGCGGTGGGCCCGAAGACGAAGGCGGTGGTGGTCACCCACGCCTTCGGGACCCCCGCGGACCTGGACGCGGTGCTCCGTCTGGGAGTCCCGGTGGTGGAGGACGTGGCGCAGGCACTCGGCGCGCGCTACCGGGGCCGTCCCGTGGGCGGCTTCGGCCACGTGACGGTCTGCTCGTTCTACGCCACCAAGCTCATCACCTCGGCGGGGGAAGGGGGCATGGTGCTGGCCGAGGACGCGGGCCTCCTGAGTCGAGCGCGGCGGCTGTGCACGTCTGACGGCCGGGGCGCGGCCCCGCGCTTCAACTACCGGATGACGGACCTGGCCGCCGCCGTGGGCCGGGTGCAGTTTGCCCGGCTTGGGGAGTTCCTGTCCGAGCGGAGGCGCCTGGCCGCCGCGTACACGGTGGCGCTCCACGGCCTGGGGATAGAACTGCCACCGCCGCCACCCGCGGGCGCGGAGCCCGTGCCGTACCGGTACGTGGTGCGCTACCCGCAGGTGGGCCGGCTGGTGCGTCACCTGCGGCGGGAGGGAGTGGAAGCGAAGCGGCCGATAAAACAGCCCCTGCACCGGGCCCTCGGGTTGGACGGGTTCCCGGTGGCGGACCGGCTGCACCAGACTTCCCTCTCCCTTCCCCTCTACCCGTCCCTGCCGGAGGAAGTGGTGTACGAGGTGGCGCGGCTGGTCCGCGCGGCCCTGGAGGTGGCGAGTGGAGTGGGTTAGCGGCGCACTGGCTTTCGGGCTGGCCCTCTTCTTGGTCCCCGCAGCCCGCTGGGCCGCGCTGCGCAGCGGGGCGGTGGACCTCCCCCGGGGACACAAAGCCCACGGCCGGCCTGTGGCCCTGCTGGGAGGGCCCGCGGTCCTCGTGTCGGTGGCCCTCACCCTGGCGGCGGTCAGGCCGTCCGACCTCCCGTGGCTGCTGCCGGCACTCGCCCTCTCGGTCCTCGGACTCGTGGACGACCTCCGTGGCGTGCGGGCCTCCGTGCGGCTCGCGGCGGAGCTCGCGGCGTGCGTGGTGCTCCTGTGGGCGACCGGCACCCGCCTGTGGGCGCCCCCGTTCGTCCCCGGCTGGCTCGCCACGGCCGCGACGGCCGTCTGGCTTGTGGGCGTGGTGAACGCGGCCAACTGTTTTGACTGCGCGGACGGAAGCCTAGCAGGGGTCGGGTTCCTCGCAGCCCTGGGCGTGGCGGGCTTCACCCTCCTCGCGGGCCGGGAAGGCTGGGTCTCCGCGGTGGCGCTCGCGGGAGCCCTGGTGGGGTTCTGGCTGTACAACCGGCCGCCGGCCCGCATCTTCCTGGGCGACGCGGGCAGCCTGCCCGTCGGCCTGCTCCTGGGGTGGCTGGCGGTCCAGGCAGCGTCCGGGCAGCCTGCCTCCTACACCCTGGCCGCCCTTCTCGTAGTTTCTGTGCCGGTGTTCGACTTCGTGGCGGTGCACGCACGCCGGTGGCGCCGAGGGGGGTGGCACGGGCTCATGGAGTCTGTGGGGCGCGAGCACCTGCCGCACCGCCTGGTGCACTGGGCCGGGAGCGCGTCCAGAGGGCTTGCGGGCTTGTACGCGCTGCAGGTGGCGGCGAGCCTGGCCGCGGTCGCCGCGGCGTCCTTCGTGGCACCGTGGCCGGGCCTGGCGATCCTCTTCGCCTGGGTGGCCGTACTCCTCTGGGTGGACGACCGCCTTCCCCTCCCGCCCACCGCCACGGAGCCCGCGGCCTCGCCCGCGGGCGTGCGGGTGCGTCCAGAGAGCGTGGGGTGAAGGGTGGTGGACGAGAAGACGCTCCGGTACCTGGAAGCTGCCCTCGACGCCGCGGAGCAGCACTTCCTGGCGTTGCTCTCGCAGCACCGGCTGTTCTCCGGGAACGGCGCCGAGTCCCCCGCTGCCCGTGTGGTGGGCGTCAGGCGTACGAGGTCTACCTCCAACTGCAGGCGTGCGAGGCGGAGGAGGAGGCGGACCGGGCCGCCACGGACGAAGAACTGGCCGCCCGCCTCCTGGGCTGAGGCCAGCGTGGGGACCCTCCCGCGGGGTGCGCCCGTGACGTCGTATACTAAGGGGCGGGAAGGGCGCTTAGCTCAGAGGGAGAGCACTTCCTTGACGCGGAAGAGGCCGGAGGTTCGAGTCCTCCAGCGCCCACCACATCCTCCCAGACTGCCCACGACGTCCGGCCGCCTGGCAGCTGATCCCCGGCGTCCATGACGGGCTCCCCGGTGCCTCGGTCCCCAGCCCAGACCGGGCTCCAGGTAGAGGTGTGGGAACGCGCAGAGGTGTTCGACGTCCTGGCTCGCAGCTGGGACAGCCTGGCTTCGGACTGCTCGGGGACGGTGTTCCAGACCGCCGCGTGGGCCCGCGCGTGGTGGGACGCGTTCGGGGGGGGCAGGGAGCTCCACGTGGTGGCCGTTTGGCTGGACGGACGCCTGGTGGCCCTGGCGCCCTTCTGCCTGGAGCGGGCCCGGTCGGGGGCCCGGCGGCTGCGCACGGTGGGCAGCCCGGAGGCCGACTACGGCGGGGTGTTGGTGGCTTGCGACCACCGGGAGCTGGTGGTGCGCGCCATGGCGGACGCGCTGTACGAGGATCGCCGGTGGGATGTGTTGTGGATGCCCGACGTCCCGCCCGCGTGCGGTGCGGCCGGCGAGCTGGTGGCGGCGCTGCGGGCGAAGGGCTGCTTTGTACAGACCCGTAGCAGCTGCTGCTACAGGATTCCCCTCCCGACCACCTGGGAGGAGTACCTGTCGGGGTTGAGCCGCGGGACCCGGAAGCGGCTCTTGCAGAAAGCCAGGCGGCTGGTGGACCTCGGCGCGCGCGCGGTCCGGGCCGCCCACCCGGTGGATCCCGCCTACGGGATCGACGCGTTCATCCGGCTGCACACCGCCCAGTGGCGGCGGCGAGGGCAGCTCGGGGCGTTCGCGGACCCCGACAGCTCCCGCTTCCACCGGATGTTGGCTGCCGGTCTCGCCACGGAGGGGCGCCTGGACCTCTGGTGGCTGGCGTTGGACGGCACCGGCTACGCGGCGGTGTACGACTTCCGTTTCGGGGGCGCGGTGTACAGCTACCTGTCGGCCGTGGACCCCGACAGACTGCGCCAGCTGTCGCCCGGGCTGGTCCTCACCCTGTGGCGCGTGCGCGCCGCCATCGAGGATGGTTGTCGGTGGTACGACCTCCTCCGAGGCGAGGAAGCGTACAAGGAGACGCTGGGCGCGCGCCCGAACCCCACCTGCAGCTACCAGGTGGCGCACCGCAAGCGGTGGCGTGCCTGGTTTTACCTGGTGGCAGCACCGGTCCGGGACTTCCTGGCCCGCCGGCCCCTGCGCCCGAGGGCGCAGACGCAGGAGACGCACGCGGCCGGCGGGACGTGACGCCTCGTCCGTGTGGAGGGAGCCGCCTCTGTCGAGGCACGGGGTCCTGCCTCCGCTCGGTTGAGGGGCGCCGTGGGCTCGGCTATGATGGCCCCGTGAAGGCCAAGATCCGACACCAGCGGCGCGAGGTGGAACTCGCGGGCGTGCGGACGGTGCGCGAGCTCCTGGACCTCCTGCAGCTGAACCCGGAGACGGTCCTGGTGGTGCGCGGGCAGGAGCTGCTCACGCGGGACGCGCGCCTGGGCGAGGACGACGAGGTGGAGATCCGGCCTGTGGTCTCCGGAGGGTTGCCGTGCGGTGCGTGAGGTGCAAGGCCACGGCCCAGGTGGAGGTCCGCCGGCACCACGCGGCCTTCTGCGGCCCCCACTTCCTGGAGTGGTTCGAGGCGCAGGTGGACCGGGCGGTGCGCCGCGAGCGCATGTTCGGGCCTGAGGACCGGGTGCTGGTGGCGGTCTCGGGGGGCAAGGACAGCCTGGTCCTGTGGGACGTCCTGCTGCGCCTGGGCTACCGCCCCAGCGGCCTCCACCTGAACCTGGGGATCGGGGAGTACTCCCGGGAAAGCCAGGAGAAGTGCGAGGCCTTCGCCCGGCAGCGGGGGGTGGAGCTCCTGGTGGTGGACATCCGCGGCGAGTACGGGGTGGGGGTGGAGGGTCTCGCGGAGCTGTCGGGCCGTGTGCCGTGCTCTGCCTGCGGTCTCAGCAAGCGGTACCTGTTCAACCGGGTGGCGTGGGAGCACGGCTTCCACGTGGTGGCCACGGCCCACAACCTAGACGACGAGGCCGCAGTCCTGCTGGGCAACCTCATCGCGGGCCACGTGGACGCCCTGGTCCGGCAGGCACCGGTGCTGGACAGCACGCACCCTGGACTGGTGAAGAAGGTGAAACCCCTGTACCGCCTGGCGGAGCGGGAGACGGCGGCGTACGCGGTGCTGCGGGGGATCGACTACGTCCTGGATGAGTGCCCCAACAGCGTGGGCGCCCGGACCCTGCTCCTCAAGGAGGCCCTGAACCTTCTGGAGCGGCACTCCCCCGGGACCAAGCAGGGCCTGTACTGGAACTTCCTCGACAGGCTGCAGCCCCTGCTGCGCCATGCCTCCGGACCCGTGGCCCTGCGGGGCTGCACGCACTGCGGGCAGCCCACCACGGGGGAGGTGTGCGCCTTCTGCCGGATGACGGAGCGCGTGGCACGCAGGCTGAAGGCCCGCGTGGAGGTGCCCGCGTCGGAACCGCCGCAGCCCGTGGGCGCGACTTCGCCGCGCGCCTAGCCCGTGGGAGCTGGCGCGCATGAGGGCTGGCCCGTTCCAGGCAGGCGAGGTGGTGCTGCTGGTGGACCGGAAGGGCCGCCGGTACCTCCTGCGGCTCGAGCCCGGGAGGGCCCAGGACCTGCGCGGCCGGCTCGAGCACGACGCCCTCCTGGGCCAGGAGGAAGGCGTCGTGGTCCGCAACAGCCACGGAGAGGTGTTCCTGGCACTCCGCCCCACCCTGGCGGAGTACGTGTTGGAGATGCCCCGCCGGACCACGCCCATCTACCCCAAGGACCTGGGAGCCATCCTCGTGGCCGCGGACGTGTACCCGGGCGCCCGCGTGGCGGAAGCCGGCACAGGGTCAGGGGCCCTTACCCTGGCGCTGCTCCGCGCCGTGGGCTCCCAGGGGGTGGTGTTCACGTACGAGGTGCGGGAAGACTTCCTCCAGGCGGCCCGGCGCAACGTGGAGGCCGTGTGCGGCACCCCGGACAACCTCGTCGCGCGCGTGCACGACGTCTACCAGGGCCTCCCGGACGCGCCCCTGGACCGGTTGGTGCTGGACCTCCCGGAACCGTGGAGGGTGGTCCCGCACGCGGTGGAGGCCCTGCGCCCCGGCGGCATCTTCGCCGCCTACGTGCCCACGGTCCCGCAGGCCCACCAGACCGCGGAGGCCCTGCGCACCTCAGGCGCCTTCGCCCTGGTGGAGACCACGGAGACGTTGGTGCGGCCGTGGAACCTGGTCGGCCAGAGCGTGCGGCCCGCCCACCGGATGGTGGCCCACACGGGCTTCCTCACCACCGCCCGGCGGGTGCTCCCCAGAAGCGGAGAGCGCCTGGCCCCCTTCCCGCCCGCCTCGCCCTACGTGTAGGAGGCGCCCACGCCAGGGAGCGGTTCTGCATAGACGAACCGGGCGGTTGAAACGCCGCGCACGCGAAGGTACACAAGAAATGTCAGCAGGCGGCGCGGCCAAATTCCTTGAGGCAGCCACGAGGTCTGGGGAGGCGGGGTCTGGGTGAACCACGGGGGGCTAGAGCGACGGTGGCCTCGGAAGACCTGGCGGCCGCAGCAAGGGGCCCTATTGTCCGGTCCCCGCGACTTGCCCGCCAGCTCGCCCGCCGCGACAAGCTGCATGCGTCCGTGGACCGCGAAGGGGCAGAGTTGAGCGTAGCGGTAGCTCAGCCCCGCCGGACCAGGCCAGCGCTGAACCGGCGGCTGGTGTGGGTGTTCGTCCTCCGCGCCGCCTTCGTGGTGGTGGTGCTGGCAGGCTGGGCGTCGTTGAGCGGGGACCTGGTGGGCGGCTGGCGAGCCATGCCCCGGGCCATCCTCCCCTCCCCCACGGAGGTCTTGAGGGGGCTGTACACCTATGCCCGGAGCGGCGAGCTGGCAGGTGACGCGGCGTACACGCTGTCCGAGGCTGCTGCAGGGTTGGGGCTGGCCATCGCCGGAGGCATCGCGGTGGGTGTGGTGTTCGCGTACGTCCGGCTGCTCGGACAGGCTGCCGAACCGCTCATGGTGGCCCTCAACGCCATGCCCCGATACGCCCTGGCGCCCCTGTTCGTCATTTGGTTCGGCCTGGGGATGGCGTCGAAGGTCGCCTTGGTGTTCTTCGCGGTGTTTTTCGTGGTGTTTTTCAACGTGTACCAGGGCGTGCTGACCATCGACCCCAACTGGGTGAAGGCGATCGAGGTCATGGGCGGGAGGCCACGGGACGTGGCGCGGTACGTGATCCTGCCGTACGTGGTGAGCTGGGTGGTGGCGGCCCTGCGGACCTCCATCGGCGTGTCCCTCGGCGTGGCGGTGGTGGGGGAGTTCGTGGGATCGGTGCAGGGGTTGGGCTACCGGATGGTCATCTCCGTGGGCGTGCTGGACACGCCCCGCACCTTCGCCATCCTGGTGGTCCTCGCCGCGGTGGGCTACGGAGTTGTGAGCTGTGCCGGCTTGGTAGAGCGCCGGCTGTTGCGGTGGCAGCGGGACACGTAAGGGGAGGAGGTGGAGCCGTGAGGTGGACGGTGTGGGTGAGCTGCGTTTGGCTGGCTGTCGTGGTGGTGGGAATCCCCGCGGGTGCGCAGCGGGCGCCGGTCCAGCTCGACCTGCCCACCATCGCTGCCTACGAGGCCAGCCTTCCGGTACTCGTGGCGGAGGCGGCGGGCCACTTCCGCGGAGAGGGGGTTGAGGTGGGCCGCCTCATCTTCGCGGGCGGGACGGCCATCCGGAGCCTCCTGATCGGCGGCCGCCTCCCCTTCGGGGTCCTAGGCACGGAGCACATTCCCCTGGCGCGCCTGGCGGGCGCGCCCCTCAAGGGCGTGGTGGCCACCTACGACCTCCCGAACATCGCCCTGCTGGTGCGGGCCGGGTTGCGGGGTGAGGTGAGGAGCGTGCGGGACCTGCGGGGGCGGACCGTGGGGATCAGCGCGCCCGGATCCTACTCGTGGTCCATGACGCTCACCTACCTGAAACGGGCGGGACTGGACCCAGAACGGGACGTGCGGCTGCTGCCCGTGGGGACGGACCCCGGCGTGCTGTACACCGCCCTGCAGAGCGGGCGAGTGGACGCCCTCGCATGGAGCGAGCCGGTGATGAGCCGAGCGGAGCAGGACGGGGTGGCCTTCGTGTTGGTGAACATCTTCGACCGCAACGTGGCACGGCGGTGGATGGGGACGGACCGGGTACTGTCGAACGTCCTGGCTACCACAGAGGGCGTGCTGCGCGCACAACCAGAGGTTGCCGGGGCCATGGTGGCCGCCATCCAGAAGGGCCTGGCGTACATCCGCAGTCACTCCTCCGAGGAAATCGTCCGGTTGGTGACCAGCAACCCGAAGACCGGCCAGCTGTTCCAGGGCGTGCCGCCGGACCTGGCGGCCAAGATGGTGAACCGCATCCGCCACGGCTACGGCACCGGTTGCCTGAGCCGCACCGGCTACGAGGTGGAACTGCGACGGATGATGGAGACGGGCGTACTACAGCAGGCGGTGTCCTTCGAGGAAGCTCTGGAACCCCGGTGGGCAGGCGTTTGCGCACGATAAGCCGCTGGGCTGCCGGCACCCCATGAGCCCACGCCTGACCGTCACGCTCGCCGCGGGCGTGTACGACCGCACGGAAGCCCTCCGGGACGGTACGGTGCGGCCAGAGGGGGTGGACCTGGTCTACGTCCCGATGGAGGAGCCGCCGGAGGCGTTCCTGCGGGGCCTAGCGGGCGAGTTCGACGCCTTCGAGTTCAGCTGCTCTCTGTACTTTTCCCGGCGCGCGGCGGGCGACTTCCCCTTCGTGGCGCTTCCCGTGTTTCCCTCCCGAATGTTCCGACACGGGTACGCCTTCGTGCGGGACGACCGCGGCATCCGGGAGCCCAAGGATCTGGAGGGGAGACGCGTGGGTGTGCCGGAGTTCAGCCAGACGGGGCTGGTGTGGCTGCGGGGCGTGTTGCAGGAGGACTACGGTGTGGACCTCCGGTCCATTGTCTGGGTGGTGGGCGAGGCGAACCGGCCCGGCAGGCGGTCGGCCACCATCGCAGGCCGGCCCGTGGGGGAGGGCTGGAAGCTGGAGCCCGCGCCGGAGGGATACAGCCTCGACCGCATGCTGGTGGAAGGGCTCCTGGACGCGTACATGGGAGCGGTGCGGCCACAGTCTTTCGGGGTGGACCCCCGTATCCGCAGGCTTTTCCCCAACTACCGGGAGGTGGAGCGGGAGTACTACCGCCGGACCGGGATCTTCCCCGTCATGCACACCGTGGTGGTACGAGCGGATCTGCTGCGGCGGCACCCCTGGCTGGCTACCAGCCTGTACAAGGCGTTCTACCAGGCCAAGGAGGTGGCGTTCCGCAGGATGGCCCACAGCCCGTCCCTGCGCTACAGCCTGCCGTGGTTGCACGCGGACCTGGAGGAGGTCCACGAGCTGTTCGGACGCGATCCCTGGCCGTACGGGTTGGATCCGAACCGGCGGGCCCTGCAGACCCTGGTACGGTACCTGCGGGAACAAGACCTCCTGCCTGCCCCCCTGACGCTGGAGGAGGCCTTCGCGGAGGTGCACGTGTTCGAAGGGCAGTAGCGCTACCCGAAGCGCAGGGAAAGCGGCGCGAAGCCCGCCATCTCCAGGACGACCACGTCCCCGGGCTGGACCGGTACCGCCCGCCCCAGCGAACCCGAGAGCACCACGTCTCCTTCTTCCAGGCCCTCCCCGAACTCCGCCAGCTTGTTGGCCAGCCACGCCACCGCGCGGGCGGGGTGGCCCAGGGCCGCGGCGCCGACCCCTTCCGTGGCAGGCTGGCCGTTGTGGCTGAGGACCATGCCCACCAGCCGCAGGTCCTCGTGCCGGGCACGGGCGGACCACGGCCCCAGCACGAACCCTCCGAAGGAGGCGTTGTCCGCGATGGTGTCGGTGATCCGGATGCGCCAGTCCGCGATCCGGGAGTCGATGATCTCGATGCCGCACGTGACCGCCTCCGTGGCCGCCAGCACGTCCTGCACGGTCACCTGAGGGCCCCGGAGGGAACGGCCGAGCAGAAAGGCGATCTCCCCCTCCACCCGCGGCTGCAGGAAGAGCTCGAAGGGGACCTCCGCCCGCCCGCCCGTCTGCGGTACGTGGCGCGAGGCCCAAAGGCAGCCGTAGTCCGGCTCCTGGACGCCCAGCTGCGCCTGCATGGCGGCGCTGGTGAGCCCGATCTTCCGCCCCGCGAAACGCTCCCCCGCGCGGGCCCGCAGGGCGTTCCACCGTTGCTGGACCCCGTACGCCTGCGCCACGTCCACCAGGCCCGCCTCGCTGAGGGGCGGGATGGGCCGGCGGGACCGCAGGGCCTCTTCCAGCCGCGCGGCCAGCTGCTCCGGGTCTAGCGGTTGCTCAGGCATACCGTCTTGGCCTCCGTGTAGAACTCCAGGCTGTACTGCGCGCCCTCGCGGCCGATGCCGCTGGCCTTCATGCCCCCGAAGGGCACGCGTAGGTCGCGGACGAAAAAGTCGTTCACCCACACGGTGCCCACCTCCAGAGCGTTGGCCACCCGCACCGCCCGCCCGACGTCCTTCGTCTGCACCACCGCGGACAGGCCGTAGCTCACCCCGTTGGCCACCTCCACCGCCTCCTCCTCCGTGTCGAAGGGGACCACCGTCACCACGGGCCCGAACACCTCCTCCTGGCAGATGCGGTCCGTGTGCCGCACGCCCGTGATCACGGTGGGGTTGAGGAAGTTCCCGCGGTCGAAAGGAGCGGGGAGGGCCGGGCGGTCTCCCCCCAGGACCACCTGCGCTCCCTGAGACCGGGCTTCTTCCACATAGCCCGCCACCCGCTCCAGGTGTTCGGGCGCGATGAGGGCGCCCAAGGTGGTGGAGGGGTCCATGGGGTCCCCGGGACGGAGCCGTTCACACGCGGCGGCGAAACGGGACAGGAAGGCCTCGAAGATGGGCCGCTGCACCAGCACCCGCGGACCGGCCAGGCAGAACTCCCCCTGGTTGAAGAAGCCGGCGCGGACGCTCACCTCCACCGCCCGGTCCAGGTCCACGTCCGCGAAGACGATGTTCGGGCCCTTACCCCCCAGCTCGAAGCTCAGCCGCTTCAGGGTCGGGGCCGCGGCCGCCATGATGGCCTTGCCCGTAGTGGTCTCGCCCGTGAAGGAGATCAAGCGCACCAGGGGGTGCTTGGTGAGGAACTCGCCCGCGGAGTTGGGGCCGAACCCGTGCACCACGTTGAACACACCCGGCGGCAGACCCACCCGGTGCGCGATCTGGGCCAGCTTCCAGGCACCCACGGGCGTGTACTCTGCGGGTTTCAGCACCACGGTGTTGCCGAAGGCCAGCGCGGGCCCCACCTTCCAGGTCTCCAGGAGCAGGGGCACGTTCCACGGTGTGATGAGGGCGGCTACGCCCACGGGCATGCGCTGGACGTAGTTCACGTAGCCGTTGTCCATGAGGAAGGCCTCGCTGCCGTGGGTGGCCGCGAAATCCGCGAAGAACTCGATGTTGTTGGCCACCCGGGCGATGTACACCTGCGGGTTGTTCTCCCGGATGGGACGGCCCACGTCCCACGTCTCGATGCGGGCCAGCTCCTCCGCCTCCTCCCGGATGGCGCGGGCGAAGGCGTGCAGGACCTTCCGCCGCTCCGCGGCCGGGGTGCGGCTCCACGTGGCGAAGGCGCGGTCTGCCGCCTGCACCGCGGCGTCCACCTCGTCGGGACCCGCTTCCGGGGCGGTCCCGATGACCTCGTTGGTGGCGGGGTAGAAGACCTCGAACCGGTCGCGGCCCTTGCGGAACTCCCCGCCGATGTAGTGCTCCACGTGGAAGTGCGGTCTGTCCATACTCCGTCCTCCCCTCAGGCCTCCAACCGCAGGAGGAGGGCGCCCGCTCCTCCCCGGACCTCCACCGTGCCGGCCTCCGCGGGGACCGCGGAAGCCGGCGACCCCAAGAGCACCACCTGGCCCGCCTGCAGGCCCCCCGCGCGGTCGGCCAGCCACGCCACGCGGTCCCCCAGGTCCCCCAAGGCCGCGGTGGGGCCCTCGGACCGCAGCGAGCCGTTCACAAACAGCTGCAGGTGCGCCGGCAGGTCGTCCCCCGACAAGAGCCTGGAGCCCAGGGCGAAGGCGCCGCCGCTGGCGTTGTCCGCCACCACCTCCGCCACGTGGAAGCGGTAGTCCCGCCAGACGCTGTCCAGGACGTCCAGGGCCAGGAAGAAGCCCGCGAAGGCTGTCCACACGCGGCCGGGCAGGGTGCCGGCCGCCACGTCCGCCCGCAGCACCACCGCCAGCTCTGGTTCGAGCCTTGGCTGCAGGAACCGCCGGAGGGATACGGAAGCGCCCACGAGCATGTCCGCGTACAGGCGGCCGTAGATGGGCTCGTGGATCCCCATCTGCCGCTGCTTGGCCTCGCTCAGCAAACCGAGTTTGAAACCGCAAAGCACGCGGCCCGCACCCAGGGCGCGCTGCACCCGGTAGGCGGCGTCCAGGGGCACCGGGGAGGTACCGGAGCTGGCCACAGGCGTGCCCGCCTCCCGCGCGGCACGGATGCGCTCGGCCAGGTGGTGTTCTTCGGTGGTCAGCCTCATGCCTGCCCCGTCTCCCATGCGGCCCGTCCGGTCAAGAAGCGGCGGACGCCTGCTTGTTGCGCACCAGGTCCAGCGCCACGTCCAGGATCCAGTCCTCCTGGCCGGCCACGGCCTTGCGGCGGCCCAGCTCCACCAGGATTTCCCGGGGGTCCAGCCCGAGCCGTTCGCCGATCCGGCGGGCGTGCAGCAGGAAGGTGGAGTAGGTCCCCGCGTAGCCGATGGTCACCGCGTCCCGGTCCGGCAGCGGCTGGAAGGGCATCATGGGCGCCAGGAGGAACTCCGCGGCGTCCATGAGCTGGAACACGTCCAGGCCAGGGTTCACCCCCGCCTTGTCCAACACCGCCGCCAGCACCTCCGTGGCCGCGTTGCCCGCGCCCGCCCCGCAGCCCCGAAGAGACCCGTCCAGCTGGTCCGCGCCTGCCTCCAGGGCCGCCAGGCAGTTCCCGATGGCCAACGCCAGGTTGTTGTGGGCGTGGAACCCCACCTGGATACGGAGGGCCTGCTTCAAGGCCCGCACCGCGGCCGCCGCCTGCGCCGGCAGCATGGCGCCCGCGGAGTCCGTCACGTACACGCAGTCGGCGCCGTACGACTCCATCAGCCGTGCCTGCTCCGCCAGCCGCTCCGGTGGGATCATGTGGGCCATCATGAGGAGTCCCACCGCCTCCATGCCCAGGTCTTTGGCCAACCCGAAGTGCTGCTCGGAGATGTCCGCCTCGGTGCACTGGGTGGCGATGCGGGCCACCGTGGCCCCCCGCCGCGCCGCTTCCCGCAGCTCGTGGCGGGTCCCGATGCCGGGGATGAGGAGGACCGCGATGCGGGCCCGCCGGGCGGTGGACGCGGCTTCCTCCACCAGGTCCAGGTCCCGCACGCGGGAGAACCCGTACTGGATGGAGGATCCCGCCAGCCCGTCGCCGTGGGTGACCTCGATGACGGGGACCCCCGCCGAGTCCAGGGCCGCCACCACCGCCCGCACCTGCTCACGGGTGAACTGGTGGCGGAACGCGTGCGACCCATCCCGCAGGGTGGTGTCGGTGACCCGAGGAGGCTTCATGCTGCCGCCCCCGCCAGGAGGTGCTGTGCGATCAGCTCGCCCACCCGCCGGGCCGCCGCCGTCATGATGTCCAGGTTGCCCGCGTAGGGGGGCAGGTAGTCGCCCGCGCCCTCGATCTCCAGCAGCATGGCCACCACCGTGCGCTCGCCCCACGGCGTGTCCCGCCGGTCGAAGTGCGGGCCGTTCTTCAACCGGTACCCCGGCACGTACCGCTGGACCTCGGCCACCATGCGCTCCACGGACTCCCGGATGCGGTCTGCGTCCGCGCCGTCGTCCTCCGGGACGCAGTAGATGGTGTTCCGCATGATGATGGGAGGTTCCGCGGGGTTCAGGATGATGATGGCCTTCCCCAGGGCGGCCCCTCCGATCACCTCCAGCCCGCGGGCGGTGGTGGACGTGAACTCGTCGATGTTCTGGCGTGTTCCCGGCCCCGCGGACCGGCTGGCCACGGTGGACACGATCTCCGCGTAGCGCACGGGGCTCACGCGGTTCACCGCGTGGACGAGGGGGATGGTGGCCTGTCCCCCACACGTGATGAGGTTCACGTTGGGCACGTCCAGGTGGTCCCCCAGGTTCACGGGGGGCACCACGTACGGGCCCACCGCGGCAGGCGTCAGGTCCACTGCAACCTTGCCCGCCTCCCGCAGCACCTTCGCGTGCCGCACGTGCGACTTGGCGCTGGTGGCGTCGAACACGATGCGGATGTCCGGGTCCTCCAGGACCGCCTGCACACCGTCCACGCTGGTCCGCAGGCCCAGGGCCCGCGCCCGCGCCAGCCCCTCCGACTGGGGGTCGATGCCGGCCACCAGGACCAGCTCCATGGGCCCCGGGTCCTTCAGGATCTTGTACATGAGGTCGGTCCCGATGTTCCCGGAACCCAGGATCGCCACCTTCACCCTTCCGTTCCGCATGCTCCCACCCTCTCTCCCTTCTACTCGTTCACCACGGTTACCGGTGCGAAGAACTCGTCCACGGGCCGCGGACGGTCCACGAACCCTTGCTCCACCAGGTAGCGGAGCAGGGTTTCCAGGGCCTTCCGGTTGGGCTCCAGGCCGTAGGGCCAGGGGTCCTCGCCCAGCACGCGCTCCGTGTCCTCCAGCTCCGCGTGCAACCACGGCAGGGTGTAGCGCAGGGCACCGCTGAAGCGCATCTGCTCCAGGCACCACGCCTTGGCGGCGCAGAACGCCTTGTACAGGCTGTGCACCACCCAGGGGTGCTGGCGGTACACCTGCTCGCGGACCACCACCGTGTGCATGATGGGGAAGATGCCGGTACGCCGGTAGTACTCCTGCTCTGCGGTCCGGTAGTCGGAGAACAGCCGGCGGACCCGGGGGTCCCGCCCCAGCGCCCTCGGGATCCGGGCGCCCAGCAGGGCGTCGATGTCGCCCGCGGCCAGCATGTCGCTGAGGGTGCGGTCGAACACCCTTTGGATGGACAGGGGCAAGTTCGGCCACTCCACCAAGACGTCTGGCCGGCCCACGGCGTTCACGCCGCCCGTGTACCACCGGCAGGTGGTCCAGTCCACCCCGTACTCGTCCTGGAGGATCCCGCGGATCCACACCGCCGCCGTCTGGCTGTACTCCGGCACGCCCACCCGCTTCCCCTCCAGGTCTTTGGGGTGCTGGATGCCACGTTCCTCGTTGACGAACACGAAGCCGTGGCGGAACATGCGGGACGGGAACACGGGCAGTGCCACGAAGGGGAACTCTCCCCGGCTTTTCCGGATGAAGTACAGGGACAGGGACATCTCCGAGGCGTCGAAGCACTCCGTGGCCACCATACGGGCGAACAGCTCAGGCGGAGACGGGATGGCTACGTAGACCAAGTCGATCCCCTCGGGCCGCACCACGCCGGCCCGCAGGGCCTCCGTGCGGTCGTATGGCCCGCAGGCGAGGCTCAAGCGCAACTCCGCCACGGCACCCTCCTACAGCGGGTACACGAACACGTCCTGCAGGACCGCCGTGTCCAGAACCACCCACTTGGACCGGAACCGGGGCCCGTGCGGCGTGAACACCACCACGTCCCGGTACTCCCCCAAGGCCAGCAGGCGCGGCGCGGTGTCGGCGGCGGGGGTGATCCAGACGGCGAAGTTGGCCACCAGCCTTACGGACCCGTCCTCCTGCGGTTCGGTCCACACGGGACCGACCACATGCCGCGGCTGCACCTGGTTGTAGTGGCGGTCCTCCAGACGGCCCCCCGCACCCCAGAACTCCCGGATCACCGTCACCCGGTCCAAGATCCGGTCCTTGGTGTCGTCCCACACCACCGCCACCGGCAATCCCGCCTCCAGGTTTTCCCGGGTGACCACCCGGTACTCCGCCTCGTCCGCGAACAGCTCTGGCCAGTCGTCGATGCGGCCCGGGTCGTCTACCACCCGCACGTACTGCGCCAGCAGGTCCCGCGCGGCCTGCTCCCGGGAGGCCACCGGCTCCGGTCCGTTCACGAGCTGACCTCCTCGACGCCCATAAGCCGGCGGTACGCTTGGTAGAAGTGGCGGATGGGCGCCTCGTCCACGTGTCGGTACGGGGGGAACCGCTTCGGCGTGCCCTTGAGGACCACGTTGTCCCCGCGGGCCACGGAGCTCTGCTGGACCCGCTCCAAAGCCGCCGCGTCCTCCAGGGTGATGGCCCCCGCGGGGCCCAGCACCGCGGGCCCCTGGCGGACGCGGTGGCGGGCCACCTCCTCGGAGTCCTCCGCCCGCCCGAAGAAGGTGAACTCGATGAGGGTACGGTGCACCGCGAGGGGGACCACGTACCGCAGCTGAATGGTGTCGAAGTAGTCCGTCACCACGCCGCTGGGGAACACCACGATCATGTTGTGGTCCGTGGTGGGCTTGGTCCGCACGTCGAACAGGCTCATGTCCCGCAGGACGGGCTGCAACTCCTGGCGGGGGGTGGACCGGGACTGTCCCCACAGGTGGCCGTTGCGCTCGTAGTTGGGGACCAGCCGCTGGCCTCCGTGCGACCGCAGGCGGACCACCTGGAAGCCCGTGTGGAGGGCGGTGACGTGGTAGCCGTCGTAGATGTTCTCCACGTAGAGCTTCCAGTTGGTGTGGAACAGTACCTTGATGGAGCCCAGGTACCGCAGGCGGCCGTCTCCCAGCACGCGGTCCAGCCCGTCCGCCAGCTCTGCCAGGTAGGAGTGCAGGTCGGGAGCCTCCTCGTGGAAGGAGGCGAAGATCAGCCCCTTGTGGAGGGCCACGCGGGCCCGGGGCAGGCCGTAGTCCTCCTTGCGGAACTCCGCGGGAAAGTCGTCGGGCAGGGAAACCCCCAGCAGGGACCCGTCCGGCGCGTAGGTCCACATGTGGTAGATGCACCGGAAGCCGCCCTTGAGGGCGTTCCCGCGCGGCCCCTCCACCACCCGGGCACCCCGGTGGGCGCAGGCGTTGACCAGCACGCGTACCTCCCCGTCCGCCCCGCGCACCACGATGACGGGGACCGCACCCACGGACAGCGTCTTGTAGTCGCCGGGCTGGGGGATTTCCGCCTCGTGCCCCACCAGGACCCACACAGGCCCGGTGAAGACCGCGTCCATCTCCCACCGGAACACCTCGGGGTCGGTGAAGATCTCCCGAGGGATGCGGTTGTCCTCCGCGGGCCACCGGAGCGACACGGGGGCTCGCCGGGAGGTCCGGGGCTGCAGGGTGGCCATGGTTTCCCCCTTCCGTGGAACTCAGCCCGATTATCCGCGGTCCGGAACTGCCGGGGAAGAGGTCTGTTCTGCCATTATGAACAAATTTGTGCAGGATAGCTGAACAGCCAGCTTGTCCCGGAGGGTCCAGCGGGTGGATCCTTACCTACGGAAGGCCCGCCCGGCGGGAAGCTGTTCGCAGAGGAGGGGTGGCCGTGGCCGTCACGCAGGCGCGGTGGACGTACGGGGAGCTGGTGGTGGACGACCCCAGGGAGTTCCGGGTCCACGGCTCCATCTACACGGACCCACAGGTGTTCGCGGAGGAGATGCGGCGGATCTTCGAACGCACGTGGGTGTACGTGGGGCACGAGTCGGAGCTTCCGGCTCCGGGGGACTACAAGACGGTCCTGGTGGGCCGCCAGCCTCTCATCCTCGCCCGGCACGAGGACGGCCGTGTGTATGCCCTGTACAACCGCTGCAGGCACCGGGGGGCGGTGGTGTGCCGGGAAGAGCGGGGCCACTCCAACTTCTTCCGCTGCCGGTACCACAACTGGGTGTACGCCAACAACGGAGCGCTGATCGGGATGGCGCAGGCGTCCGGTTACCCGGAGGACCTGGACCGCAGCCGCTACGGCCTGGTGGCGGCCGCCCGGCTGGAGTCGTACCGGGGGCTGCTGTTCGTGAACCTGTCCGCCTCCGGCCCCAGCCTCGCGGAGCACCTGGAGCCCGTGCGCAAGTACGTGGACTACTGGTTCGGCCGTTCCCCCTCCGAACGGATCCAGGTGATCCTGCCTCCCCACCGGTACGAGTACCCGGGGAACTGGAAGTTGCAGGCGGAGAACGGGTTCGACGGCTATCACGGGAACTACGTGCACCTGTCCTGGCAGCGGGTCCTGCAGCTGGCCAAGGAGTCTACCGTGGAGGAGGTGCAGCAGTACCGGCAGGAGGGCTGCGTGCGGGGGTTGCGGAACGGGCACGGGCTCCTGGAGCGTCCCGGCAGCCTCAACCCTGCCTCCAGTTGGACGGCGCGGATGATGCACCGGTACCCCGAGTATGCGGAGGCCATGCGGAAGCGCTTCGACGACGCCCAGCTGGTGGAGATCTCCGCCCGGCGGAACATCTTCGTGTTCCCGAACCTGTACCTGTTCGACACCCACATCCGGGTGATCGTGCCCAAGACCGTGGACCGGACGGAGGTGCAGCTGTACGTGTACGCCCTGGAGGACGTCCCGGAAGCCATCAACCGCGGCCGCTACCGCGGCCACGAACGGTTCTACGGGCCCGCGGGGTTCGGCGCGCCGGACGACGTCGAGGTGTTCACGGAGATCCAGACGGGCCTGGCAGCCACGGGGGACCCGTGGAACCTGCTGAACCGCGGGCAGCACCGGGAGCGGGTGGTGGACGGGGAGGTGGTGGGCCACACCACGGACGAGGCACCCCAGAGGTCCTTCTACCGGGAGTGGAAGCGCGTCATGTCCGAGGTGTAAGGGGGGAAGCGGGATGCTGACGGTGGAGGAGGCGGAGCGGTTCCTGGTGGCCGAGGCCCGCCTGCTGGACGAGCGCCGCTTCGAGGAGTGGGAAGCCTTGTTCACCGACGACGCGGTGTACTGGGTCCCCATGGACCCCCAGCGGGACCCCACAGACACGGTGTCCATCGCGTACGACGACCGCAAGCGGCTGCACGAGCGCGTCTACCGGCTGTTGCGGACACCGGTGCTGGACCAGAACCCGCCCTCCCGGACCCTGCGGTTCGTGAGCAACGTGGAGGTAGGACCCGCGGGGGCGGGTGAGCAGGTGGTGCGCTGCAACCAGCTCATTACCGAGATGCGGCCGGGCGGGCCGGGGCAGGCGGGCCTGAACGCGCCCCGGTGGCTGGCCGCCCGCTGTGAGTACCGCCTCCGGCGGGTGGACGGGACCTGGCGGATCGCGTTCAAGAAGGTCGTGCTCCTGGACGCGGACCAGGCCCACTACAACCTCTCGTTCATCCCCTAGGGGATGGACCGCTACGGACGGCCTTGGCGGGTGGAACGGCCCCTGGGCGCGGTGGGCCGGGTGCAGGTGAGCCGCTACGAGACCCCGACGGGAGCCCGGCTACGGCTCAAGGGGGCGGCGGGCGAGGCCTTCTTGGACCCCCTGGAACTGGAAGGGCTCACGCGGGTCCGCTACAAGCCCGTCCCCGGCGTGGCCTTCCCTTCCAGAGACGACGCGGAGCGGGCTGCGGAAGCCTGGCGGGCCTGCGCGGGCCGCTGGGAGCGGCTGCAGAACGAGTTCGCCCTGGTGGCGGTGGCTGTGGTGGGTCCAGAGGGCCTTTTGGTGCGCGACATGAACGCGGGGCTGGCGGTGGTCCTCACCCCCCAGGAACTGGAGGCGCTGCTGGGGATCCGCCACATGGACCTGGCGCCCCTGGTGGACACCAGCGACATGGTGGCCCTGCCCGAGCCAGACCTGGACGAAGCGTAGCCCGCGGATGTGGGGCCGGGCGGAAACCCTCGAGCACGCGCGCCGACAGCTGGTCGTGGCGAACCGCATGCTGGTGCGCCTGGGCCTGTTGGATTCCATGGGACACGTGAGCGTCCGGAACCCGGAGCGGCCAGACACCTACCTCCTTTCCTGGTCCAAGGCACCCCGCTGGGTGACGCAGGAGGACATCCTGCTCTTCGACCTGGACGGAACCGACCTCGTCCGTTCCGGCAGGCCCCCGTACATGGAGCGGGCCATCCACGGCGAGATCTACCGGGCGCGGCCGGACGTGGGGGCGGTCGTCCACTCCCACATGCCCTCCGTCTTGCCCTTCGGCCTCACGGGCCGTCCCGTGAAACCTGTGATCCACTCCGCGGCCATGTTCCTGGACGGGGTCCCGGTGTACGAGGACTACGACGCGGAGCGGGAAGGCGTGTACATCATCTCACGGGAGCAGGGCGCACGGCTCGCCCGGGCCCTGGGAAACTACCGGGCCGTCCTGCTGCGCGGCCACGGGTGCGTGGTGGTGGGCTCCACGCTTCCGGAACTGGTGGTGAGTACGTACTCGCTGGACACCAACTGCCGCATCCAGTGGCTCACGGAGGCGGTGGCACCTGCGAAACCCCTGACGGAGGCGGAGGCCCGGGCCATGCTGCCCGTGCGCCTGGGCGAGATCGGGATCCGCCGGGCGTGGGAGAACTGGGTGCGGGAGCTGGAGGAAGCGGGCTGGCTCGGCGGGTAACCCTCCAGCCGGGGGAGGGAAAACCTATGGCCATAGCGCGGAAGCAGGGGCGCGTGCGAGAGTGGGTGCGCCGCGGGGCGGCAGCCTCTTCGGATCTCCTCCGGTTCTACGTCTTGCCCGTGGTGCTGGTGGTGGCTGCGTGGTCCGTGGTCAGCGCACTAGAGCTCGTCTCCCCCAAGTTCCTGCCCCCGCCGGAGCGGATCCTGGCCCGCCTGGAGGAGGCGGTCCGGACGGGCATGCTGTTCACGCACCTGGGGCTCACCCTACGCCGGGTGGCGATCGCGTTCGTCGTGGCCCTGGCAGTGAGCCTTCCCGTAGGCGCGGCCATGGGGTTTTCCCGGACCCTGGAGCGGTTGCTGCTGCCGTGGCTTGTGGTGGCCCTTACGATCCCCGGCCTGATCTGGGCCCTGGTGACCTTGTTGCTCTTCGGCCTTTCGGAGGCCACCATCTACACCGCTATCGCAGCGGGATTGGTCCCCATGTTTACCGTGAACTGGTGGCAGGGCGTGAAGGCCCTGGACCGGGACCTGCTGCAGATGGCCCGGGTGTATCGGGCGAGAACCTGGTGTGTCGCCTGGGATGTGGTGCTGCCGCAGCTAATCCCCCAGCTCTTCGCGTCCACTCGGTACGGGCTTGCCTGGGGGTGGAAGATCGTGGTGGTCATCGAGATGCTGGGGTTCGGCAACGGCGTGGGCTACCTGTTGTATGAGTCCTACCACCTGTTCAGCATGGAGCGGGTGCTAGCCTGGACCATGGCGTTTCTAGCGGCCATGCTGCTGCTGGAGTATGGGGTGATCGCACCCGTGGAGCGGCGGGTCACCGCCTGGCGGCCTCGGGTGAGCCTTGGGGGGTAAATGGGCGTCTGGGTGGAGATTGAGGATCTGACGAAGGGGTTCCCGGACGGCCGAGGCGGGTGGCTGAGGGTTCTCGAGGGGGTTTCGCTTCGGGTGGACGGGCTGGTGTGCGTGTTGGGTCCTTCGGGGTGCGGCAAATCCACCCTTCTCCATGTGGTGGCGGGGCTGGAGCGGCCGGACGGTGGGACGGTTCGGTTCTACCGGTCTGGAGTGGAGGTGGCCCGGGAGGCGGTGCGGATCGGGTACGTGTTCCAGGATCCGCGCCTGCTGAACTGGCGGACGGTACGGCAGAACGTGCAGTTCGGGCTGCAGAGCCTGCGGCTGGGCCCTCAGGAGAGCCGGCAGCGGGCGGAGGGGTACCTGCAACTTGTCGGCCTCCAGGAGGTCCAGGAGCGGTTTCCCCTGTTCCTCTCGGGAGGCATGCGGCAGCGGGTGGGGTTGGCGCGGGCGCTTGCCCTGGAGCCGGACATCGTGCTCATGGACGAGCCCTTCAGCAAGCTGGACGAGATCACGGCCCGGGAGCTGCGTCAAGAGTTGCTGGCCATCCAGGCCCGTCTGTTGCAGCGCATCCTGTTTGTAACGCACAACCCCGTAGAGGCCGCCCTCCTCGGAGACCGCATCTACGTGCTCTCAAGCCGGCCCGCCCGGGTGGTGGCGGAGCTCGTAAATCCCCTTCCCAAGCCCAGACACCAGGACGGTCCGGAGGTGGCGGCGCTGGCGCGGAAGATCGTGTGGGAACTGGGACGCGGGCAGGCGGCTCCTCAGGCCCTCTCAGAAGTTGCGGGCAACGGAACCGGGTGAGGGGAGGTAAGGGAGGGATGCGGATCGGGCGTCGGCTGGTCGTCATCGGGGTGATCTTCGGGCTCCTGCTGGGAGGGGCTGGGCGCGGCGGGCCAATGGCGCGGGCCCAGGTGCGGGCCGAGGTGAGTGTGGCCGCGGTGGGCGCCACGGGGCTCCTAGTCCGGCTCGTGAAGGACCTAGGTTTAGACCGCAAGAACGGGGTAGAGCTCGGTATCGTCCCCCTCAGCGTGGCCGATGCGGAGCGCGCGGTGGTGCAGGGACGGGTGCCTATCGGGATCTTTAACCCCATCTCCGCGGCCCGGGCGGCTGCAGAAGGCTATCCGCTGAAGCTATTTGCCCCCATGCTGCTCAACCACAACTACCTGGTGGTCCGGGCGGACTCGCCGTACCGGCGGGTGGAGGACCTGCGGGGAAAGGCCGTGGGCTCCCTCTCCAAGATCAGCGGGACGTACAACACCCTAGCGGCGATCCTGCTCGTGAAGGGGCTTGGGGATCCGGAGCGGTACTTCCAGCTGCGGTTCGGGGAGGCCGTTCCCCTCATCGCCCTGCTGGAGCGGGGGGATGTGGAGGCCATCGCGGTGTTCGAGGCCCACGTCTCGAGGCTCTTGGCGAGCGGCCGGTACCGGACGGTGATGGACTTCAACGAGGAGTTCCGGCGCCTCACGGCGGCCGACAACCTCTTCATCGCCCTGGCCGCAAAGCCGGAGTGGGTGACGGCCAACGCGGCCGTGGCGCGGGCGATCCGGCAGGCCCTGGCAGAGGCCGTGGCGGCCTTCCGGGCGAACCCCGTCGGGTACCTCGAGCGGTATGGCCGCGAGATCTTCGGGCTGGAGAGTCCCGCGGAGGTGCAGCTGGCCGCGCGGCGGCTAACGCCGCTGTACACAGGCCGGTGGGACCTAGCCTTCCTGGACCGGCAGGCCCGGCAGATCCGGCTGGTGGCAGGAAAGGGGGGCTTCCTCCCTGCTCAGGTGCGGCCGGAAGAGCTGTTCTGGAGGTAGACGGTGGACGCACGGGCGGCGGTGGCCACGGAACCCTTGCGCACCGAGCTCCGCACCTTTCCGGTGCCCAGGATCGGCCCGGAGGAAGGACTCCTGCGGGTGGAGGCATGCGGGATCTGCGGCACGGACTGGGAGTACTACACCCGAAAGCGGGGCGCACACCTCGGACCCATGATCCTGGGCCACGAGATCGTCGGGACGGTGCTGGCAGTCGGTGAGGGAGCCGCCCAGCGATGGAACGTAAGACCGGGCGACCGCGTGGCGGTGGAGGAGTTCTTGCCGTGCGGCCAGTGCGGGTTCTGCCGGACCGGCCGCCCGGCCCTCTGCGACGCCACCGACTCCCGGTCTCAAGCACCGTTCTTGCGGTACGGTGCCACCCCGCTCCACGTCCCCCCCTCCCTGTGGGGCGGGTTCAGTGAGGTGTTGTACTTGCACCCCCGTGCCCTGGTGCACCGTGTGCCCGCGGGGCTGTCCCCAGACTTGGCGACCCTGTTCGTGCCGGTGTCCAACGGCATCCGCTGGGTACGGCGGGACGGCCAGCTACCACCGGGGGGTACGGTGGTGGTGATCGGCCCCGGGGCGCACGGGCTGGGCTGCGTGGCCGCCGCGGTGGAGGCGCAAGCTTCCCAGGTCTTCGCGGTGGCGCGGTCGGGCGGCCCTCGCTTGGAAGCCGCGCGGGCGCTGGGCGCCGTGCCCCTCGAGGCCGACCGCGTGGACGTGGCGGAGGCGGTACGGGACGCCACGGGTGGGCGCATGGCCGACTTGGTGATCGACCTGGCGCCGGGGAGCGCAGACGGCGTGCGGATGGCGGTCGCCCTGGCGGCCAAGGGGGGCGTGGTGCTGTTCGCGGCCACCAAGCACGGCGAAGCGCCGCTGGAGACGGTCACCGAACCCATCGTGCGGAAGGGCCTGGTGGTCAAGGGGGTGAGGGGCCGGGACTTCGAGTCGGTGGAGGAAGCCCTGGCCCTGCTGGCCTCCGGCCGCTACCCGTTCGAGCGCGTCCGCACGCACCGGTTCCGCCTCGAGGGGACGGACCAGGCCCTGCGGGTGCACGGGGAGCGGCTGGACCCCTCCGTCGTCCACGTGGCCGTAGCGCCTTGAACGCGAAATCCCCCGACCACGCGGCGCGCAGGGCTGTGGCGTGGCTGTACGGGTGCACCCTGGCCCTCAGCGTGGCCCAGGGGGTCATCCTCCCGGCTATCCCGGAGTTGGCCCGGCGGTTTGCGCTCTCTCCCGGGACCGCGGTGCAGGTGGTCACCGCCTTCGCCGCGGGGCGCCTCCTGGGCGCGCTTCCCAGCGGGTTCCTGGTGGACGCCCTGGGCGCGAAGGCGACCCTGGTGCTGGGGAGCACACTCTCCTTGCTGTCCGCCGCGGCGCTCACCTGGGGCTTGCGCTTCTGGCTGATCTTCCTGGCGCAGCTCCTGGGGGGCGCGGGCGCAGCCCTGTGGACCCTCGGGCGGGAGATCGCCAGCCTCGGGCTTGTGGAGCCCGGGCAGCGGGGCCGGCTGCTGAGCGGGTTTTTCGGGTTCCAGATGGCGGGCATGAGTCTCGGGCCGGTGGTGGCCGGAGTGCTCCTGGACCAGGCGGGTCTCCGGGCAGCCTTCGGGTTCGGTCTCGTGCTGGCCCTGGGGGTCTGGGTGACCACCTGGTGGACCCACCCTCACACCCCACCGCCGCCAGAGATCCCACTCCACCGTCCCCCCGAGGAAGGGAGGGAGGGGCGAACCTACCGCACGGCGTTTGCCCTGGTGACCTTCTCGTCCTTCGTGATGAGCCTGTACCGGGCGAGCCAGCAGAGCCTCCTGCCCGTGTACGTAGGGGCTGAGTTGGGAAAGTCCGCCACCGCCGTGGGCGGTCTGTTTGGCATCCTCAGCGCCTCCCTGCTCCTGATGATCCTCCCTGCCGGGTGGCTGCTCGACACCCTGGGGCGGAAGTGGGGGGCTGTCCCTGCCGCGGTCATCCCGGGGCTCGTGTTCCTTGTGTTTCCCTCTGCCCGCGAGATGCCGGAGCTCTCGGTGCTGACCGCGCTGCTGGGGATCGCGGGCGGGTTTTCCCTGGGCTCCATGGCCGCCTGGAGCTATGACCTCATCCCGCCCTCCGCGTGGGGGCGGCTACAGGCCATCCGGCGGTTCTTTGGGGAGCTCGGGAGCCTCGTAGGCCCTGCCGTCATAGGCGTCCTCGTGGACGCGTACGGCGCTCCCGTGGCCTTCCGAGTGCTGGCCCCCGTGCTGCTGGGCACAGGCCTCCTGCTGGCCTTCGGAGTTCCGGAGACCGTGCGCGCCAGGACGGGGCGAAGCAGGTAGACCTCCTCCAGTCCCGGTCCCTACGGGGCAGACGCCGGCGCCGGGCGTAGGGCGGCGAACTCCGGCGCGTCCTCTAGGTAGATCACCGAGTCGTACCCCAGCAGCTTGAACAGCCGGTTCTGGGCAGACAGGAACACGAGCGGCCGTTCCGGGTCCGCGTTGAAGTGCTGGTGGATGGTGTTCTGCGGGATGTACACCAGGTCCCCCTCCTGGAACTCCCACCGGCTGGGCTCCTTCGCCACCCGGGCGTAGTACCGGTCTTGGATCTCCGCCTCCACGTCCCAGTGCAGGCTGTACCCGCGGCCGGACATGACGTAGATGGCCTCGTCTGCCATGTGCCAGTGCTTGGCGGACCGGCTCGCCGGAGGGATTTCCTGCTGGTGGACGTCCACGCTGAACACCCGTACGTCCGTGCGCTCCGGAGACGTGAGCACCCGCACCTTGCCCTCCCGGGTGACCTCCCACCGGGTGTCCGAGGGCTTGACCACCTTCTTGCGCTGCGCCACCCCTGGCGTCCACAGCCGGGACCATTCCTCTCGGGGTCCGTACGCCTCCCCGTCGGGGGTCCGCCCGATCTTGCCCTGCTGGATCAGGCCGAGGAACATCCACGTGGCCTTGGCCTTGATCACCAGGGCCAGGGCCCGGTGGTCGGGGTCTGCGTTGAAGTGCTGGTGCACGGAGTCGTTGTGGACCACCACGAGGTCGTCCTTCTCCCAGTCGTACCGCTGGCCGTCGTGGATCTCGTACCCGCGTCCTTCCAGGATGTAGAAGGTGGCCTCGTTCTGGTGGCCGTGGCCGCGGTTGCACCCTCCAGGAGCCAGCTCCACGAAGTGCATCTGGATGGTCTGGGTGAGGAACGGGTCGTCGCCCGGGCCCAGGATCCACCAGGTGCGAGACTGCTCCGAGTCCCCGGAGTGCCCCACTCGCGCGTCGTCCACCACGGTCCCCGCGGGCCGTACCCGGGGCGCGCCGCGCTGCCGCCTGCGGAACTCCTCCAGGCTGTACTCCTCCGAAGTGATGCCCCGCACGAAGACCCGCCCTTCCTCCTTGCTCACAGCCCCCACCTCCTTCCGACTGCGATTTTCCCCGCACCCCTATCGCGCCGTCACGAGACCAGCAGCAGGGCCCTCAAGATCCCGAGCGCGCCGGCGGCGAGCACCAGCCACACGGGCTCCACGTCCCTCGGCCCCGCAAGGTACACCCCCACGCCCAGGAGCCCTGCCTCCCACCAGGAGAGCCGCAGGGCCCACGCCAGGTCCCAGGCCGCGGCCAGGATGATCCCCGCGATCACGAAGGCCGCCGGCTCCATCATCCGCCGCATCCACGGTTCGATCCGCTTCATCCCCCGGTGTACGGCCGCAGCGCTCAGGCACGCGGGGACCATCACCCCTACCAATGCAGCCACAGCCCCCGGGGTCCCTGCAAGGGAATACCCCGCTCCTGCCAGGAACCCGGCCCGGGGCCCGGGGAACACGTAGCTCAGACTCAGGACCCAAAAGAAGGCTGCGGGATCCAGCCGGCCCGGGCGCACCCAGTAGTTCTGTACCACCGCCACGATCCCGTTCCCTCCGCCCACGGCCATCACCGCGCCCAGGGCCGTCACCGCACAGATCTCCACGAGCGCTCATCCGGAGTCCGTCCTTACCAGCCACCAGCCCGCTACCAGCCCCCCCACCGCCGCGACCACGAGCGGCACCCCGTACGCGATGCTCACGGCCACCGCCAAGGGCACCATTACCCCCTGCACCCACCGCGGCCCGGACACGCGCGGACGCCGCAGTTGCTGGTACGCGTTCCCTACCAGGATGGCCACCATGGCCGTCCCCAGGGCCCGGTGCAGCACCGCGAACCGGTCTCCCAAGGCGTGCGGGTTCACCAGGGCCGCGCAGAGGAGGACCATCAGGGAGGAGGGCAGGAGCAGGGACGTGACAGCGACCGCGCTGCCCACCCACCCCCGTACCTGGAACCCCACGAGTCCCGCGAGCCCGATGAACCGGGCGGAGGGCATCAGGGTGGAGGCCACCAGGTGGATCTGCAGCTCCTCCTCGGTCACCCACCCCCTGCGCCGCACGAGTTCCCGCTCCAGCTGGCCCGTCCCGCCCCACATGCCCCCGAACACGGTCGTTCCCAGCCGCAGGAAGCTTTGTGCGATGGCCCAAAGGGGCACCGGCTCCTTCTGCACGACGTGATCTACGGCGCGCGCCCGCGGACGTCCGGAACCGCCCGCAGCAGAAGGTTGCCCAGCAAGACGGAGGCTGCGATCAGGTAGAACACCACGGGAAGCCCGAACCGGTCCGCCATGGCTCCTCCCGCCACAGGCGTGAGGGTGGAGAAGACCGCCTGGGCGGTGAACAGAGCTCCCACCGTGGTCCCCTCGTGCTGCCGGGGAACCAAGCCAATGGCCCACCGGAACAGAGGGGGCCGCATGGAGTACAGGAAGAAGCCCAAAAATGCCAGAACGACCACGAAGAGGTACGTGGAGCCCACGACCATGGCGGCCACCAGAGCGAGGCTCGTGCTCAGCATGCCCACCGTGGCCACCCGCTTGGGCCCCACGCGGTCCGACAGCACCCCGGCGATGGGCGTGGCCACCAGTCCGGACGCCTGCACCAGGGCCATGTAGATCCCCAGAAGCGGGCCCGGGACGCGCAGGACGTACACCAGGTACAGGGGGAGGAAGGTGTTCAGGCCGTGCTGGGTCATCGACCGCAGACCGGAAACGAGACTCAGGGTCAGCAGGGCGGGGTTCCGAAGGGTGGCGCCCAAGCCGCGCGTCCGCGAGCGCGCAGGGGCGCCAGGGGCCACAGCCTGGGAGCCGTTGCGCAGGACCACGAGGAGCAGCAAGGCCACCGGTAGGCTCACGGCCATGTGCATGGTGAGCACCCCGTTCCACGCGAGGACACTCAGGAGGAAGCCGGCGGCAAGGGGGGCCAGGGTATCGCCGAGGTTGGCACCCAGCTCGTGTAGGGCGATCCCGTAGCCGCGGCGGTCGGGGTACCGGGAGGAAAGGGCCGTGATGGCCGCGGGGTGCCACAAGAACATGGCGAACCCCACCAGGGCCTGACAGGCTACCAGGCTCCCGAACGCGGGATTGAGCAGGACCAACGCATACGGAAGGAGGGAAACCACCAGGGAGAACCCCAGGAGCAACTCCCGGTGGCCGATGGCGTCCACCATCAGCCCCGCGGGCAGGTTGACGACCACACTCATGACTTGCCGGACACCCGCGATGACGCCCACCTGCGCGAAAGACAGCCCGAGATCCCGGGCGATGAACGGCAGGAGCAGGGAGAAGCTGGCGGAGATGGCGTGGTTGAGGGCGTGCCCGGTGGCGATGGCCCACAGCCCCGTGTTGGACAGGTCCGGGCGGGGAAACCGCCACCGCGCAGCACCCCGGACCATCGCCTCCATCCCGCACCTCCGCGTGCGACCAGTCGTTAGCGGAACACCAGGCTCTTCACCACCACGGGAACGACCCCGTGGGGGGGGATGGGCCGGCCCACGTCCACGAAGTCGAACTCCCGCAGGGCCACTTGGTCGATACACACGATGGGTCCCCGCACCCCGAACTCCTCTTGCAGCAGCTCGCCCACGATGCCCGCCACGTCCGCATCCAGGATCACCACGAGGGGGTTCCCCTCCGCCAAGCTGTTCGGCAGTGCCTGCACGATCCCGGCGCACAGCTCCCGGAGGGAAGCGTAGTCCGCCCCATGGTGCCAGTGGAGGGCGAGGGCGAACATCCCTTCGCCGTCCACCAGGTCGAGGCGTTCCAGCCCCCGGCGGATGGCCTCTGCCACAGCTGCTGCCCGCGGCACCCCCGGGAGTCCCCGCACCGCCACCGCGGGGATGCTGCGGAGCGGGAGCACCTGGGGCGAGGAGAGGAAGATGGTGTCCCCGCTGAGCTGGACGGTGAACTGGGACGCGCCGATGCAGGTGGCCCGGATGGCCTCCTTAGGCTCCAGCAGCACCACCCCCAGCTCCGCGCACCGTCGCCGGAGCTCCCGGGCAAGCCGCGGCCCCAGGTCCCCGAACTCCCGGGTCTCCCTCCCGTACACGTACTCCCCCACCCCGCCGGAAACGACCACCCCCTGGAACGGCTCTCCACCGTGGAGGGGTGGGGTGATCCAGGGCAGGTCGTCGAGCTTCGCGCCGGGCAGGAGCGGGCGCAGGAGGAGCTCCGCCATGTGGGACGCGAGGCGGTGGACCTCGGCTTCCCCGACCCGCCCGCCGGGCTGCAAATCTGCATGCAGGCCCGCTTGGGCGGCAAGCCTTCGGCCTGCTTCCTCCACCCGGACCAGCCGCCCTTCCTCGTCCCAGGCCACCAGCCGCGCGCCCACGTGGAGGGCGGCAGTTTTTTCCACCCTGCCAGCCCGGCAGACCGCGTACTTCGTGGTACCGCCGCCGATGTCCACGTTGAGGAGGGGGCTGCAGTCGCGGGACAGCTCCACAGCACCGGACCCGTGGGCCGCCAGCAGGCTCTCGAGATTCGGACCTGCTGTGGCGCACACGAACCGCCCTGCCTCCTCCGAGAACAGCTCCCCCACGGCTCGGGCGTTCTCCCGCAGGGCTGCCTCTCCCGTGGTGATGAGGGCGCCCGTGTCCACCTCCGACCGGTCGATCCCGGCCTGCGCGTACGCGCGGGTGATGAAGCCCCGTAGGCCTCCCACGTCGATCTGCCGGCCGCCCACGTACGGGGTGAACACCACCGGGGAGCGGTGCACCACCTCCCGGTGGGTGACCAGGAACCGGCTGGACAGCCTCTTGCCCTGGCGTTCCAGCTGCAGCCGACTGAACACCAGGTGGGAGGTGGACGACCCGATGTCCACTCCCACGCTCAACAGCTCAATGCGGTCGCCCACGTAGACGGGCCGGTCGTCCTCGTCTCCCAGGTGAATGTGGTCCTCGTCCTCCTCGTGCATGTCCACTCCCTGGTTGGGGTTCAGGCGCGGACGAAGAACGGGTCCATGCGGACCTCCACCCCGTTGGCGCGGCACCGTTCCACGAACATCCGGTGGACGCGGGGGTCCTGGTCGGCGTACTCGATCTGGTTTCCGCCCGCCTTGGCGTCCTTGTCCACTCCCTGGTAGTCCAGGTAGCGGGTGAGCTTCCACTTGGTGCTGCCCCACCGGATGGCCAGGTACCGCGCCGGCACAGGACCCGTGTTGAAGTGCTGGTGCCACCACATCCCCGGCGGCACGAACATCGTCCCCGGCTTCCACGGGATTTCCTCGAAGTCCGCGTGCTGGTCCGTCCACATGAGGCTGTAGCCCTGGCCGTGCAGGATCACCACGTGGGCGCCAGGGCCGTGCCGGTGCGCCTTCTTGTACGTGCCCACCGGGAACTCTGAGACGTGGGCGATGAGGGCGTTGTTGGCCAGCTCGAACTTCATGTGCTTGCCCCCCGCTCCCCGCTCCACCCACTCGTGCAGGTGCAGGCTGTACACGTCGGACACAAAGTTGGTCTCCCAGATCTTCTGCGTGCTCTCCGGCCGGCGGTACACCGTCCCCTGCCCGGCGAAGTACTCCGCTCCCCCGGAGAACCGGTCGGTGAAGTCGAAGGCGCAGCCGAACACGAACTCCAGGTTGCGCAGGAGGTTGACCATGAGGGGGGCCGTGCTCACCCCCAACAGGCGCGCCCGCTGCTGGCCCGAGCCGTTGTGCAGGCGGTGGAAGGTGTTCAAGGGGATGGCGAACACGCTGCCCCGCTGCCACTCGAAGGTGGCCCGCGCCCCCGCGTGGTTCCACACCTCGCAGGTGCCACGGCCCTCCAGGACGAAGAAGACTTCCTCGAACAGATGCTTGTCTACCGCCGTGGCCCGGGCGGGTGGCAGGTCCATCACGTAGGCGATGTTGGTGTCCTCGGCACCGAGAAGCTGCACGTAGGCGCCGCGGGCGTCCAGCCTAGGCCACGGGGCGGTGTCGACTTGGTGCAGGTCGGGGACCGCTAGGCCGGTGACCACAGGTAGCCCCTCCTGCTGCAGGAACTGGCTGAAGGCGGTCCGGCCCCACTCCTGAGGTAGCGGCAGTGGCTCCGTGTTCACGGCGCACCCCTCCGTCGGGTCTCACAGACACCCTCAGTCTACGGGGGGTGTTCCGCAAGCGAAAGGGCGCTGTTCGAGAATCCGGAACCGGGCCCTTGTGCCGGACACAGCCCCGGGGCGACCATAGGGGTGACCGCCCGCGCGGCCGCGCGGATTCTGAGGGGAGGGAGTCGGATGCGGACGGTGGCCGTGCTAGGGTTTACCATCCTCGCCTTGCTCGCCGCGCTCCCAGCCGGGGCGCAGGCACCCTTCGCGGGGAAGACGGTGACCGTCCTGGTGGGCTACACCCCGGGGGGCGGGTACGACCGGATGGCCCGCATCGTGGCCCGCCACCTGGGCCGTCACCTGCCCGGCAACCCCACGGTGGTGGTCCAGAACATGCCAGGGGCCAACAGCATCGTAGCGGCCAACCACCTGTACAACGTGGCCCGCGCGGACGGGTTCATGATCGGGCTGTTTAACCGCAACCTCATCCTGGGGCAGCTGGTGGGCGTGGAGGGGATGCGGCTGGACATGCGCCGCTTTCAGTGGATCGGGAGCCCTGCGGAGGAGACGGACGTGTTCGCCATCCGCGGGGACCTCCCGTACCGGCACATCCTGGATCTGCGCCGGGCGGACCCGCCCCTGGCCATCGGCGCCACGGGGCCGGGCGCCAACACGTATGACTTCCCCCTGGTGCTGAAGGCGTTCTTGAAGCTGAACCTGCGCATCATCAGCGGGTACCCGGGCAGCGCGGACATCATGCTGGCCATCGAGCGGCGGGAGGTGGACGGCCGAGCGGGCTCGTGGTCCTCTCTCAAGCGCTTCGTGCAGCGAGGCCTCATCAAGCCGCTGGTCCGCACTCCTTCGGACAACCCCGACCTCCGCGGGATCCCCGTGGACCAGGACCTGGTGACGGAGGCGGTAGCCAAGGGGGTGCTGAGGCTGCGGGCGGTGCCCAACCGGCTGGGCAGGCCCTTCGTGACCGGGCCCGCGGTACCCGCGGAGCTGGTGCGGGCGTACCGGGAGGCGTTCCGGCGGCTCACGGAGGACCGGGAGTTCGTGGCGGAGGCGGAGCGCGCGGGGGTGGAGGTACGGTTCACCTCGGCGGAGGAGATCCAGAAGATGTTCGACGAGGTGTTCAACACGCCACCGGGGATCGTGCGGGTGTTTAAGGAGTTCTTCCGGTTCGAGTAGGAGCTGGGAGCGCGGGCTCCAGGAAGGGGGTGGGGGATGGCACGCGGGGTACCCTGGCGGGTGGCGGCGGGGTTGGTGTGTGCCCTGGCCCTCTTGCCCGGGGCGGCGGTCGCGCAGGCGCCCCTTGCGGGCAAGACGGTGACGTTGGTGGTCGGCAACCCGCCGGGGGGCGGGTACGACCGGCTGGCCCGGGTGGTGGCCCGCCACCTGGGACGCTTCTTGCCAGGCAACCCCACGGTGGTGGTGCAGAACATGCCTGGGGCCGCGGGGGTGGTGGCGGCCAACCACCTGTACCACGTGGCCCGGCCGGACGGGCTCACCCTGGGCCTGTTCAACCAGAACATGGTGTTCGGCCAGCTCCTGGGGGTGGAGGGGTTGCGGGCGGACATGCGCAGGTGGCAGTGGGTGGGCAGCGTCACCCGGGAGACGGACGTTTTCACCGTGCGGGCGGACCTCCCGTATCGCCACATCCTGGACCTGCGCCGGGCGGATCCACCCCTGGCCGTCGGGGCCACCGCCCCGGGGTCGGGGTCCTACGACTTGCCCTTGGTGTTGAAGGCCTTCCTCAAGCTCAACGTACGGATCGTCAGCGGCTACCCGGGGCGGTCGGACATCATGCTGGCCATCGAGCGCAGAGAGCTGGATGGGGTGGCGGGGTCCTGGTCGTCCATGAAGCCCTTCGCGCAGCGTGGTCTAGTCCGCGTGTTGGTGAAGACACCGTCCGAAAACGCGGAACTGCGGGACGTACCTTCGGACGTGGACCTGGTCAGCGAGCCCATGCACAAGTCGGTGCTGCAGCTGCACGCGGTGCCGAACCGCATCGGCCGTCCCTTCGTGTTGCCTCCCGGCGTGGCGGCGGAGCTGGTGGGGGCGTACCGGGAGGCGTTCCGCCGGATGGCGGAAGACCCTGCCTTCCGGGCGGAGGCGGAGCGGCTGGGGTTCGAAGTGGTGTACACGCCCGCGGAGGCGGTACTCGGGGTCGTGAACGAAGTGCTGAACAGCCCTCCGAGCGTGGTGCGGGTGTTCCGTCCTTCTTCCGGTTCGGTGAGTGACGGGAACCGCATCTGCCCCAGGCGCAGTCGGCCGGCTCACCGCGGCGAGGAGGGGCCGCCGGCGACGGCGGGTGTGCGCCCGGGAGACGGAAGGCAGGCGGTCAAGGCGGGACGGAGATCTGCGGGTGGATTCGGCCGCGCGGTGAGCTGGGGCGGGAGGCGAAGGACCGGAGGCAGTCTCGAAGACGCGCGAGCCCGCTGACCGGAGCACCTGCGGGGCCGGCTCGGACGCGGCGCGGGGAGGGGGAAGGCGATGCTGGAGGCGATGCTGGACGGCCTAGTCCGGGTGCTGCAGCCGGTCCCCCTCTCGTACATGCTGTTCGGCGTGTTCCTTGGGTTCTGGGTGGGTATTCTGCCCGGGATCGGCGGCGTGACCACCCTCGCCCTCATGCTCCCCTTCGTGTACGGGATGGAGCCCGTGCAGGCGTTCGCGTTCCTGCTCGGGATGCACGCGGTGGTGGCCACCACGGGCGACCTCACCAGCATCCTCTTCGGGATCCCTGGAGAGGGGATCAGCGCGGCTCTCGTCATGGACGGGTACCCCATGACCAAGCGGGGAGAGGCAGGCCGAGCCCTGGGGGCGAACCTCATGAGCTCCCTCATCGGGGCGGTGGTGGGGGCCGCGGCACTTGCCCTCTCCGTCCCCGTGGTCCGGCCGCTGGTGTTGACCTTCGGGTCGCCGGAGCTGTTCATGCTCACGGTCATGGGGCTGGCCTTCATCGTCTCCTTGAGTGGGCGGGGAGTGCGGGGACTGGCCCGGGGAGCGGCTGCGGGGGCCCTGGGGTTACTGGTCAGCTCCGTCGGCCAGGACCCCCAGGCGGGCATCCTCCGGTACACCTTCGGCCAGCTGTACCTGTGGGGCGGGCTGGATCTCGTGCCCGCGGTGGTGGGGCTGTTCGCCCTGCCGGAGATCCTGGATCTCATGATCCGCCGCTCCGCCATCGCCGCTTCGCCCCCTGCCGGGAAGATCGTGGGCGTGTGGGAGGGGGTGAAGGACTGCTTCCGCCACCTCGGCCTGGTCCTCCGGTGCAGCGTGCTGGGGACCTTTATCGGCATCATGCCGGGACTGGGGGGTGGGGTAGCTCAGTGGATGAGCTACGGGCACGCGGTCCAGAGCGCCCGGACTGCGGAGGAGCGGGAGCGGTTCGGAAAGGGGGACGTGCGGGGGGTGCTGGGACCGGGAGCGGCCAACAACTCGAAGGAGGGTGGCTCCCTGATCCCCACGGTAGCCTTCGGGGTCCCGGGCAGCTCTGCCATGGCCATCTTGCTGGGCGGGTTCCTGCTGGTGGGGCTTGTGCCGGGGCCGGACATGCTCAGCAAGCACCTGCACGTGACCTACTCCATGGTGTGGACCCTGGTGCTCGCCAACGTGATCACCGTGGCCCTGTGCTTCCCCCTGCTCCCCTACCTGGCGCGGCTCACCAACATCCGGGCCACCCGGCTGGTGCCCTTCCTCCTGCTCCTGGTATTCCTGGGCGCCTACACCGCCAACAACAGCTGGGGGGACATCCTGGTGGCGGTGGCCTTCGGAGCCCTCGGGTACGCCATGGTCCGGTTCGGGTGGCCCCGCGCGCCGTTGGTGCTGGGGCTGGTCCTGGGAGACCTCGCGGAACGGTACCTGTGGATCTCCATGGCCCGCTACGGCTGGGACTGGCTCGGACGCCCGGGGGTTGTGGTCCTTCTCACCCTCACGGTGACCGTCCTGGTGTACCCGTTCCTGCAGGAGTGGCGGGAGCGCAGGGCGGCAGTACTCCTGCAGCGGGAGGCGGCCCATGCGGAGTAGGCACCGCACCGGAGAGGTGGCCTTCAGCGCCTTCCTCGTGGCTGTTGGGGTGGTTGCCCTCCTGCAGACGGACCCGTGGCCGTTGAAGGCCGCCCTGTACCCCAGGTTTGCGGGAACCGCGCTGGTGCTGGCGGGCGTGCTCTGCGGCCTGCTGGCGTCCCTGGGCCGGGAGGACGGGGTGGCGGCGCGGGTGGAGCTGGAGTTTGTGTCCGAGTTGCCAGCGGAGGAGGTGCGCGCGCGGACCCTGCAGTCTCTGGCTTGGATGGGCGGGTTTTTGGTGGCCGGCTGGCTGGTGGGCCTGTTGCCCGCCATGGTGGTGCTCGTGCTGGCCTACCTTCGGTGGGTCGGACGCGAGCCGTGGTGGTTCGCGGGCGTGATGGCCGCGGGCACCTGGGCAGCCTTGTGGGCGTTCATGGTGCGGCTCCTGCACCTGCCCGTGCCTACCGGCGTCCTGCCGTCCTTGCTCGGGCGATGACGGCACAGTGGGGCTGGAAGGAACCCACCGGGGAGGAGCGGGCCGGGTACGGCCGCTGGCGCCGCCCCCCTTCCGTCTACGACCGGTTCATGGACTCTGAGGACGTCCCCGTGTACCGGGGCATTGGGGTGCGGCGGGTCCAGGACCTCGCCCTGCGGCCGTGGCGGAGGCTGGGGGGTCGAGGTGCCTACATCCAGCTCTACGGCACGGAGGGGATCTGGGGCCTGTACGTGGTGGAGATCCCTCCCGCGGGAGCCCTGGCGGTGGAGCGCCACCTGTACGAGGAAGTGGTGTACGTGGTGGAAGGGCGGGGGGCTGCGGAGGTGTGGGTGCAGGAAGGGGGCCGGCGGGAGGTGTTCGAGTGGCAGCCCGGCTCCCTGTTCTGCATTCCCCTGAACGCCTACCACCGCTTTCTGAACGGACTTTCCAGCAGCCCCGCGCTGCTTTTGGTGGGCACCACCGCACCCGCGGTCATGAACCTGTTCGGCAGTGTGGACTTCGTGTTCCACTGCCCGTACGTGTTCCGCGACCGGTACGACGACGAGCAGGAGGACTATTTCCGCCCGAAGCTGGACGAGCTCGAGCCGGACCCGTACCGGGGTCTGGCCATGGTGCGGACGAACTTCGTACCCGACATCCGCACCCTCCACCTCCCGCTGGACAACCGGCGGTCGCCCGGCTCGCGGCGGCTGGAGCCGCACCTGGACCGGAATGTTTTTTACCTCTGGGTGGGCCAGCACGAGAGCGGCCGGTACTCCAAGGCCCACGCGCACGAGTCCGCGGCGGTGCTCATCTGCGTCCAGGGCAAGGGCTACACCTACGCGTGGCCCAGGGCGGTGGGCACGCGGCCTTGGGAGGCCGGGCAGGCGCACCGGGTGGTCCGGCAGGACTACGAACCCGTGGGACTGGTGAGTGCCGCGCCCATGGGAGGGGAGTGGTTCCACCAGCACTTCTCCGTGGGCAGGGAACCCCTCCGGCTGATGGCGTGGTTCGGCCCCTTCGGGCGGGGTACGGGACGCGAACCGGGGCGTCCGGGCGAGGAGGTTTTGGACAAAAACGCCCTGGACCTGGCGGAGGGCGGGTCCGCCATCCCGTACTGGGACGAGGACCCACACATCCGGAGGGAGTACGAGGCGGCGTTGCGGGCGGAGGGCGTCCCGTTCCGCATGGAGGAGCGGTTTTACCGGCCTCCCGAGGAGGCACTCCGGCCGCGAGGGGAGAGATGAAGTTGAGCCTGCGGATCGAACACCTGTCTTTGCGCTTCCGTTCCGGCGTGGAGGTACTCCGGGACGTCACCCTGGAGGTGGCGCCCGGGGAGTTCGTGTCCGTGGTGGGGCCCAGCGGCTGCGGCAAGTCCACGTTGCTGAACGTGGTGGCGGGGCTGGTGGACCGCAGGGCGGACGTGGACCGTGCGGGCCGGGTGACGTGGAGCGGACGGGAGATCCGGGCTGCTGCGGACTGGGCGGGCGAGCTGGGCTACGTGTTCCAGCGGGACACGTTGCTCCCCTGGTTCACCCTGCAGCAGAACGTGGAGCTGGGCCTGCGGGTGCGGGGTGTGCCCCGGGAAGGGCGGGAGCGGCGGGTCCGGGAGTTGGTGCGCATGGTGGGGCTGGACGGCTTTGAGCACGTGTTCCCCCATCAGCTCTCCGGGGGGATGCGGCAGCGGGCGCAGCTGCTGAGGACCTTGGCGTACGAACCGAAAGTCATCCTTATGGACGAACCCTTCGGTGCCCTGGATGCCCACACACGGCTGGGCCTCCAGCGGGAGGTCACGGAGATGTGGGCGCAGCTCCGCAACACGGTCCTGTTCGTCACCCACGACCTCACGGAAGCCATCGTCATGGCACAGCGGGTGGTGTTGCTGTCCCACCGTCCGGGTCGGGTGGTGCAAGTGTACGAGGTGGGCTTCGGGTACCCGCGGGACCCCATCGAGCTGCAGGGCCGCAGGGAGTTCGCGCTGCTGCACGCGGAGATCTGGCAAGGGCTGGCGCGGGAGTTCCGCGCGCAGGACGCGGAAGTTCAGGGGGTAGGAGTGTAGGTGTCCGCGGTCCAATCGAAGCGCATCCCCCTGGGCCGACCCCGTGCCGGCCCGCGCGCGGCCGGCGCGGAAGCCAGCCTGGCCCTCCGGCTGCTGGTCGTGGTGCTGTCCCTGGCAGTGTGGGAGGCCACCACAGGAGGTCTGGGCTGGCGGCCTCTCCCGCCCGCGCTTTTGCCCAGCCCCGGGGAGACCTGGCACAGCTTGGTGGCCTACGCGCGGTCAGGCCTGCTGGCCCTGGACGTGACGCGGACCCTCACGCAGGCCTTCCTGGGACTGGGGCTCGGCATGGTGGCAGGGATCGCGCTGGGGGTGGCCTTCGCGTACGCACGCCGCGTGGGAGACGCCCTGGAGCCGCTCCTGGCGGCGTTGAACTCCCTCCCGCGGGTGGCGGTGGCGCCCCTGCTCATCATCTGGTTCGGGCTCGGCGTCACGTCGAAGGTGCTACTGGCCTTCTTCACGGTGGTGTTCGTCATCTTCATGAATACGTACGCGGGCGTCCGCAGCGTGGACGCAGACCTGGTGCGCGCGGTGCAGGTGCTGGGAGGGGACGGCCGCCACGTGGCCCGCTGGGTGGTGCTGCCCTGGGTGGCCAGCTGGGTGTTCGCGGCCCTGCGCACCAGCATCAGCTTGGCTTTGGCGGCCACGGTCACCGGGGAGTTCGTGGGGTCCACCCACGGGCTCGGCTACCGGATGGTCCTGGCCACAGGCGTGCTGGACACACCGCGGGTGTTCGCCATCCTCCTGGTTCTCATGACGGTGGGGTACGCGGTGGTGGAGGGCGCGCGGCGCCTGGAGGCCTACCTGCTGCGGTGGAGGTCGGAAGTCGTCCTTTGAAAGGGGGGAGTGAGATGCGGTGGCGCAGGGTAGCCGTTGTGCTGCTGGTGGCGGTGCTGTGGGCGGCAGGGGGGCCTTCCCCCGCGCAGGTCCGCCACCGGGTCCAGATGGCTGGAGTCCTTTCCTACGAGCAGAACCTCCCCGTGTTCGCCGCCTTAGCCCAGGGCTACTACGACCAGGAGGGGGTAGAAGTCACGCGGCTGGTGTTCGGGTCGGGTGGGGCCATGCGCACCGCCATGATGGCCAAGGAGTTCGACTTCGGGTACTTCGCGTTCGTGCACGTCCCCCTGGCCCGCCTGGGCGGCTCGCCTTGGAAAGCGGTGTTGGCGCTGCACGACCGGGAGATCTTCAGCCTGGTGGTCCGCAACGAGCTCCGGGACCAGGTGCGGCGGGTGGAGGACCTTCGGGGCAGGGCTGTGGGGTTCTCCCTGCCCGGGGCCGGTTCCTGGATGGCGGCCAACGTGTTCTTGCGGAAGGCGGGGCTGGACCCCGAACGGGACGTGCGGTTCTTGCCCTTGGGCGGGGACCCCGGGGTCATCTACAGTGCCATCCGGACCGGCCGTGTGGACGCCTTTTCCTCCTGGGAGCCGACCACCACCCGGGTACTCCTGGAGGGGCTCGCCTACGCCCTGGTCCGGGCGTGGGCGGACCGGGACCACCGGGAGTGGTACGGCTCGGACAAGTCCCTGTCCCTGATGCTGGTCACGCGGGAGGACGTGATCCAGCGGGACCCGGACCTGGTGGGCCGGATCGTCCGGGCCACCCGCAGGGGGTTGGAGTACGTGCGGGGCAGCTCCCCCGAACGTCTGGCCACAGAGCTCATGGAGCACCCCCGGACGCGGGAGTACTTCTCCGGGTTGCAGCGCCCCTTCGTGGTGGAGATGTTCCGGAAGATCCGAGGTGGGTTCGGGACCGGGTGCCTGAGCCGGCGGGGCTTTGAGGCCCAGATGCGGCTCGCGCTCCAGTACCAGGTGGTGCGCCAGCCGCTTTCCTTCGAGGAGTTCGCGGACGTCCGGTGGGCGGGTGCCTGCCCGTAGGCGTCAGGCCATGGGAGACGGCGGCTGGCTGGGACAGCTGGTGGCGGACGTGCGGGCGGGGTGGATCCCCGCGGCCGCGTACGCGGATCCCGAGGTGTTCGCCCTGGAGGTGGACCGGGTGTTCGGCCGAGCGTGGGTGTTCCTGGCCCACGAGTCCGAAGTCCCGGAGCCCGGCGACTACGTGGTCCGGCGGATCGTGCACGACTCCTTCATCGTGGTGCGGGACGAGCACGGGGCTGTGCGTGTGCTCGCCAACGTGTGCCGGCACCGGGGCATGCAGGTGTGCCGGGCGGAGCGGGGGAACGCCAGCCACTTCCGCTGCCCCTACCACGGCTGGACGTACCGCAACACGGGCCACCTGGTGGGCGTGCCCTTCCACGAGGACGCCTACGGAGGTGAGGAGCACTTCGACAAGGCGGCTTTTTCCCTGGCCAGCCCGCCCCGCGTGGCCTCGTACAACGGGTTGGTGTTCGCGAGCCTGGACCCGCGGGCCCCGGACCTCCTGGACTACCTGGCCGGCTTCCGGTACTATTTGGACTTCTACACCCGCCACAGCCCTGCGGGGATGGAGGTGCACGGACCGCAGCGGTGGCGCGTCCGGGCCAACTGGAAGATCGGGGCGGAGAACTTCTGCGGGGACACCTACCACACCCCCCACACCCACCAGAGCATCGCGGAAATCGGGCTGTTCGGAGAGCACAAGGCCAGCAAGCGCAAGGAGGGCGCCCTGTACTTCGCGGACCGGGGAGGGGGGACCACGTACAAGCTGCCCCCGGGCAGCTTTGTGGAACGCCTGCGCTATGTGGGGTACCCGGAGGAGATGATCCAGCGGATGGAGCAGACGTGGTCTGCCCCACAGCGGGCCTTGATCGGAGAGGCGGGGTTCATGGTCTCCGCAGCGACCCTGTTCCCCAACCTGAGCTTCGTGCACAACTGGCCGCGGGTGCGGGAGGGCGGGCCTCCCGTGCCCTTCGTCTCCATCCGGCTCTGGCAGCCTGTGAGCGCGGAGGAAACGGAAGTGCTCTCGTGGTTTGCGGTGGACCGGCTGGCACCGGAGGCCTTCAAGCGCGACTCCTACCGCTCCTACCTGCTCTCGTTCGGGACCTCCGGGATGTTCGAGCAGGACGACGTGGAGAACTGGACCTCCATCACCTCGGTGGCCGCGGGCCGGTGGTCAGGGCGGATCCGGCTCCACAACCGCATGGGCCTGTCCCGAGAGGGGAGGTTGCTGCGGCCGCCCCTGGCAGGCTGGCCGGGGCCCGGCAGGGCCTTCCAGGGGTTCGGGGAGTACAACCAGCGGGCGCTGCTGGAGCTGTGGTGCAGCTTCCTGGAGGCGAGCGCGGAGGTGGGAGCGTGAGCCAGGACCAGGACCTGCAGCGGCTGGACGGCCGGGACCCCGACTACCACCTGGTGGTGGACTTCCTGGTCCGGGAGGCGGAGCTGTTGGACGAACGGCGGTGGCGGGACTGGCTTGCGCTGCTGGCGGAGGACGTCACCTACGAGATGCCCGTGCGGGTCACCGTGGCCCGGGGGCAGGAGGATTCCGTCCTGCCCGACATGGGCCACTTCTGGGAGGACCGCTTCACCCTGCAGAAGCGGGTGGAGCGGCTGGAAACCGAGTACGCGTGGACAGAGGACCCGCCCTCCCGGACGCGGCACTTCGTGACGAACGTGCGGGTCTTCCGGTCCGGCCCGGAGGAGCTGGTGGCCAAGTCGTACCTCCTGCTGTTCCGCAGCCGGGGCGACGCGCGCGTGCCGGAGTGGGTGTGCGCGGAGAGGACGGACCGGCTGCGCCGGACCGAAGGGGGCCTCCGGCTGGTCCACCGCCGGATCGTGGTGGACGAGTCCGTGCTGAGGACGCAAAACCTGGCGGTGTTCCTGTGAGGGGAGCGGTGCGAGGGGACGAGGTGGAGTTCGAGCTGGCCAACGAGTTCGCGGTGGTGCGGGTCCGGCGGAAGCGGACCCGGAACGGCGAGCGGCTGGAGATCGAAGCCCCCCGCCTGGGCAGGCGCGTGGCGCTGTGCCCTCTGGAGTTGGAAAGCCTCACGTGGCAGACGCCGGAAACGTTCTCGCGCTTCCTGGCTACCCCCTTTGGGCCCAGCGAGGAGGAGTGATCCTTGGGCTGGCTGGAGGGCAAGGTGGCGTTGGCGGTGGGCGGCGGCGGAGGGATCGGCCGGGCGGTGGTGGACGCCTTCGTACAGGAGGGAGCGCGGGTCGGTGTCCTAGACGTGGACCCGGACCGGGTGCGCGCGCTGGAGGCGTACGGCGACCGGGTGCGTGGGGTGGTGGGCGACGCCACCCGGTGGGAGGACAACCTGCGGGCCGTGGAGGCCACCGTGGAAGCATTCGGCGGGCTGGACGTGCTGGCCACCTTCGTGGGCGTGTTCGACTTTTACACCAAGCTGGAGGAGATCCCGCCGGAGCGACTCCTGGACGCGTGTGAGGAGGTGTTCCGCGTCAACGTGGCCAGCTACCTGTTGAGCACCAAGGCGGCTTTGCCGCACCTGGTTCGACGGCCGGGTAGCAGCGTGGTGTTCACGGTGTCCACCTCCGGCTTTTACCCGGGGCGGGGCGGCGTGCTGTACGTGGCCTCCAAGTTCGCGGTCCGGGGGCTGGTGGTGCAGCTGGCCCACGAGCTGGCTCCGCGGGTGCGTGTCAACGGGGTGGCGCCCGGCGGTACCCTGGGCACGTCCCTGCGCGGGCTGGCGTCCCTGGGGCTTGCGGACCGCCGGCTGGGCGACCGGCCGGGACGGGAGGAGGAGTTGAAAGCCCGCACGCCGCTGCAGCTGGCCCTGGGGCCGGAGGACCACGCGGCGGCGTACGTGTACCTGGCCTCGGACCGGGCGCGTGGCGTCACAGGGACGGTGCTGCACTCCGACGGGGGAATCGGCATCCGAGGGTAGGAGGGGAGCGGTGACGGGAGACGACGTACGTACCCTGGTGGCGGTGGCCTCGCAGGTCTTGGGTTTGGAGGACCACGGGGACCTGGTGTGGGGCCACGTGTCGGTGCGGGACCCACAGGGGCGCGGAGCGTGGATGAAGGCCGCGGGTTGGGGGTTTGAGGAGGTGGGCCCGGACCGGGTCCTGCTGGTGGGTTGGGAGGGGGAGGTGCTGGAGGGGTCCGGCCGCCGGCACGCGGAGTACCCCATCCACACCGAGATCCTGCGGGCGCGGCCTGACGTGCAGTGCGTGGTGCACACGCACGCGCCCGCGGCGGTGGCGTTCGCGTCGCTGGGGCAGCCCCTGCGCCCCATCTCCCACGAGGGGACGTTCTTCGTGCCCCCGGACGTGGCCCGGTTCACCATGACGGGGGACCTCATCCTCACCGCGGAGCTGGGCCAGGCCCTAGCGGAGACCCTGAAGGACCGAAACGCGGTGCTGTTGGTGCACCACGGGATCGTCACCGTGGGGCCGGACGTCCCCACCGCGGTGGTGGGGGCGATTCTCCTGGAGCGGGCCTGCCGCAAGCAGCTGGCGGCCATGGCCGCGGGGCCCCTGGCCACCTGGTCCAGCGACGAGGAAGCCTTGAGGAAGCGCCAGCACTGCTACCCGCCGGAGCTGGTTCGGCAAGCCTGGGACTATCTGGTGCGCCGGGTGCAGGCGGCCAGGGCCGGTACCCGCGTGCCCGTGTGAAGGGGGTGGAGGCCATGCTGGAAGTCGGCGCGCGACCCCTGACAGGGGCGGAGTATCTGGACAGCCTGCGGGACGGCCGCGAGGTGTACATCCACGGCGAGCGGGTGAAGGACGTGACCACACACCCCGCCTTCCGCAACGCGGCACGTTCCATCGCGCGGCTGTATGACGCGCTTCACGACCCGGAGTACCGGGAGATGCTGACGGCGCCAGACCGGTTCGGGATTCTCACCCACAAGTTCTTCAAGCCCAGCTACTCTCCGCAGGAGCTGCTGGAAGCGCGGGACGCCATTGCCTGCTGGGCGCGGTTCACCTACGGGTTCATGGGCCGTACCCCCGACTACAAGGCGTCCTTCATGGCCACCCTGGGTGCGGCGCCTGAGTTCTACGAGCCCTTCCACGAGAACGCGGCGCGTTGGTACCGGAAGTACGCCACGCGGGTGCTGTTCTTGAACCACTGCTTGGTGAACCCGCCTGTGGACCGCACCAAGCAGGCGCACGAGGTAGGGGACGTGTTCTTGCGGGTGGTGCGGGAGACAGACGCGGGGATCGTGGTGAGCGGGGCCAAAATGCTGGCCACCGCCTCCGCCCTCACCCACGCCACCTTCGTAGCCCAGAACAGCGCCAGCGCCGCCATGCTGGAGAAGGGGAAGGCGGAGGACTATGCCCTGGTGTTCATCGCCCCCATGGACACCCCGGGCCAGAAGCTGATCAGCCGGCCCTCCTACGAGCTGCAGGCGGAAAGCCCCTTCGACCACCCGCTGTCCAGCCGGTTCGACGAGAACGACGCGGTCCTGGTTTACGACAACGCCTTCATCCCGTGGGAGCACGTGCTCGTGTACCGGGACGTGGACAAAGCCCAGCAGTTCTACGCGGCGAGCGGCTTTTTGAACCGGTACAACCTGCAGGCGAGCACGCGGCTTGGGGTGAAGTTGGACTTCATGTGCGGGTTGCTGGCCAAGGCCCTGGCGGCCAACGGGACCGATGCGTTCCGGGGCGTGCAGGCCCACCTGGGGGAGGTCATCGGCTGGCGGAACCTGGTCTGGGCCATGACGTCGGCCATGGCCCTGGACCCACAGCCTGGTCCGGGCGGGAGCGTGATTCCGCGGCTGGAGTACGCGGCCACCGCCAGGCTGTTCGCCACCCTGGCGTGGCCGCGGGTGAAGGAGATCTTCGAGTTGGTGCTGGGAGGGAGCCCCCTGTACACCGTTTCCAGCTACCGGGATCTGCTGAGCGGAGAGCTGCGGCCGCTGGTGGAACGGTACTACCGGGGTACGGGCCTGCCCGCGGAGGAGCGGGTGAAGCTGTTCAAGCTGGTGTGGGACGCCATCGGGACAGAGTTCGGAGGACGCCACGAGCTCTACGAGCGGAACTACTCCGGCAACCACGAGCAGATGCGGTTAGACCTGCTGACCTTCGCGCGCAACCGGGGTCTGATGGACGCCTTCGTGTCCTTGGTAGACCGTTGCCTGTCCGACTACGACCTGCACGGGTGGCGGACGAGCACCTGGGTGTGGGAGCCGGGGGCACGAGGGTGACGGCGGACTGGGTTCGGGAGGAGGTGTGGGCGGCCTGCCGCGTGCTCGTGGGTGAGGGACTGGTGGAGGCGTACGGGCACGTGAGCGCGCGCCTTCCTGGTTCGTCGCGCTTCGTGGTAACCCCGCGCCGTGCGCCGTCGCTGCTGCGTGGCCCGGAGGACCTCTTGGTGATGGACCTGGAGGGGCGGTGCGTGGAGGGGGAGGGTGAGCCGCCCTTGGAGGTGTGGATGCACACGGAGGTGTACCGCCGCAGGCCTCAGGTGGGTGCCCTGTGCCGCACGCACGGGTTCGCGGGCACCGCCTGGAGCACGCTGGGGGAGCCGCTGCGCCCGGTGCACGGGTTCGGCGCCTTCCTGGGCGCGGAGGTGCCGGTGTTCTCTACGCCCTTCCTCATCACAGATGCCTCGCTCGGTGCCGCGGTGGCAGAGACCCTGGGGAGCGGGGAAGCGGTTCTTCTGCGGGGCAACGGTCAGCTGGTAGCCGGGCACACCGTGGGCGAAGCGTGCGTGAAGGCCATCTTCCTGGAGCAGTCCGCCCGGATCCACCTGGCGGCCCGGGCCGCGGGACGGCCTTTGGTGTGGACGCCCGAGGAGGTGGCGCGGCGGACCGGTCCGGACGTCCCCTACGACCACTACGGCCGGGCGTGGGCCTACTACCGGGCCAAGCATGTCAGCCACCGCGGGCTGTGAGGAGGTGAGGGCACGCTCGTGGACCTGGCTGGTGGTGGCCTCAGGGTTCCTCGCCCTGGCGGTGACCATGGGGGTGCGCAGTGCCTTCGGTGTCTACGTGCTCCCCTGGCAGCAGGAGTTCGGGGTGAGCCGGGCCCAGGTGAGCGCGATTTCCTCCCTGAGCCTCTTGACGTACGGGCTTGGCAACCTCGTGGCGGGCCACGTGGCGGAGCGGGTGGGGATCGGCGTGGTACTGCCGGTCAGCCTGTCCCTCGTCGCCCTCGGCCTGTTCTCCGCCACCCTGCTCCGGGAGTTCTGGGCCCTCCTGCTCTCCTATGGGGTGATCGCCTCCGCGGGGTTTTCGGGGGCGTCGCACGTGACCGCCTCTGTGGCGATCCGTGCCACGTTCCCAGAAGGGCGCCGCGCCTTCGCCCTCTCCCTGGCCGTGGCCGGAATGGGAGTGGGCCAGCTCGTTCTCGTCCCCATGCAGGTGCTGGTGGGGACGGCGTGGGGGTGGCGATCTGCCCTGCGGATTTTGGCCCTTGGGGCCGCTCTTTTGGGTCTGCTTGCCCGGCTCGTACTCGCTCCGGTTCCCTCTGGAGGTGCGCGGGCGGTCCGGACCGCGGAGAGCTCGGGGAACCCGAAGGGTCCTGGTCTCCTCTTCCGGGATCCGTGCTTCTGGGTGTTCCTGTTCCCGTACTTCGTGTGCGGGTTCACGGATACGGGGCTCGCGGACAACCACTTCGTGCCCCTTGCCCAGGGAAGAGGAGTCCCTGGCCCCGTCCTGGCCGGGGCCCTGGCCCTGCTCGCGGCCGCAAACCTCCTGGGGACCGTGGGTCTGGGGTATCTGGCGGACCGCCTGGGGCGGGCCACGGTCCTCGCAGGGATGTACGGCTTGCGGGCCGTGGCGTTTCTCTTCACCCTGGCGGGAGGGCCTTGGATGGTCTGGCTTTTTGCCGTTGCCTACGGTGCCACCTACACCGCCACCATCGCCCCGACCAACGCCTTAGCCCTCGCCCTCTTTGCCCGCTCCTCTCCCGGGCTTGCCGTGGGCACGAGCTCCTTCCTCCACCAGGTCGGCGCGGCCCTGGGCGCTCTGTGGGGCGGGTGGGTGTTCGACCGCACCGGGGATTACCCGCTCGCGTTCGCCACCGCGGCGGTGCTCTTGGTGCTCTCCGCCCTCGTCATGGCGGGCCTCCGTGGCCGGGCCAAGCAGGACGTGGGCTGTGGTGGTTCGTAAACGAAAGGACGGAAACAGGGGATGGGTCATGCGAAGGTCGAGCATCGGCGTGTGGATCGTGATGGTCGTGGTTGTGATCGCCTCCGTGGCCTTCGCCCAGGGCCCGTCTGAGGTGGTGGCATTGGCCCGGCGGGAGGGCCGGGTGGTGGTGTACGGGTCTATGGAGTCGGACATCTTTGAGGTGGTGCGCCGGATTTACGAGGGACGCTACGGCGTCCCGGTGGAGTACTGGCGGGCCCCCAACACCCGGGTGCTGGACCGGGTCCTCACCGAGGTCCGTACAGGACGGACGGGGTTTGACGTGGTCCTCACGAACGCCGCGGCCATGAAGCTCATGAAGGAGCGCGGTGCCTTCACCCGCTACAGTTCTCCCTCCTACGAGCTTTTTCCCCGTAGCGCTTACGACCCGGACGGTGTCCTCTCCCCCGCCTACCGGCTCACACCCGTCAGCATCCTGTACAACACGCGTCTGCTCCGTCCGCCCGAGGTACCCAGATCCCTCCTCGACCTCGCGGACTCCCGGTGGCGGAATAGGATCCTCATGGCCGACCCCACGGTGAACATCATCCCCGCCAGCTGGCTGCTGAACCTGCGCCGGCACCTGGGAGCTCAGTGGCGTACCTTCGTAGAGCGGCTCGCGACCCACGCCGCCCTGGTGGAGTCCGTCCTGGAGGTCGCCCAGAAGGTCGTGGCGGGCGAATACCCCATAGGCATCTCCTTCGTCAAGTACGTGCACCTGTTTGGGAAGGAAGGGGCGCCCCTGGACTACGTGCGCCTGAACCCGGTACTGGCCCTGCCCAGCTGAGGAGGGACCGTGGGGAGGCCGGAAGGGACGCAGATCCACGCCCTCGCGGCTCACGCGGTGGTGGAGGTCTTGCGGGCTCGCGGGGTGCGCTACCTCTTCGGCCTTCCGGGGACCACGGAAGCCGCCCTCCTCGACGTCCTCCGGGAGAGCGAGGAAGTACGGTACGTGCTCGCCCTCCACGAGGGGGTGGCCGTGGCCATGGCGGACGGCTACGCGCGGGCAACTGGTGGCCCTGGGGCGGTGAACCTGCACACCACGGTGGGGACGCTCGCCGGCCTCGCCCAGCTGTACAACGCCTGGCGGGACCGCGTGCCGGTCGTGGTCCTGGCCTGCCACAAGGACACCCGGATCCTGGGCCGGGGTGGGTTCACCACGCTCCCCGACACCACGGCCCTGGCCCGGCCCATGGCCAAGTGGGCGCACCAGACCCTCACACCGGAGCAGGTGGGGGAAGACGTGGAACGGGCCTTCCAGCAAGCCCTGGCGCCTCCGCGGGGTCCTGCGTACCTGTTGTTGCCGGAGAACCTGCTCGCGTGCCCTGCCCGGGCCGCCCCGCCGCGTCCTGCTCCCACGCCCCTCCCACCCCGGCCTCATCCCCAGGCCGTCTCGGAAATCGCCACACAGTTGGTCCGTGCACAGCGGCCGGTCCTGGTGGCGGGGAGCGGGATCGGGCGCGGGGACGGCGTGGACGTGCTCCGGCGTCTTGCGGAGGTCACGGGCCTTGCCGTCGTGTGGGAGCCCCGCCGTACGCTCGTGGAGATCCCGTACCCTCCTGATGACCGGCACTTCGTGGGGACCTACGATCTGGCCCACCCCGCGGTGTGCGAGGCGGACGTACTGCTCGTCCTGGGAGCCGTGCTCTTCGTGGAGTTCTCCCCCGCTCCCGCCCCGGAGGTGCCCCCTCAGGCCCACCTCATCCACGTGCACGCGGACGCCGCGGAGCTGGGCCGCCTGTACCCTCCCGCGCTTGCGGTCCAGGCAGACCCCGCCCTCCTTGCCCGGGACCTGCTGGCGGCCGTGGAAGCCCGGAGGGATGAGCTGGAGGCCCGCCGGGCGGCGCGTCAGGCATGGGTGGCGGACCTCCGGGCCCAGTGGGAGGCCCGGCGGTCGGAGCGGTGGAGGCGAGAGTACGAAGCTGTCCCCCTTTCTGCCTACCGGGTAGGTGTGGAGTTGGGGAAACTTTTGCCTGCGGATGCGGTGGTGGTGGAGGAGGCGGTCCGCTCCTCCCCTGGGTTCCTGGAGGGGTTTCCCAGCCGGGTGGGCGGAGTTCTGCGCACCTCCGGAGGGTCCCTGGGGTGGGGGGTGCCCGCCGCCATGGGCGTTCAGATGGCGCTTCCCAGCCGTCCGGTGGCTGCGGTGGTGGGGGACGGCTGCTTGCACTTCACGCCACAGGCCCTGTGGACTGGGGCACAGCAGCGGCTGCCCGTGCTGGTGGTGGTGCTGAACAACCGGAAGTATCTGGCGGTACAAGCGGGGGTGCGGCGCCTCCGGGGCGCGCCTGTGGCGCCCGGGACACCCGGCGTGGAGATCGGGGGCATCGACCATGCCACGGTGGCCCGCGGGTACGGTGCGGGCGCGTTGCAAGTACAAAGCCCTGACCAGCTGGGGGACGTGCTGCGGGAGGCGTTTTTCTGCGCCCGCGAGGAGGGCCGTCCCTACCTGGTGGACGTGCCCGTGCGAGACGAACCGGGTCCGTGAGGGGGTGGACCAATGCGGTGGGTGGGGCTGGCGGTGTGCGCGCTGCTGGTGGGGCTGTGCACCGCGGGGGCAGGAGCGCAGGCCCTCTTCGCGGGCAGGACGGTGACGGTGGTGGTCGGCTTCCCTCCAGGCGGGGGGTATGACCGGATCGCCCGTGTGGTGGCCCGCCACCTCCCCAGGTACCTGGCGGGCGGTCCCACCGTGGTGGTGCAGAACATGCCGGGCGCGGGGAGCCTGATGGCCGCCAACCACCTGTACCACGTGATGCGGTCGGAAAACTTCGCCTTGGGGCTGTTCAACCGGAACTTGGTCCTCGCCCAGCTGGCTTCTGTGGACGGGCTGCGGGCAGACCTGCGGCAGTGGCACTGGGTAGGGAGCCTGGCCCAGGAGACCTCGGTCCTGGCCGTGCGCGCGGACCTGCCCTACCGCCAGGTCTTCGACCTGCGGGGAGCTGAGCCCGCGCCGGTCATCGGGGCCACGGGGACGGGGGACATCACGTACCAGGTGCCCCTCCTGTACAAGGTGTTTCTCCGGCTGAACGTGCGGATCGTCACGGGCTACCCCGGTAGCCCCGACATCTTCCTGGCCATCGAGAAGCGGGAAGTGGACGGGATTGGGATTTCCTGGACCAGCCTGCGGCCGCACGCGCAGCGCGGCCTGTTGCGTCCCCTGGTACGGAGCCTCCCGGGGACACCGAGGGACGCGGAGCTGCGCGGCGTCCCGGTGGCGCAGGAGCTGGTGGCAGACCCTATGGCGAAGGCGGTGCTGCGGTTGCAGGACGTGCCGGACCGCATGGCCAGGTCCTTCGTGGCGCCCCCCGGGGTGGACCCGCAGGTGGTGCGGGCGTACCGGGAGGCGTTCCGCCGCATGGCCGCGGACCGGGAGTTCGTGGCGGAGTTGGAGCGGGCAGGGTTTGAGGCGGCCTTCCTGTCCGGCGAGGAGTGCGCGCGGCTGGTGGAGGAAGTCCTGCGCACGCCGGCGCCGGTGGTGCGGGTGTTCAAGGAGCTGTTCCGCTTCGGCGGCTAGGGCGGGGAGTACGCGATGGGTAGGCGAAAGGGGGGAGGAGGATGCACAGGTTCCGCGCGCTGCAGGCGTGGGCGGTGGTGTTGGTGCTGGCGGCGGCCGCTTCCGCGCAGGCGCCGCCGGAAGTGGTGGCCTCGGCCCGGCGGGAGGGCCGGGTGGTGGTGTACGGGTCGCTGGAAGCGGACGCCTTCGACGTGGTCCGGAAGGTGTACGAGCAGCGGTACGGGGTCTCCGTGGAGTACTGGCGGGCGGCGAGTACCCGGATCCTGGACCGGGCGCTGGCGGAGCACCGGTCCGGCCGGGCCCTGTTCGACGTGGTGCTGACCAACAGCGGGCCTATGAAGATCCTCAAGGCGCAGGGGGTGTTCCAACGGTACGTCTCGCCCTCCTACGAGGACTTCCCGGCCGCCAGCCGGGACCGCGACGGTGTTCTCTCGCCCTCGTACCGCATGGTGGTCATCAGCGTCCTGTACAACACGCGGCTGGTGCGCCCGCAGGAAGCCCCCAGGACATACGCGGACGTCCTGGACCCCCGGTGGCGGGGTAAGGTGGTCATGCCGGACCCCACGTTACACACCACCACCGCCACGTGGCTCGTGAACCTGCGGAGGGTGCTGGGGGACCAGTGGCGGCCGTTCGTGGAACGGCTGGGCCAGCAGGTGGAGCTGGTGGAGTCTTTCCTGCCCGTGGTCCACAAGCTGGTGGCCGGGGAGTACGCCCTGGGGATCACCTACGTGAAGTACGTCAGACAGTTCTCGGAAGCACCCCTGGACTACGTCCGGCTTAACCCCGTGCTGGCGGACGCGCACCTGGTGGCCCTCGCGAGGAACGCCCCGCACCCGAACGCGGGGAAGCTCCTGATTGACACCTTGACCTCCCGGGCGGGGCTGCACGCGCTGGCGCGGACGGGTGAGTTCGTCCTGGTGCCGGGGATCTACCCGCCCATCCGGGACGCGGACAAGCTGCGGGTGCTGCTCATGGACGACCTGGACGAGCAGGAGTTCCGCAGGGCGCGGGACGAGCTGGGACCCCTGTTCCGGAGGCGGTAGGTGCAGGTCGGCGGTGCCGCAACCCGCACCCTGGCGCCTCCTCGGACTTGGGGGCGGGTGGAGACCACCACGTGGGTGGGCGGTGGGGTGGGGGTGCTTTTGGCCTTCCTCACCCTCTACCCCACCGCCATGCTGTTTTACGGAAGCCTCAGCGAGGCGCCGGTGGGGGCCTTGGGCCGCCTCACCCTGGCCCACTACCGGCAGGCCTACACGGATCCCAGCACCTACCGGCTCCTGCTGAACTCGTTCGTGTTCGCCGCGGGCACCGCGGCCATCTCTGTGCTGTTGGGGCTTGTGCTGGCGTGGATCACCGTCCGGACGAACGCGCCAGGCCGGGCGCTGTTCGAACTGGTGGCGCTGGTGCCGAACGTGCTCCCGCCGCTCCTGGTGGCCACCTCCTGGACCCTGGTCTTAAGCCCCCGGATCGGACTGGTGAACGTGGGCATCCTGCGCCCGCTGGGGCTGCCGCCCGTCAACGTGTACTCCATGGGCGGGATGGTCTTCGTGGAAGCCCTCGTGACCACCCCCTTGGCCTTCCTCATCATCGCCGCCGCGCTGCGGTCGATGGATCCTGCGCTGGAGGAGGCGGCGCGGCTGGCGGGCTCCAGCACCGTGGACGCGGCGCGGCGGGTGACGGTGCCGCTCGTGGTCCCCGCGGTGCTGGCGGCGGCCACGCTGAACTTCGTGCGGGCCATCGAGAGCTTTGACGTCCCCGCGGTGATCGCGCTGCCGGCCGGCATCGAGGTGTTCAGCACGAAGGTCTTCCGGGAGGCTCTGGCCGCCTTCCCCCCGAACCACAACCTGGCAGCCACGTACGCGGTGAGCCAGCTGGCCGTCGCGGTGGTCTTCGTAATGGTGTACCGACGGGTCACACGGCTTTCGGAACGCTACGCCACCGTCACGGGCCGCGGGTACCGACCACACCTCATGGACCTGGGCCGCTGGCGGTACGCGGCCTCCGCCGTGGCCCTGGTCATCCTGGGGACGCTGGTGGTGGTCCCGTTCTTGGTCCTCGCGTACGTCTCCCTCGTTCCCTTCTACGAGGTCCCCAACTGGGAGGTGCTGAGCCGCCTCACCCTCAAGCACTACGCCTTCCTGGTGCAGAGCAGCCGGGTGGGGCGGGCGCTGCAGGTGAGCCTGAGCTTGGCCCTGGGCGGGGCGACCTTGGGCATGCTGCTGGCGAGCTTGGTGGCGTACTTTTCCGTCCGCCGCCGCACCGCCCTGAGCGGGCTGCTGGAGACCCTTTCCTTTGTCCCCTGGGCGTTTCCCGGTACCGCCCTGGCCATCGGGCTGTTGTGGGCGTACGTGCAGGTCCCGCTGCCCATCTACGGGACGGTGTGGATCCTCCTCATCGGCTACGTCACCCGGTTCCTTCCGTACGGGCTGCGGTCCATGACCGCCACCATGGTGCAGGTGCACCGCGAGCTGGAGGAGTCCAGCCGGGTCTGCGGGGCCGGGTTCGGGCGCACCTTCGGGAAGGTGCTGCTGCCGCTGCTGCGTCCCGGGTTCCTGGCAGGCTGGGCCATCCTGTTCACCATCTACATCCGTGAGTTCAGCACCTCCCTGTTTCTGTACACGCCCCGGGCGGAGCCCGTAGGACCCCTGCTCTACCACCTGTGGCAGGACGCCCAGCCTGGCCGCATGGCCGCCCTGGGGGTGGTGGTGAGCCTGATCTGCGTGGGGGTGGTGGCCCTGGCCCGCCGGTGGGTGGGAGGGGGCGCGGAGGGGCGGTAGGACGGACGTGTCGCCCCGGGGAATGAAGGTTCCCTCGGTGGGTGCGGTGGCCGGCGTGCCCCGCCTGAGTTTTATGGCCTGCGCGGCCGGCATATACTGAAGTTGAGGAGGTGACGGCCATGGGCAGCTACAACCCGCTGGTCTTCGTGCTCGGCCTGGTGACCGCGGCCGGGGGAGCGGGCGCCGCCTATCTCGTGTCCCTCGCCCGAGGCGGGGACGAGAAGGCTCTGGGCCGGCTGTACGGGCCGCTGTTCTTCGCCCTCGGCCTCTTTGCCCTGGGCGGGGTGGCCCAGCTGTACTGGACCACCTGGGCAGGCAGACCTGTTCCCCAGTACACGGAGCTTTTCGGCGTGGCCACGGGGCTGTTCGCCTTCATGATGATCATGGCCGGCTTCCACCTCTATCAGGGGCTGGAGCTCAAGGCCATGGCGTGGCCTTCCTTCCTCCTGGGGCTGTACCTCCTGCAGGGGGCACGGGCGGTGTTGGACTTCCGTCTGACGAGGAACCCGGAACTCACGGCCCTCATGTGGGCTGCGGCGGGGCTCGCGAGCTTGGGGATCCTACCGTTCGCGTACAGCAGCCGCGAGCTCCGGCGGACCTGGGCCTACCTGGGGGCCCTGGTCCTGGCGCTGATGACCGTGGGGGCGTTCCTGACGGGGTTCATGGCGTACTACGGTCACATCGCGGAGGCGGTGCGGCGGTAGCACGCACGTCCTGAGAAGCCAAATGGCCTGCAGGTCCCTCGGTTCCAGGGGGGCCTGCAGGCCGGTGTTTGAGCCGCGGTCAGCGCAGGATCTCGATGCCGAACCGCCGGGCGGTCTGCGCCAGCACAGCGGCGGCTTCGGGCGTGGGCGGACCTGCAGAAGGCGGGAGCTCGGGGCGCGGGGCGGGGCGGGCCATGGCCCGCACGAACTCCTCGAAGTCGCGCCCCGTGGTGACCGTGAGCCAGCGCGCCGAGCGGGAGGTGACCCGGTACGTGTGGGGCACCCCCTTCGGCGCCAGCAGGGTGTCGCCCGCGGTCACCGTGTGCTCCTCCCCTCCCACCCGGAGCTGCAGGGTGCCCTCCACCACGTGGAAGACCTCGTCCTCCGTGTGGTGGATGTGCAGAGGCGGGGAGTCCCCCTGGCGCGCCAGGTGCTCCAGGACCGAGATGCCGTCTGTACCGGCCGCGTGCGACACGTGCACCCGGACCAGGGTGTCCAAAAACCACAGGAATTCGGCCATCTGCGGCTCCTCCTCACCGGACGACCACCACACCCTTCATGCCGACTGGGGCGTGGATCGGACACCAGTACGTGTAGGTGCCGCTTTTGGTGAACCGGAGGCTGTAGCTGCGCGGCCCCGGAGCACCCACGGGCACGAGAATGCCGGAGTTCACGTAGCCGCCTCCCGCGTACGTCTTCTGCGGGGTGGGGGCGGCCACCCGGGGGTTCACGAGGAGCTTGGGCGGGCCGGACCGCTGCGGCTGCGGGATCACGAAGGCGGGTACCTTCTCCTGCCCCACGAAGGTCACCGTGTGGATCTCGAAGGGATCCTGTACCTCCCACGTCACGGTCGTCCCCCGCGGCACCACCAGCGGGCGGCGCGTGAACCGCATGAGCGAGTAGCCACGCTGCGCGTCGCCCACCAAGTTGACCCGGACCTCGCCGTCTGCCCGTACCTCAGGCCGAAGCTGCGCAAGCGCCCGCTGCCCGGCCTGTAGGGTGGCCCGCTGTTCCTGCTGAGCCTGCAGGACTGCGGCAGCCGGGTCCCGGGGGAGGCTCGTTCCCTGGGGGTGGACCCGCACAACACCGGACATGGCCGGACCATGCACGATGCAGCTGTACACGTAGGTCCCCGGCTTGGTAAAGCGCAGGCGGTAACGGTACCTCAGGGAGGCCCAGACCCCCAGGTCCTCCGGGGGCACACCGGAATTCCGGTAGCCATGCCCGTCGTACTCCCCCGAGCCCGCGGGGAAGGCCACCCGCGGGTTCATGTACATGCCCTTGCCCTCCGTCACCACGAGGGGCGGAAGCTGTCCTCCGCCGGCGAACGCGACGTTGTGGAAGCCCGCGAACTGCCACTCCACCACGTCGCCCACCGCCACGTCCACCACGCGGGGGTGGAAGGCGTTGGACCACACGCTGCCGTCCCGGGTCAGCCCGCCCGCGATCACCGTCCACGTGCGGACCTGGGCTCCGGCATGCGGCCTGGCCACAAGCACCAAAGCCGCGACAAATGCTGCCGCAAACACTTGACGCGAACGCATGGCAGTCCCCCCTTCACAGGAACTCCCAACGACAGTAGCCGGCCCGGGTAGGGCCTGCCATCCGGGAAAGTACGGATGCCAAGCCCTACCGGCCGGCCACCTCCACGGCCTCCACCACCCGGAGGAACGGGATGCGGGCCTTCCGGCAGACGGCCCGGACCCCTTCGGCGTCCTGCGCCCGGAACAGGAGCAAGGCCCGCCAGTCCCCGGGGACCCAGAGGGTGCACAGGTAGCGCACGCCGGGAGCTCGTACCTCTTCCCGGCATGCGACGCGGGCGCGCGCGGCCAGGTCCCGCAGCTGCTCGGGAGCCATGCCCGGGACGTCGCAGTCGGCGATGTAGAGGGGCACGGATGTCCTCCAGGGAGGTGCAAGGATGATGCGAGCATAGGACGGAGGGCAGCGACAGGACATCCGTAGAAAGGCGGACGGCGGTCGGCGTCTTCCGGGAGGATCCGGCGTCCGGGGCTACCGGGTCTTCCAGGCAGAGGAAACCTGGTCGTACGCGGCGTCCGCGGGGGTGGCCATCCCTCGCTCCACAGCCCACGCGGCGATCTGCGTCCGGGAGCGGAAGCCCAGCTTGTTGAGGATGTGCTGCACGTGGCTGTCCACCGTGCGCTCCGAGACCCCGAGCTCCCCCGCGATATCGCGGTTTGTGAGGCCGCGGGCGATGCGCTCGGCCACTTCCCGCTCCCGTGGGGAAAGGTGTGCCGTCTGCGGCTCTGCGAGAGCCTCCCCCACCACCTCCGCCAGCGGGAGGAACGGCGCCCTGGCGGGATCCGGCGCACACCCACACACGCGGGCCCGGTGGCGGGCGGCCTGTAGCCGTGCGCGGTCGGGGACCGGAGGCGGTGACCCCACCTGTGCCCGCAGCGCCTCCGCCGCCGCCAGCCACCGGGCGGCCTGCCGCGGGTCCGGGGACAGGAGGGCGAGACCTTCCAGGCACTCCGCTATACCCCGGTGCGAACCCATGGCCCACCGCAGGCGCAGGCTCTCTCGGTACATCTGCCGCGCGGTGCCGGTCTGGTGCAGCGACCCGGCCACCGCGCCCAGGTGCGCCAGGGTCGAAGCCACGCCGATCTTGTCCTGCAGCTGGCGGAAGCCCGCCAGGGCCTGCTGCAGCAAGCCCCACGCCTCGTGGGGACGGCCCTGCAGGTGCTCCGCCTGGCCCATCTGTTGCAGGCAGACCGCCACGCCCCAGGGGTCCCCACACGCCCGGTACAGGGCCAGGGCCTCCCCGACCAGGGACCGGGCGGCGCGAGGCCTGCCTTCCGCCAGGGCCACGAGGGCCAGACTGGAGTAAGACACCGCCACGCCCCAGGCGTGTCCCGCCTCCCGGTAGTGCCGTAGCCCCTGCCGCAACAAGGATGCCGCACGCCGGAACCTCCCCTGGGCGCGGGCCGCGTGGGCCAGGACCCTGAGCGTGGAGGCCACCCCGAGGCTGTCGCCCCCTTCGCTGAACGCCTGCAGGGCGGCTCTGGCCCGGGACTCCGCCTCCCCGAAGTCGTCCATGACCCAAGCCAGCAGCGCCAGCGCCCGCAAGGACCGGGCCCGAGGGCGCGAGTTCCCTCCCCCCTCAAGCTGCAAGGCCCTTTCCAGCCACCTGCGGCCCTCCTCCCAGTGTCCCCGCAGGGCCCAGAACTCGCCCAAAGCGCCGACCAAGGTTTGTGCTTCCGCCCCTCTTCCCCTCGCCGCCCAAAGCTGCGTCGCGACCCGGAGGTTGTCGTGTTCGGCCTCCAGCCGGTCTAGCGTCTCCGCGTGCACGGGGCCGGCCAGCTGGGGGTCACAGCGCTCCGCAAACTGGAGGAAGAACGCCGCGTGCCGTTCTTCCACCTCCTCGGTTTCGCCGCTCAAGGCGAGCTGCTCGCACGCGAACTCCCGCACGGACTCCAGCATGCGGAAGCGCCCCGGAACCCCGCCTGGGTCGCGCTCCACCAGGCTCTTGTCCAGGAGGGCCGCCAGGGCCTCCCGCATCCCGCTCTCGCCGACCCCGCACACGGTGGCTGCCGCCTCCAGGGTCCAGCCCCCTCGGAACACGCCCAGCGTCCGGAACACCTGCTGCAAGGGCGCAGGCAGCAGGGCATAGCTCCACCCCACCGCGGCGCGCAGCGTGCGGTGACGGGGTGGGGTATCCCGGGCCGCCCTCCGGAGTAGCTCGAGCCGGTGTCCCAGGCGTTCCAGGACGGTGTGCGGCGGCAGGAGGGCGAGGGAAGGCGCCACAAGTTCCAGGGCCAGGGGCAGCCCGTCCAGCCGCACGCATACCTCACCCACCGCGCGGGCGTCTTCCGCGTCCAGGCGGAAGCTAGGGTCAAGGGCCCGCACGCGGTCCAGCAGGAGGGCCACGGACGGGACACGGGCCAGTTCGTGGGGTGCGGGGAGGCGCTGGAGGTCCGGCACCTCCAGGGGCACGAGGGCGAAGCGGTGTTCGCCTCGGAGGCCCAGCGGCTCACGGCTCGTGGCGAGCACCTGGAGCCCCTCCGCCCCCGCCAAAAGGCGCGCGAGGTCCGGGGCCGCCTCCAGCACGTGCTCGAAGTTGTCCAGGACCACGAGGGCCCGGGTCGTGCGCAGGGCCGCCCCCAGCCGGTCCACGGCTGGCCGCTTCGCGGGCACGCGCACCCCAAACGCGCGGCCCACGGCCGGCATCACGAGGGCGGGTTCCAGCACGGAGCCCAGGTCCACGAACACCGCGCCGTCCGGGAACGCTTCCCCCAGCTGGCGGCCACACTCGACGGCCAGCCGGGTCTTGCCGACCCCGGGAGGCCCGGTCAAGGTGACAAGCCGCACTCCGGCTTCCAGCAGGAGGGAGCGGATCTGCGCGAGTTCCGGCCCACGGCCCACCAGGGGCCCGGCAGGCACGGGGAAGAGGGGCCGTCTCAACCAGGTCCTCCTCCCAGAGCTTCCTCCTCTCGTCCTGGATTCCTGCTGGTCCGCACGGACCGGGAGCCCGTGGTAGACTGCTTGCGGATCGCCAGACGGGAGGTGAACCATGCCCACCGTTTACCTGCCCGCGCCGCTGCGGCGGCTCACGGGAGGCGCGTCCCGGGTGGAGGTGCCGCCGGGCACCGTGGCGGACGTGTTGCGGGCCCTGGACGAGCGGTTCCCCGGCGTGCGCGCGCAGCTGTGCGAGGAGGACGGGACGGTCCGCGCGTTCATCAACGTGTTCGTGAACGGGTCCGAGATCCGCACCCTGCAGGGCCCGCAGACGCCCGTGGGGGAGTCGGACGAGGTGTCCATCATCCCGGCCATGGCCGGCGGGAGCCTCCGGAGGCGCCTTTGTCCCTGATCCCCCGGCGCCGGGAAGCGTGACGCCCCTTCCGCCCCGCGCAGGCAGGACGGGAGGTGCCGCGTGACCGCGGAGGGCGTGCAGGCCGGGGTGCCGGACCTGCGGTTCTTCGCCACGTCCGAGCTGCTCCTGCACGAGGAGTACGACCCGGACCGCGTGGAGCGGCTGGTCCGCCGGCTGCAGGAGGAAGGGGTGCTGCGGAACCCACCCGTGGCCGCGGAGCTGGACGACGGCCGTGGGGTGGTGCTGGACGGGGCCAACCGGGTGACGGCGCTGCAGCGCATGGGCGCGCCGCACGTCCCCGTCCAGGTGGTCCGGTACCACGACCCCTCGGTGCGGCTGGACCGGTGGCACCACCTCCTGGCTTCCCTGCCCGTGGGGTTTCCGGAGGCGCTGCGGGGGCAGCTGCCCCTGGAGCCGGAGGACGCGTCCCGTGCCCGTAGCCGGCTGGCGCGCCGGGAGTTGGTGGCCTACGTGCGGCTGGGCGCGGTGGCGTACGGGCTGCCGCGTTCCCCGCACTTGGTGGAGGATGCAGCCCGGCTGCGGGTGCTGGTGGCCAGCTACCGGGGCCGGGTGCCTTACCACCGGGTGGAGTCCGAGGACCTGGAGGCGCTGGCCGACCGGTACGGCGGTGCCCGGGCCCTGGTGGCCTTCGGGCCGTTCGAGAAGGTGGAGATTTTGGAGATGAGCCGGAACGCGGCCAAGCTCCCCGCGGGCGTGACCCGCCACGTGGTACCCGGACGGGCCCTCCGGGTGAACCTGCCCCTGGAGGTGGCCTTCCGTCCCGCCCCCGTGGAGGAGAAGAACGGGTGGCTGGCCGCTTGGGTACAACAGCGGCTGCGGGAGGGCCGGGTGCGGTACTACCCCGAGCCCACGGTGTTGTTCGACGAGTGATCCCGAAGGAGCGTGCGGAGCGTGGCGTACCGGTTCGGGACCCAGACGCCCAGGGTGGGCGAGGAAATCCTGCAGCAAATCGGCAACACACCCCTGCTGCGCCTGCGGCGGGTGACCCGGGGCCTCCCGGAGGGGGTGGAGGTCTGCGTGAAGGCGGAGTGGTTCAACCCCGGGGGCTCCGTCAAGGACCGGCCCGTGCTGCGCATGATCGAGGATGCGGAACGCGCGGGGCTCCTCACCCCGGACAAGGTCCTGCTGGACTCCACCTCCGGGAACGCGGGGATCGCCTACGCCATGATCGGGGCCGCCAAGGGGTACCGGGTGAAGCTGGTGATGCCCGCCAACGCCAGCGAGGAACGCAAGCGCATGATCCGCGCGTACGGCGCGGAGCTGGTGTTCAGCGACCCGCTGGAGGGTTCCGACGGCGCCATCCTGCTGGCCCGGCGCATCCACGAGGAGGACCCGGACCGGTACTTCAAGCCGGACCAGTACAACAACCCCTCCAACTGGAAGGCCCACTACGACACCACGGGACGGGAGATCCTGGCGCAGACGGAGGGCCGGATCACCCACTTCGTGGGGACCCTGGGTACCACGGGGACGGTGGTGGGGGTGGGCCGGCGGCTGCGGGAGTTCAGCCCGGAGGTGGAGGTGGTGGCCGTGGAGCCCGACAGCCCCCTGCACGGGATCGAGGGGCTGAAGCACATCGCCACCTCCATCCGGCCCGGCATCTACGACCCCTCCGTGCACCACCGGAAGCTCGGGGTGAGCACGGAGGCGGCGTACCACATGGCCCGGCGGCTGGCCCGGGAGGAGGGCATGTTCGTCGGGGCGTCCACGGGGGCGGCGGTGTGGGCGGCGCTGGAGGTGGCCCGCGACCTGCGGGAGGGGCTGGTGGTGGCCCTGGCGCCGGACGGGGGGGACCGGTACCTCAGTACCGCCCTGTGGCGGGACGTGTAGTATCCTGGTGGCGGGATGAAGGCGGACCGGGCGCAGCCAGCCGCAGAGGATCGGGAGGCGCAGGGCCTGCAGGTGAGCTCCGCGCACCTGCAGGCGATGGTGGCGCACGCGCGGGCGGAGGCGCCCAACGAGTGCTGTGGCGTGCTGGCCGGCCGGGACGGCTGTGTGGAGTGGGTGCGGCCCGTCCCCAACGCGGACCGGAGTCCGTACACGTACCGGATGGACGCCCACGAGCTGCTGCGGGCGTACAAGGAAGCAGACGCCCAGGGGCTGGAGGTCCTGGGCTACTACCACTCGCACCCCGCCACACCCGCGGTCCCCTCCCGCACGGACGTGGCCCGCGCGGTGGACCCGTTCGCGGTGTACGTGATCGTGTCGCTGGCCACGGAGCCGCCGGAGGTCCGTGCCTACCGGATCCTGGACGGCCACTACCGGGAACTGGAGCTGAGCGTGCGATGAGGTTTTCCACCCGGGCGGAGTACGGCCTGCGCGCGCTCATCGACCTGGCCTTGTTCGGGCACGAGGGGCCCGTGCAGACCCACGACATCGGGCGGCGTCAGGGTCTTCCCGAGGCGTACCTGAATCAGCTGCTGGCGCAGCTGCGCCGGGCAGGGCTGGTGATCAGCAAGCGTGGGCCCCACGGAGGCCACCGCCTGGCCCGGCCCCCAGAGGCCATCCGGCTGCACGAGGTGTTCCTGGTGCTGGAGGGCAGCACCTCGCCGTGGGAGTGCGTGGACACCCAGCAGCCAGACTGCACCTACGCCCACGGCTGCGGGCTGCGGCCCTTGTGGCTCCGCCTGAAGGAGGCCACCGACCAGGTGCTGCGGAACACCACCCTCGCGGACCTGTTGCCGTCCTTCGTGACCCCCCCTGCGGCCTACCGGGAGGAGGGACGGCGGGTCCGTCCCGTGCTATAATCCAGCTGGAAGGCGTCGGTCCGGAACACGATCGGGAACAGGGTTTTCCTGGAAACGCGGGTCGTGCCCGACCGAGTGGGCTTTGGGGGACGGAGCCCCGCAGGTGCGTGGTCCAGGAGGGCCCTGTTCCTCGTTTGTACGCAGGACCACATGAGGGCGGCTTTGAGCGAGCAGGCGGCAGGGGCGCCGAGGAAGCCCCGGGACAGTAGGGCGGCCCCGAGGGAGGCGGAACGGAGCCGCTTCGAGGGCTTGGTCCGCGAACACCTGGACGCCTTGTACGGGGCGGCTTTGCGCCTGACCCGGAACCGGCCAGACGCGGAGGACCTCCTGCAGGAGACGCTCCTGAAGGCGTGGCGGTCCTTCCACACCTTCGCGGAGGGCACCAACGCCCGCGCGTGGCTGTTCCGGATCCTGATGAACGCCCACATCGACCGTTACCGGAAGACCGCCCGGGAGCCCGAGACCACGGACGTGGAGGACGTGGGCGACTTCTACCTGTACAGCAAGGTCCAGGAGTCGGAGTTGTTGCGGCGGGTGGGGGACCCGGAGAAGCTCCTGGAACGCGTGATGGAACACGAGGTGCGCGAAGCGCTAGACTCCCTCCCCGAGTACTTCCGCAGCGTGGTGGTCCTGGCGGACCTGCAGGGCTTCTCGTACAAGGAGATCGCGGACATCCTCGGGATCCCCGTGGGGACGGTGATGTCCCGCCTGTTCCGCGGTCGGCGGCTGCTCCAGAGGAAGCTGTGGGACTACGTCCGTTCCCACCACCGGGTCACCGCCGCAGGGGAGGGTGTGGCCGTTGGACTGTAGGGAGTTCGAGGCCAAGCTCTGGGCGTTCCTCGACGGCGAGCTGGACGCGGGCGCGTGCGCGGAGCTGCGCGCCCACCTGGAGCGCTGCCCCGGCTGCCTGGACCACTACCGGTTTGAGGACGCGCTCCGCCTGTTCGTCCGCCGGTGCTGCCACGAGACCGTGCCCGAGCCCGTCCGCGCCCGCCTGTACCGCCTGATCGCCCGCCTGGAAGAGTAGGAGCCCACCTGTGAGGACGGGGACCCGGAACCCGGGGACCACGGTGGCGTAGGCCGTGGCCGCCCGCAGGGCCGCGGTGGACGTGGGGACGCACTCCGTGCGCCTCCTGGTAGCGGACGTGGAGGGAGGGCACGTACGGCCCGTACTCCGCCGCCTGGAGGTCACCAACCTGGGGGAGGGGATGGACCGCTCCCGCGTGCTGCTGCCGCAGGCCATCGGCCGCACCGTCCGGGCGGTACGGGAGTTCTGGCAGCTGGCGCACCGATCCGGCGCGGAGCGGGTGGTGGTGGTGGGCACCGCCGCGGTGCGGGAGGCGTCCAACCGCTCCACCCTGGTGCGCGACCTGTACCCGGTCCCGTTGCGGGTGCTGACGGGGGAGGAGGAGGCGGAGCTGGGGTACCTGGGCGTCCGGGCAGGGCTGGCGGAGCTTGCGGACCCGGTCCTGGTGGTGGACGTGGGCGGAGGGAGCACGGAGTTGGTCCTGGGCAGCGGGCAGCACGTGCTGCGCAAGGTCAGCCTGCCCGTAGGGTCCGTCCGGGTCACGGAGCGGTACCTCCACGCGGACCCTCCCGCGGACGTGGAGCGATTGGCCGCTCGGCGGGAGGTGGCCGAGTGTCTGCGGCCTCACCGTGCCGCCTTCGGCGGCGCGCGCGCCGCGGTGGGCGTGGGGGGTACTGTGACCACCCTGGCCGCGGTGGACATGGGCCTGGATCCCTACGACCCCGACCGCGTACATGGCTGGAAGCTGTCTGCGGCCCGCGTGCACGCGCTCGCGAGAGGCTTGTGCGCCATGCCGGTGGCGCTGCGGCGTCGGGTCCCGGGACTGCTGCCCGAGCGGGCAGAGGTGATCTGCGGAGGGGCGCTGGTGGTCCAGACGGTGCTGGAGTCCCTGCAGCTGTCCGAGCTGACCGCGAGCGAGAGCGACCTCCTGTGGGGCGTGGTTCTGAGCCTGTAAGGGGCGGGAGCAGACGCCCCCGCGGCTCCGTCTGCTGCTAGCATGGAACGGGAGCGCGGTGGTGCGGGCGAAACTCGGTCTTGCGCTGGTGGTGTTGGCCGCGGTGGCCGGGCTGCTGTGGTCCCTGGGTCTCGGGTTCCCGCGCGCACCGGAGCCCGTAGACGTGGTGCGGGTGCGGCGGGCAGACCTCGAGGTGACGCTGGCGGTGTCCGGGACCGTGGAGGCCGACGCGGTGGACCTGGCGTTTGCGCTCCCCGGACAGCTCCGGTGGACGGCCCCAGAGGGAGAACGGGTGGCGTCCGGGCAGGTGTTGGCGGCGCTGGAGGGGGCCGAGCTGGAAGCGGAAGTGGAGCAAGCCCGGCACGCCCAACGGGCCGCGGAGGAGGAGGCACAGCGGGCCCTGGCGCAGGCGCGGGCGAGCCGCCACGAGGTGCGCAGGGCGCAGGCGGCGGTGCGGGCGGCCCGGGCACAGGCGGAGCAGGCCTGGGCCGCCCGCCAGGCGGCGGCCGCCAAGCTCGCGGAGCTGCGGGCTGCACCCCGGGAAGCGGACGTCCAGCAGGCGGAGGCAGCCCTGCGGGCAGCCGCAGCGGCCCTGGAGCAGGCCCGCCGGGCGCTGGAGGTCCAGCAGCGTCTGTACCAGGAGGGCGCCACCAGCCGGGTGCAGCTGGACAGTGCCCGAGCGCAGCACGACGCCGCACAGGCCCAGTACGAACAGGCCAAGGCCCAGCTGGACCACGTCCGGGCGGGTCCAGGCCGGGAGGCGGTGCAGGCGGCCGTGGAGCAGGTGGCGCAGGCCCACGCGGCGTGGCGGGCCGCCCTCGCGCAGGTGGAGCAGGCGCAAGCGGCGCTGTCCGCCGCGCGCGCGGCCGCGGA